>Ga0194127_10000507_pt1 | contig 62143 bp, 61 predicted proteins | sample TA2KigC100mmetaG_FD_148624 | JGI IMG/M metagenome (GOLD analysis project Ga0194127, IMG submission 148624) | Freshwater microbial communities from Lake Tanganyika, Tanzania - TA2015036 Kigoma Deep Cast 100m | ecosystem: Environmental > Aquatic > Freshwater > Lake | place: Tanzania: Lake... | reverse complement strand
TGAAAGTCACCAGTGAAATGAGACCATGCCACAGTCCCGCCCAGAAACCGGCCGGCGCATCATTGAAGCGAAGATTCCCCGGAGCGCAGGAGGTCAGGAAGATAAGTGCACAAGGATCAGCGGGATCCATTTGATGAACTGATTGTTTTTCATAATGATGATTTTGAATAAGCGAAGATAGACATATTCGCATCTTTTATATTAATTTCGCAGGAAAAAATGGCGCTGCAGCAAAAGATGATCGATGAAGGGAACTGGCTGTTCAGGCACAGATCCGCAATTCCGGCAGTGTTATACCTGTTCGCAGTGATTGTATTATGGCTGGAGCCGGAACGGAATTATTTGCTCCCCTCCCAGGATTGGGCCGGACTGATCTGCCTGGCTGTTTCCCTGGCAGGTGTGGTGGTACGAGCTCACGTGGTTGGCTATAAACCGGCTAATACGTCCGGCAGGAATACCTCAGGTCAACTGGCAGAGGCATTAAATTCGACAGGGCTGTACAGTCTGGTAAGACACCCACTGTATGTCGGGAACTTCCTGATGTGGCTGGGGTTGATCCTTTACGTCGGAAATATCTGGTTCTGCCTGGTCTCCTGCCTGCTGTACTGGATATACTACGAACGGATCATGCTGGCTGAAGAATCATTTTTACGCGAAAAATTCGGAGAAGCCTACATCTCCTGGGCAAAGCAAGTTCCCTCCTTCATACCACGGTTCACCGGTTTTCAGAAACCTCCGCTTCCCTTCTCTTTCATCACCGTGCTGAAACGTGAATACAGCGGCTTTTTCGGGATCTTTTTCACCTTTCTGCTGTTGAATTTTCTGAAATACTTCTTTCAGTTCAGGGAACTCAATGTGGGGATGTTGTGGGTAATCCTTTTCGGCATCGCGACCGTGGTTGCCATCACGCTGAAAATCTTAAAGAAAAAGAGCTTATTGGATGTTGAGGGAAGATAGGAGTACAGGTTAAAAAACCAAATCAGAAATCCCTGAAGTCTTTCTTTTTATTCAATTTCAAATCCTGCAGGACTGAGGCTTTTACATTGATCGTAAAGTTCCAGCTTTGTCGTCCTCCCTTGGGGATCCAGCCAAATCGCATTTCCCAGCAATGAAGATCCCGGTAAATATCGAGTGAAGTATAGGAGATTTCCCCTTTTTCGAAATCATACCCTGTTGTTACGCCCACTTTCCATTTCGGAGTGAGATTGATCTGTCCATTGAATCCTAAAGTCTGGATGATCTTGCTCACCCGCTTTTTCTGTGCTGCCTGGTAATCTTTAGTATACCGGAAGTTATAGGTCAGATTGAAACTCCAGGGTACATCCCAGTCGACATAGTTATCCCAAAACCGGTAGATGTCTTCCAGTTCCTGTTCATCAGCATCGGCTGGGGTTTTCTTTTCTTTCTTTTTAAATTGCTGAGAGTTCAGCCCCCAGTTGACACCAATATTCCAGGTTGTGTTTTCCAACCTCAGCAAGCGGCGGTTGACATCCCATTCATACTTGTTGATCCTTTTTCCCAGGGAATCACGGGCATAGGGATCCCAGGAGCTGGAATACTGCAGGTCGATACCTTTGTAGAGCCTGGTCCGGCCGCTCATGGCCACTTTCGACCAATTCATTGAGTCTTTGGCCAGGTCGTAAGAAGCGGCAATGGTAAAATTGTCGATCAGCACGATCTTTCGGATACCGGTAATGGAATCTTTCCGGTTTCTGACTTTCATCTCCAGGTTGTTTCCCAGGCTGAAGTTGAGCACCCCCGATTTTTGTCCCGGAGTACTTCCATAGATACCCTGGGCAAGAATGCTATAGCGTTGCGGATTGACCGTATTGGTGTCATTCTCAATATACCTCCATAGGGGAGCGCTCCCCGGATCGATGAAAGGGGTATAGGTAAAGGAAACGGTGGGGGTGAGCACATGCCGGATCGCCTTCAGGGGGCCTTTTTTCAACAGGAACATCCCATAAAGTTTGGTCGTCAGTGAAGAGGAGAAACTCATGTCAAACGCATTCACAAAGCCATTAACGGTATCCGTTACATATTTGCCGCCGGTGGTATCCGGAACGAATTTCTTCCGTACGCTCTGGAAATACATCCGGTCATTGAGGTTGACGGAGTTGGTCATATTGAGAAACTTCAGTATCCGGATGCTGCTGCTGATGGGGATGTTGTGCCGTATTCCATTTTGCATCCGGTTCCACCATTCCCCTGTAAAGATCACCGAATCAGCGCCACTGAGGCGGTTTTCTGCATTCATCGCATAGCGAACACTGATGTTTTCGTACCATCTCAGCTTGCCGATCCTTTCTTTCTTACGTAAAGGGTAGAACTGGTTGACAGAAAATGAGATTTGCGGAGCAGTGAGGTTGATGGTTTTTTCCAGGGTATTCTGGCTATGGTTGAAATTCAGGGTGAGGTTGGACCGGTTGCTGAAGGTTTTCGCATAGTTGATGCTCGACTGGAAAGTATTGGAAAGGTAATTCTCGGTATTGGTTGGATTATATTGATTGAAGTTTTTGGAGTAGATGTTCACATTGGCAGAGAAGGAGCTGTTGGGGCGGGCTTTCCGGTCTTGCGTATGCACCCAATAGATCCGGAAATCGCGGGTTCTGTTGAAGTCGGGGGAACCGCGTGCGCCGAAAAGGTTCACGGCATAACTGAAGTTCATCACCCCACTGAATCGGTAGCGCAATTTGTAGTTAAAATAGGGTTTGATCGCCCAGGAACCCCGGGTATATATATCACCCACGATCTTCAAATCCATATAATCGCTAATGCCCCAGTAATATCCTCCGTTTTCAAAAAAGAATCCCCGGTCAAAAGATTCTCCATAGGTCGGGATCAATATCCCTGATCTGCGTCCTTTGCGGTTGGGGAAATAACCGAAAGGGATCATCAGCGGGGTGGGCATGTTCTCGATGGCCAGGTAGGCAGGCCCTGTTATGATCTTATCGTCAGGGATCACCTTGGCCTTGCCGAAACGAAACCCGAAATGGGGGTGGTCACGGCTGTCGCAGGTTGTATACCAGCCATTGCGGATATAGGTTGTGTTGCTGGCCATTTTCTTCACCAGGTTGCCATGCAGATACCCCTCATTTTCCCGGGTGAAAACCGACTTGATCAGTCCCTTCTTTGACTTGTAGTTATAGGTCATGATCCGGGCTTCGAATTTCTTGGCTCCCTCCGTGAATATTGGAAGTTGGGATTCATGACCGGCAGAGTCGGGAACCCCGGTTGCAAAAACCTGGTTCTTCTGGAAGTCAATCTCAACATAGCCGGCATTCAAGCCGATATTTTCGTAGTTGATCTGGGCTTTGTTAAAGAGGAAAGCGTTTTGATCCCGCATGTCGAACCGGAGAGAGTCGGTAGCCGAGTAGACCACTTTGGAATCAATGGCATTCTTTGAGACCTTCTGTTCCACCGGTAATGTATCAGATGTCATCATCGTGCCGGTATCAGCAATGGCAAATGTTGACTCTACGGAATGCTTTCGGATGCTATCCTGCGGAACAACCGTATCGTTTTGTTCCTGAGCAATAATGGGTGTTTGGATCAGGAAGAAGAGGAATAAAACCGGAATGAGCCAGGTTTTTCCATAAGCCGCTGTGGATAAATCAGCCAACAACCCCTTCCCGTGTTTTTGAATCTGTATTATTTTTGCCCTGCAGGTTACTCGTTTCACCTCCAGGTATATGAATTTCATTCTTTTGACGTTTCAAAACTACGGAAAAATATCGATTGAGTTCAAAACATTAGGATTTCTTAACAGAATGATGAGGTTGATCACAGGAACCACCAGGAGAAGTATTTTAACCCTTCTGAGGCTTGCAGGCATCATTTTGCTGGTTTTGGGGATCATTCAACCCATCCGATCACAGGAGAAGGTTACCGTGCAGAAAGTTGTGATCGATGCCGGTCATGGCGGAAAGGATCCGGGCGCCATCGGAAAGCATGCCAGGGAAAAGGATATCGCCCTGGATGTGGCGCTTAAATTGGGAGACTATATCAAACAACAGTTTCCAGACGTGCAGGTCATCTTTACCCGGAAGACTGACGTATTCATCGAACTGCACCGTCGGGCACAGATTGCCAATGAACACAAAGCCGACTTGTTCATTTCCATTCACTGCAATGCGACCAAATCAGCAACTCCCCGTGGTAGCGAAACTTATGTGATGGGGCTGCACCGGAGCCAAACCAACCTGGAAGTGGCCAAAAAAGAAAATGCGTCGATCCTCTACGAGCTTGATTACGCCACGGTGTATGAGGGTTTTAATCCCAACTCGGACGAATCTTACATTACCTTTTCTCTATTTCAGAATGCCTATCTGGAACAAAGCCTGGTATTTGCAACCGTTTTACAACAGGAGTTCCGTGACTATACCGGAATGATCGACCGGGGTGTCCGTCAGGCCGGATTCCTGGTACTGTACCGGACTACCATGCCGGGTGTGCTGGTAGAGCTGGGCTTCCTAAGTCATCCGGAAGAAGAAAAATACCTTGCTTCTGCCGAAGGACAGCATAAGATCGCCAGGGGGTTATTCCGGGCGTTTAATCAATTCAAAACCGGTCTGGAAGGATCAATAGCTGTTGTCGTTGAACCTGATTCATCCGCGACAGATAAGCCTCCGGATCAGGCAGCGCAAACCACTCCTCAGGTGGTGTTCAAAGTCCAGATCGGAACTGCCGGAAAACAACTTCCAAAGGATGCTCCTGCGTTTAACGGACTAAAAAATGTTGGGTTTTACCGGCACGACGGACTGATCAAGTACACCATCGGCAACGAGAAAACCTTCGATGATGCCCTGCCCCTACTCGAACTGGCAAAACAGAAGGGGGTCAAAGGGCCGTTCATCATCGCATTCATCAATGGAGAACGGGTGACCGTCGAGGAAGCAAAGGCAGTCCTTAACAGATAAGTTTTTGAATTTGCAATGAATTCATATTTATCTTACATTTGTAATCCAATTATCTCAACCCCTTGAGAATATCCAAAGAATTCAAGGTGGGGATCATCTTCGTAGCTGCATTGATCCTGTTGTACTGGGGCTTCAATTTCCTCTCAGGATTAAGTGTTTTTAACAAGCAACGGATCTTTTATGCCAAATATGACAAAGTGAATGGCCTTGTTGTTGCTAATCCGATCAGCATCAACGGATTGCGGGTTGGTCAGGTAAAGGCTCTCTACTTCGATCCCAATGGCAAAGGGCTTATCATTGCAGAACTATTGATCGAAGATCCAATCCCTGTCCCGGATAATTCAGTAGCCAGAATCTCAAGTTCCGATCTGCTTGGGTCAAAAGTCATTGACCTGAAACTGGGAAATTCCTCCCGAATGGCCGAACCCGGTGATACCCTGCGTTCACGAACAGATGCCACATTGAGCGAAGAGGTGAACCTGCAACTGCTTCCACTCAAGAAAAAAGCCGAAGATCTGATCGGTTCCATCGACAGTGTAGTAACCCTGATCCAAACGGTGCTGAACAAAAACACCCGGGAAAATCTGGTTGCCAGCATCGATAACATCAAGCTGACCATCAGCAACCTGGCCTCTACCACACACAATATCGATACCCTGGTAAGTACCGAAAAGAATCGAATTTCCGGCATCATCAGCAACATTGAGTCGATCAGCCGCAACCTGCGTCAAAATAACGATCAGATATCCAATGTCATCCGAAATTTTTCTACCCTGAGTGACTCGCTTGCTGCCTCCCAGGTGCCTACTACACTCCGAAAGGTTGGAAAAACGCTGACGGAAATCAATGTTATTCTGGATAAGATCAATCGCGGAGAAGGTACTTTGGGCATGCTGGTGAACAACGATACGCTCTACCAGGAACTGGAAAAGTCGGCGGCAGAACTCAACAAACTGATCGAGGACATCAAAGCCAATCCGAGAAAATACCTGAAGATCTCCGTTTTCTAACTTATTTCCAGGTGAAGATATCCTCTTTTCGCAAGGGTTTGCGGTTTTCCATCCATTTGAAATCACGCAATACAAGATCGTATGGTGTTAGCTCGGCTTCGGGATAGAGCGTTGCTTCCGGCTTTCCAATATAGGTGATGGAACGGATATCGTTGTCCTCCACAAAGATCAGCATATCGCTGGAGATAGCCTTGTTGATCCCAATCAGCGACCGGTCTTCCTCCCTGACGAAATAGATGGTCTCAGCATTTCCGAATACATTGATTTTATAGAGGTCATTGTTCCGGAAAAAGCCCATCATGGTTCTCCCTTTCACCTGGTTGAATTTCAGGGTATCATCCTTGCTGATCATAAAGGCCGAATTGTACAAAACCATCGAATCCAGCTTATTGTTCATGATCACAAGGGTGATGGAATCTGCCGTCATTTGACTTTTTTCAGCCCACAACACCGGGCCGTAGTGCATGATCAGGGCGCTATCGGCCGTCCGGTAGATGAGCGAATCGCACAATCCCTGGAGGTCATGCCGGAAAAATTTGACCTTATGGTAAGCCATAACCTGCCGGGTTTGCTGGGCGGTATCAAAAGTGGAACGAAGCGTATCTGCATGGAGGAAAAGGGTATCCTTCCCATCCAGTTTCAGTGCCACGGCAGAATCGGTCATCAGGGTGTAGCCCTGTTGCTTGACATATCTCCCATAGTGACCGTAAATGATGATATCCTGGGTAGTGTCGGCCGCTTCCACATTTCTGAATGCTTCCCCAAACCCGGTCTGTTGTTCATAATAGATGCTGTCGCCCTTCAGCATTTGCTGCTTATGCCAGAGTACCGCATTTTTGCTGATGCGGGAGATATCAACCTGGGTATTGTACCGGCCATCTTCACAATAGATGTAATTGTCTTTCCCGGTCACCGTGGATGGGCCGAAAAAGTAAGCTATTTCCGTCACCGTATGGTACTTCATGGTATCACTGTGCATGATGTAGTCCGGATTCCGGAGAATCACCTCATCCTTGAAAAAGAACTCCTTCCGGTCGGTGTAGTAGTAACCATGGCGGCTGGTGAGCACATTGTCGCCATTCTCGATCCGGCCCCCTGTGTGATACCGGGCGATAGCCGTATTACGATCGTAATAAAGGGTATCGGTGGTAAGAATGGTTTGATTATCAACCAGCCTGACATTGTTAAGCATCCTGGCTACCCGGGTAGTGCCGTTGTAGTAAAGCGTATCTCCGAAAATATTAAGCGTATCACTCACCTTGATGTTAACATGCCCGAAGGCCTTCACATGTTTCGTGTCATCATTCAGGTAAGCGCTGTCGCAATAAAGAAAGGTGCTGTCGTGGCGGAGGATCACGTTTCCAACAAGCTTCTGAAGTTCCAGGTTTCCGGTTCGCTCCAGTTTCCAGGTATTGGCATTGAGCAGATATATACGGGTTGTATCCTGGGCAATGAGGGCTCCTCCATCGTTCACAAGCAACATCACCAGGATGGCCACTGGGAGGAAAAGCACACGAAAGAAATTCACCATATCGTTGCAAATATACACACAAAGGAGATGACAGTTTTCAACCGATGAGGCTGACAACTGCCAAAATATCGACCCGACTGCGGGTGAAAATGCTAATTTTGTTTTTTCAGCGTTTATACACAACAAACGATCATCTTATCTATCTGTTATGAGAGGTCTATTATTTTCCAGTTTAATTCTCACCGCCTGTCTGCTGTTCCCGCTTTTTGCCTTTTCACAGAATATTGATTCCATTGTGGATGCACGTGTTCAGAAGGTGCTGGCTGCCGAAGAAAAGGGATCGCCGGGCACTTTTATGAGCAATGAAGAGCAAGGCTTCACCCAGGTGTTGAAAGAGAAGTTCATTGAAGGGAGCCCGGCTTGGATGGCGCCGGTACTCATCTGTTTCATCCTGGGGCTGGCCCTGGTCATCGAACGGTTGATCTACCTGCATCTATCCTCGATCAATTACCAGAAGCTGCTGCAAAAAGTGGAAGGAGCCTTGGAGGATGGAGGTGTTGACGCTGGAAAGGAGATCTGTCGAAACACGCGTGGCCCGGTTGCCGGGATCTTTTACCAGGGACTCGACCGGTATCCCGAAGGACTCGATGTGGTGGAGAAGTCTGTGATTTCTTACGGAAACGTCCTCAGCGGACGGATGGAAAGTAACCTGTCGTGGATCACCCTGTTCATCGCCCTGGCACCCATGCTGGGTTTCCTGGGTACAGTGGTCGGAATGGTCAAAGCCTTTGATTCTATTGCCGCAGCAGGAGATATCTCCCCTACCATTGTGGCCACCGGCATCAAGGTGGCGCTACTCACCACCGTCTTTGGACTGATCGTGGCGATTATCCTGCAGGTCTTCTATAATTACCTGATATCCAGGGTAGATCACATCATCAACTCCATGGAAGATGCCACCATCTCCTTCATGGATATGTTGATTAAATACCAACGCAAACAGGGAAAAAAGCATGGAGACGTTCATTGATATCGGCGCCATCCTCCTTTATGTGCTGTTTGGTGCAGCCATTTTGCTGGCGTTGGTATTCCAGGTATTGCAGATGCGGCATCATCCCCGGAAGGCAGTGGCGTTAGGGATTGGATTGGCAGGGATAGCTATCCTCATCCTGGTCTCTTTCCTGCTCGCTTCATCCGGTGACCTTCCCGGCAGTTTCCTGGAACGGTATGACATCACGGCCAACCAATCCCGGTGGATCGGCGCCGGTGTGATCGCCTCACTGGCACTGCTGGTTGCTGCAGTGATCACCATCCTGGCTACCTTCATCCATAAACGCTTGAGGTGACATGGCCATTCGCAGGGTTCCGGAAATCAACGCCAGTTCGATGGCAGATATCGCTTTCCTGCTGCTGATCTTCTTTTTGGTTACGACGCAGATGAAGACAGAAGTTGGCATCCAACGGGTATTGCCACCCATTCCTGATCCGAAAGCGAAAATCCCTGAAGTGAAGGAACGAAACCTGCTGAAGATCGATATTACCAGGAATGACAAGGTGCTGGTGAATGGCAGTGCAACCGGTACAGAGGGTTTGCGCGACAGGATTCGGTTTTTCGTTGCAAACAATAGTAACGACAGCGCCCTGCCCGAGAAGAAGTTCCAGGATATCTACCCCCTTGGAAAAGTTGCCGTTTCCCGTGGTATTGTTTTTCTGAAAAGCCATCCAGAGGCTTCCTACGAAACCTATATCAGGGTTCAGAACGAGATCACAGCGGCTTTTCAGCTCCTCCGTGATCAGCTTTCGAAAGAAAAATTCGGTGTCCCCCTGGCCTCCCTCAGCGACCCGCAAAAAAAGGAAGCCATCCGGCAGGCCATCCCTGCCATGGTCTCCGAAAGTGAACCCGAACCCATGAAATGAGCCGTCGATGAGCATATTCATTAAAACCAGGCATCGGCAGGGATCGTTCATTTCCACCTCCTCATTGCCGGATATCATCTTCATCCTGTTGTTTTTTTTCATGGTGAGCACCCGGCTGCGGGACACCCAGATACTGGTCAACGTGGTTCCGCCCGCTGCATCCGAATCACAAAAGCTGGAGAAAAAATCAAACGTCAGCTACATCTATGTCGGTCAACCGCTCAATACGACAAAACACGGCGAGGCCTATCGCATCCAGTTGAACGACCGGTATGCGGAGACCGGTGAGATCGGCTCATTCATTGGCGCCGAGAAAGCTTTCCGGCTGCCGGAAGAGCAGAAAAACCTGGTGGTATCATTGGTTGCCGACAAACGGGTGAAAATGAATACCATCCAGGAGATCATCTATGCATTGCGGCAGTCAGAAGCATTCCGGGTGAATTATGCCACGCGGAAGGAGTAGGTCAGAGTCAGAGGTCAGAGCCAGAGGTTAGAGGCCGGAATACTTCGCACTGCACAGTTCGCATTTGAGTCTTAACATTAAAGACTTTGCATGCAGGGCTTTCTTTCACGCAAAGCACGCCATGGATGGCGTAATGCACGCAAAGCATTGATAATTAACTACTTCTTTGTGTCCTTTGTGCAGAACTTTGTGCTCTTAGTGGTTAAAGCGCACGATATGATATCCACAAAAGCTATTTCAAAAAATGGAAGTTGAGAATAATTAAACCAAATCTCGAACATTGATCAACAAGGTTTGAAATTCGATCGAAGGGATGTACAAAGTACAATTGAAAAGGGACAATTGGATTGACAAGGGACAATTTTCAATTTTCTCGGGCAACGGACAACGAACAACTAACAACGATATCTGAAATCAGCTCCTGTCCCGATGTGTTGTCTTCAGGTATACGATCAGCAGCAGTGAGGCGACGAACGAAAGTGCAATCCAGTACCATTGTTCCATTTTGCCAAATTCTTCGTACTGCACGGCGGTGATCTGTTTCCGGGTGGTGAAGTCGATCACCACGGCGGCGGCATTGTTGATGAAATGCGCAATAACCGGCGCCCACAGCGATCCGGTGTAAACAAACAGGTAGCCAAAGATCACCCCCAGCACCATGCGGGGTACAAACCCATAGAATTGCATATGAAAGGCGCTGAAGATGATAGCTGCCAACAGAATGGCCACATGGGGGTTCTTCAACCAATCCTTGAAAAGGCGGATAAACAGTCCACGGAAAAGCAACTCCTCCCCGATGGCCGGCAGCAAAGCCATCACCAGCAGATTGCCCATCAGTCCGCCAAAGGACTGGATATTCAAAAATCCCTCCGTAAGCTGAAGTCCCTGGTCTTCCATCATGCGCATCCAGGCTTCCACCTTCGATAAAGAGGCTGGCAAAGTCATGTTTTCATTCAGGTCGATAAGCCAGTTGATGAATGGGAGTGATACGAAAACAACCACGATGGAAACGACAATGCCTATGAGACGAGGTTTTACGGAGAGTCCCAGGTAAGTGCTAACACGAGGTGAAAAGAAAAGTGCCAGCAGCAGGGGCGGGAGGATGAAAGTCCCAATAGCCTGAACCACCTGCATGCTCTTCAAAAAAACAGCATTGTCAGGGTTAGCGTAATCTGACAAACGTGCCGGAAGATCTGCCAGACGGATATCAAACACGAGCATGCCTGCCGCCATACCCAGGAGTGAGACCACCACCAGGGAGACCATGATGATGATCACGGCAAAGAGCAGTTTTCCGAGAGGCGAAAGGGTTTGGAGCAGGGGCATGGGATGCAGATTATGGCTAATTTTGCCGGTAAAAGTAGTGAATTTAGGGTTTTGGTAAAGATCGGAGCTATCGAACTACCTGATTATCCGCTGATCCTGGCGCCGATGGAGAATTTCACGGATCTCCCCTTCCGCCTGATCTGCCGGGAGATGGGCGCCGACCTGGTGATCTCGGAGTTCATCTCTTCGGAAGGGCTTATCCGCCTGGCGAAAAAATCACGGCAAAAGATGACGATGGAGGCTAACGAGCACCCTGTGGGCATTCAGATCGTTGGTCATGATGAGGAACACATGAAGGAAGCAGTTGTTCTGGCTACCGAGGCGGGACCCGACCTGATCGATCTCAATTTCGGCTGTCCGGCCCGGAAAGTAGTGTCAAAAGGCTCAGGCGCTGCCCTCCTGGCAGATATCGATAAAATGGTCCGCATTGCTGCTACTGTTGTGCGCGCTACGACCCTTCCTGTGACAGCCAAAACGCGCCTGGGGTGGGATGAGCAAAACAAAAACATCCTGGAAATTGCCCTCCGGTTGCAGGATGCCGGCATCCGGGCACTCAGCATTCATGGACGCACGAAAGTGCAGGCGTACAAAGGTCGTGCTGACTGGACATTGATAGCTGAAGTCAGGAACCATCCCGCCATCCACATACCTGTTTTCGGTAATGGAGACATCACAGATGTCTTTTCAGCAGGGGAAATCAGAAAGAAATACGCGGTTGATGGGATGATGATCGGCCGCGGGGCAGTTGGAAATCCGTGGATCTTCAGGGAGATCAAGCATTACTTTTCAACCGGAGAAATGCTTCCATCACCCACCATACCAGCACGGCTTGCCATCTTAAACCGCCATATTGAGATGGCCGTCGCGCTCAAAGGAGAAATGAAAGCCCTGCTCGAGATGCGTAAATTTTACACCGGCTATTTCAAGGGTATTGCCGGGATCAAACTTTACAGGGCAAAGCTGGTCACCGCTGGAAATTGGGATGAGGTGAATCAGATCCTGGGAGAGATCTCAGGCATGGCGCCGGCGGACGATCGACTCAAACAGGACAAACAGATCTGAAGATTTCTCCCACTCGTTTTGCTGAGCCAAAGAGCCGAGGATCGTCATGGCTTCAGCCATATGTCCGGCATTATTGAGCTTTTGAATGGCTTCATTATAATCCTTCTGGCTGCCATTGAAAAGATTTGTGACGAAGGCATATTTTTCATTGATGCCGATGCCCGCCCGGATATCGTTGAGTTTGTTTTGCCGGATAGAAGCGCGCAAGCCGGTGTCTTCCTGCTCGGCGTATTTGTCTGCTATGGTTTGTCCGGAAGAGAAGAGGTCGACGGTTTCCTTGCGATGTGATTTTATTCTTGCTGGCGTTGGGGAAGGTGGAGTCATCTCCGGTGTTTCAGGGGGTGAATGATCCTCTGGTGGCATTGGTGTGGAGCTTTCCGGGATGTCAGCAGGCTTTTCATCGTGAGGGGATACCGGTTTGATCTTCAACACGGTCCCTTTGATTGGTTCCGGATTCTCCGGCAGGGTTTTATTATTCAGTTTATCCAGCCATTGGATATCGCTATAGAGCCTGATAATATTGGCTTTCAGCAGGTCTATCTCGATTTGCGGGATATGGTCTTCATACTCCTGGATGATGCGGAATTCTTCTACGATCAATTCAAGAAGGGAGGTGATATCATGCTGCAGCAGTTGTTTTTCCATGATGCGGTAAGATTTGCTGTTCCGGAGATTCGATAATTCATTAATTTTACCGCAAAATTAACCATTTCGGGTCGAACTTTTCGCGGAACCATGTTTTTAGAAACCAGCAGACATCCGGGTCGTCGCAACGGGTGGATCGAAGTGATCTGCGGATCGATGTTCAGTGGCAAGACGGAAGAATTGATCCGGCGGCTGAACCGCGCCCGCATCGCTCGGCAAAAAGTTGAGATCTTCAAACCCCTGATCGATACAAGATACGATGAACAGCAGGTAGTTTCACACGATGCCAACAGCATCCCGTCGACACCGGTTTCAGCAGCTTCCCAGATCCTGCTCTTGACCCAGGAGGTAGATGTGGTGGGCGTGGATGAGGCGCAATTCTTCGATGCAGAGCTGACCGCCGTTTGCAATTACCTGGCCAACCGCGGTATCCGGGTTATTGTCGCAGGTCTTGACATGGACTACCTGGGGAATCCTTTCGGTCCCATTCCTTCGTTGATGGCCACCGCCGAATATGTTACAAAGGTTCATGCCATTTGCATGCATTGCGGCAACCTGGCACAATACTCCCATCGCATTGTCAACGAAAGCGGACTGGTGGTGTTGGGCGAGAAAGATGCCTATGAACCGCTCTGCCGTTCTTGCTTCCAGGAGGTGCTGGCAAAAAAGAAACCCGGCAAGCAGAAAAATCCATAATTTTGCGCGAAAATTTATTATCATGTCCGTAAAATCTCTCATGTACACGATGCTCCTGACGGGCATCATCATCTCACTCAATATCATGAATGTGAACGCACAAAAGCCACAATCACAGGAAAAACAGATCCATATTGTCATCCACACCGAATATGGAGATATCAAGGCCGTTCTCTACAATGAGACACCACTCCACCGGGACAATATGGAAAAAATCATCAAGCAGGGATGGTATAACAATTCGCCCTTTCACCGGGTGATCCAGGCCTTCATGATCCAGGGCGGTAGAAATGCCGATGGACGGGATGACCCCGGGTACACGGTCCCCGCCGAGTTCAAATCTGCCTATTTCCACAAAAAGGGAGCCCTGGCCGCTGCCCGGATGCCCGATCAGGTGAATCCAAAGAAGAGCTCTTCCGGATCGCAGTTTTACATCGTCCAGGGTAAAAAGTACACGGAAGACCAACTCACAAACCTGGAACAACGTACCGGTAAAACCTTCTCCCTGGAGCAACGGAAAGCATACTCCACAGTGGGAGGAACACCTTTCCTGGATGGTGATTACACCGTTTTTGGGGAAGTCTACGAAGGGATGGAAGCCGTTGACAAGATCGCTGCAGTGGCCAAGGACAATAACGACCATCCGTTGAAGAGCGTCAAAATGACCATCGAGATCCTCAAATAACCCATGCAGGATAAGATCAGAAAACATATTGCCGATATTGAGACTTTCACCTGCCAGTCAGCGGAAGAGCTTGAAAAATTCCGGATTCATTACTTAGGTAAAAAGGGGATCCTGGCAGAACTTTTTTCAGCATTTAAAAACGTCTCCCCGGAATCGAGAAAGGAAACAGGCCAGTTGCTCAACGAGCTGAAAGATGCGGCCAACGGATGCATCACCCGGATGAAAGAAAGCCTTGGGAAACCAGGACAAGGGTCGGAGGATGCGATCGATCTGACCCTTCCGGTGGATGATTCGATTGGAAGCCGACATCCTTTATCCATTACCCGGAACAGGATCACAGAGATCTTTTCCCGGATCGGTTTTTCGGTGGAGGAAGGACCGGAGATCGAAAGCGACCGGTATAATTTCGGCGCTCTCAACTTCCCGGTCAACCACCCTGCACGGGATATGCAGGATACTTTTTTTATTGAGAAAGATCCTGATATCCTGCTTCGCACACACACCTCCTCGGTGCAAATCCGGTACATGGAAAAACATCCGCCACCGATACGCAGCATTTTCCCCGGTAGGGTATTCCGCAATGAGGCTATCTCTGCCCGCGCCCACTGCATCTTCCATCAGGTTGAAGGATTGGCGGTTGACAAGGATGTTTCTTTTGCTGACCTGAAGCAGACACTCCTTTATTTCGCTCGGGAGATGTTCGGCCCGCAAACACAGATTCGGCTGCGTCCTTCGTTTTTTCCCTTTACGGAGCCCTCAGCCGAACTCGATATTTCCTGCAATATCTGCGGAGGAAAAGGTTGTAATATTTGCAAGCATACCGGCTGGGTGGAGATCCTTGGGTGCGGCATGGTCCATCCGATTGTGCTCGAAAATTGTGGTATCGACAGTCAGAAAAATACGGGTTATGCCTTTGGAATGGGGATTGAACGGATCGCCATGCTAAAGTACCTGGTTCGCGACATTCGGCTCTATTTCGAAAACGACATCCGGTTCCTGAAACAGTTCGGCAGCGCCTTTTAACCTCATTTTCCCGATCCCAACAGGTGCATTTCAAGGTCGGAAACAAACAGATCCCACTCGGGAAGGGACTGTGCTTCAACAGGAAAAACAGCCAGCACGTCGTTGATATTCCGGAGACATTCCAGAAGGTCCAGTTTTTTAGGTGTAGGCATAGCCCCCTGAACGATCATCAGATAATCTGCCTGTTTGAGTGACGGGAACAAGACCCCCTGTGCATTTCGGTTGGCCAGCAGGTGCAAGGTGATGGCCGTTGCTTCATCATGGTAATGGTAAAGCGAAAACGCCCTGTTTTCTTGCGGCTTGGAAGATTGTTTCACGAAATCATCCTTTCTGGAGAGATGGACACCTGCTGCCTGGTTGATCAACCATGTGAGCCGGTATTCCCGCAAGTGGCAAGAAATGCCAAAGATGGAAAAGGATTCGGAGGACGAATGGCTGAGGAGTACTTTTTTGGCCATCATACATTCATATTGGCATTGCCTCAGGCTACCGGAGGGTCGACAAGGGCATGATACGCTTTTTCCGCTGCATTTTGTTCTGCGCCCTTGATGGAGTAATCCTGTCCCCTGGCGATGACCTTATCTTCAATCTCGGCATCTACGATATACTGTTTTCGGTAGCCTGTTCCCACCTCTTCGACAACCAAAAACCTGAGTTGTTTCTTTTCTCTTTGGGCAAGTTCGATCAGTTTGCTTTTATAGTTGATCTCCAGGTTTTCGAGCTGATCGATATCCAGGTGAACTTCGATGATCCGTTTGAGGAGGATTTTTTTGGTGAACTTGTATCCACGGTCAAGGTAAATTGCTCCGATCAAGGCTTCGAAAGCATCACCGGCAAAAGACCGGTAAGCATTGCCGGAAGAGGTATCTATCCGGATGAGATTATCCATTCCGATTTTTTGGGCTAGTCTGATAAGCTGGCTCCGGCTGACGATCTTGGATCGCATTTCGGTAAGGAAGCCTTCATCTTTGTAAGGGAATTTACGGAAAAGGTAGTCGGCTATAATGCAATCTAGAACAGCATCGCCAAGGTATTCCAGTCGTTCATTGTCAATACGGATTCCCCTGCTGTTTTCCTGGGAAGATGACTTGTGGAGAAAAGCAAGTTTGTAGAGAAACAAGTTATTCGGATAGAAGCCGAAAATATTCTTGATCGACTGTAAAAGGGATTTATCGGAGGAAAAAGCCGTCTTGAGTACTCCGAAATTCAATGATCAGCCATTAAATTTTTTAAAGATCATGCATGCGTTGTGTCCACCGAAGCCAAAAGTGTTACTCAATGCTGCATTGACTGTTCTTTGCTGCGCTTTATTAAAGGTAAAGTTCAGCTTGTTGTCGAGTTCAGGTTCGTCGGTGAAGTGATTGATCGTGGGTGGGACGATATCATTTTTCACGGCCAGGATGGCGGCGATGCTTTCAATTGCGCCGGCAGCGCCGAGCAAGTGGCCGGTCATCGACTTGGTGGAGTTGATGTTGATCTTGTAAGCGTGATCACCAAACAATCTCTGGATAGCTTTCACTTCAGAGATATCTCCGAGGGGTGTGGCGGTACCGTGGGTATTGATGTGATCTACATCCGCTAATTGCAGTCCTGCATCTTCCATTGCCAGACGCATACAATTATAGGCACCGAGTCCTTCCGGATGGGGTTGGGTGATGTGATAGGCATCGGCAGAGAGGCCGGCACCTGCCACTTCCGCGTAGATCTTAGCGCCCCTGGCAAGGGCATGTTCAAGTTCTTCAAAGACAAGGGCACCGGCGCCTTCTCCCATCACAAATCCGTCGCGGTCCTTGTCAAACGGACGGGAAGCTGTCTGGGGGTCATCGTTCCGGGTAGAAATCGCATGCATGGCGCTGAAGCCACCCACTCCCGCAGGATTAATGGTAGCTTCAGATCCACCGGCAACAAACATGTCGGCTTTACCAAGGCGGATATAGATCAATGCATCAGCCAGGGCATTGGCAGAAGAAGCACAGGCCGACACGGTGGCGAAATTGGGCCCGCGGAAACCATATTTAATGGAGATATGGCCGGCGGCAATGTCCGCGATCATCTTTGGAATAAAGAATGGATTAAACCGAGGTACACCTCCGCTTTTCACATACTCACCAATCTCATATAAAAAGGTATCCAACCCGCCTATCCCACTCGACCAGATCACCCCGATCCGATCCAGGTCAACCTTGTCCAGGTCAATACCCGAATCATTCACGGCCTCTTCAGCACAGGCAATGCCGTACTGCGCATAAGGATCATATTTGCGAGCCTCTTTCCGGTCGAAAAAATTCTCCGGATTAAAGCCTTTCACCTCACAGGCGAACCTGGTCTTGAAATTGGTTGTGTCAAAACGGGTGATGGGCCCTGCGCTGCTCACGCCATTGATCAGCCCATTCCAGTATTCTCCCAAGGTGTTACCGAGAGGTGTTAAAGCACCCAGCCCGGTAACGACGACCCGCTTAAATGTCATCGAATAAAGAAAGTTTACTTATTTCGCGTTGTTCTCAATATAGGCTATCGCTTCGCCTACCGTACTGATCTTTTCTGCCTGATCATCAGGGATCGCAATGTCGAATTCTTTTTCAAATTCCATGATAAGTTCAACCGTATCCAGTGAGTCTGCTCCAAGGTCATTGGTAAAACTTGCCTCAGGGGTAACTTCAGCAGGATCAACTCCCAGCTTATCAACAATGATAGCTTTAACTTTGTTCGTAATTTCAGACATGGTTTTTCCTTTTTTGGTTAAACGGACTGCAAAGAAATGAATTTTATCCTAAATCTACAAAATTTAATCTTACCCTCTCCCTTTTTCTATGCATTATACACTGAAAATCAATGCAATAAAATCATGCATCAATTTTCGGGCGTGTAAAAGTAATATTTAATTTTATATTTGGAAATCGTAATATTACCACAGCGCCTGATTGATATCATTGAAAACTTTGATCCGGTCGGGGGTATATTTTTAAATAAACTGATTTTTATCATAAAATGACAAGTAAAAAGAAAATCATCGCCATTTTTGCCTCCGGGAATGGCACAAATGCGGAAAAGCTGGCCGGGTATTTTATGAATCATCCAGAGGCAACAGTTCGTCTTTTGTTGTGTAATCGCAGGGATGCGATGGTTTTAGAGCGATTCAACCGGCTGCGCATCCCAACAGTGACCTTTTCCCGTGAAGAGTTTTCTGACGCTGCTTTTCTTTTATCGGTTTTGAAAGAATTTGAGGTGGATTTGATCGTATTGGCCGGGTTTCTTTGGTTGGTCCCTGCTCCGATCATTCAGGCCTATCCCTCACGGATCATCAATATTCACCCTGCTTTGCTTCCAAAGTTTGGCGGTAAAGGGATGTACGGAGAAAAAGTTCATGAGGCCGTTCTGGCAGCCGGAGAAAAAGAATCAGGCATCACCATCCATTATGTGAATGAAGCCTACGACGAGGGGTCGGTGATCTTCCAGGCCAGGATCCAGGTTCTTCCAGGTGATACCTCCGACAGGCTGGCTGCACGCATTCATGAGTTGGAATACCGGCATTTTCCGCAGGTGGTGGAAAAGCTAATTTCGATGGCCTGATCAGCCGATTATTGCTGAAGGCGTTGCAGGATTTGATTTGTTTCTTCTTCAAATCCCGGTTTTCCCAGCAGGGCAAACATATTCTTTTTATAGGCTTCCACTCCGGGTTGGTCAAACGGGTTAACGCCAAGCATATACCCGTTCAGGGCACAGGCAAACTCAAAGAAATAGATCAACTGCCCAAGGGTGTCTGCATGGAGGCGGGGGAGGATCAGTTCCAGTACAGGGACACCACCATCCAGGTGAGCCAGGGTTGTGCCCACGGAAGCCAGGGCATTGATCTCATGCATCGATTTGCCCGCCAGGAAATTCATCCCGTCCAGGTTCTCTTCATCCCTTGGAATGACGAGTTGCGTTTCAGGAGTTTCGATTGTCAGGACGGTTTCAAATAGCATCCTGCGGCCTTCCTGGATATACTGTCCCAGGGAATGAAGATCGGTGGTAAAATTCACTCCGGCCGGAAAGATCCCTTTGAATTCCTTTCCTTCGCTTTCGCCATAGAGCTGTTTCCACCATTCAATAAGGTAATGCAGACCGGGATGGTAATTGGCAAGTACTTCTACGAATTTTCCCGATTCATAGAGGGCATATCTGATCGCAGCATACTCGCAGGCTGGATTTTTTTCAATCTCAGCGGTTCGTTTCAGCTCCTGTTCTGCTTTGCGGGCACCCTGGATGAGCTGTTTGACATCCACACCGGCAAGGGCTAAGGGGAGCAATCCAACAGGCGTGAGAACGGAGTACCTGCCTCCGACATCATCAGGGATGACATATGATTTATACTGCTCCCTATCGGCCATGGTTTTGAGTGCACCACGGGCACGGTCGGTGATGGCAATAATCCGCCTGCGACTCCCTTTGATACCATATTTCTTTTCAAGATGGGTTTTTAAAAGTCGAAAAGCAAGGGCCGGTTCTGTGGTGGTTCCTGACTTCGAGATGACGATAAGCGCATATTCCTGGCCTTCGAGATATTGAAGCAATCGGGCGTGGTAGTCACCATCCATATGATGCCCGGCATAGATGATCTGCGGGATTTTTTGTCCTTTGACCGTAGCGGAAAAAGGAGGTGTGAGTGCCTCGATAACCGCCCGGGCTCCCAAATATGACCCACCGATACCAATCACAATGATTACATCGGCTAACTCCCGCAATCGTTTACATCCTTCATTGATCTCCTCCAGGAAATGGTCTGAAGTTGACGATGGCAGGTCAACCCATCCCAGGAAATCAGCGCCTTTACCTGTCCTGGAAAGTATGTCCCGGTGGCATCGATCGACGGCCGGTTGAAGCGTTTTCCATATGTCGCCGGGTAAAAAGGTCCTGGCTTTTGATGTTTGAATTCGAATATCCATGTTCAGTTGATTTTCGCGCTTACGAAAATACAAAAACTGTTGACAACTGTTTCCCGCCGGTGATGTGTTCAATATTTGATAACCATTACAATGATCCGCCGTTAAAAAGCGTTATTTTTGTCGAATGAACCCCCGCCGACTGGTCTTGTTGATCATCATCCTTTCTCTTTCCCTCTGCGGGTTACTGGGAATTCAGCTCTATTGGATACGGCACACGCTGGCCATAAGGGAAGTCAATTTCCGCAGAAGTGTCAACGAAGCCCTGTCGGAGGTTGTGTTTCAGGCGGAGCTGTTCGGGAAACAACACGGAACCAAAGGCGGCATCAAGAAGGGCTCTTCCATCGGATATTCTATTTTCCGGCCTGTGGAGGAGCAGCTATCTGAAGAGATCCTGGGTTCCATCATCCGGAAAGAATTATCACAAAAAGGTATTGATACCCGTTTTGAGTTTGGGGTTTTCAGCCCTAAAAAGAAAGACTTTGTGATCAAGAAAGCTACGGTGGGAAGAAATGACCTGATCAAAAAGGGTTATGCCGTGACGATGTTCCCGGATGAGCTGTTCGCCAGCCCTAATTACCTGATCGTCTATTTTCCACATGAGAAAAGCTTCTTATTATCCCAATTGGGGGGGCTTTTCATCTCTTCTTTCCTCCTCATCGGAATCATCGCATACGCCTTTTATTATGCTGTGATGACGATTTTTCGGCAAAAGCGGCTTTCGGAGATGAAAAATGATTTCATCAACAACATGACCCACGAATTCAAGACACCGATTTCGACCATCTCCCTGGCTTGTGAAGCCTTACGCGACAAGGAGGTGAGCAAGGATGTTTCTTTCTATAATACCTATGTCGGGATCATCCACGAGGAGAACCGGCGCCTGGCAATTATGGCCGAAAAGATCCTGCAAACCGCAGTAATCGATAAAGGTCAGCTTAAATTAAAGAAAGAGCTTTTCGACATCCACCAGGTGATTGATGAAGTAATCCGGAACATCGGTATCCAGGTTGAGATCAAGGATGGCGAGATCATCCGTGATTACCGGGCGGTAAGGAAGGAAGTATTTGCCGATCGGGTGCATATCATCAATGCGATCTACAACTTGCTGGATAATGCCAATAAATATTCCCCGAAAAAACCGCAAATCCGGGTGGTCACGGAAAATAATGAGAGCCGGATCATCGTTGCCATTGAAGACAAAGGCATTGGCATTTCCACCAGCGATCAGAAACGGTTGTTTGAAAAACTATACCGCATACCAACCGGAAATATCCACGACGTGAGGGGATTTGGGCTGGGATTAAGTTACGTCAAGGCAATTGTTGAAAAGCATGGAGGCGAAGTGGGCATGGAAAGTGAACTGAACAAGGGGAGCAAATTCTGGTTCTCCCTTCCAATGGATGAACAAACCGAAAACGAATAAAACCATGGAAAAAAAGAACATCCGGGTTTTGCTGGCAGAAGATGACCGCAACCTGGGGAATATCCTCAAGGACTATCTGATCGCCAAAGGGTATGATGTTACCCTGTGCGTCAATGGTCAGGAAGCATTCAATGCTTTTAAAAAGCTGGAGCTGGACTTCTGCATCATTGACATTATGATGCCTGTGAAAGATGGTTTTACCCTGATCAAGGAAATTCGTCAGATCGACTCCCGCATTCCACTCCTGATCCTTACGGCCAAATCACTTCAGGAAGACAAGCTCAAAGGATTTGAGCTGGGGGCAGATGATTACCTTACCAAGCCCTTCAGTATGGATGAGTTGTTGATGCGGATCCAGGCTATCCTCCGGCGGACGGAAAAGTCACGATCCGAAGCAGGAGCAGAAAACATATTTAATATCGGGAAATATTCCTTTGATTTCAACCGGCACCTCCTCACCATCCAGCAGAAACAACAGAAGCTGACATCGAAAGAGGCGGCATTGTTGCGGTTGCTCTGTCAGCAACAGAATGAGGTGGTAGATCGCAGCATGGCTCTTCAACGGATCTGGAACGACGACAACTACTTCAATGCCCGGAGCATGGATGTTTATATCGTGAAGCTGAGAAAGTACCTTCGCGATGATCCGGATGTGGAGCTCATGAATGTGCACGGAGTGGGATTTAAGCTGGTCGTCAACACGCAATCCTGATGGCCAGGCTATTTCTGATACCCACACCCATCGGAAACCTGGAGGACATTACCCTCCGGGCCCTGCGCACTATCCGGGAGACAGACATCCTGCTGGCCGAGGATACCCGCAAGACCTCCATTCTTCTAAACCATCACGGGGTGAACAGGAAAACCTTCTCCTGCCACCAGCACAATGAAAAACAGATGCTCCCGAGAGTATTGACCTGGCTGGAGGAAGGGAAAACGGTCGGACTGATCTCAGATGCAGGAACACCGGGTATTTCCGACCCCGGCTATCTTCTGGTTCATCATGCTATTGAGAACGGTCACGAGGTGGAATGTCTGCCCGGACCTACCGCCTTGATCCCTGCATTAGTCAACTCTGGCTTTCCATCGGATCATTTTCTTTTTTGCGGATTCCTGCCACAGAAAAAAGGGAGGCAAACCCGGATCAGAGAGCTGGCCCAGGTGCCTTATACGCTCATTCTTTATGAATCGCCACACCGTTTGGTACGGACACTGGAAGCCCTGGCAACCGAAATGGGGGCTGAACGAAAGGCTTGCGTGTGCAGGGAACTGACAAAAATATATGAGGAAAAAAACCGGGGAACCCTCGAATCATTGCTACACCATTACCAGACCAGGCAGGTAAAGGGCGAGATCGTCATCATTATTGAAGGGAAAATAATCTGATCAGGATTCCTTTTTTGAACGGCGACGGACCACCTCAAAACTGGCATAGTTTTTTAGGACGCCCTCCTCAATCTCCACGTTGTCGATCACACAGCCTGTCGGGCCTATCTTACACCAGTCGATAAGTTTCTGAAGATCTTCTTCTTCACCTTCCGCTTCGATGAGAATAGAACCATCACTTTTGTTTCTGACAAAGCCTTTGAGGTTAAACAGGTAAGCTTTCTGAACCGTGGTAAATCGAAAACCAACCCGCTGAACCCGGCCATAAATACGGATTTTGTAATGTTTCTTCATAACATGGTGTTTGAAACACATTTCATGGGAGCAGCAAATGTAAACACTTTTTCTCTTCGGATGATTAATTCGACTATCAATTTTTATACACTTCGTTTTGAAAAATTGAGTCTCATAGATTAAATCATCAGGCTGCACCCCCTTGCATCGCTTTGATCTGCCCGGCCTGATATTTCAATGGATCCATCCGCATTTTTTCTACCCATGTCTTCCGTTTCGATAAAAGAACAGGAATGGCGGTTTGCCAGGTCGATGATCCGGATGATGCCGTATTTCCCATCTTCCGCTTCCTTCCGGGGATCATCCAGGTCGCGGATACGGATTTGCATCCAGGGCGGTGTTTGAAACAACCCTTTCCCTTGTGAATAAGCCTGGGAGAGTAATTCCGTCATCCCATATTCCGAATGAATGTCCTGAACCCGGAAAGCCTTGCATAATTTCTCATGCAGCTCCTCCCGTGTGATCTTTTCTCTTCTTCCTTTCATACCGCCCGTTTCCATGACGACGAGAGGGGAGGGGGCAATGGGAAAATCATCCACAAAATCAAGCAGGGCATAGGAAAGCCCGATCAGCAGCAGTTTCTTTTCAGCGTAAGATGAACCAAGTACCTGTTGTAATTCATTTTGCCGTTGAAGGTAGAATCCTGACACCGGGTGTTTCGTCCGGCTGATCATCTCTGAGACCATAAAGACCAGGGAAGATTGAGGTTGTTCGAGTGGTGTTGGAACGAGCGCCAGGATAATATACCGATCCAGCGGACCATAGAAGTGTTCGAAACCCTGAAGCAGACTGTGCAGATAGATTTCCGGCTGATATAAGTGATGGCGGCTTCGCTGACTCCCGGTCGTTCCGCTGCTCAGGAAAGTTTTCCATGCCCGGCTGACTTCAAATCCGGTACAAATATCATGGGTTTTGAAAAAACTCACCGGCAGGAAGGGAATATCTTCAATCTGTTTTACTTCATCTTTCGAAGACATGAGGTGAACAAACCGGCGGTAAACAGGGTTATGTTGGAATTGGAACCTGAACACATCCATGCAAGCCCTTTCAAACGATGTTTTGCTATGGGTCCGGATCAGCTGGCGATAGTCGATCATCAGCGTAATTTTATAGATTACAAAGATACCGAATGGAATATTTCCTACTTTTATCCTCCTGAACTAAGGAATGGGAACATGAAAAACCGCGTGATCCGGATCAGTCTGGTTGTTTGCCTGCTCTGGCTTTCATCCTCCTGCATGAAGGATGTGACCTATCCGGATGAACCTCAAATTGAGTTCAACGATTTTACATGTCTCTTTCAGGGAAACGACACCATTGCAACAAAGGGGGTTTTAATCTTTACTTTCACGGATGGCAATGGAGATATCGGCCTGGCGGATGGCGACACCCTCCCCCCCTGGGAGCCGGGCGGAGATTACTACTATAACCTGATGATTGATTACTACGAAAAACAAAATGGAATCTTTCGGAAAATCACCCTGGATCCTCCGTTTCACAGCCGTATCCCACTGCTGGATCCCGATCAGTTGGGAAAAGCGATCAGCGGGTATGTTCAGGATACCCTGTTGCTAAACCCTTTTCCCATATATGACACGATTTTGTTCGAAACCTATATCATCGACAGATCCCTGCACAAGAGCAACGTCATCCGGACGCCAGAAATCGTGGTGAAAAGAACCCGCTAACTTCCTTCTAGAAGCCAATTCCAACGTTGAATACCAGCCTCATTGCGATCAGGAAAATAATGGAGAAAATTATCAGCGGCCAGGAATAAGCAAACCGGTCCAGAACCTTCCGGAGCTGGATGATCTGATTTCGTTGCGAATTGTAGGTTGCAAACATCGGGATTAGCATCAGCAGAGGGGTGACAATAATGAGGTAATTCTGGATCGGGATGCCCGGAATCCAGAAGAGCAGAGAGATGCCGGACCCGATGATCCAGGGGAGGAAAGCCTGGAAGATAAGATAGAAGAGTTTGTGCTCATCGACCAGCAATGTCTTTGAATTGGCTGCTTTGAGAAAAAGATTCGTAAAAAGAGAACCAAGCCCAAGCATGATTGTAAAGGAAAGGATCATGAAAATCACCTCTTCAACATCCATGATATTGCTTAAAAAGATCCACTCTGACACATAGATGAAACCCGTTCGTGTGGCCACTCCGACAATATAGGCGCCAAAGAAGAAATTCATGCAGTGAAAGGCCGTCCAGAGGAGGAAGACTTTGAAAAACTGAAACCTGTTCCGGTAAGCATTAAACAGGGCAATGGCAATGATACCCAAGACAATGGTGATGAGTGGTCCAATCCCAAAGATCAAAACCAATCCTTTCCTTGTCCAGAGGTTTGAAAGTGTTGGTATCTGATACCAGATGTTGTTGAAAAAAAGGGTGGTTGGAACTTTGTGCATAGAAGCCACAAGCACAATAGCCAACTGGTTGAGGAAGTACAGGATAAAAAAGGAGAGCAGGTACATGGAAGTAGAATTCACCAGCGTGGTTTTCAACTCTTTATACGCTTCGACATCACTACGTGAACGATTCCATTTTCGGATAAATGTTTTAAATTCCCGGATGTAATATTTCAGGCTGGTGACTCTCTTTTTCCAAAATCCGCGGAACGTAGCTTTGATCCTGTCAGGGGTTCCCTTCAGGTTTCGGATCTTGATGTCGTAATAATCGCTCTTGATCTTTCTGCGGAGAACCGATTCATCTTTCCCCATCTGTCTCCCTTTAAAAACCCGGTTCCAATATTCTTTTCTCTTCCTCTTCCGTATTTCCTTCATATCTCTTTTCACCTTTTTACGGAAGTAGATTTGTTCACGGGTTGGTTTTTTTCGTTTCAGGAATGAGAAAGAAAAAAAGGTCCGCCATTTTCTTTCTACATTCTCCCAATACTTCCTTCTTCTCACTTTTCTGGCTTTCCGCCTGATGGCTCTCATCTCCATCTTTGCCCTGTGCAAAGATTCTTTATGCCGTTTACGGTATTCGCCGGAGGAGTGTTTGGGTGCCATAGATGTTTTCCAATTCGGCATCAAAAATAAAAAAAAGCCTGAGCCAAAGATCAATATCACTTTAATTTACTTTTGCAGGGGAAGATTGCCGTGACATGTCCAGGGGTTTTACAGCTCGAAAATATTTCATCCTTGTTTTAATCGCCGGAATAGGGTCAGCATTGTTGATTCGTTTATTCTTTATTCAGGTAATTGCCGATAAGTATATCCTGTCGGCCAACAACAATGTACTGCGATATATTACCCAATACCCGGCGAGGGGTTTTGTTTATGACCGTAACGGGAAACTGCTGGTTTACAATGAAGCGGCATATGATCTGATGGTAATTCCCCGGCAGATAAGGGATTTTGACACCACGGGTTTTTGCCGCCTGTTGGGAATAGACGTCCAGACTTTTATTGAAAAGGTAGAAAAAGCCAGAAAATACTCCTCCTATCGACCCACTATCTTTTTTCCGCAGATATCAAAGGAAAACTACGGATTTCTGGAAGAGAAATTGTTTCGTTTTCCGGGGTTTTATGTTCAACCCCGAACACTCCGAAAGTACCCTCTGGCTATTGCAGCCCATACCGTTGGGTACATTGGGGAGGTCAGTCCTGCCATGATTGAACGGAAACCTTATTATAAATCCGGTGATTACATTGGTATCAGCGGGATTGAAAAATCCTACGAAGAGATCCTTCGTGGGAAGAAAGGAATGAAGATCCGGGTGGTGGATGTGCATAACCGTGATATGGGTTCATTCCAGGAGGGTAAATATGATACCCTGCCGGTGGCCGGCATTGGCTTATGGGCTTCCCTGGATGCCGATCTGCAGGCTTATGGGGAACTTCTGATGACCAATAAAAAGGGAAGCATTGTGGCCATTGAACCTTCTTCAGGGGAGATCCTGGCGCTGGTAACCAGTCCATCCTATGATCCCAACTTGTTGGTGGGACAGGTTAGGAGCCGGAATTATGCAATGCTGGCAAGGGATACGGCACGCATCCCGCTGTTTAACCGGGCGTTGATGGCGCAGTATCCGCCAGGATCCACCTTCAAGATCGTCAATGCCCTCATTGGCCTGCATGAGGGCATTCTGAAGCCCACCACAGCTTTCGGTTGCCCGGGAGGATTTTCGCTGGGTTCCGGAAAGGTTGTCAAGTGCCATGCACATTTTTCCCCCCTTCAGCTGAAACAGTCGATTCAGTTTTCTTGTAATACTTACTATTGCCATGCGTTCCGGAATATCATTGACAAAGGGTCTCGGAAATCAACCCGTGCGGGCTATGAAAAATGGCGAAAACAGGTTTGGGACTTCGGTTTTGGACACAAATTCGAAACCGACCTGGCCAACGAACTGAATGGCAACATCCCATCGGCAGATTATTACGACCGGTTTCACGGGAAAAACCGGTGGAACTCTTATTCCATTATTTCCCTTGCCATCGGGCAGGGGGAAATTGGGGTGACTCCCGTTCAGCTGGCAAATCTTTGTGCTACCATCGCCAACAGGGGCTTTTATTATCCCCCTCACATCATCCGGGCCATCGGAAAAGCTGACAGCCTGAACAGCAAGTTCTTGAAAAAGCATGTGCTGAATATTGAAAAAGAGCATTTTGACCTGGTGGTTGACGCAATGGAAGATGTGGTGTTGGCCGGAACAGCCACGGGGGCACGGATGGACAGCATATCCGTTTGCGGTAAAACAGGTACAGCGCAAAATCCACATGGGAAAGACCATTCGATCTTTATCGCTTTTGCACCGAAAGACAACCCCAGAATCGCTTTGTGCGTGATTGTCGAAAACGCCGGATTTGGCGCCACCTGGGCAGCTCCCATCGCCAGCCTGATGATTGAAAAATACCTGACCCGTAAGATACAACGACAAGATCTGGAAACCCGCATGGTGGAAGGAAACCTATTGAGATAACTCATGGAAAGAGCAGGCCGTACCATATTCTCCAATGTTGACTGGATACTTATCAGCCTGTATGCCATTTTGGTCATCCTCGGCTGGTTGAACATCTATGCAGCTGTTTTCGATGAGCAACATAAAAACATCTTCGACATCACCCAGCAATACGGGAAACAGATGATCTGGATCGGCGCTGCCGTGATCCTTGCCGCCATCATCCTGCTGATCGATGTCAAGTTCTATTCCGCCTTCTCCTATATCTTGTATGGTCTTGGAATCATAAGCCTGATCATCGTTTTTATTATCGGTAAAGAAATATCCGGATCACGTTCCTGGTTCCAGGTGGGTGGTTTTGGCGTACAGCCATCTGAATTCGTCAAATTTACCACATCCCTGCTACTGGCCCGGTATATCAGCACCCTTCACATCGATCTCCAGAAAACCCGTCATCTGATGGTCGCCCTGCTCATTATCTTCTTTCCCGCTGCACTCATCCTCTTGCAAAACGACACCGGCTCGGCTATTGTTTTCTCTGCCTTCATGCTGGTTCTCTTCCGCTTTGGCATGCCCCTGAAGTACTTGCTGATACCCGTCGCAATTGTGTTATTATTTTTATTATCCCTGATGGTTGACAAACTGATCCTTACCGGGATCATCGCTTTGATCCTGATCATCCCGGTGATCCGATTCCGGAGGAAAATATCCCGCAAACAAGTTGTGGCGGCCATCCTGATAGCTTTGCTTGGGGTCGGAACCGTCTTTACGGTCGATTTTGTTTTCCACCGGGTGTTGGAACCACATCAGCGCCAACGCATGGAAGTACTCATCGGAAAAGAAACAGATCTTAAAGGAGCCGGTTACAACATCAACCAATCACTTATCGCCATTGGCTCCGGAAGGCTTACCGGAAAGGGGTACCTGCAGGGAACACAGACCAAATATGATTTCGTCCCCGAACAAAGCACCGATTTTATTTTCTGTACCGTGGGCGAAGAGTGGGGATTTCTTGGAAGCCTTGTAGTGATTGCCCTTTTCGTCGGGTTGCTGGTCAGAATCATCCTGGTTGCCGAGCGGCAGCGATCTATATTCAGCCAGGCTTATGGGTATGGCGTTGCCTGTATCCTCTTGTTTCATTTTGCGATCAATATCGGGATGACACTGGGACTGGTGCCTGTGATCGGCATCCCATTGCCTTTTTTCAGCTATGGAGGTTCTTCCCTGTGGGCCTTTACCATCCTCCTTTTCATCTTTATCAAACTTGACGCTTCCCGCTATGAGTTTCTCTGATGGAGAATGTCAAACTATTTGAATACCTTTGCATCTTGTAATAAAATGGAGAGATGACTGTCATACATAAACATTTTATTTTTTCAAAAAGGTAACTACTTCAATATGATGATCATCAACAGAAACATCGCGATCAGTGAAACAGGCTTTGTTTTCAATCCGATCAATGGAGAGTCATTTTCGGTGAATCCCATCGGGTATGAAGTGATCAGCCTGATGAAGGAAAACAAGCAGGCAGATGAGATCATGCAATACCTTCTGGCAAATTACCAGGTTGAGCCGGAAACCTGCCGGAAGGATTTGGAAGACTTCATGGGAATGCTCAAACATCATTTGCTTCTTGAAGACAAAGAATAAGCGAAAACTTACGATTGGTGTCACCGGACTGAATGCCATCGACAGCCCGGGTCCGGGGATTGCGGTGATCAGGGGATTACGGGAAGCGACTTCTTTTAAAACCCGGATCATCGGACTTTCCTATGAATCGCTCGAACCTGGCATTTACATGCACGACCTGGTTGACCGGATCTTTCAGATCCCCTACCCCACAGCCGGAACCGAACCCCTGCTGTCGCGGTTGGAGTACATTCATGAACAGGAGCCCCTGAATGTGATCATCCCCAACTTCGATGCAGAACTTTTTTCTTTCATCAAATTGGAGCCTCGGCTTAAACAGATGGGGATTTCATTATTCCTTCCCACATTGAAACAATTTGAAGAGCGACACAAAGCCAATTTACTTGATTTCGGAAAGAAATATCATATCCGTGTCCCCTTCAGCAAGATCATCTACGACCCCGGAGAGGTGCAAAGACTGGATAAGGAATTCTCTTTCCCGGTGGTGGTAAAAGGGAAATTCTATGATGCAACCATCGCTGCCACACCGGAACAAGCCAGGACCTGTTTTAACAAGACGGCCGCCAAATGGGGTTTGCCGGTTATCATCCAGGAGTTCGTTGATGGAACGGAATTCAATATCACCGGTCTGGGAGATGGCAAAGGGAAAATGATTGCCGGTGTCGCCATGCGGAAGCAATATATAACAGATAAAGGGAAAGCCTGGGGTGGAATTTCTATCCAGGACCCGAAAATTCTTGCCCTCGCAGAAAAATTTATCAGGGCCACTCGCTGGCGCGGGGGATTTGAACTCGAACTGATGAAGGATAAGAACAATGAGCTTTACCTGCTGGAGATCAATCCCCGGATGCCTGCGTGGATCTACCTGGCCGTCGGCGTTGGACAAAACATCCCTGAAGCGCTGGTAAACCTGGCGCTGGGACAGCCTGTCGAACCCTACAAGGATTACGAAGTGGGAAAAATGTTTATCCGATACTCCTGGGATATGATCGTTGACAGGGAAGAGTATGAGAAGATATCGGTGATGGGGGAGCTATAACAAATGGTGAAATGGTGAAATTGTGAAGCTTGTTGCGAGGAACGAAGTGACGAAGCAATGGCGAAACTTGTTGCGAGGAACGAAGTGACGAAGCAATGACGAAGCAATGGTGAAAATAAATATTATTATGGAGAAGCAGAGATATGAGCGGCCGGTGATCAAAAAGCTGGAGACGGGGATGCCGAATAAGTTTGGTTTGCGTTCAGAGTATGTACCGATAACCCACATTGAAGGGAACAGCGTTAAGGAGTTACTATCAACTTATGGTTCTCCGTTGTTCGTGATCTCTGAACGAACCCTGCGGCAGACCATGGAAAAGGCACGAACTGCCTTTACCACCCGTTATCCGAAGGTTCAATTTGCCTGGAGCTATAAAACCAACTACCTGAATGCCGTTTGCTCGGTATTTCACCAGGAAGGTTCCTGGGCAGAGGTAGTCTCTGGATTTGAATATGACAAGGCTGTGGCACTGGGGGTAGATCCGAAAAAGATCATCTTCAACGGCCCGGATAAGAGCCAGGAAGACCTGAAAAAATCGATCGGCAATGATTCGCTCATCCACATTGATCACCTGGATGAATTCTATACCATCGTGAACATTTCTGATAAGTTGAAGAAGAAACCCCGGGTAGCCATCCGGGTGAATATGGATACCGGTGTTTACCCTATGTGGGATCGTTTCGGATTCAATTACGAGAATGGCCAAGCCTGGGATGCTATCAGCAAGATCATGCATTCAAAAAAGATGGAACTGGTGGGTCTTCATTGCCATATTGGAACCTTCATGCTGGCGCCTTCCGCCTATGCCATTGCAGCCGGAAAACTGGCAGACCTGGCCCATGCCATCCAGCAGAAATTCAATCACGAGATCAAATATATCGATCTGGGTGGTGGCTTTGCCTCACGAAATACCCTGAAAGGGGCTTATCTTCCCGGGATTGACTCATCTCCCTCATTTGATGATTTTGCAGAGGCCGTCACAACCGCTCTTATTAATGGCCCTTTTAAAACCGAAAAGCTCCCGTTGCTTATCCTGGAAACAGGCCGGGCACTGGTGGATGAGGCAGGCTTCCTGCTCGGAACGGTCATCTCCAACAAACGGTCATCCACCGGCCGCCGGATCACCATTCTCGATGCAGGGGTCAATATTCTCTTCACCTCCTTCTGGTACGATCACAAAATAACACCGGCTCAACCATTCACCCACTACACGGAAGAAACCATCGTATACGGCCCATTGTGCATGAACATCGATGTGATCCGCGAAAATGCAAGTCTTCCCTTGCTGAATAAGGGCGATCATGTGGTGATCCACCACGTGGGTGCCTACAACATGACTCAGTGGATGCAGTTTATCACCCTTCGTCCACAGGTGATCATGATCGACATGAACGACAAACCGCATATCATCAGGGATAAGGAGACTCTTGGCAACATTAATGCGGTCGAACATATTCCGGAACATGTAAAAACCTTGCCACGTTGACGTACAAGGCTAAAACAATCATTCCCGAATTCTGGCAGGGCATCGTCAACAGCTATGCCCAGGTTTTTCTTTCAGCCAGCTCCGTGTTGGGGGTGATCCTCATCGTGGTCACTTTTTTTGATTTCTATGCCGGTCTCAGCGGCCTGCTGGCTGTGCTTTGCTCCAACCTTTTGGCCTGGATGATGGGATTCAACCGGTTCCGTATCAAGTCAGGGTATTACGGATTCAACAGTTTGCTGGTAGGTTTGGGCATCGGCATCTATTACCAGCCGGGTGTTGAGTTCTTTTTCCTCCTCCTGTTCGCTGCGCTGTTTACCCTGTTCCTCACCATTGCCATGGAAGGCATCCTGGGAAAATACGGACTGCCGTACCTGAGCATCTCCTTCCTTCTTGGCATATGGCTGGTGACGCTTGCCTCCCGGCAGTTTGCTTCCCTTGAACTGAGTGAGCGGGGAATTTTTTCACTGAATGAAATGTATCGCATCGGGGGACTGAACCTGGTCGATGTATTCCAATGGTTCCATTTCCTGCCTATCCACGAATCAATCCTTATCTACTTCCGTTCGCTTGGCGCCATAGTTTTCCAGTATCATCTGGTCCCCGGTATTTTGATCGCCCTGGGACTCTTGTTCTACTCCCGGATTGCTTTCTTTTTATCCCTCAGCGGTTTTTATACAGCCTATCTGTTCTACTGGTTTATCGGTGCGAACATCACGGAATTGAGCTATGGCTACATTGGTTTTAACTTTATCCTTACCTCTATTGCCATCGGCGGTTTCTTCCTGATCCCCAACCTGTCTTCATTTCTTTGGATGATCTTGCTGGTGCCCATCACCAGTGTTCTGATGACCAGCCTGAACAGCCTCTTCTCCCTGATGCAGCTCTCAATCTTTTCACTCCCCTTCAATATCATTGTGCTGGTCTTCCTTTATATTCTGAAATTCCGGGAACGTTTTTTCTTCACACCGGAATTGGTGGTATACCAGCAGTTTTCACCGGAGAAAAACCTGTACTCCCAGATTAACTACAAAGGACGGTTCAATACTGCCTTCAGCATCCCATTTTCATTGCCATTCATGGGCGAATGGAGAGTTACCCAGGGACAGAACGGGGAGAAAACGCATCGCAATGAGTGGCGCCATGCGTGGGACTTTGAGATATTCGACAGCCAGGGAAAGCGTTACGCCGGTAAAGGCGATGTGCCGGGAGATTATTTTTGCTTTGGAAAACCTGTTATGGCTCCTGCCGACGGGGTGGTGGAAGAAATTGCCGATGGGGTGGAAGACAATCCAATCGGAATGGTGAATCCTGATGATAACTGGGGAAACACCCTCATCATCCGGCATGCACCAACTTTGTTTTCCAAATTATGTCACCTGAAAAAAGAATCTTTCCAGGTGAAAAAAGGTGATATCGTAAAACAGGGTGATCGTCTGGCATTATGCGGAAACTCAGGCAGGTCACCTGTGCCACATGTACATTTCCAGATACAGGCTACCCCCTATATCGGGTCTCAAACCCTAGACTATCCTTTGAATTATTATATCGCCAGGAATCAATCGGGCTTTCAGTTTAAAATACTGGCGAAACCTGAATCAGGAGACCTTGTTTCGAATATTCAGCTAAATGAAACCCTCCGCCATGCATTTCTTTTCATCCCCGGGCAAAAGCTTAGGCTGATCGAAAAGGACAGGGACCATCAAGTGATCCGGGAACTTACCTGGGAGGTGCTCTCCGACTTTTACGGGAATCCTTACATATATTGTCCGCTGAACAAAAGTGCAGCCTATTTCAGGAATGACGGGAATGTGCATTACTTCACTCATTTCACGGGCAACCAGAATGGACTCTTATTCCAGTTTTACCTGGCAGCGTATAAGATGATGGGTGGATTTTACCAGGGTATGAAAATTAAAGATCAGTATCCACTTCACCAGATGCAAAACCGGATAATGCTGTTTTTCCAGGATTTTATCGCCCCGTTTGCCTTGTTTCTGAAGTCGGATTTTGAGCTGGAACAAGTGAGCATGGAAGATCACCTGACTCATTCCGTGATTCATCTGAGAACAGCCACAACTGCCCGGATAGGGAAAAATGTGATAAAAAAGATGGAATATGAATGGGTAATCAGTCACCAGGGCATTGGGGCTTTTATCATCAAAAAAGATTCCACCTACCGTCAATTTGAAATCCGTCAAAACTGATGAAACGAGGAATCATGATCATGTGGTTGATAAGCGCACTGGCCGCTGCCGGACAGGATTTCCGGTATTATGATTCACTTACGTACCATCAGTACCAGAACAAGGACTGGCAGGGTTTGATTGACAGCAGCCGCAATGCAGTCAATAAAAACATCGACTACTTTTACCTTCGGCTGAGGAGGGGTATTGCGTATTATGAGCTGGGGAAATTTGTTCCTGCATCCCGGCAATTGGAGCGAGCAGCGCACTTTGACGCCTCCGACCCGGTTACCTTGAATTACCTCTATCATGCGTACCTGAATTCAAACAAGCGTGATTATGCGCAGGCAGAAAAAGCGAAGATGCCTCCGCACCTCAGGGATCAGTATAAAAGACCCTATGAATGGCTGAATGGCGTCTACCTGACAGGGGGATTGGGCTTTTCGAACAGTTATCAAAAAAATGAAGACAACGATCTCTTAGGAAAAGACAGCCTGTATGGAGAGCAGGATCTATATGGCGACAGATATGCTGTCCATTTCGGCATGGATTTCCGCATAACCCCTGCGATCAAAATATACGCAGGCTATTCCAATCCGGGCTTTTCAAAACGAAAGCAAATCACCTATATAACAGAGGAGAAAGCTGATAGCAACCAGATGACATGGGGTGTTGAGTATATCTATCGCGACAGTGTTCATAACCGGTTGTTTGACTACCGTATCAATCAGCATGAAATTTACCTGAATGCTTCGCTCATCTGGCATAGGATAAAAATCACTCCGGCCTTTCATCACCTGCACCTTAAACATCATATCATCACTGCAAAAGCGGATACGATCTGGTATTACAGGCAACCCGACTACGACACCCTGCAATCGGTCAGGACGGTCTATACCATTGATGTAGCAGACACAGCCTACAACAACTGGCTGATCTCCCTGGCGCTCGAGAAAAACTTCAATTGGTTTGACCTGATGGTAAGCGGAAGCTACTCGGAATTAAATGCAGGCAATCAAACACAACTGGGAATCCAATCTACCTGGTACCCGACGGGAAACCTCAACTGGTACGGGACAACCGGTATTACAGCATTTTTTAGCAAGTCCGCTAATCGAATTCTTCTGAGTCAGTCCGTTGGCATGAAAGTCATGCAAAAAGTATGGATGGAAGGGTATTTCAGGTATGGAAACATCTCCAACATGAATTTCCAGTATGGATCGATCGTATATAATACACCGGAAAAGAGTTTGTATGATCTGGGCGTTACCCTGATCTGGGTTCCCATTCGACGCCTTTCAGTTACTTTTCAATACCAAAACATCCGGTACCGGAACAGCTATCTGGTTTATCATTTCAAGCAAAACAACCCTGCAAATGAGGCCATTCCCAGGGATTACAATAACAAATATAATATTCAATCAATAACAGGAGGTTTATCATGGAATTTCTGAGACTGAAACATTTATTGCTATTCATTGGAATACAAGTTTTTATGCTGCCCATTGCACAAGGGCAGAATTACAAGATCTTGCAGGAAGCTTTTTCCACCAGCTATTCGCAGGAGGCGGCCGGTAATTATTCCGGAGCGATTGAAACATTGAAAGCCGTTTACGATGAAGACTCTTACGAGCTGAATCTGCGGCTGGGCTGGCTGCATTATTCTGCAGGTCTTTTCACAGAATCCCTGGCCTATTATGGCAAATCGATAAAACTCATGCCCTATGCTGTTGAAGCCAGGATGGGATATGCCCTTCCTGCTTCCGCTATGGGAAACACTGAAATGGTGAAAGCCCAATTTTCAGAAATTTTAAAGATCGATCCGCAAAACTCCAATGCGAATTACAAGATGGGAACCCTTTACTACGGCAAGGGGGATTATGCAACTGCAGAAAAATATTTCGAGAAGATTCTTAACCTTTGGCCATTTGATTTTGATGCCCTGCTGATGTCCGGCTGGACCAAGCTTAAACAGGGAAAATTCCGTGAGGCCGAAGTGCTTTTCAACAAAGCGTTACTGAACCGGCCAAACAACAGCTCGGCACTGGAAGGGTTGGGGTTGATAAAATAGACAAAAAAAGTTGAGATGCTTCACACCGGACTAGTCGTAGCATCCTATATAACGGGAAATGACCAGTCGCTGAATCTCGGAAGTACCTTCACCTATTTGTAAAAGGCGCTGGTCACGGTAAAACCGTTCGATGTCATAATCTTTCATCAGACCATACCCGCCATGGAGTTGAACAGCCTCATCCGCTATTTCCCTTGCGATTTCGGAACAATAGAGTTTTGCCATGGCAGCTTCTTTGGCAAAAGGCTGATTATTGGATCTCAGCCAGGCTCCCTTGTACAATAGATTTCGTGCCAGTTCGATCTTTGTAGCCATGTCGGCAAGTTTGAAAGCACTGATCTGGAATTGAGCGATGGGTTTTCCGAATTGCTTTCGCTCTTTGGCATATTTCAGCGCCATTTCAAAGGCCCCCTGGGACAATCCCAGTCCCATGGCAGCAATGGCAAGCCGGCCGCTGTCGAGGGTGTTGAGCATGATTTTTGAACCTTCCCCGCGTTTTCCGAGCAGGTTTGATTCCGGGACACGGCAATCATCGAAGAATAATTGAGCGGTATCAGAAGCCCGCCACATCATCTTGCCATGCATGGGTACGCGTTTGAATCCGGGTGTGTCAGCATCCACCAAAATGGTTGAAAACTCCTTTTTCCCATCCTGATCACTTGTGACAACTTGTACCGTTGCACCGATATTTATGCTTGAAGCCCCGTTGGTGATGAAGATCTTCGATCCGTTGATCACCCAATAGCCATCCTCCGGATATGCGGATGATTTGGTATTCCGGGAATCGGAACCTGCATCAGGTTCAGTCAGCCCAAAAGCCCATAGGGCCTCTCCTGTTGAAAGCAGGGGAAGATATTTCTTCTTCTGTTCTTCAGTACCATAATACATGATGGGTCCTATTCCAAGTGAAATATGGGCGGCAAGGGTAGCTGCCTGGGAACTGTCGACCCTCGCCAGTTCCTCTACGGCAATCACATAAGCCAGGTAATCCATGTCGAGACCTCCGTATTCCTTTGGGGTTCTCAGGCCGAAAAGACCGATTTCTCCCATTTTCCGGGTAAGGTCAATGGAAAACTCTCCCTTTTCATCAAGCTCCTTTGCGACAGGCTGGATCTCACGTTCGGCGAAATCACGAACGCTCTTGCGAATCAATTCATGTTCTTCAGAAAGGTACATATTTCTTCGTTTTAATTATTTCTTATAAAAGCAGAGAGCGAAAATACGAAATGATATGATATAAGAGGAAAATTCAAAGATTAACGGTAAATGTCTTCTGCTATCCGGATGGATTCCTGAAATACGTTTTCGTTCAGATATTCAGGGAATCCCTTTTCCTTCAGGTATTTCACCATGTTTTGAGTCATCAGGTTGCCCAGAAGCTCTTTTCCGGTCATTGGACACCCGCCATACCCATTTATCACTGTATCAAAACGCCGGCATCCTGCCTGATAAGCAGCGTCAACCTTTGATCGCCATTCATCTTCTGAAGTATGAAGATGTAAGCCGAATTCCATACCGGGAAACTCTTTTCTCAGTGCGGTAAAGACTTCATGAATCAAACCGTCACTGATTTCTACGGATACATTAGATAATGGAATCACCCGGGCACCCATATTTTTTAATTTCCAAATCCATTCCATGAGCAGTTCCAGGCTCCATTTATCACCGTATGGATTTCCAAAAGCATAGGAGATATAAATGACCGCTTTTTTACCGGCATTTTCACATATGTCCAGTATCTCTTGGGTTCTCTTAAGCGCCTGGGGAATCGTAGAACGGAGGTTCAACATCAGGAAGGACGAGCTGAAAGAGAAAGGATAGGAGATGGTATCAATTTCATGCAGGCCGGCCATCAATGCTGCACCTTTAGCATTCATGACCAGCACCATTCTATCAGATATTGAGAAGGAAAAATCAAGTTTCCTGATAATCTCTAAGGTGTCCGCCATCTGGGGAATAACCTTCGGATTGACAATGCTGCCCAACTCAACCGTATGAAATCCCGCTCGCAGCAAGCTGTTGATAAACCGAACTTTATCTTCAGTAGGGATAAAGCGTTCAACAGCCTGCATTCCTTCCCGGGGGGATTCGATGATTTTGATCATCTTCTGCCGGTAAGTGTTTTCGGGATCCTTCCATTACGGATCGTTTCCGAGCGCAGCCGGCGTCCTACGATCCTTTCTACCATGGATCCAATCTCCAGCACCTTATCCAAATCAAGCTGTGTATCGATTCCCATCTCATCCATCATCACAACCATGTCTTCAGTAGAAACCAATCCTACGATATTCGGATCTTTGTAATAATAGGCTCCGGTGCCTGTAACCGGAACGCCATCGACAAAGTTGGCAGGTTGTCCGCCAATGCCGCCCATGGTCGACTCGTAATTGACCATCCCGGCCTGGAGGGCGGCGAGAACATTTGCCAGCCCCCAACCCCGGGTAGTATGAAAATGAACAATCTGCTTTTCAACCCGCACGCCTGAATCCAGAAGCATGGAATAGTATCTGTATACCCGGTCAGGTGATGCGGAGCCATCATGGTCGGCATGTTCCACGTCATTGGCTCCGAGATCAAGCCAACGCTTCGTAAATTCAATGGCTTTATTCATCTCGGTAGGTCCCTCTATCGGGCAACCCCAGATGGTACTTACGGTTCCATTCACTTTCAGTCCGGCAGCTTGCGCCAGCGGAATATGTTTTTCAACCATTTTCCAATATTCCGCGAGACTCAGTCCGGAATTTGTCCGGTGATGCGATTCGCTGGTTGAAACCATAAAGAGGATACGGTCGGGGCCCCAGCCTTCTTTCTTTGCTTCAATGGCCCGTTCCACCGCCTTTTCTCGGATGGTGATGGCGGTGATGGAGACCTTGTCGATCAGATGTGCAATCTTTTTACTGGCACGGATGCCTTTGAGGACTTCATCTGCATCCTTAAACTGAGGCATCCCCTTGGGATTCCCCAGGTTGGTCACTTCAATATGCCTGAAACCGGCAAGGATCAACTCTTCCGCCAGCCAAATCTTGGCCTCTGTCGGTATATATTTCTCTTCATGCTGAAAACCGTCTCTGACAGTAATGTCACCAATGGTAACTTTTTTTGGATAATTCATCATTTCGCGATTTGATATTTCATTTTATGATTACTTGTCTTATAGCAACATTTCGGGAATTTCACCTTCCACCACAAGAGATCCCCGGGTCGCTTTTCTGATCTCTTCAACACTGACACCAGGAGCCCGTTCAACCAGTTTAAACCCTTGCTTCACCACGTCAACCACTGCCAGGTCGGTAACGATACGTTTTACGCAATTGACCCCGGTGAGTGGAAGGGTACATTTTTTCAACAATTTGGAATTCCCATCCTTATCGGTGTGCTGCATGGCCACGATGATATTCTTGGCTGCTGCCACCAGGTCCATGGCTCCGCCCATCCCTTTGATCAACTTTCCGGGGACCTTCCAGCTTGCGATGTCGCCATTTTCCGATACTTCAAAAGCGCCAAGCACGGTCAGGTCGATATGTCCGCCGCGTATCATGGCAAAACTGCCGGCTGAATCGAAAAATGCAGCTCCGGGATTGAAAGTCACCGTTTGCTTTCCGGCGTTGATAAGGTCCGGATCAACATCTTCAGGTGCCGGAAAAGGACCGATGCCCAGAAGGCCGTTCTCCGACTGCAGGATCACCTCCATCCCTGCAGGAATAAAATTGGCAACAAGAGTCGGTATTCCTATGCCCAGGTTGACATAATACCCGTCTTTCATTTCCTGTGCAATACGCTTTGCTATTCCGTTTTTATCTAAAGCCATGATGATTATTCTTTTAATAATTAACTCCTTGTAGTCACAAATTCGATCCGTTTTTCATAATTGGTGCCCTGGAAGATCCGTTGGACATAAATCCCGGGTGTATGGATGTGATTGGGGTCAAGGGTTCCGAATGGAACGAGTTCTTCCACTTCAGCGATGGTGATTTTCCCGGCTGTGGCCATAGGTTGGTTGAAGTTGTTGGCTGTTTTGTTATAGATCAGGTTACCCATGGTATCCCCGATTTTTGCCTTGACAATCGCAAAATCAGCTGTCATGCCCATCTCAAGGATGTGTATCTTTCCATTAAACGCACGGACCTCTTTGTTTCCCTGGACCTCTGTTCCGAATCCGGCAGGAACGAAGAAGGCGGGTATTCCGGCACCACCGGCCCGGATACGTTCTGCCAGGGTACCTTGAGGGATAAGTTCCACCTCCAGTTCACCACTGAGAAGTTGTCGTTCAAACTCTTTATTTTCTCCAACATACGATGCTATCATCTTTTTCATCTGATGCTTCCGCAGAAGCACGCCCAAACCGAAATTATCGATCCCGGCATTGTTGGAAATACAGGTTAAACCGGTCAGGCTGGATTCAGCCAGTGCTTTCAGGCAGTTTTCGGGTATTCCACATAAGCCGAAACCGCCAAACATGATGGTCATTCCGTTGCTGATCCCCTGAATGGCTTCATGGGCATCTTTCACTACTTTGTTCATACCGTGTTGATTTCTGAATGATTAATCAGGTGTGATTTTTATTCTTCTTTGTCCTCGAAAACAATGAGTGGGGTATGAACCTCAACCAATTGCTTCAGGGAAACATTAACCTCCCGTATCCGGGCATCGCGGAAAGCAAGGATATTGTTCTCCATTTTCATGGCTTCAAGTATCAGCAACACATCTCCTTTCTTCACATCATCGCCTGGCTTCACATTGATCTTGATCACTTTTCCCGGCATCGGCGCATTGATGTGTGAATGATCGGAATCCAATGATTCTGTTGAGGCGGCAACCCGTTCATCAGGTAAAAAATCAAGGCGTTTCATCAGGAAAAGATGCCCTCCCAGGCTGATGTATTCCTGGTGATCCCTGTCTTCAGAATAAAGGATGTGGTAAGGTTCATTGTCAATGGTGAACAACAGGGAAGAAGCCTGATAATCGGAGATTTCTGCCCGGTAGACAATACCTGCGATTTCAAATTCCGTCCATTGCTCCGAATATCTTGGAATCCGTACGTGGAATTCTTTCCCCTCACATATGATAGTATGGGATATCAGGTGCCGCCAGAATCCCATTGAACCCCAAAGATCCCCAGGTTCGCTGCTTCTAAAACCGATGCTTGGCGTATGCTTAAGACTCAGCAACAAGTACCCGATTAAAAGAATATAGCGGGGAATTCCTTCTTTTTCCAGTTTGATTTCAGCGACAATTTCATCGGTATGCATGTCGCAGAAACTGGTCGATATGTTGTTGGTCAGGAATGGTTCACCAACCACCAGTTTTTTCAGGTAACTGATATTTGAACGGATTCCGTGGATGCCATAAAATGTCAGGGCTTCATTCATCCGACGAGCTGCCTGGTCGCGGTCTTTTCCCCATACCACAAGCTTACTTATCATCGGGTCAAAAGCGCTCTTAATTTCAGTGCCTGGCTTGACACCCGTATCAATCCGGATGTGATCACCGGAAGGTTCGGCATAGAGTGTCATAAAACCAGGGGAAGGGAGGAAATTATTTTCCGGATCTTCTGCATAGATCCTGCATTCAATAGCATGTCCGTGCTGATGAATGGCTTCCTGACGAAGTCTGAGAAACCCATCTTCAGCTATTCTTATCTGCTCCTCCACGATGTCAATGCCGGTGACCATTTCTGTTACCGGATGCTCAACCTGGATTCGGGTATTCATTTCAAGAAAGTAATAATTCAGCTTTTTATCTACCAGGAATTCAATGGTTCCGGCACTGGTGTATCCAATTTCCTTTCCGATCCGGACGGCTGCTTCGCCCATTTTCAGCCGTATTTCAGGTGTCAGGGTTGGAGAAGGCGATTCTTCGATGATCTTCTGGTAACGGCGTTGGATGGAACATTCACGTTCAAACAGGTGGATCACATTCCCATGTGGGTCACCCAGTATCTGGATTTCGATGTGGCGGGGCTCTTCCAGGTACTTCTCAATATAAACCGTTTCATCACCGAAATAAGATTTTGCCTGTCGGGCAGTTGCTTCAAGGGCTTCTTCCAGTTCATTTTCATTGTACACAATCCGCATTCCTTTACCTCCTCCTCCTGCAGCTGCTTTTAAGAGTACAGGAAAGCCAACCTGATCTTTGGCTTTCATCAGGGTCTTTTTGTTCCCGGTTAATCCTTCCGTGATGGGAACTCCGCTTTTTTTCGCCCATGCCCTGGCTTCGATTTTATTTCCCATCACCTGCATGGCATGCGCAGAAGGTCCAATAAAAATAATCCCTGCCTCATCGCAGGCTTTTACAAAAGCGGGATTTTCAGCCAGGAATCCGTATCCCGGATGGATGGCATCACACGATTTATCTCTTGCAACACGGATAATTTCAGGTATGTTGAGATAGGTTTCGCTCAGCTCAGCTTCTCCGATACAAACAGATTCATCAGCCATGCCGACATGTAAAGAATCAGAATCAATCCGGGAGTAAATCCCGACAACCCGGATGCCCAGTTTCTTTGCCGTTCGCATGATCCTGACGGCGATCTCTCCCCGGTTGGCTACAAGTATTTTTCGAATTACTTTACCCATTTTGGTTTACGTTTTTCAAGAAATGCATTCATCCCTTCCTGCCCTTCTTCCGAGGCACGGATTTCTGCAATCATCCGCGCGGTGAAGTCGTAGGCTTCCAGGAGGGAAAGGTTGTTGGTGACTTCGAAAATAAGCTTTTTCCCATGACTCATGGCAGCCGGACCGCTTGTACGAAGGTGTTTGATCGTTTCTTCAGCAGCAGCGTCAAGCTGGGCTGGTGGGACCGATTTATTAACCAGGTGAAACGATTCTGCCTCTTTGCCATTGATGCGCCGGCCGGTAAGCATCAATTCCTTAGTACCATATTCCCCGACCCGTTTGACCACATAAGGCGAAATGCAGGCCGGTACAATCCCTATCTTCACCTCGCTCAGGGAAAAGGTAGCATCATCGGCACAATAAGCAAGATCACAGGCTGACAGCAATCCATTTGCTCCCCCCAGTGAAACACCATGTACCAGTGCGATGGTCGGTTTCGGACATGTATATATGGCCAAAAAACATTTCGAAAGAAGCAGGCTTTCCTGGTAGTTGACCTCGTAACTGTTCCGGGCGACGGCTTTCATCCAGTTGAGATCAACCCCGGCGCAGAAGGACTTGCCATTGCCCCGCAGGATCAAACAGATGGCATCGTTGTTTTTTACCTCTTCAAAACAGGCTGCCAGTTCTTCCAGCATGGTCTTGTTGAACGCGTTATGAACCTCCGGTCGATTCAGACTAACGGTAAAGACGCCATCAACTTGCGTTGTTTGAATGGTTTCGTACAATTTCATAGGTTACATTCTGAAAACCCCATACCGGGTATGTGAGTACGATTTATTACGTGAAACCGCAATGGCCAGGCCAATGATCCGTCGCGTATCCACGGGGTCAATAATACCATCATCCCAGAGCCTGGCAGTGCTGAAATATGCTGAACCTTCTTCTTCATATTTTTGGAGGATGTTTTGTAGCATTTGTTCACGTTCTTCGGGTGACAGTTGCTGACCTTTGGTTCTCAGCTGGTCTTCTTTGACGGTAATCAGAACGTTGGCTGCCTGCTCGCCACCCATCACGGATATTTTGGCGTTGGGATACATGAAAAGAAAACGGGGTTCATATGCCCTGCCTGCCATTGCGTAATTTCCTGCGCCGAAAGAACCCCCAAAAATAACGGTAAACTTGGGCACATCAGCGTTGGCCACGGCATGAACGAACTTGGCTCCGTCGCGGGCGATCCCGCCGTGTTCATACTGTTTTCCGACAATAAAGCCGGTGATGTTTTGCAAGAAGAGTATTGGAATATTCCGGGAAGTACAAAGTTCAATAAAATGAGCGCCTTTGAGTGATGTCTCGGAAAAAAGCACACCATTATTGGCCAGGATGCCTATCTCGTATCCCATGATCCGGGCAAAACCGGTAACCAGCGTGGGTGCATATTTCTCCTTGAATTCATGGAACATACTTCCGTCGACAATCCGGGCGATGATCTCCCTGGAATCTACTGGTTTTCTCAGGTCTATGGGTAAAATACCATAGAGTTCTTCAGGGTCATAATAAGGTTCTTCAATGGCAGATGTTACGACAGGCTGATATTCATGACGATGGATTGATTCGAAGATGTTGCGGCATATCTGGATGGCATGCACATCATTTTCTGCCAGGTGATCTGCCACGCCGGAAATCATCGTATGCACTTCTGCGCCTCCCAGTTCTTCTGCAGTAACGGATTCTCCTGTAGCAGCCTTGACCAGTGGAGGTCCCCCGATGAAGATGGTTCCCTGGTTCCTCACGATGATGGTCTCATCACTCATGGCCGGCACATAGGCACCGCCCGCCGTGCAGGAACCCATCACCACAGCGATCTGTGGAATCCTCATGGACGATAACCGGGCCTGGTTGAAGAAAAACCTGCCGAAATGATATTTATCGGGAAAGACATTGGCCTGTTCAGGAAGAAAAACCCCTCCGGAATCAACAAGATAGACGCATGGCAAGCGGTTTTCCATGGCTATCTCCTGCGCTCTGACGTGCTTTTTTATACTTTCCTTGACATAGGTTCCACCCTTAACGGTGGCATCATTGGCCACGATCATCACCTCTTTCCCATGGATAACCCCGATGCCTGTGACGATCCCGGCAGCCGGAAACTCGTTGTTATAAAGGTCAAAGGCAGCAAGAGGCGAGAGTTCAATAAAAGGTGTATTCCGGTCGACCAGCAAATCGATCCGTTCCCTGGCCAGCAGTTTTCCCCGTTCCTTGTGCCGCTTGATGGCCTGTTCCGGACCGCCTTGCATGACCAGCGCCATCCGTTCTTTATAAAGGGCGAGAATCTTCAGGTATTCTTCCTTCTGATCTTGAAACTCCTTTCGGGATATGTCTGTTTTACTTTGTATTCGAAACATGACCTGTGATACTTGTTAATTAATTCACAGAAAAAAACATCGCGGGTAAAAATACTCATTATTCCGAAATGACAAAATTGAGGTTACTCCGAAATATCAAAATTTTTGATTTGTTTTGGGCTAAAGCCCTGTTTGCCAGTTCTTTGGCTTACCCCGGCCTTAAGTCCGGAGTAATTGATAATCAATGCTTTCAGGACTTTAGTCCAATAAAATATACTTTTCGGAGTGGACTCAGAGTTTCATTTCAAATCTCAGCTACACCTATAATTGATTACATTACAAGTTCAACGCATCTTTCAGCAACCGATACCCCGAAGTACTGGCTTTTAGCCGTTCTCCATTCTTCATCAGCACGGCGTAACTCTCCTTATCATAGTATTCCATCCGATCCAGAAATGTTAAGTTGACGATATACGACCGGTGGATGCGGATAAACATCTTAGGATCGAGATGCAACTCAAAGAACTTCATGGTCTTTTCTTTCAGGTACTTCCCCTCCTTGGTGTGGATGCTTACATAATCGCCGTCAGCCTCCAGGAAGTGGATATCTGACACCGGGATCACGACCACTTTATGCCGGATCCGGATGGCGATCCGTTGAATGGCCTCCGGGTTATCTTCAGCGGTTTTAAGTACCCCTGGAACCTTGTTTTCTCCAGGGTTCTGCAATGCCTTCAGCGCCTTTTCTACAGCCTGATTAAACCTTTCGGCAGAAAATGGCTTGAGTAGATAGTCTACCGCATTCATCTCAAAAGCCTTGATGGCATATTGATCGAAGGCTGTGCAGAAAATGATCACCGGAGGGTTTTCTACCAGATCAAGCATCTCGAAACCGGTGAGTTTGGGCATCTGCACATCCAGAAAGGCCAGGTTGGGGTGTAGTTCCTGAATGGCTTTCAGACCTGAGAAACCATCCCCGCATTCACCGCAGATCTCAAACTCAGGAAACCCCGACAGGCACGAGGCCACAATGGCGCGTGCCGGTGGTTCATCGTCAATGATCAACACCTTGTATTTCATATTACATCATAATTTACGATCAAAGGTAGAAGGAAATATTTATTCTGGTATATTTGCACAAATCATCTTCCCTATGCCCGATCAGGTTTTTTCTTTTCTCCGTGATTTAAAGGCCCATAACAACCGGGAGTGGTTCCAGGCTAACAAAAACAGGTACGAAGCTGCGAAAACCGAAGTGGAACATCTGGTCAATCAGCTGATCCCGGAAATTGCCCGTTTTGATCCATCCGTGCAATATATCACCGCCAAGGAGACCCTGTTCAGGATCTTCCGCGATGTACGGTTCTCGCATAACAAGGAACCATACAAAACCAACTTTGGCGCCTGGATCACCAAGTCTGGACGCAAAGGGTCCGGACCAGGATATTACCTACACCTGGAGCCTGGCGGTTCCTTTCTTGCAGGTGGAATTTATATGCCTCCTCCTGACTTATTGAAAAGTATCAGAGAGCTTATCTATGGTAATCTGGAAGAATTTGAAAAGATTTTTAATGATAAGACCTTCCGGAAATATTTCAAGGGATTGACCGAAGAAGACCGCATCAAAAGACCGCCGAAGGATTTCCCTGCCGATTTTAAGGGAATAGAATGGTTAAAATATAAGCATTATACGGTACTCTGTTCGTTCAGTGATGAACAGATCATTGATAGTCGGTTTTTAACAGTCGCAGTGCAAGTCTACAAGACCATGTATCCATTGAACAGTTTTCTTTCAAAAGCATAATCCAACATTTAAATTCATGAATATGAAAAAGAGTTACATTTACCTTTTGCTGTTAACAGGTATTCTGACCTTTAATCTTAATGGATTTTCATCAATACCTGTCCCTACGTGTGATTTTGCAGTTGCCACAACTGCTTGTACCATGCAGGAAGTAGGTGTGGAATATACCGGTAATGCCCCGGCAAACGCCACGTATCTGTGGAATTTTGATGGGGCAATAATCATTTCCGGGTCAGGACAGGGGCCTTATTGGATCAAATGGGAGACGGCAGGGGAAAAACACATCACCCTGAGTATTGAATGGGAAGGACAATCTTGTACAAAGACCAAACCCGTAGTGGTATCGGAACAACCCCGGATTTTTGAGATGACCGGAGGCGGAGTATACATCCCCGGCGGGCCAGCTATAGCAGTTGGATTAAGCGGATCACAAACCGACATCATTTACAAACTTTTCAGGAATGAAGAATATGCCGGGATTTCAATGGTAGGAACAGGACAGCAACTGGTTTTTGGTGAGTTCACAGAAACCGGGATCTATACCTCCAAAGGTCGGGTAGATGGTTCCGACTGTTCAGTCATGATGGCCGGTCAGGCTGTTATAACAACCCCAGAACCTCTATCTGCTCCTTCAATTTGTGTTGTGACATTTGATACAATATTAAACCATAATGTCGTGATATGGAAGAACATGGAAGCTTCTGACCTATCACATTTCAACATTTACAAGGAAACGCACCAGAACAATGAATACGATAAGATTGGTGAAGTTCTTATTGGAAATCCCGGCTATTACTCATTTTCCGATGTTTCATCCAACCCCCTGGTAAAGTCAGATAAATACAAGCTATCCGCAACCGATACCCTGGGAAATGAATCTGAACCTTCAGCTTTCCATAAGACCATTCACCTGAATATCAATCCTGGTATTTATGGATTCAACCTTATCTGGAACCATTATGAAGGATATGCGTTTGCGACCTACCGGATATACCGTCAGTATGGCGCTGCATCCTGGGAACTGATAGATTCTGTTGCTTCCAATGTCGATTCCTATACAGATGTCTATACCACTTCCGGTTTAGCAACCTATTATATCGAGGCTGTTAGGAATGAACCATGCGGTGGTGAAGAAAAGAACAATTTTAATGAAAACACTCAATCCAATTGGGTTACTTCTGCCCCGCTTGGCGAGGAGGAAATGACAAATGAGGGAATACGGATTTATCCAAATCCGGTTACCAATCGCCTGTTTATCAAGTTGAATAATAACAGTTCCATCACGGGCATTGAAATAATTCATCCCTCAACAGGAATCGTGTTGATCACAGGAAAACTTGATCTTTCAGGCACCGATGTTTCCCCGCTTATGCCAGGTTTGTATATTCTTCGGATCCTGACAGAGGATCAGGTTTTACATGCCCGGTTTATCAGGGGACAATGATTGTAAGTTGATCAGGGTTTATTCATTCATGCCGGTTTCAAGAAGAAATTTCCATGCCGGAATGACCTTTATGATCCTGTTTTTGAGAATAATCTCTTCACTTTCCTCCCGGGTTACTATCAATGCTTCTGATAGTCCCAGTTCATTCATAGCATTTTCCAGTGAAAGGGTTTCCCTTTGACGTGTTAGCGGATGTGCCAGGGTTTCGCAAACTTGTATCAGTTTATTCTTTTGTTGCCGGCCTTTAACGAAAAAGTCAATTTCCTGATTTGCCGCTGTCTTATAGTAATAGATATCTCCTTTTTGTCTTCGTAAGGCAATAAAAACGATATTTTCCAGCAGATGTCCGTTGTTTACAAGTATTCCTGATGTTACCGACCGGATCAGGGCATGGTCAATTGAATAGATCTTTTTGGGATTGACATTTGATCTACCGTAGGATGCGCTAAAAAGCCTGACCGTAAACAGGAAGTATGCATCTTCAAACCAGGTAAGATAATTTGCAACAGCGTTTTTGGGAGCTTTGTGACCGAGTGATTTCAAATAATTTGTCAATAATCTTTTCCGTAACTGATCCAAGTCAAGTATTAGGTATCATCTTCTGAAACAGGTGAAGTAGAAAAACCCTGAAACGCGTGGATTCCCAAACGAAAACTTAATGAAAAACAGCCTATGGAGTCATCACGAAAATAAATGCTGCTGAATTATTATCTACAATACCCAGGTCGTTGGAGTCAACTATGCCATCACCGTTCACGTCGGTACTTACGTACCCTCCGATGAACATGGCAGAATCATTATCAACATCTCCCAGGTCATTGCTATCAATGCTCCCATCCTGGTTTTCATCGCCCGTATAAAGGCCATAGATGCCGGCTGTAAGGTTTTTCTGGTTATCGCCATAAGCCTTGCTGGCAGCATCAGAGAAATCATAATCAATTACAGAACCGACAAAAGAAACGGGTGCAGCGCTCCAGGTTTCAATGTGGTTGCGGTTGTTGATCACGATGTATACTCATTCTTGGCAGGTTTGCAAAGGCAAAGCTGCTTAGAATGAGTTATACCGAGAGGAACAGCAGCAATAAAATTGCAAACCTGTTCCGATTCGGTATACATGAATCCCTTGATAAATTCAAGGTTGAATCTATCACCAATATGGCGATGGTAAACCTGGAGACAATGGAATTACATACCAATAATCTCAAAGCCAATCCAGATAATTCCTTCGGTCGATGACTTTAAACGCTGCTTCAGGATAAGCATTTTTGAATGCCCGGGGTGGTCTAGCTCCCTGATCCGTCCATTTACATTCAAAGGCTGTTATTGATCCATGTTCTTCTTCAATCAGATCAATCTCCTGGCCATCAAAAGTTCGCCAGAAATAATAATTTGGATGCAACAGCAGGTTATTACTACGCTTCATTCTTTCCATTATGAAGTAATTTTCCCACAACAACCCGGTATCCTGTCTCAGGGAAAGTGGCCTAAAATCTCCAAGGATGGCGTTCCGAATCCCATTATCCCAAAAGTAAAACTTACGTGATTTGGAGATCTCTTTCCTCAGGTTCCTGCTGAAACTTCCCATTTTAAAAAGAATGAAGACCTTTGACAGCAAGTCAATGTATTTTTCAACGGTATTTTTACTCATTGAAAGCTGACTTCCAAGTTCATGGAAGGAAACTACACCACCGATCTGAAATGCCAGTAGTTTCAGCAAGTCAATCATTTTGGAGGAGATTCGGATACCTTCAATGGAAAGGACATCTTTCAACAAATATGAAGAAACCAGTTCTTTCAGGTAGGTCTCTTTTTCATTTGATGTTTCAAGTCCCAGTATTTCCGGATAAGAGCCGAAGATAAGGCGATCTTCCAAATTCTGTTCTGCTTGCAGTATTGATTCAACCTGGTCGAGTTCTGCTCTGGAGAAAGGATAAAGAGAAAAATGAAAACTTCGACCAGTAAGAGGTTCTCCTGATAGATTCAGAAGGTCAAATGAAGAAGAACCTGTTGCAAGGATCATAATTCCTTCGATTTCATCCACCATCAGTTTCAGCTTTCTTCCGATATCCGGAACACTTTGTGCTTCATCCAGGATGAGCAATCCGTACCCAGCCAGAAGTCGCCTGTAACGGGAAGCGTTTCGTTCTTCCAAAAGTCTTTGGGTGGTGACATCTTCACCGTTCAGGAACAGGGTCTTCTCTTTCGTATTTTCCATGATCTTCTTAACAAGAATCGTTTTTCCGACCCTCCGTGATCCATAGATCAACACAACTTTGTTCGAAACAAGCCTGTTTTCTAACGTTTTCTGCAATATTCTCGGAATATATTCCATTGGAATTTGTTTGTATTAATGGTAAATCAGTCAATATAATGACAAAATTAGTACAAATTTAGTCAAAATCATTATGAAACTGATTTTTTTGAGATGTCACTTTCACCTAAAGTCACAAAAATATTGGAACTTTATAAATCCTGGTAAGATTATAGATGCCGAAATTGCTGATCCCGTTGAACCGGTTCAAAACCGGCATCTTTTATGGCTTGCTGAATTCCGGCTGCGTCAGTCCGGTGATGGGCTCCGGCAACGGATACGACATTTTCCTCGATCATGATCGATCCCATGTCATTGGCGCCGGCATGAAGACATAGCTGGGCTGTTGGAATCCCGACAGTTAACCAGGAAGCCTGGATGTTGGGAATGTTGGGAAGCATGATCCGGCTGATGGCAATCATCCGGATATATTCTTCTATTGAAACTTTGCTTTGAACACCTTGTTTTGCTTTCAACCGTGTTCCTTCACCCTGAAATGGCCAGGGGATGAAGGAGATGAAACCGATGGTACCGGGAGGTTTTTCCGATTGCACTTGCCGGATAGCCGCCAGATGTTCCATCCGTTCTTCCAGGGTCTCCATGTGTCCGAACATCATGGTTGCGGAGGTGAGTATATCAAGCTTGTGAGCGGTTCGCATAACATCCTGCCATGCTGTAGCAGAACACTTGGCAGGAGAAACGATTTTCCGTACCCGATCCGAGAGTATTTCTGCTCCGGCGCCGGGGAGGCTGTCCATTCCGGCCTTGCGTAACCTGCTCAACACTTGCTCATAGTTTAGGTTTTCCATCCTTGAAATATGAACGATTTCCGGAGGGCCCAGGGCATGGAGTTTCAAATCCGGATACATCTTTTTTAGCCCGCTGAACAGCTCTTCATAAAATGCGATACCCAGCCCCGGATGCTGTCCACCCTGCAGGAGCAACCGGTTGCCGCCCAGGCGGAAAAGCTCTTCGATCTTCTCCCGGTATTGCTCCATGGACGTGATGTAAGCCTCGGGATGATTTACCGGCCGGTAGAAATTGCAGAATTTGCAGGCGCACCCGCAAACGTTGGTGATATTCACATTCCGGTCGATCAGCCAGGTCACCTGGTTCCCCGGATGATGGATTTGCCGGAGCCGGTCGGCTACAATCATGAGTTCACCAAGGGGAGCATCTATATAGAGTGTCAATGCTTCCGGTATGTCCAGAAAATCCTGGTTGAGGGCTTTTGAATAGATATTTTGTCTTTCTGTCAACCTGTTTTCTTTGTGCCCTCCGTGCATCCTTGGTGGTCTCAGTGGTTAAATAATCAGTTTCTTAACCACGGAGGTCACAAAGGGTTGCACAGAGTACACAAAGGTATTAATTGCCTAATTCCTCTTGACAGGAGATGAAAAATTCATTACCTTTGCAGGTTTTTTTACAGATACCTAATTCAGATATATGAAACTTTCCCAATTTCGGTTTCATCTGCCCCAGGAACTCATTGCCAGTCAGCCCCCTGCAAGCAGGGATGATTCGAGGCTGATGATTGTAGACCGGAAGACACGTTCGATAGAAGAAAAATCTTTCCGGGAAATACTCAATTACTTTGGTGACGGCGATTTATTCATCCTTAACAACACCAAGGTTTTTCCGGCACGCCTGTATGGGGAAAAGGAAAAAACCGGCGCCAAGATCGAAGTATTTCTACTCCGTGAATTGAACAGGGAAAGCCGTTTATGGGATGTTCTTGTAGATCCGGCGCGTAAAATCCGCATCGGCAACAAGTTATATTTCGGGGATGATGGTGCTCTCGTGGCAGAGGTGATCGACAATACTACGTCACGCGGCAGGACTTTGCGTTTTCTGTTCGACGGTTCTTATGACGAGTTCAGGAGAACCCTTCAACAATTGGGTCAAACCCCGCTTCCGAAGATCCACAACCGGCCGGTAACATCCGACGACAATGAGCGTTACCAGACCATCTACGCCAAACATGAAGGCGCTGTGGCAGCTCCAACAGCAGGATTGCACTTCAGCCGGGAACTCATGAAGCGGATGGAATTAAAAGGGATCTCTTTTGCAGAAATTACCTTGCATGTCGGACTCGGGAACTTCCGAACCATTGACGTGGAGGATCTCACCAAACACAAGACCGATTCGGAAGAGTTCATCATCACGCAGCAAGCGGCAGACCTGGTCAACCAGGCCAAGTTGAACCGGCACAAAGTGGTGGCCGTTGGTACTACCACCATGAAGGCCATTGAATCTTCCGTGACCATCAGCGGTATGTTGAAACCATTTCAGGGGTGGACCAACAAATTCATTTTCCCCCCTTATGATTTCTCCATTGCCAATGCGATGATCACCAACTTTCATCTGCCGCAAACCCCTATGATGATGATGGTGGCAGCCTTTACAGGCTACGATCTCCTGATGAAAGCCTATGAAACGGCCGTGGAGAAGAAGTACCAGTTTTTCACGTATGGCGACGCCATGCTGATCCTGTAAATTCCTTTATTTGAAAAACTTCGTGATCATCGCCGCCGGGGGTACCGGCACCAGGATGCAGGCTGAGGTTCCCAAACAGTTTCTGCTTCTAAGGGGAAAGCCTGTCCTGATGCACACCATGGATGCTTTTTATCGTTACGACAGCAAGATGGACATCATCCTGGTTATGGCCGGAGAATACCTGAAGGAATGGCGTCACCTGAAAAAAGTCTTTGGCTTCGACATCCCACACCGCCTTGTGGAAGGTGGCTCTACCCGGTTCTTTTCAGTTAAAAACGGACTTGAACACGTTAAAGAAGGAAGCCTGGTTGCCATTCATGACGGGGTTCGCCCACTGGTCACGGAGACCCTCATCAAACAATCGTTTGAAGCAGCAGAGATACATGGAAGCGCTGTACCTGTTATTCCTTTAACCGATTCGATCCGTGATATTTCAGGCCGGCAGAATAAGGGTGTTGACCGGAATGTTTTCCGTTGTGTGCAAACACCGCAGACCTTCTCCTCTTCACTCATCATCAAAGCTTACCGGCTGGCAGAACAGGACATTTTTTCGGATGATGCATCAGTAGTTGAAGCTTCCGGAATTGCCATCCGCCTGATCGATGGCGAGTATGAAAATATCAAGATCACCCGCCCCTACGAGCTGACACTGGCAGAAGCCATCCTGAAATCAAGATTTCCGGAAGAACGTTAATCCAAACCCATTGTCACCGGAATTTTCTGCCCTTCCATTCGAACCTGGCAAAAAGTCCGATAACCCCGATGATGACTACGTAAAAAGGATAAACCGGCTGAAATGGCAATAGCAGCCAGAGCAGGTGTTTCTGATGTGTAATTGAGGTGATTGAGAAGAGGAGGGGTAATTCAACAAGACTTTTTACGACAGGATATAGCAAAACCAGCCAGATTGCATCGGGAACGAAGATCGAACAGACGAACATCGTTGGCCAGTACAAATGTGCGAGATAAACAATGGCTTCCACTGAGAGGATCCAGGCATCCTGGTACCCCCTGGTCTTGGATATCCATCTGATCCGCTGGTGAAGAAAGCTCCTCCAGGATGGAGCCGGTTTGGTCCATACAACCGCTTGCGATTGCCTGGCAAAGGTGATCGACCTGGCACCAAGCTGTTTCTTCATTTTCAGAAGAAGGAACACATCATCCCCTGACACATAGGAGACATCGTTGTCAAAGCCTTTCACCTGATGATACGCATTTTTCTTGTATGCCAGGTTAGCTCCATTACACATGAAAGGAAGTCCAATGCCCGCAGCCCCTGCAGTACTACCGATCAGTCCGGCAAATTCCAGTTGCTGAAAGGTCCCGAACAGGGTTTTATTTCCCGAAAATGCAACAGGGCCAATAACCATCGACACCCCCGGGCTCCGGAACGCATTTGCCATGACTGTAAGCCATTCCGGTTCAACAACAACATCAGCATCCAGGGTGACGATCCATTCGCCAACAGCAGCGTCAATCCCCCGGCGGATGCAACTTTTCTTATACGCCTCCTGACCTGATCCCCGGGTATGATGAAGAAGTTGGACTTTCAACCCCGGGTGTTGTTTCATAAAAGCCTGAATGATCGTGGCGCTTCCGTCTGTTGACTCATCATCCACGCAGATGATCTCCATGAAATCAGGAGGAAAAGCCTGTCGGGACAATGATTCCAGACAAACTGGAAGATTCTCCGCTTCATCTCTGAACGGGATGATGATGGAAACTGAAACCGGATGCTGTATATCCACACTTTTTGTGCAATCCGGAAGCCAAAAGCCTATCGTAAACAGGATCATCAACAAAGCGTACAGGAATAACGGAAGAGAAAGCAAGATCAACCAGGTTTCCATGGTTATTCAGCGGATGTTTCGGAAACAGGATGTCTCCTGAAAAATTTCAGTTTCAGCACGAAGAAGGTTCCTGTGAGGGCAGGTATTGCCAGGTTGATGATCCACAGCAGGATGGTGGAGAAAACAACCCCCATATTGATGATCACTTCCGAGGTTGTTTGGGTGAAGTACAAGCCGAAAAAATAGAGCGACACGGATCCCCGGATGCCAAATTCGGTGAGGGTATCTGTTGGAATGATCGACATGGTGAGGAAGATCACGGTCATGATCACCATGGCATCGGTATAGGGGATTTGCAGCCCGAAAGCGACCAGAAGCAGGTATAACTGGCCGGTGAATACCAGGTACCTGGCTAAACTTATCAGCAAGATAAAAAGCAGTTCACGAACGGAATACACTGACAATACACGCAGGTATTTACCAACCCTGGTAGTAAATTTCGAAATACTCAGTATTCTTTTTAACCACGGTTCCAATACCGATACATTGAAGAAAATCAGGAGCAGGATTATATCGAGGAGCCCTACCAGGCCGATCAGCAAATAGAGCAGGTATTGTTCCGAGCCAAAGAAAAGAGGAAATATCTTTGGAAGATAGATGATCAGTCCAAGCGAGCCTGTAAAGAGTGTTATCAGTAGCTGGCTCATGCTGCCCAGCATGGTGATGAGCACCCCTTCGATGCGACCGGCACGCTCCAGCACAAAGACCCTCCCAAAGTATTCTCCCACCCTGTTAGGCGTAAAAACACTCACGGATATTCCTGCCAGTACAGCCCGTAAAGACCTGAAGATTGAGATTTTCTCCACTTTTCCGATCATATACTGCCATTTCAGGGCTTCCAGTCCCCAGTTAACCGGCATGAGAAAGATAACCAGGAGAAACAACCACAAGAATTGAGCGCTGGATAAATGATCTGCCACATAGTTGATCAGATCCGGGAGGTCTTTTTTTTGAAAGATCTGGTCGTAGATATACCAATAGGTAAAGAGGACAATGGCAAATCTGATGAGGTAGTTGTAGGTTTTACGTATTTTTGCATGCTTAAACATGGGCACCGTTCAAAATCAGCGTGATCGGATCATTCTGGGAATAGACCCCGGAACCAACGTCATGGGGTATGGACTGATCTCCTGCCAGGGAGATGAGCCCTCACTCATCACCATGGGGGTTCTGCAGTTGGGCAAACTCCCGAATCAAGCGTTAAAACTACAAAGAATTTTCGAAAAGACTTTGGCGCTGATCGATGAGTACCACCCGGATGAGTTGGCCATCGAAGCGCCATTCTTTGGCAAGAATGTGCAGTCGATGCTCAAGCTGGGTCGTGCCCAGGGAGTAGCTATGGCTGCCTGTTTGCACCGGGAGGTGCCCATCAGGGAATATTCTCCCCGAAAGATCAAACAGGCGATCACCGGCCGGGGCAATGCCTCGAAGGAACAGGTTAGCGGGATGTTGATGCGGTTGCTATCAATCGTTGAAGCGCCGGCATACTTTGATGCCACAGATGCGGTTGCCGTGGCTGTTTGTCATTTTTTCCAAGGGGATCAGCAGGATGATTCGAAACGTTTTTCCGGGTGGAAGGCTTTTCTTGATCAAAACCCGGATCGGTTGATCAAATAATCGATCTTACATCATTTTCTGATACATCTTCCACCAGCGGTCGGGGATATCTTTATTACAGGCTGCCTGGTAGTCGAGGTAAGAGCATGGGACCAGGTAGTGGCGTTCATATTGGGTCCGCATATCGGCTGTTGTCATCGGGATTTCCAACCACCAACGGTCTGATTTCTTGCTTTTTAAGAAGACCAGGTCTTCCTTGTGGTCATCAACCGTAACGGTATATTTAACGTAATCTCCTGGATTTTTTGAAGGAAGATCATCTTTCCGGTGGTAAAATCCATCAATAAAATACCAGAGCATTTGTGCGGCGAGCAAAGCTGTGAGACCCCGTTTATCATATCCCGGGTTAACTTCATAGATACCGGCAGCGGAGAGTTTATCGCTCATTCCGGCATACCGCATGATCTGGCAGGCTTCTTCCCCATGAAATCCGTTGGGTCCGGCATTTCCATTCCCGGGGGCATCGGCTCCGCGGATGGCGCTCATGTCAAAGGTCAACAAGTCGGCATTCCTCACGATGGGTTCCACCTCTTCGAGGCTCTCCCGCACTTTCCCGAGCCGATAGACATCAAACATCAGGTTATTCATTAAATGGATGGCATCCTGGTCGACAAAATAGGTTTGATAGCCTACGTTGGCGTAATTGAAAAGAATGTTCGGCCGGTGAACGATGATGCGACTCAGGTATGAATGGGAGGTATCCTCATCTTCGGCATTGCCCAGGTCAAATGAGGAATCAACAGATACCATGTTGATGATCTGTCCGAGGCGCTCATACGCCAGATAATTGGCAAAAGTCAGATCCTGGCTGCCGCCGAGAAGAAACGGGAATACATTCTTTTTAAGCAGGCTGGCCACTACTGTGCTAACAGCAAAATATGTATCCTGGACGGTATAGCCTTTCCGGATATTCCCAAGGTCAACCACTTTCATGGACGGCTGACCGGGAAAGAGTTTATAGAACATCGCACGGATGGTATCCGGGCCTCCTGCGCATCCCTGATTTCCCTTGGATTTCCGGTCTTCTCCCACGCCCAGGATCGCAATATCGGCTTTCTCAATATCAGGTAAAGGTTGTCCTTCAAGGTGGATTGTCAGCAAGTCTCCAATGGTTGGCCGGCTTCTGTCTTCCAGTGAAAAATCAAGACATTCAGGGAGTACAGGCGACAGGTACAGGGTAATATCCATCCGGGATACATGATTTAATTCATGCAAAAGTAATCGAATCCCTCTTCAGGAAAAACTATTTTCGCTTTTTTCCCTTGACCGGTGGTTGTTCGTTGATGATCTTCCGGCAATCTTCCGGTGTGAGGGTATCAATCTCGGTATTTTTGGGTATCCGGTAATTCTTTCCGTCTGCAGCGATATAGGGTCCCCATCTTCCTTTTATCACCTTGATGCCATGGGGGTCTGAAAAATCTTTCAGGATCCCGGCATTTTTCTTATCCCGGAGTTCAAGGATGAGTTCTGTTGCCCGCTCCATCGTAATGCTGTATGGATCTTCGCTCCTGGGCAGGGAAAAATAGTCTGATCCCAATTTGATGAACGGTCCGAAACGCCCGGTGCCAATGATAACCTCCTTTTCCTCGAATTGACCCAGAGGCCGGGGAAGTTTAAAAAGCTCCAGGGCCTGTTCAAGGGAGATATCTTCAATGGATAACCCTCTTGTAACTCCTGCAAAACGTGGTTTTTCATCGCTTTCTGTTTCTCCTATCTGAACCATCGGGCCAAACCGGCCTATTTTAACATAGACATTCTTTCCCGACGCCGGATCAACACCCAGTTTTCTGGTTCCGCTCACTTTTTTAGAGGTTTTCTGGATGTTTTCCACCTGTTCGTGAAACGGAAAATAGAAAGTTTTGATCATCTCATTCCACACCCTTTTTCCCATGGCGATTTCGTCGAACTCTTCCTCTACGGTAGCGGTAAAATTGTAATCCAGAATATTGCTGAAATGCGTCACCAGGAAATCGGTCACCAGGCTGCCGATATCGGTTGGGAACAATTTTGCTTTTTCGAAGCCGGTATTCTCATTCCTGATTTCTTCTGAGATCTCACCTTTGGTTAGCACCAGCAGTTGGTATTCCCTGTTGTAGCCAGGCCGGTCTTCCCGCACCACATAGCCCCGTTTCTGGATCGTAGAGATAACGGGAGCGTAGGTACTGGGTCTTCCGATCCCCAATTCTTCCAGTTTTTTCACCAGGCTGGCTTCGGTATATCTTGCCGGCTGTTGAGTAAATCGCTCGGTAGCTGACATTTCCTCGAGTTTGAGCATTTCACCCACTGACAAGGCTGGAAGGATACCTTCGGCTTCCTGTTGATCATCGTCATCGGAGGATTCTTTATACACTTTTAAAAAACCATCAAAGACGAGCACTTCTCCGGAGGCGATCAGTTTTTCGGAAGTGGTGGAAATGGAAATGGAAACCGATGTTTTTTCAATCTGGGCATCGCTCATCTGGGAGGCGATGGTTCTTTTCCATATCAGGTCATAGAGGCGCTTTTTGGAGTTGTCTCCTTCGATCACCCGGTTTTCAAGGAAGGTTGGCCGGATGGCTTCATGTGCTTCCTGTGCCCCTTTCAATTTCGTAGTGAATTGGCGGGTCTTTGAATATTCTTTGCCAAAGAGTTTAACCACCTCTTCTTTGGCTTGTGCCAGCGCAAATTTCGACAGGTTGACCGAGTCGGTACGCATGTATGTAATCTTCCCATCTTCATACAACTGTTGGGCGACCCGCATGGTATTGGCCACAGAAAATCCAAGTTTCCTGCTGGCCTCCTGTTGAAGGGTGGAAGTTGTAAACGGGGGAGCAGGTGACTTTTTGGCCGGTTTGGTTTCAATATTGTCGATTTGGAAAGAAGCCTGCTTGCATTTTTCCAGAAAACGATAGGCTTCGTCACGGGTGCTGAATCTTTTGGGAAGCTCAGCCTGAATGATCATTGGTTGGCCATCCTTTATGGCCAGAAGTTTGGCTGTGATGCGGAAAGCAGAAGAAACCCGGAAATTCCGGATCTCATTTTCCCTTTCAACCACCAGGCGAACAGCCACGGATTGCACCCGGCCGGCTGACAAGGCAGGTTTCACTTTCTTCCATAGCAAAGGAGAAAGTTCATACCCCACCAAACGATCCAGCACACGCCGAGCCTGTTGGGCCTGAACCAAATTTTGGTCTATCTTCCGGGGATTTTTAATGGCTTCCGTGATGGCCATTTTAGTGATCTCGTGAAAGACGATCCGTTGGGTCCGGGCTTCATCGAGCTCGAGTATTTCGGTCAGGTGCCACGCAATGGCCTCCCCTTCCCGGTCTTCATCAGAAGCCAGCCAGACAACCTCGGTTTCACCTGCAAGTTTTTTCAGTTCCGTGACGACTTTTTTCTTTTCCGCAGGGATGACATACCTGGGAGTAAAACCTTCCCTGATATCAATTCCCAACTCCTTTTCGCTCAGGTCGCGGATGTGGCCATAACTTGATTTCACCTGAAAGTCACTGCCCAGAAACCGTTCAATGGTTTTTGCTTTGGCCGGGGATTCAACAATTACCAGATTCTTGATCATAACATACACCTCCTTTTATGGTTTAATCCGGAAAGCGGCACAAAAGTAAGACAATTCGGCAAAGAAATTTGCAAAGTTTTTTTCCACAACATTCCGAAAAGCCCGTTAATGCACATAAAAACGTTACTTTTGCACACCCGGAAGAAATCCCGTCGAAGGGTATGGAAAAAAGAAAATTCTACATCGAGACTTACGGATGTCAGATGAATCTCAGCGATACAGAGATCATCCATGCCATCCTTGCCGGTGAGCAAATGATCAGGGTGGAGGATCCAGCCGGGGCTGATGTGATCCTTCTGAATACTTGCTCCGTCAGGGGTCATGCGGAGGAGCGGGTGATGAAACGGCTTAGGGAAATGCGATCACTGAAAAAAAAGAAACCCTCCCTGTTGATCGGGGTCGTAGGTTGCATGGCAGAACAAGTGAAAGAAACCTTATTTGAGAAAGAGCCTGTTATTGATCTTATCGCAGGGCCGGACGCATACCGGGAATTGCCGCAGCTACTGGTCTCTGCAGGGCAGGGTCAGAAGGGGATAAACCTCTTGCTGTCTGCAGAAGAAACCTACGCAGATATTCATCCGGTCAGAGAAGAAGCCAATGGCGTATCAGCTTTTTTATCGGTGATGCGTGGGTGTGAAAATTTCTGTTCCTATTGTGTGGTGCCCCATACAAGAGGAAAAGAACGGTCGAGGGATCCCTCGTCAATCCTCCGGGAATCCAGGGATCTGTTTAGCCGGGGCTTCCGGGAGATCACCCTGCTGGGACAAAACGTGAACTCCTACAATACTGTTGTGGATGGCAAACCATGGTCATTCGCCAAACTTATCGGCGAAGTGGCTGAAATCTCTCCGCTTCTCAGGATCCGTTTTGCCACCTCTCATCCCAAAGATCTTTCTCTTGAGCTGATGCATGCAATATCCGCCTATCCCAATATCTGCAAATCAATCCATCTTCCGGTCCAGTCAGGTAGTAATGTTGTTTTGCAGCGAATGAACCGCAACTATACCCGGGAGCATTATCTTGAGAAAGTGGAAACACTTCGGCGGGTCATTCCAGGCTGTGGCATCTCCACAGATATTCTCTCCGGTTTCTGTGGGGAAACGGAAGAAGATCACCAGGCAACCCTCGATCTCATGGAGCAGGTGCAGTTTGATGCGGCATTTATGTTCATCTATTCCGAACGGCCTGGAACCGATGCCGCTATAACGCTGAAAGATGGTGTACCTCAGCCCGTTAAAGAACGACGGTTGAAAGAGATCATTCACCTCCAACAGCGACATGCACTGAGCAGCAACAAAAAAGATATTGGGAAAGTTCTTGAAGTCCTCGTTGAAGGGGTTTCCAAACGTTCCGCCGATCACTTGTTTGGCTGCGATACCCGTAATAAAGTCGTGATATTCCCCAGAGAGGATAAACTCCCCGGCGACTATGTCCGGGTAAGTATTACAGAATGCTCTTCCGCTACGCTGAAAGGCAGGATAAACCCCGTTTCCAAATTAGATAATCCTTGGAAGGTAGGAAATATCGGCAAATTCATTTTTTGAGGTGCTAGGAAAAGAAATTTGATAACCTAAAGAAAAAGAAATCT
>Ga0194127_10000504_pt1 | contig 62319 bp, 58 predicted proteins | sample TA2KigC100mmetaG_FD_148624 | JGI IMG/M metagenome (GOLD analysis project Ga0194127, IMG submission 148624) | Freshwater microbial communities from Lake Tanganyika, Tanzania - TA2015036 Kigoma Deep Cast 100m | ecosystem: Environmental > Aquatic > Freshwater > Lake | place: Tanzania: Lake... | reverse complement strand
GCTCGCGCAGCAGCAGCACCCCGCCGTCGCTGCTCGCGTGCTCCGCGTCGAACCGGCCCACCACGGGCCGTCGTCCCAGCGGCGAAAACTCAAGCTGCGTCGCGCTACACTCTGTCTGCACAGGTCGACCCTTTCTGTTGGCCCGTTTTGTCTTGCAACTCAACGGTTAACAGAAGTCAGCCGGCCTGTGCTCGTTTGAGTGGTGAGAAATCCAGGCTAGGGAATTTCGTTTCCGAGCCGACGGAGGGCCAATTCCCAAGATACCGCCAAGTTCCGCTGCCGAGGCCCCGCTAACGTCGACGGGGCGAGGTCGGGAGTTTCGTCCCGTCACCGCCTTGGGGGAAGGATGAAGTCGGACCTACAGCAGTGCTCGCTTCGGCTGCCGCGCCCGGTCTGGGCCGACGCGGTCGACCTGGCGGGGCTCTTCGGGGTGAGCGTGAACCAGTTCCTGATCACGGCGATCCGCGAGTACGTCGAGATGCAGCTCCGGCAGGAGCCGTCGCGGATCGCGATCGAGCGGATGCGCGAGGCGCGCCGGGCCAGACCGGCGCAGACGCCGCGCGGCCGTCGGCCGCGGCCGGACGTTCAGCCGCCGTAGAGCTTTCGGTAGTCGACGGTGAGCCAGCGCTCCGGGCGCATTCGCACGACGATGCTCCCGTCACTCTCGTCGCCGGCGCCGGTGGCCTTCACGTAGGCGTCGCCGCCCTCCACGCCCAGGTAGCGGCGCGCCAACACCCGCGTGTGTCGCTCCAGCTCCGCGCGCTCGAGCGCGACGATCGGGCCCTCGACCGAGACGTACTGGTACGGCGGCGTCTCGGTCTGCGCGCAGAGGCTGAAGCGGTCGGCCTTGAGCAGCAGCTTGCCCTTGCGCGAGTCGCGCTCGGTCACGATCCAGAGCTCGCCGCCCGGCTCGTAGCCGTACCAGATCGGCACGGTGAGCGGGCCGCGGCCCTGCTCGGCGATGCTGATCACGCCGACGCGCACGGCCGCCAGGAACGCCTCGCGCTCGGCGCGCGACATCGCAAGCTTCGCCATCCTAGCTCTCGAAGACGACGACGCTTCGGGCCGCGGCGCCCTTTCGCATCTCGTCGAAGGCGTGGTTCACCCGGTCGAGCGGGAGCCGCGCCGAGATCATCTCGTCGAGCTTGAGCTGCCCGGACAGGTAGAAGTCGACGTAGCGCGGCATGTCGGTTCGGAAGCGGTTGTCGCCCATCATCGAGCCGAGGATCTTCTTTCCCGAGAGCACCAGGTCCAGCCCCGGGAACTCGACCATCTGCCCCATCGGGACCACGCCGACCATGACCGCCGTGCCGCCCTTCTTCACCATCGCGAAGGCCTGCGTGACGGTCTGCTTCGCGCCCAGGCACTCGAACGCGTAGTCCACGCCGCCGGGGATCAGGCCGTGCACGCCCATCACCGCGTCGCCGTCCTTCGCGTTCACGCCGTCGGTCGCGCCGAGCGACTTGGCCAGCTCGAGCTTCCACGGCTGCGTGTCGACCGCGATGATCCGGCTCGCGCCGCCGATCCGCGCGCCCTGGATCGCGGACAGGCCGACGCCCCCGCAGCCGACCACGACGCAGGTGCTGCCGGCGTGGATGCGCGCGGTGTTCAGCACCGCGCCGAGCCCCGTCGTCACGCCGCAGCTTTTCAGCGCGGCGCGGTCGAGCGGCATGTCGCTTCGGATCTTCACGATCGCGTTCTCGTGCACGAGCATCTTCTCGGCGAACGAACCGAGGTGCGCGAACTGGTTGATCGTCTCGGCGCCCTTCGTGAGCCGCGACGGCTCGCCGGGCTTGCGCATCGTCGCCGCGCCGCCGCAGAGGTTGGGCTTGCCCGAGAGGCAGTACTCGCAGTTGCCGCAGAACGCGGAGAGGCAGCCGATCACGTGGTCGCCCGGCACGACGTGCGTCACGTCGGCCCCGATCGCCTCGACGATCCCCGCCGGCTCGTGGCCGAGCACGAGCGGGGGCGGCACGGGCAGGCCCGCCTCGATCACGTGCAGGTCGCTGTGGCAGACGCCGGTGGCCACGGTGCGCACGATCACCTCGCGCGGCCCGGGCCGGCCGACCTCGATCTCCTCGAACTGGAGCGGCGCATTGAACGCGCGCATGACGGCGGCCTTCATCGGGGGTCTCCTTCGTACTTCGGTTCGAGCCGCAGTCTCTCACGCCGTGCTACAAGACCGCCATGCGAGACCTGGCAGGCAAGGTGGCGGTGGTGACCGGCGGCGGCAGCGGAATCGGCGCGGCGCTCGCGCGCGGATTCGCCGCCGAGGGAATGGACGTGGCGGTCGCCGACATCCAAGCCGACGCCGCGGAGCAGGTCGCGGCCGAAGTCCGCGCGACCGGGCGCCGCGCGATCGCCGTGGCCACCGACGTCTCGAGCGCAGATTCCGTCGAGGCTCTGGCCAATCGCAGCTTCGCCGAGCTCGGCGCCTGCCACGTGCTCTGCAACAACGCGGGCGTGCTGGTGATGGGGGGCCTGGAGACGCGCACGCGCAAGGACTGGGAGTGGGTGCTCGGCGTGAATCTCTGGGGCGTGATCAACGGCGTGCTCGCGTTCGTGCCGAGAATGCTCGCGCAGCCGGGCGAGAAGCAGATCGTGAACACCGGTTCGACCTCGGGCCTGATCGCAGCGCCGGGCGTGGGCGTGTACGGCACCGCGAAGTACGGCGTGGTCGGCCTCTCGGAACACCTTCGCCGCGACCTTTCGCGGCACGGGATCGGCGTCTCGGTCCTGTGTCCGGGGGGCGTGCAGACGAAGATCCTGCACAGCGAGCGAAATCGCCCCGCGGAGCTCGGCACGTCGAAGATCGAGCGCTCCGACGTCGCCCTTCTCACCGGCGGCGGCCCGCTGCACCCCGACGAGATGCAGCCGCCCGAGGCGATCGCGGCCGCCGTGATCGAGGGCATCCGCGCGAACGACGCGTTCATCGTCACCCACGCGCACTACCGCGAGAAGGTCGAGGCGCGCCATGCCGAGCTGATGCGCGCCTTCGACAAGGCGGAGGCGCGCAGGCGCTAGAGCGGGGCGGCCCCGGGCAGCCGGTCCGCCAGCCAGCGCCGCTGCGCCATCGCGTCGCCGAACGCGGGGCGCGAGGCCTGTGCGCGCTTCAGGTACAGGTGCGCGTCGCAGTCGAGCGTGAAGCCGTAGCCGCCGTGGAGCTGCACCGCGCGCGAGGCCGCGAAGACGTACACGTCGCAGGCGAGCGCCTTGGCCATGCGCGCCAGCGTCTCTGCGTCGGGGCTGTTCGCGTCGAACGCGGTCGCCGCTGCGTAGACCAGCGAGCGCAGGCTCTCGACGCCGATCAGCACGTTCACCAGCGGGTGCTTCACCGCTTGGAACGAGCCGATCGGCTTTCCGAACTGCTCGCGCGTGGCCGCGTAGGCGCAGGTCAACGCGAGCAGCGCGTCGGCGCCGCCGGCCATCTCGGCCGCCAGCGCGAGGCACGCCATTGCGGCCAGCCGGTCCGAAGGTGCGTCCGCCCCGAGCGCGACGCCGTTCCGTGTCACGCGCGCGCTGCGCCGCGTCCGGTCCAGGACGATCTCCGGCGCGGTCTCGAGCCCGCCCGAGCTCCGCTCGACGATCTCGAGCCCGCCGCCGCGCGGGACGATCAGCGCGTCCGCGCTCGACGCGCCCCAGACCGAGGCCGAGCCCGCGTACACCGCGCGGATCTCGCCCGCGGCGATCGCGGGCAGGAAGCGCTTCCGCTGCGCATCGCTGCCGTCTGTGACGAGCGCGAGTGCGGCCAGCGTCGACGGCAGAAGCGGAGACGGCAGCAGCCGTCGGCCGGTCTCCTCCATCAGCACCGCGAGATCGGTCGCGCCGAGCTGCGCGCCGCCGAAGCTCTCCGGGACGACGAGCCCGAGCCAGCCCAGCCCCGCGAGCTGCTTCCAGTCCAACGGGTCCTCGCCGGCCTCGCTCTCGGCGAGCTCGCGCACACGCGCGATCGGAAAGCGCTCGTCGAGCCAGCGCCGCGCCTCGCCGCGCAGCAGCGCCTGCTCCTCGCTGTAGCGGATCTGCGGGTTCATCGCGTCTTCGGGAGCCCGAGCGCCCGTTCTCCGAGGATGTTGCGCAGGATCTCGCTGGTTCCGCCCGCGATCGTCATCGCGAACGAGTTCATGTAGCTGCGCTGCCAGTCCGCGTTCTCGATCGCGCCTGGATCGTCGATCCAGAGCCCGGCGGCGTCGCCCTCGAGCTCGCAGGCGAAGTCGGCGAGCGCCTGCGTGAGCTCCGAAGCGGTGAGCTTCTGCATCAGCGGCAGCGCCTCGGGCCGGTCGGAGAGGAGGCCGGCCACCCGCGCGCGCTGCGCGTTCGCGCGAAGCGCCGTCTCGCGGATCCAGAAATCGGCGAGCCGATCGCGCACGACCGGATCCGCGTCGCGAGCCAGCGCTCGCGCGAGCGCGGCCACTCGCCCGACCTGCTCGCCGCCTCCGCCCGATCCGCCGGCGGATCCCTCCGCCGCGCCGCGCTCGAACTGCAGCGTGGCGGTCGCGATCTCCCAGCCCTGGCCCTCGCGGCCGAGCAGCGCGTCCGCGGGGATTCGCGCGTCGGTCCAGATCACCTGGTTGAAGCCGCCCTCGCCGGTCATCTTGACCAGCGGCAGGACCTCGACGCCGGGGATCTTCATCGGCGCCAGGAAGTACGAGATCCCCGCGTGCTTCACGGCGTCCGGGTCCGTGCGCGCGAGCAGGATACACCAGTCGGCGTAGCGGCCGAGTGTGGTCCAGACCTTGTGGCCGTCGATCTGAAAGGCATCCCCCGCGCGAACCGCCTTGGCGCGCAGCGACGCCAGGTCGCTGCCCGCGCCGGGCTCGCTGAATCCCTGGCACCAGATCTCGTCGGCGCGGAGCAGCGGCGCGATCAGCCTGCGCTTCTGCGCCTCGGTTCCGTAGCGAAGGATCACCGGCCCCGCCCAGGAGAGCCCGACCAGGTTCAACAGGAAAGGCGCGCGCGCCCGCGCCAGCTCCTGGTCGATCACGCGCTGCGCGCCGCGCTCGCGTCCGCGCCCGCCGTACTCGCGGGGCCACTCCGCGCCGACGTAGCCGGCGTCGTAGAGCTTGCGCTGCCAGTCGCGAAGCCAGTCGAACTGCCGGTCGTCGGCCACCTCGAGCGCGCTCTGCGGAAGCTTGAAGCCGGGCTCGCCCGGATGGTTCTCCGCGATCCAGGCGCGGACGTCTGCGCGCAGGGTCTCCATTCGAATCGATCGCCCTGGGTTCAGCCGTTGATCTTCTCGAGCGGGTTCACGCCGGAGGCTGCGGCGGTGCCGAAGACGGCGTTCAGCCCGCCGTCGATGGAGAGCGCGACGCCGGTGACGAACGACGCCTCGTCCGAGAGCAGGAACGCCACGGTGCGGCCGACGTCCTCGGGCTGGCCGACGCGTCCGATCGGGTGCATCTGCGCGAAGATCCCCTCTGTGAAGAGCTTGTTGCCGTGCAGCGGGCCGAGGATCGGCGTGTCGATCACGCCGGGGCAGACCGCGTTCACGCGGATCTTGTGCGGCGCGAGATCCGCCATGGCGCACTTCATCAGGCCGAGCACGCCGTGCTTCGTGGCGCAGTAGCTGCCCATCGACGCGCCGCCGCGCAGGCCCGCGTCGGACGACGTGATCACGATCGAGCCGCCGCCCGAGTCGCGCATCGCGCGCGCCGCGGCCTGCAGGCCGTAGAAGACGCCGGAGAGATTCACCGCGAGCGTCCGATTCCACTCCTCGAGCGGCGTGTCGAGAACGTTCGAGGTCGCCGCGATGCCTGCGTTCAGGTGCGCGAGGTCGAGCCGGCCGAAGCGCTTGCGCGTCGCGTCGACGGCGCGCTGGTTGTCTTCGGGGTCGGTCACGTCCAGGCGAAGCCCGATCGCCTCGCCGCCGGCGCGCGCGATCTCCTTCGCCGCTGCCTCGGCGCCCTCGGCGTTCAGATCGGCGCAAGCCACGCGCGCGCCCTCGCTCGCGATCACGATCGCGCTGGCCCGGCCGATGCCCGACGCCGCGCCCGTCACCAGAGCCACCTTGCCCGAGAGCCGTCCCGCCATCGCCGATCCTCCCTGTTTCGCGCAGCATATCCCGGGCGCGTCGGCGCACGCGACTGGACCCGCGGCCGCGCCGGGATCAGACTCGGTCGGGCGACGCGGCGAATTCCGCGGCCATCGGAGGCAGACCGTGAAGCTCGAACACCTTCTGACCTATCGCGCGGAGCTCGCGCAGCCGGTCGCCGTAGGGGCCGGTCCGTTCGGTACCCGGCAGATCTTCGACGTGACGGGCGGCAGCTTCGAGGGACCGAGGCTTCGCGGCAAGCTCCTGCCGAGCGGCGGCGACTGGATCCTGATCGGGCCCGACGGCTTCGGGCGCCTCGACGTCCGCGCGACGCTCGCGACCGACGACGGCGCGCTGATCTACGTGCAGTACTTCGGCGTGCTCGACTTCGCGCCGGCGATGGCGATTCTCGGCCGCGGTGGGGAGAGCCAGTACGGCGAGCTCTACTTCATGACCGCGCCGCGAATGGAGACCGGCGACGCCCGCTACGCGTGGCTGAACAAGCTGGTCTGCGTCGCCGAAGGGCGCCTCGGCGCCGGCTGGGTCGAGTACCGCGTCCACCAGGTCTCGAACGGCTGAGCGAGCGCGGCCCGACCCGCGTCCTGCGTCAACCTGCCGCATCCCGACGGCGGGGGAGTCCGGCTAGCCTGCGCCCGAGCTAGGGCCTCCGGCTGGTCCTCGATTCCCCACCTGCTGCCGCTCGCGAGGGCGCGCAGATCAACGGCTGCTGCATCCGAATGAACGGCTCGAAGAACAGGCTCGCCAGGCGCGCGATCGAGAGGCGAAGGCTCGGACGGCCCCGGCCCGCTCTCGTCGTGGTTCGCGCGGGGCGACGACCGACGCGAGTTCCCGACGCGCTGCGCGGGCCGGTCCGCCTGGGTGCGCCCGAGCCGCTGCCGCGCGCGACCGGCTCGCGGCCGGCCGCATGGCTCGCGCTCTCCGCGCTGCTGCACGCGGCCGGGATCGCGGCGCTCCTGCTCGCGTCGGAGCGACACGATACGGTGTCGTCCGAGCCGATCCCGATCGCCTGGCTGCAGGTCGAGGCCGGGAGCGAAGCGACGCCCGCTGCGGCGGCTCCCGTGGCGCAGCCCGAGCCGGAGCCCGTGCCAGCGCCGACACCGGCGCGCGCGGCTCCTCGGCCGAGGCCTGCCAAGCCAGCGGTGCCCGCAGCGACGCCCGTCGCGGCCGTCGCAGATCCGAGCCCGAGCCCTCGAGCCGAGCCATCCACCGCGCCGGTCGGAGCCGGCGGGCCCGCCGCGGACGAGTCATCGGACGCGCGCGAATCGATCGCGGCCGCACCGCAGGGCTGGATGCCGCGCGGCGGCTCGCAGCCCGCGCCCGTCTACCCCGCCCGCGCGCGGCGCGCCGGCGTCGAGGGCACGGCGCAGGTCGAGCTGCTGCTCGAGTCGAGCGGCCGCGTCGCGCAGGTGCGCCTGCGCCGCTCGTCCGGCGACGGGAGCCTGGACGTCGCGGCGCTCGACGCCGTCGAGCGCTGGCGCTTCGACGCGCCGCCGCCCGGCGCGGACTATCGCGATCGCTGGTTCCTGGTCCCGATCAAATTCCGCCTGCAGTGAGGAGAACGGCATGTTCCGAGACGAGACCCGCAAGCTACACAGAAATCGGTGGATCGTTCCGCTCGCGTTCCTGGCCCTGCTCGGCCACTCCGACGCGGCCGGCGCCGCCGCCATGCCGCCGTCGTGGATGCCCATGACGATGCTGGTCGTCTCCTACGACACGTCCCTGCAGCGCCTCGACGTGCAGGACCAGGCCGCGCCCGTGACGCTCGCGGTCAATACGAACGGCATGGGCATGCCGGACGCGAGCGCGACCACGTTCGCGGACTTCGATCCGGCCGAGCCGTGGTCGGTGCTGCAGAACAGCGCGTTCAGCCGGCGGCTCGGCTGGTGGGCCGGAACCGGGTCCGCGTCGATCGCGCTCGAGGGGAGCATCGAGGACGCGTTCGGCCCCGACGCCAGCATCTGGATCGAGTCGATCTCGATCTCGCCGGGCTTGGAGAGCTACCTCGCCATCGGTGCCTACGGCGTGAACGCCAACAACACGATGGTCGTCGATCCCAATGCCAACGGCTACACGGGGATCTTCGGCACCGCGGGAAGCAGCACGCGCTGGCAGTGGGACTACCAGATGGACCACAACGCCTACGCCGTGCCCGTGGCGCATCTGCTGCCGAATCAGTCCTACTCGGCCATGTACCGGGTCTACATCGGCGATGCGGCCGGCGACGAGATCGCCGCCGCGATCGGCGCGAGCACGATCGAGACCTGGACCTGGGTCGCGCCCGCCTCGATTCCGGTGCCGGAGCCCGCGACCGCTGGCCTTGCGCTCGCGGGTCTGGGGGCTCTTCTCGCGTTCGGACGTCGTCGGGCATGAGACGGGCCATCCTGATTTCGGGATGGCTCGCGCTGCTCGCCGCCGCCCCGAGCGCGGAGGCGGCGGTCACGACCTACGTCGTGGTCGTGACCTTTCACGAGCCCGACACCCAGCCCAACGACACGATCTTCACGGGCACGTTCGTGTTCGACGACGCGCTTCACCAGGTGTCGAACCTGCAGGGTCGACTCACCGAGTCCATGACCGGGCTGCCGAGCGGCGGGGGCATGAACGAGCTGGTGCTCTCTCACCAGCTCTCGTCGGTCTACGACTCCGCGCTCGGCGGTTGGCTCGTGACCGCGTTTCTGAACAACTCGACGAACACGCTGTCGACGCTGGGCGGCGGCAATGGCTGGGCGCCGGGCAGCGGCTACGGGCTCTACTACGGCTACCCCGGCGCCAACCCCGGCAACGCCTACGTGCGCATCTTCGTCGACACGGCGAATCCCCTGGCTCCTGCGACGCAAGCCCGGATCAACAAGCTCGCGTACGCGGACTGCGCGCCCGGAGGGATGATGAGCGCGACCTGCATGACGGGAACGACGGTGGCGGGGTACGGGACGATCGGAACGATGGGCGGGTACCCCGTCTCGCAGACCATCACGCCCGCGCCGGCCGTCCCCCTCTTTCCGTACGGCGCTGAACTCACACCGAGTCACCGTCCCGCGGCGCGGTGACTCGCGTGACGCTCGTCTTCGCGCTGGCCGCGCTTCTCGCCGTCGCGTCCTGCGACGCCTCGGCGCAGGAGCCGACGCCGCTCGACGAGGTCGTGGTCACCGCCCCCAAGCCCGACGAGCCGCCTCCGAAAAGCACGCGCATCGGCGAGCCGGAGCTCGCCGCGCGCCGCGCCTCCGCGAGCGACAGCGCTCGCCTGCTGCAGGACGTTCCCGGCGTGACCCTGAATGGCGCGGGCGGCATCTCGAGCCTGCCTGCGATCCACGGCCTGGCCGACGACCGGCTGCGCATCCAGGTGGACGGCATGGACGTGACGTCCGCGTGTCCCAACCACATGAACTCGCCGCTCTCGTACATCAGCCCGACGCAGGTGCAACGCGTCACGGTGTTCGCCGGGCTCACGCCGGTGAGCGCGGGAGGGAACAGCATCGGCGGCACGATCCAGGTCGAGTCCGCTGCGCCCGAGTTCGCAAGCAGCGCGGACGAGCTCCTCGTCCGCGGCCATCTCGGCGGCTTCTTGCGCAGCAACGGCAACGGCATCGGCTACGACGTCGCGACGTCGATCGCGGGCACGGGCTCGAGCGTCTCGTACAGCGAGTCCACCGCGCGCTCCGACGACTACTTCGCGGGCGACGAGTTCAAGGCGCCGGGTCTCGCGGCGCCGCTGCGCGGCTGGCTGGACGGCGACGAAGTCGGATCGAGCGCGTACGACGGGACCACGAACCGGAACGTCGGCCTCGCGCTCCGGCACGAGGGCCATCTTCTGCGCCTCGACCTGGGCCGGCAGAACGTCGGCTTCGAGGGCTTCCCGAACCAGCGCATGGACATGACTTCGAACGAGAACCGGCTGGCGAACCTGCGCTACGCGGGGCAGTTCGACTGGGGGACGCTCGACCTGCGCGTCTTCGACCAGGACACCCGCCACGCGATGGACATGGGCGACGACCGCTTCTTCTACGGCTTCGGCATGCCGATGGACTCGGAGTCGACCAATCGGGGCGCGCATTCGAAGGCGAGCCTCGAGCTCTCCGATCGCCACACGCTGGGCGTGGGAGGCGAGTACCTGACGTACCGACTCGACGACTGGTGGTCGCCGGTCGGGAGCAGCGGCTCGATGTGCTGCGAGAAGTTCTGGAACGTGCGGGACGGCGAGCAGAGCCGGCTCGGCGTCTACGCGGAGTGGCAGGCCGACTGGAGCCCGCAGTGGCTGAGCCTGGTCGGAGCCCGCGTGGACCGGGTCGCTTCCGACGCCGGCGACGTGCAGGGCTACAACGACGTCATGGCGATGTGGAGCGCGGATGCTGCGGCGTTCAACGCGCGCGACCACCGCCGCGCCGACACGCACGTCGACGTGGCGGTGCTGCTTCGCTACGTGCCGAGCCAGACGCTCACGTTCGAGGGCGGCTACGCGCGGAAGACCCGCTCGCCGAACCTGTACGAGCGCTACGCGTGGTCGACGAGCGCGATGGCCGCGCTGATGAACAACTTCGTCGGCGATGGCAACGGCTACATCGGCCGCGTCGATCTCGAGCCGGAGACGGCCCACAGCGTGAGCGCCTCGGGCGAGCTGCACGACGCGGAACAGGCCGCCTGGAGCCTGAGGGCGACGCTCTACGCGACCAAGGTCAACGACTACATCGACGCGATTCGCTGTGACTTCGGCCAGTGCAGCGCTGCGAACGCGACGGCGACCGACGCGTTCGTCCTGCTGCAGTACGCGAATCAGTCCGCTTTGCTCTACGGGGCCGACCTCTCGGGTCACTGGCTCGTGACTCGCTCCGACCGTCTCGGGAGCTTCACGCTGCGCGGCACGCTCGGCTGGGTGCGCGGAGAGAACCGCGACACCGACGACGACCTCTACAACATCATGCCGCTGCACGGAAAGCTCGCGCTGGTGCACGAGCTCGGCGGCTTTCGCACGGCCGTCGAGTTCGGCGCGGTGGAGTCCAAGACGAGGACCTCGTCGGTTCGAAACGAAATGCAGACCGGCCACTACTCGCTGCTCGATCTTCGCAGCAGCTACGCGTTCGAGCACGCCCGCGTCGACGTGAGCATCGAGAACGTCTTCGACCGCTTCTACTCGCTGCCGCTCGGCGGCGCCTACCTCGGTCAGGGCTTGTCGATGTCGAGCTTCACCATCCCGTGGGGAACTCCCGTCCCGGGCGCGGGGCGCTCGATCAACGTCGCGCTCAGCGTCGACTTCTGAGCGCTGGCGCCGGCCAGCGCAGAGTCACCGCGAGCCCGCTCCCGTCCGGCCCCGCGTCGAGCTCGAGCGCGGCTCCGTGCAGCGCTGCGATCCGCGCCGCGATCGCAAGGCCCAGGCCCGCGCCGCCCTCGTCGTTGCCGAGGCCGCGGTAGAAGCGATCGAGGACTCGCGCGCGCTCTTCCGCAGGGATTCCCGGTCCCCGGTCCACGACGCGCAGCCAGGCGTGCGACTCGCCGACCCCGACCTCGACCTGCACGACGCCTCCGCCGGCGCCATAGCGGAGCGCGTTGTCGACCAGATTTCGCAGCAGCACCTGCAGCAGCGGCGCGTCGCCTTGCACCGTGACCGGCTGCTCGGCGCGGAGCTCGAGCGACAGCCCCCGCGAATGCGCGGCCGGTGCCAGCTCGGCGAGCGCCTCGCGCGCGACGGAGCCGAGCTCGCAGGGGGCGAGCCCCTCGCGGAACTCCTCGGCCTCGAGTCGCGCGAGCGTGAGGAGCTGCTCGGAGAGCCGCGCCGCGCGGTCGCAGCCGGAGATCACCTGATCGAGCGCATGCGCGCGCTCGGCGTCGCTTCGCGAGGCGAGCGCCACCTGCGCCTGGGCGCGGATCGCCGCGAGCGGCGTGCGCAGCTCGTGTGCGGCGTCGGCGGTGAAGGCGCGCTCCCGTTCGAGCGAGGCCGCGATTCGCGCGAAGAGATCGTTCAAGCGATCGACCAGCGGACGTGCCTCGCGCGGAACCCGATCGACCGCGACGGGCTCGAGGCGGCGCGGATCTCGCGCGGCGACCGCGTCGGCGAGCGCCCGCAGCGGAGCCAGTGCGCGTCCGATCGCGAGCAGCAGCCCCGCGCCGAGCAGCGGCAGCCCGATCACGAGCGGCAGGAGCAGGTGCCGCGCGATCTGCGCGCTCACCGCTTCGCGCGCGCCGACCCGCTCCGCCATCTGCACCAGCACGCGGCGTTCGAGCGCCCAGGTGCTGAAGACCCGCCAGCGCACGCCGTCGATCCGGACGTGGCTGAAGCCGGTCTCCTTCGCCGAGAGCCGCGTGCGCGGAGCGTTCTTCGAGTGCAGGCGGAGCGTGCGCCCGCGCTCCCAGACCTGGAACGCGACGCTTCGCGCGTAGCGGTGCAGCACGGGCGCGTGCTCCAGGTCGAGCTCGTCGTCGTGGTCGTCGTCGTCCGCGCCGTCGCCGGAGATCTGCGCGACGAGCAGCGCGGCGGACTGCGCGAGGTGGGCGTCGAAGAGCTCGTCGAGCTCGTGGCGCGATCGCAGCCAGCCCGCGAGCGACACGCCGATCCACACCAGCGCCACCGCTCCGAGCACGGCGCCGATCAGCCGCCCGCGCAGCGAGTCGTCCCGGCTCATCGCAGATCCTTGGGCAGCAGGTAGCCGACGCCGCGAACCGTCGCGATCACCTCGGGTGCGAGCTTGCGTCGCAGGTGGTGCACGTGCACCTCGATCGCGTTCGACTCGACCTGCTCCCCCCAGCCGTACACCCGCTCGGCGAGCTGATCCTTCGCGAGCACGCGCCCCGCGCTTCGGGCCAACTCGTGCAGGAGCGCGAATTCGCGAACCGGAAGATCGACCGGGCGGCCGCGGAAGCGAACCGAGTGAGCGGATGGGTCGATCTCGAGCGGACCGACGCAGAGCAACGGCGCCGCTCGTCCGGCGGAGCGCCGGACCAGAGCGCGCAGCCGCGCGGCGAGCTCGCGCAGATCGACGGGCTTCACCAGATAGTCGTCGGCGCCCGCGTCGAGGCCCGCGATGCGGTCCGGAACGGCGTCGCGCGCGGTCAGGATCAGCACCGGAACGGCGTTGCCCGCCGCGCGCAGGCGCTTCAGCAGCTCCAGCCCGGAGAGCTTCGGAAGCCCCAGGTCGAGCACGACCGCCGCGAACGGATCGCCCGCGAGCGCCTCGAGCCCCGCGTCGCCGTCCCGCACCCAGTCCGCCGTGAAGCCGGCCTGCGACAGGCCGATGCGGAGCGCGTCGCCGAGCAATCGATCGTCTTCGACGACGAGCACCCGCATCGGCCGATCCTTCCTCCGCGCGGCGTCCCCGCTCAGTCGCGGTGACTCGCGCGCGCTCCCGCATTCTCACCCGCGGCCGCGAACGGCGCGCCGCGCGCCTGCTCCGCCAGCCGCTGTTCCCTGGCAATGATCCCCGGCAGCCACAGACCCGCCAGCGCGACGAGGAGCAGAAGCGCAGCGATCGGCCGAGCGCTGCGGATCGCCTCGTTCGGCGCCCCGCGCTTGCGCCCGGTGACGAGCGCGAGCGCCAGGTTCTCGCGCTGCAGCGCGCTCACCACCACGACGCCGAACACGTGCCCGATCACCACCGCCAGCATGACTCCGGCCGCGGCCTCGTGCGCCTCCTCCAGCCACTCGCCGCCCAGGTCCGAGTAGACCGCCCATCCCGAAGCCGCGACGGCGATTCCGAGCCCGAGCAGCAGGGGAATCATCACCATCCCGACGGGACTGTGGCCGGCATGCGGCTCGGCCCGACCCTGCACGAGCGACACCAGGTAGCGACGCACGTCGTCTGGCCCGTAGCGCAGCGACGAGAAGCGCGCGTGGCGCGTGCCGATGAAGCCCCACACCAGGCGGAACGCGATCGCTGCGGCGAACGTGTACCCGAAGAGCAGGTGCAGGTCGCGCAGCCGCTCGCTCTCGGCGGTCAGGAACGCGCCGGCGAAGCTCGCGGCCAGCACCCAGTGGAAGACCCGAAGCGGCAGATCCCAGACGAGAACCCGGTCGTTCATTTCGAACCTCCCTTCCGCGGCAGCTCGAGGCTGCGTTCTGAGTAGGAGCCCTGCGCGGCGTTGCGGTGGCAGGCCGCGCAGTTCGAGAGCGGGACCGCCTCCGGTCCGCTGCGCAGGCGCGCCGGCACCTCGTCGTGCTCGTGGCGGAACCAGCGCGTTTCGGTGATGCGCAGCAGCGGCTCGCCGCCGCTCGCGGTCGGTCGGGAGCGCGCGGCTTGCGACAGGTAGGCGCGGATCGGCTCGAGCGTCTCCGCATCCGCGCTGGCGTCGACGCCGAAGTGCCGGTCGAGCCCGGCGAGGACCGCGCGCCACGAGGCGGCGTCGAGCATCCGCGCCGGAAACGCGACGTGGCAGGACCCGCACTCCTCCACGTACTCGGACGGGAGCGGCGCTCGCTGCGACTCCGATGCGCCCGCGCCGGCCGCGACCGCGATCGCGCCCGCGGCGGCCGAGAGGATCAGGCGGCGAGTGATGCGCTTCATCGCGCACCCCCCGCGCCCGCGCTCGCGCCCATGAGCCAGACCAGCAGGTCGCCCTTCTCCTGCGCCGTGCAGGGGCGCTTCAGCACGTCGTTGCAGTTGCGCCGGAACCACTTCTCGACCGAAGCGGTCCGGCTGAAGCGCTTCGCGTTCGCGGCGGGCGCGAGCGGCTCGATCCGCTGGCCGGTGACGGCGTGCTGGCCGGCCGCGCTCGGATCGCCGCCGTGGCAGGTCGAGCAGCTCCAGTCGCCGCCGTGCGTGGACGCGTAGAAGGACTGGCCGCGCGCCGCCGAGAAGCCGGCGAACGCGGGGTCGGCGTTCCGGGCTTCGGCCGCGAACGCGGCTTCGAAGTCCGCGGGCCGCTCGGCGCGCGCGGGAAGGGCGCCGAGCGCGAGCGCCGCGGCGACCAGGATCGTGGATCGCATCTCTCTTGCCTCCGTCGATGGATTCGACGGGGGCAAGGCTTGCGGCCCCGGATTAAGCGCCGCTTATGGCGGCGCGGCTAGCTGTTCGGATCCTCGAGCGGGATGCTGATCGTCGAGCTGCGGTTGCCGACCTAGAGCTTGGACCCGAGGTCGATGATCACGTGCTCGCCCTCGACGATGGCCTTGCCCGAGAAGCCGAGCGATCCAGAGACCGGGCAGATCGGGCCGCCGGTGGAGATCGGCGAGAGCTTGAGCGTGAGCACGCCCGAGGTCTCGAGGCTCAGGTCGGTACACGCGAGGTCGAGCGACGCGGGGACCACGAGCTTGTTCAGGCCCGCGCTCGCCGATTCGGCCTCGGCCGCGAAGTCGCTCTCGAGGTGCAGGTCGCCGAGCACCTCGAGCACCGTGACCACCGGGCTGGTCTCGGCCGCGACGATCCGGTTGTTGCTCGGGAAGTCGCAGTCGATCACCAGGAACACACCCTGGGTCTTCGTCGGGGCGCTTCCCGTGCACAGCTCGAACAGGCTCGTCTCGCTTGCGCTGAACTTGCCGATCGCGTCGAGGCCGGTGCTGCCCGTGTCCTGCACCAGCCCCTTCACGCCGAGCTTCAGCGCGTGCGTGGTCGAGGTGGTCTGCGCGCTGGCGAGATTGGGTAGGCAGAGTGCCAGGAAGGGAAGCAGAGCGACCAGTGTGGCGACGGGGATCCGGATTCTCGTTTTGCAGCTCATGGCCGGGCGGGATCTGCAAGGGTCGAGCCAAGAGCCGCGTACGCGAGTGCTTCGTGTAGACTCCGCGGCTGCCACACGAGGAGAGCGAATGGCCAGCAGCCCGGGCGCCGAGACCAAGAACATCGCGGTGTACATCGATCTCGAGAACGTCGCGATCGGCTACCGCGACGCGCGCTACAAGATCTTCGACGTGCAGCTCGTGCTGCGGCGGATGATCGAGAAGGGCAACGTGGTCACCCGCCGGGCCTACGCGGACTGGACTCGCTACCCCGACTACCGCCGGCCGCTGCACGAGGCGGGGGTCGAGCTGATCGAGATGCCGGGCTCCAAGCTCACCGGCAAGAACAGCGCCGACATCAAGATGGTCGTGGACGCGCTCGAGCTCTCGCACACCAAGCCGCACATCGACACGTTCACGATCGTGTCGGGCGATTCGGATTTCTCGCCGCTGGTCGCGAAGCTGCGCGAGAACAACCGGCACACGATCGGCTGCGGGGTCAAGAACTCGACCTCGCCCATGTTCATCGAGCACTGCGACGAGTTCATCTACTACGACGACCTGGTGCGCAAGACCGTCGAGCGCGAGAAGAAGCCGCTGCCGAAGGCCAAGGAGCTGCCGAAGAAGCAGCGCGAGGCGTTCGACCTGCTGATCGAGTCGGTCGAGGCGCTGCTGCGCGAGAACCGCGAGGCGCACTCGTCGCTCGTGAAGGAGACGATGAAGCGCAAGAACCCCGGTGTCAACGAGGAGTACCACGGCTACCGCTCGTTCAACCGGCTGCTCGAGGACGCGCAGAAGCAGAAGCTGATCGTGATCCACAAGGACGCGAGAAGCGGAACCTACGTGATCGACGAGGTCCTCTACGAGGCGAGCTGAGCCGCGCGGCTAGAGCCCGAGCTCGCGCAGCTCGACGGTGCGCTTCTCGATCGCGCTCCTCTCGCCGGCCGCGCCCACGGCGACGGCGAGCGCGCCGTCCTCGACCGAGACCAGCGGCTTCGCGCCGCTGCGGATCGCGTCGCGGAACGCGAGATGCTCGAGCAGCGTCGAGCCGTGGTGCGCGCCCGCTTCCCGGGCTCGCGGATCGACGTGGAACTGGATCGTCGTCGGCTCGTTCCGGTCGCGCCGGGTGAGCACGAGCCGGTGCGCGGGGATGAACGCCTCGGCCTTGCCGCGGTCGCCGGTCGCGGCGATCTCCATCTCGTTCGTCGAGTTCTCGGCGAACATGCACAGGTCGAGCAAGCCCCGCGCGCCGGAGTCGAAGTCGACCGTGACGAAGGCGTTGTCGAGGATGTCGGGCCGCTCCCCGCCGTAGCGCTCGTCCAGATGGTTCACGTCCATCGCGCCCGACGCGTACACGCGCACCGGGCGGGCGCGCGTCGCCAGGTTCATCAGGTCGAAGAAATGGCAGCACTTCTCGACCAGCGTGCCGCCGGTGTTGCGCGAGAAGCGGTTCCAGTCGCCGACCTTGCGCAGGAACGGGTAGCGGTGCTCGCGGATCGCCAGCATGCGCAGGGTTCCGATCGCGCCCGCGTGCACCTCCTCGACCAGGCGCGCGACCGGCCGCATGAAGCGGTACTCCATCCCCACCCAGGTCACGGCCGGGTGCCGCGCGGCCTGCTCGACCACGCGCTTGCAGTCGTCGACGGTGGTGCAGAGCGGCTTTTCGACCAGCACGTGCTTCGTGGTGCGGAACACGTCCTGCAGCACTGCGAAGTGGGTGTGATTGGGCGAGGCGATCACCACCGCGTCGACCGCGGCTCTCGAGAGCAGCTCGCGGTGGTCGGCGTAGATCTCCACGTCGGCGCCCGCGGCGAGCCGGCCCCAGCCGCGGCTTCGCTCGTCGGGATCGGCGATCGCGCTGACCGCGACGCCGGGAAGCAGCGCCAGGTTGCGGATGTGCTCGCAGCCCATCATGCCGGTGCCGATCACACCGATGCGGATCACCGAGGAGTTCATGCTCGGGGAGCCTAGAGCACGCAGCCCTGTGATAGCGAGGGTCCGGCACCGGCCAGCGCCCGTCGCAGCGCCGTCACGTCGGCGATGTCGCAGCTCGAAGCGGAGCTGCCGTTCGCCCCGTTCACGTTGCACTTCGCGAGCGCCGCGGGCGTGCTCGCGCCCGCGAGCCAGGCGCGCATTCCCGCGACGTCGGCCGCGGTGTCGACCCCGTCGGCCGTGACGTCGCCGCACTGCGAGGCGTCGCGAATTCCGTCGGGCTGCGAGCCGTCGCCGATCCCGCCGCGGTCGATGCCGAGGCGCTCGCCCGACCCGGGCGGCACGCAGGTGTAGGTGAGCTCCTGTCCGGGAGTCGAAGCCAGCAGGAGCAGGTTCGCGGCGCTGATCGTCGGCGCACCGCCGAGGTCGGGCGTGAAGTCGCTCGGGCTGCTCATCCACCAGCCGCGCGGCTGTCCGGCGATCCGACCCTTCACGATCAGGTCGCATTCCTTGTTCCCGGGGCGATCCGGATCGGCGTAGCTCGCGCCGGCGCGCGCGATCAGGAGCGCGATGCGATTCGAGAGCTCCACGGCCTGGTAGTTCGCATCCGTCGCCGTGACCTGCTGGCCGACCACGGGCGCGAGATCGGTGTCGAACGCGAGGGTCAGCTGGGCGACCTGCGTGCGCTGCGCGTCGCCGCCGGGAAACTGGAACACCGGCGACTGCAGGAACGAGAGCACCGTCGCGACCGAGCCGTCGTGCAGGTAGCCGAAGCCGCGGACCTGAGGCGCGTTCGGATCCGCGCCGCTATTCACCTGCCCGAACATGCCGACCTTCTGATACGCGTTGCGCAGGTGTGCGACCTTGAAGTGCTGCGTCTCGGCCTCGAAGGTCGAGAGCCCCGCGCTGCCGAAGAACCCCGACGCCTGGTTCAGCGTATGGCAGCCCTCGCAGGTCTTGAGCGTGTCCGAGATCGGGCCCACGTAGAAGTTCAGCCCGGCCTGCTGGTCGGCCGTGAGCGAGCGGTCGAGATTGCGGATCGGGTTGGGAGGCAGCTGCACCTGCAGGATGAAGTCCGTGAACGCGATCATGTCGCCGGCCGGGATCGTGCTCTGCCGCCCGAGCAGCCCGACGAATGCGGGATTGAAGGCCTGGAACGCTAGCCGCTCGTCCAGCGCGCCCGGGGTCCCGTCGTAGGCCCACGGGTTCTGCGCGGTGCCGCCGGAGCGGTCGCCGCGCCAGTGCATCGGCCCGCCGTGGTCCATCCCGCGCAGCGTCTGCGTGGTCATCGGGCCCTTCAGCGGGTGGAAGTCGAGGTTGCCCGGCACGACGCTGCCGGGCTGCAGGAAGTTCAGAGTCGGTCCGGTCAGGCCGAAGCTCTGCAGCGGCGGATTGAGCTTCACGAACGGGTTGTTGTTCAGCACGACCGAGCCCGCCGGATCGCCGAGATCCCAGGCCAGGCTGTCGAAGTCGCCGAAGACGTGACAGCTCGCGCAGGCCGCCTCGCCATTCGAGGACGAGAAGCGCGCGTCGTAGAAGATCTCGCGGCCGACGGTGATGCTCTCCTCCTCGGGGCTGTGGAGCGGCAGGTGCGCGATCTCGGCACGCGCGGCCGTGTCGACGATCGAGATCGCGTTGTCGAAGCGGGTCAGCACGTAGAGCCGGCCGCGCGGCTCGTCGAGCGCAACGCCGCCGGGCCCGCCGGCCGAGAGCTCGACGTGATCGTCCGTGTCGGGCGCGAACGCGCCGGGCGAGCCAGGCGCGAGCGCCAGCGCGGCCGTGTCGACGATGCCGATCTTGCGCGAGCCGAACGCCGCGACGTAGAGCGTCGAGCCGTCGCTCGTGATCGCCATGTCCGTCGGCATCGCCAGGCTTCGGTCGTTCACGTCCTGCGCGGGCGTGAGGTTGGTGTAGACGATGTGCGGGTTCAGACGCCGCGGCTGCGCGACGCCGCCGCTGATCAGCGAGATCTGCGCGCGGTGCAGCTCGCCGCGCAGGCTGGTCGCGCCGGAGCCCTCGAAGCGATCCATGTTGTTCGCGTCGGTGTTCGAGACGTAGATCGTCCCGTTCACGGGGTGCACGACCATGTTGAACAGGATCGTGCCCACCGACGAGACGCTGCCCGTGATCGCGCTCGCGTCTAGAAGCGTCGCGTCCGCGTCGATGCTGAACACGTCCTGGTCGGGCAGGCTGAAGCGGACCAGGCCGTTGTGGTCGCTGCCGTTCACGTCGCGCCAGGTCGTCGGGCCGACCTGCTGCAGCATCACGCCGACCTGCGGAGCCGGCAGGCCGCTCACCGTTGGAAGCGGCGCCGGCGTCGGCAGCACCCCCTCGCTCACGGTGGTGGTCTTGTTGCCGGAGTGGAAGACCGCCAGGTAGACGGTCAGGCCGTCGGGGCTCGTCGCGAGCGCGCGCGGCGTGTCGCCGAACGCGGAGAGGATCGCGATCTCGTCTCCGCCTGCGCTTGCGCCGAGGTTCGTCGCGTCGAAGACCCAGACGTCCGCGCGCCCGACGCTCGGCGTGAGAAGCTGCGGATCTCCGGGGCGGTTCTGCCCGCGGTGCGCGGCGCTGATGAAGGCGCGATTGCGCCCCGCACCCGCGAAGACGATGTCGCGCGGCTCGTCGCCGACGTGCAGCGTGCGCACGACCCGCTGCGTCGCGACGTCGACGATCGAGACGCTGTCCGATAGGTGGTTCACCACCCAGACCTGGCCGCTCGGGCTCTCGGCGACCGCGACCGGATCGACGCCGACCGGCACCGAGCCCGAATGCGAGAGCCCCGCCGCCGAGACGTCGAAGATCTCGAGCCGGCCGTCGGGGATGTTGCACACGAAGAGCTTGCTGCCGTCCGCCGAGCGCGCGATCGGTCGCACCGGCCCGCTCTCGAACAGCGTGTAGTTGCCCTGCGCAAACGCGGGTCCCGAAACGAGAATCGAGCCCAGGGCCAGCGCGAGCCGCACGAGCAAGGAAGTCCCACTACGCATTTCCCTTCCCCTTCCGAGGCCCGCGAGGACCGAGCGCCATGCTAACCCGCGAGGCGCCGCGCGGGGGGAAAGATCTTTGCTGCGCGACGCGCCGGCGCGTCTAGCCCTTCGACCCGCCCTCGACCGGCCCGCCCGCCTCGACCCAGCCCTTGAAGCCGGTGGCGATGTGCGACACGCCCTCGAGCCCCATGTCCTGCACGGCCTTGGCGGCGAGCGCCGAGCGCCAGCCGCTCGCGCAGTGCAGCACGAAGCGCTTGCCGCTGCCGAACACGTCCTTGTAGTAGGGGCTCTCGGGGTCGACCCAGAACTCGAGCATTCCGCGCGGCGCGTGAAACGAGCCGGGAATGAAGCCGTCGGCTTCGCGCTCGCGCGGATCGCGCAGATCGACGATCAACACGTCGTCGCGCTTCGCGAGCGCGATCGCGTCCTTCGCGCTCACCGACTCGACCTCGGCGTTGGCCTCGTCCACGAGCTGGCGCACGCCCTTTCTGAGCTTCTTCATGGCTCGAGTGTGCCAGAATGTCCGTCCACGGAGGAGAGTCTTCTTGAAGAACAACCTCGGACTGTTTCTCGCCAAGCGCGCGCACCTGAACCCGGGCCTCGAGGCGTTCATCGACACGCACTCGGGAAGGCGCTTCAGCTTCGCGGAGCTCGACGCGCGCGCGAACCGCACCGCGAACTTCCTCGCGCGCGAGCTCGGCGTGCGAAAGGGCGACCGTGTGGCGCTGCTGCTGATGAACAGCCCCGAGTTCATGGAGAGCTTCTTCGCGATCGCCAAGATCGGCGCGGTCTGCGTGCCGCTGAACTGGCGCCTGGTCGCGGACGAGCTGCAGTTCATCCTGAAGGACGCCGGCGCGACCGTGGTGATCTACGGTGGCGAGTTCGGCAAGACCGTCGGCGAGCTCGAGCTGCGCGGCGCGGGGACGGACGTGTTGCACTGGGTGCACGTGGGCGGCGCGGAGTCTCGCGCGGGCTTCGCGAAGGACTACGACGCGCTGCAGGGCGCGGCGCAGGCGAGCTCGCCCGAGGTCACGGCCTGCGACGACGACCTGCTCTACATCATGTACACGTCCGGCACGACGGGCCTGCCCAAGGGCGCGATGCACACGCACTCGACGGCGATGTGGGGCGTGATGACGATCGCCGCCACCGCCGAGATGCGCTTCAAGGACCGCTACCTGGTCTCGCTGCCGCTCTTCCACGTCGGCGCGCTGACGCCGATCACCGGCAACGTCTACCGCGGCGTGACCAGCATCGTGATGCGCGCCTTCGACCCGACCAAGGCCTGGGAGCTGATCCAGACCGAGAGGGTCAGCGTGGCGCTCAAGGTTCCCGCGATGCTGAACTTCATGCTGCAGACCTACGACCCGAAGAAGTTCGACATCTCGAGCCTGCGCTGGATCATGAGCGGCGCGGCGCCGGTCCCGGTCACGCTGATCCAGGCCTACGCCAAGCTCGGCATCGAGATCCACCAGGTCTACGGCCTGACCGAGAGCTGCGGGCCGGCCTGTCTGATCGGTCCCGACGACGCGATCGCGAAGGCGGGCTCGACCGGCAAGGCGTTCTTCCACACGGACGTGCGCGTGGTGGACGGCAAGGGCAAGGAGATCTCGGCCGGCGAGCAGGGCGAGGTGATCATCCGCGGCCCGCACGTGATGACCGGCTACTGGAACCGGCCCGAGGCGACGTCCGAGACGATCAAGAGCGGCTGGCTGCACTCCGGCGACGTCGCCACCGTCGACAAGGAAGGATTCGTCTACATCCAGGACCGGATGAAGGACATGATCATCTCGGGCGGCGAGAACGTGTACCCGGCCGAGATCGAGAACGTGATCCTGGCGCACCCGAAGGTCGCCGAGGTGGCGGTGATCGGTCAGCCGAGCGCGAAGTGGGGCGAGTCGGCGTTCGCGGTGGTGGTGAGGCACGACCCGTCGCTCACGGAGCGCGAGGTGATCGAGTGGTGCAACGGAAAGCTCGCGCGCTTCAAGCAGCCGCGCGCGGCGGGATTCATCGACGTGATCCCGCGCAACCCCAGCGGCAAGGTGCTGAAGCGCCTGCTGCGCGACCAGTTCCCGGGCCCGGCGCCGGAGTAGGAGCGAAATGCAGAAGTGGCTTCTCGTCGCAGCGCTGCTGCTCCTCTCGATCGACGCGCGCGCGGCGCAGCTGATCCTGAACGAGTACAACGCCGTGTCGGCGTCGAACTATCTGAACGGCGGCACCCTCGGCGCCGACCTGGATGGCGGACAGGCCGCGGACCCGGCCTTCGGGCGCGTGCTCGGAAACGGCGGCGACTGGTTCGAGCTGGTCGTGGTCGCCGATCACCTCGACGTGCGCGGCTGGAAGCTCTCGATCTGCGACAACGGCGTCTGCAACGAGGAGCTCGTGTTCAGCCAGAACGCGCTCTGGGCGGACCTGCGCGCGGGGACGATCGTGACCGTCGCCGAGGACGTCGCGACCGACGTGAGCTACGACCCGGGCGCCGGCGACTGGACGATCAACGTCCAGGCCGTCGACGCGGGCTCCGCCGACTTCGTCACGCCGAACAGCTTCCCGGTCTCGAACGACAACTGGCAGCTCACGATCCGGAACGCCGCGGACGCGCTGGTCTTCGGGCCGGCGGGCGAGGGGCTCGCGCCGGATCCCGCGACCGGCTGCAGCCCGCCACCGGTCGGTGTCAACAGCCGCGAGGTGTTCAAGCTCGAGGCCGCGCCGAGCGCGCTGACCCACCGCTGCTCGCAGTCGTACAACGACGGCACGACCAGCAGCTTCGCCGCGCCCAACGCCTGGGGCGGAGGCTCCGTGCTGCAGGACCTCTCGGCGCTGCGGCTGGGCCTGGCGATTCCCGACCGCGACACCGACGGGATCGGCGACGACGGCGACCGCTCCGGCATCGCGGGCGATGCGCCCTGCAGCGGCGGCGCGACCCTGGGCTGCGACGACAACTGCCCGGGCGAGCCCAACGCAAGCCAGGCCGATTCCGGCGGCGTCGCACCCGGCGGGCCGAACGGGATCGGCGACGCCTGCGAGTGCGGCGACGTCGACGACGACGGCGACGTGGACGCGTCGGACCGGCAGCGGCTGCGCGAGAAGCTCGCCGCGCAGATCGCGGACGTCGACGCGCCCGCGAAGTGCGGGGTGGTGAACGACGGCGCGTGCAACGTCGCGGACGCGTCGGTCACGTCGCGCGCAGCGAACGGGCTCGCGCCCGGCATCGAGCCGGTCTGCCCCGCGGCGGCGCTGCCGGCCGATCCCGAGGCGCTCTGGTTCGACCCGGACCGCCTGCTCGAGGTCGAGGTCACGATGCAGAAGGCGGACTGGGACGCGATGCGCGTCCAGGAGCGGAACCTGTACGCGGTCTTCCTGAACCTGAGCTGCGGCGACACGCCGTTTCCCGACCCCTACACGTTCTTCCACGCCGACGTCGTGGTCGAAGGCCAGCCGCTCGCCGACGTCGGCATCCGCAAGAAGGGCTTCTTCGGCTCGCTGTCCCAGACCAAGCCGTCGCTGAAGCTCGACTTCGGCGAGTTCGTCTCGGGCCAGCGGCTCGAGGGCCTCGACCGCATGACGCTGAACAACGCGCTGCAGGATCCGGCCTACGTGAAGCAGTGTCTGGGCTACGAGATCATGGCCTCGGCCGGAATACCCGCGCCGCGCTGCAACTTCGCGCGCGTCACCGTGCACACGCTGGACGGCGCCACGCAGGCGACGCCGGTCGACGGCCAGCTCTACGTGAACGTGGAGTCGATCAAGCCTCCCTTCCTGGGCCGCGTCTTCGGCGACGCCACCGGCCGGCTCTACGAGGGCACGCTCTCCGACTTCTGGCTGAAGGGCACGCCGACGACCGGCGAGCCGTGGCGCAACACGATCGAGCCGAAGGACGACGCCGCGGCCCTGGACCAGAGCGAGATCGACGCGCTGACTGCGGCGCTGGTGAACCCGGCCTACACCAATTCGGAGCGGCGCGCGGCCATCGAGGCGGTGGTCGACCTCGACGCCTACCTGACCTTCTGGGCCGGCGAGGGGCTGATCGGCCACTGGGACGGCTACGCCGACGACCAGAACAACTTCTACTTCTACGTGAAGCCGCAGGACGGGAAGATCCACTTCATCCCCTGGGGCGCGGACGACACGTTCGGGCGCGGCAACCCGCTCGGCGGCCGCACCGGCGATCCCGTGCACTGCCAGGCGATCGTGCCGCGCTCCGCCCTGGCCCGGCGGCTCTACGCGATGCCCGACACGCGCGCGCTGTACCTGGCGAAGCTGCAGGCGCTGCTCGACACGGTCTGGAATCCGGCCGCGCACCACGCCGAGATCGACCGGATGCAGGCGCTGATCGAGCCGGTGACGGGGCCGCTCACGACGCAGCTCGCTCCGATCCGCACCTGGATCGACGAGCACCGCGCGCGCGTGCAGGCCGAGATCAACGCGCCGCCGGCGGGCTTCGCCGCGCAGCCCGACCACTTCTGCTACTTCGACTGATCGGAGTCATACTGCGAACATGACACTGCGCGTGGTCGATCCAGAGCTCTTTGCCGCAAGCGCGGACAGCCTGACGCTGTCGTTCACCGTCGAGGACGCCTCGGGGCCGGTCGACGCGAGCGCGCGCGTGCTCGTGAACTCCGTGCCGAGAGCGGCGAGCGAGGGCGAGGCCGGCACGCGGCTGGTCCGCATCGCGGGGCTCGCGCCCGACACCGAGTACGAGATCTCGATCGAGGCCGAGGGCGGCGCGATCGCCGCGCCGGATCGCTACTTCCCGGGTCGCGCGCGCACGCTCCCCGCGCCGCGCGGCCGCACCGTGGCGCGCTTCGCGACGCTGAACGACCTGCACTTCGGCGAGCCGCGCTTCGGCGGCATGCTGACCGAGGAGCACGAGTACGGCGACGCCGCGCCGGGCTTCCCGCTGGTGCGCGAGACCGAGGGCGAGGTTCCCTACTGGCAGGCGATGAACGAGGACGTGGTCGCCGACATCAACGCCGCGGGCGTCGACGCGGTGGTGATCAAGGGCGACATCGCGGATCGCGGCCTGCGCTCGCAGTTCGAGATCGCGGCCCGGACGTTCGGCGGCTTCCAGGCGCCCTGGCACGCGTTCCTGGGCAACCACGACCACTACGGTGTGCATTCCGGCGAAGAGGTCGACGGCTACGCACTTCTGGGTCAGCCTCGCGCGCCGCGCGCGTTCGACCTGGGCGGCTGGCGGCTGGTCCTGCTCGACACGGTCGAGCCGGGCCACCACCACGGCGTCTTCCCAGAAGAGCGCCTGCGCTGGCTCGAGCAAGAGCTCGAGGGCTCGCGCGAGCGCGCGCAGCCGACGCTGCTGCTCACCCACCACCAGCCGGTGCCGCCGGCCCACGCGACGAGCTACCCGAACTCGATCGGGATCATTCCCGAGCACTCGACGCGGATCTTCGAACTCCTGGGCCGCAGCCCGCAGGTGAAGGGCGTGCTGATCGGGCACACGCACCGCAACCGGGTGCGCCGCTACCCCGCCTCGGGCGAGATCCCGTTCGTCGAGGTGCACTGCGTGAAGGACTACCCGGGCGGCTTCGCCGTGTACGAGCTGCACGACGACGGCACGTTCCGGCAGGAGGTGCGCCGCACCTCGAGCGCCCGCGCGCTCGCGCACTCCACGCGCTGCCGCGACTTCTTCAAGGGCGGCTACCGCGACTTCGCACTCGGCACGCTCGCCGACCGCTGCTGGGTGGCCGGAGGCCGATGAGCGCGAATCCGGGACGCCGCGCGCGGCGAATCCTGTTCGGGCTGGGCTACGGCGCGCTCGCGGGCTGGATCGCGCGCGAGGGGCTGGGCAGCGGCCCGCTGCTCGACGGCGCGATCGCCTGGGTCGCGTACCCGATCGGTCAGATCTTCCTGCGCATGCTCTTCATCGCGGTGCTGCCGCTGGTGGTCTCGTCGCTCGCGCTGGGCGTGCTCGAGCTCGGCGACGTGCGGCGGCTGGGACGCGTGGGCGCGCTCACGCTCGCATACACGCTCACCGTCTCCGCGGGCTCGGTGGCGATCGGTGTGGGGCTCGTGAACTTCCTCCGCCCCGGCGCGGGCTTCGACCCCGTGGAGCGCGCGAACCTGCTCGAGACGCTGGCGCCACAGGCTAGGAAGGTGGTCGCGCAGGCCGCGCAGGCCGCGAGCCCGATCGACTCGCTGCTCTCGATCATCCCGCGCAATCCGTTCGAGGCGCTGGTGCGCGCATTCGACGGCGAGATGCTCGGCGTGATGTTCTTCGCGGTGCTGCTCGGCGTAGCGCTGGTCACCACGCCGCGCGAGCGGACGACCGGGCTGGTGGCCGCGCTCGAGGGCCTGTACGCGATCTCGCTGCGCGTCATCGACATGGCGATGGCGCTCGCGCCGTACGGCGTCTTCGCGCTGGTCTTCTCGCTCACCGCGCGGCTCGGCGGCGACCTGCTGCTCACGCTGGGCCGCTACGTCGGTGTGGTGCTGCTCGGGCTCGCGCTGCAGCAGTTCGGCGTCTACGCGCTGATCCTGCGCTACGCGATCGGAATCTCGCCGCGCGTGTTCTTCTCGCGCATCTCCGAGGTGATGACCACCGCGTTCTCGACCAGCTCGAGCGCCGCCACGCTGCCGACGGCGCTGCGGGTGTCGGAGCAGCGACTGGGCGTGCCGCGCGAGATCAACTCGTTCGTGCTCACGGTCGGCGCCACCGCGAACCAGAACGGAACCGCGCTCTTCGAGGGCGTCACCGTGCTCTTCCTCGCGCAGCTCTTCGGGGTCGAGCTCGGCTTCGCGCAGCAGGCCACGGTCGTGCTGCTCTCGATCCTCGCGGGCGTCGGCACCGCCGGAGTCCCGGGCGGATCGCTGCCGCTGATCGTGGTGGTGCTCCAGTCGGTGGGCATTCCCGGCGAGGGGATCGCGGTGATCCTCGGCGTCGATCGGCTGCTCGACATGAGTCGAACGGTGCTGAACGTGACCGGCGACATCACCGCCGCGCTCTTCGTGGCGCGCGTCGACGGGAAGCTCGCGCTCCCCGCCGAGTAGCGGCTCACTCGGCCACCAGGTCGGAGATCAGCGAGGCTCGCGAGGCGCCCTCGAGCGGAGTCGAGTGGCGGTAGTTCGGGTGCTCCACGCGCAGCCGCGCCGAGAGCTGCGGGTCGCAGAACCGACACGCGAGCTCGGGCCCGAGCGGGAAGCGCACGTATTGCACGGCCGAGATCCGGTCCGACTCGAACTGCTTGGCATCGAAGCTCGCGCGTACGCTCGCCTCGCCCACGTCGAGGAAGACGTGCTCGTCGATTCCGATCAGGCGGTCGAGCTCGGCGCGGATCTGCTCCATGCGCGGGATCTCGATCATCAGCGTCGCGGAGAGCTCGTTGGGCCCGGGCACGAGCTCGTTGTAGACGGCGATCTCGTCCAGGATCTTCTCCTCCTTCACCGCGCGCTCGGCGCGGAGCATCTCCTGGATCTGGAACCGCACGGTGTCGCGGTTCTCGAAGATGAACGTGAGCCGGTCGCCCACGGCGATCCGGCGCGGGCGCTTGAGCTCGATGGTCCGGGCCAGGAACGCCTCGCGGGTCTTCTCGTAGGCGACGAGGTCGAGCACCTCCTCGCGCCGCACGCCTCTCATTTCGCACCTCCCAGGCCGTAGGCCTCGTGCAGGAGCACGACCGGGTGCACGGCCTGCTTTCCGGTCCGCTCCAGGATGCGCAGCGCCGACAGCGGGCAGTCGGTCGCGATGCGCTCGGGCTCCGCGCTGCGGATTTCCATCACGAGCTTCCCGGCGATCTTCTGGCTCTGCTCCCACCAGCGCGCCTTCATGCCCCAGGTGCCGTCGACGCCTGAGCAGGCGTCGATCATGCGCACGTCGTCGGAGACCAGCCCGAGCAGCTGCATGGAGCGGAAGCCGATGTTCTGCGCCTTCAGGTGGCAGGGCAGGTGGTAGGCGATGCGGCCGAGCTTCTTCGGGAACTCCCGCGAGAGCTTCTTCGCGGCCGCGAGCGAGAACAGGAACTCGCCGAGATCCTTCGTCGCGGCGGCGACCGCGATCGAGTCCTCGGTTCCGAGCAGCTCGGGGTACTCGTTCTTCAGCTGGTAGGAGCAGGTGGGCCCCGGCACCACGATCGGAACGCCCTCGCGCACGCGCGCGATCAGGCCCGCGACCACCTTGGCGGCGTTCTTCTTCGCGCTGGCCAGGTCGCCGCCGTGCAGGAACGGCGCGCCGCAGCAGGCCTGGTAGCCGCCCTCGACGGCCACGCCGTTGTGCTCGAGCACCTCCAAAGCTGCGCGGGCGGTGATCGCCTCGCTGTACTCGACGAAGCAGGTGGTGAAGAGGATCGCGCGGCCGTTCTCTCCCGACACGGTTCGGTGTCGCTGGAGGTCCTTCGAGAACGGGCGGGATTCGTAGGTCGGCATGATCCAGCGCCGGTCGATGCCGGTTCCCTTCTCCATCAGGAAGCGGACCGCGCGGTTCTTGAACGCGGCGTTGGTGATGGCCGCCGTGAGACACGACGCCTTTCCCATCAGGTCCTGCTGCGAGCCGATCCGCTCGGCGAGCGGGATGCCTTCCTCCTGCGCCTGCACCAGCTTCGCGCGCGACATCAGCTTCGGGAAGTCGATCGCCCACTCGTGCGGCGGGTGATAGGGACAGTGGTTGTAACAGAGCTTGCACTGGAAGCAGAGGTCGATCACCTCGCGGATCTCGGGCCCGGTGAGCTTCGCGGCCTCGAGCTCGTGCGAGTCGATCGCGTCGAAGAGCGACGGGAACGACGGGCAGAGCGGCAGGCAGCGCCGGCAGTCGTGGCATTTCTCGAACACGCGCACGAGCTCCGCGTCGAGCGCCTTGCGGTCGAGATACTCGGCATCGTGCAGGCTCGCGTTCTTCATGGCTCTCCAGCGGACGGGGTGGAGCGCTCTCGCACTCCACCCCGTCGGTGATCAGGCGCGATTCAGAGCTTCGGCAGCGTGTCGAGCGCCTTCTGGAACCGGCCGGCGTGCGACTTCTCGGCCTTCGCCAGCGTCTCGAACCACTCGGCGATGTCGGCGAAGCCCTCCGTGCGCGCGTCCTTGGCCATTCCCGGGTACATCTCGGTGTACTCGTAGGTCTCGCCGTGGACGGCCGCCCCGAGATTCTTGTCGGTGCTGCCGATCGGCTTGCCGGTCGCCGGGTCGCCGACGCGGCGCAGGAAGTCCAGGTGGCCGTGCGCGTGGCCGGTCTCGGCCTCGGCGGTGTCGCGGAACAGGCCGCCCACGTCGGGGAAACCCTCGATGTCGGCCTGCTTCGCGAAATACAGGTAGCGGCGGTTCGCCTGCGACTCGCCGGCGAAGGCCTCCTTCAGGTGCGCGTGCGTCTTCGATCCCTCGAGCTTGCTCATGTGTGTGTTCTCCTTGGTCGGGTTCTAGCGTCCGGTCCCTGTCTTCGAGCCGTGCAACTCACACGCCTCGCAGAGACCGTAGAAATCGATGCGGATGCGCCGCGCCGTTCGGCCGCGCGCGCGGCGCAGTTTTCGCGCCAGCTCCGGGGGCGCCTGCAGGTGAAGATCGTCGATCGCCCCGCAGCTCTCGCAGATGAAATGGTGGTGCGGCTTCGGGTTGCCGTCGTAGCGCACGCCCGCTCCGGCCGACGCGACCTCGTCGATCGCGCCCTCCGACACCAGCACCTCGAGGTTCCGGTAGACGGTGCCGAGCGAGAGGTTCGGCAGCTCCTCGACCAGGGCCTCGTGGGTCTGGAGCGCCGTCGGGTGCGAGTCCGTGGCGCGAAGCCACGCGAGGATCCGCGCGCGCTGGCGGGTCTGGTGGCGCCGCGGCGCCGGCTCGGGGGGGGTCTGCGTCACGGCCGGCACGATACCCGGGGCGGCTCCGGCCCGCAACCTCTTTCAGGAATGATTCCTGATTTGTGCGGCTCAGATCCCGGCGCGGAGCGCCAGCCCGACCTCGAGCTTGCGCACCTGCAGCGCCGGGACGATCGCCGCGAGGAGCGCGACTCCGAGCAGCGCGGCGGCCGTGATCGCGGCGGCGGTCGCGGAGACGATCGGCAGCGGCAGCAGGCCGGGCGGCGCCAGACGCGCGAACGCCGTGCAGACGCCGACGCCCAGACCGACACCGGAAAGCGACGCTCCGCCCGCGACCAGCAGCGATTCGAGCGCGACCTGCGCGATCAGCGTGGAAGTCCGCGCGCCGATGGCGCGCGCGACGCCGAGTTCGACCGAGCGCTCCGCGAGCAGCGCGAGCTGGTAGTTCGCGATGCCGAGCCCTCCGACCAGGAGCGTCACCGTTCCGGCCACGCCGATGAAGCCGGTGAAGATGACGTGGAGCAGGTCGACGAAGCCGAGCAGCTCCGAGAGGTCGAATCTGCGCAAGGCGTCGACGTCGTCGGGGTGGAAGCCGCTGCGACGCGCCAGGGTCGCGATCACCGCGCGCAGCGCGGCCCTGGCATCGGCCCCGGCGCGCGGGTAGACGATGAAGATCCGCTCGCCGTCCTTGCGGAAGCCGAGCCTCGCCTCGGCGGTCGCCTGCGGCACGAGCACGAGCCGGTTGTCGGGGCGATTCGTGTTCACGTACTGCAGGCCCGATTTCTCGTCGAAGACTCCGATCACCTCGAAGGCGACTCCCTCGATGCGCAGCGACTTGCCCACGGCCGACGCGGGCAGGTCGAAGAGGTCGCGTGCGGCCTCGAAGCCCAGCACGACTACGGCGCGGCCCCGCTCCGCCTCGCTCGCGTCGAAGAAGCGCCCCGCCGCCAGGCGGAAGCGGCGCAGCTCCGGGAAGCGCACGTCGGTCGCGTTCAGGTCGAGCCTTCGCACCCGGCCGCGGCGCTCGACGAGAACGCGCTCGGGCGCCCAGTACTCCGTGACGACGGCGTCGACGAGCTCCGAGTTCTCGCGCTCCGAGACCGCGGCATCCTCGCGCGTCGCGCGGATCGGCACTCCGGCGCGAACGCCGGGAAAGCCCGAGGACGAGACCCCGGGGATCACGAAGATCGACGGGCGGCCGTAGCGGCCGAGCTCCGCGCGCATGAACTCCTGGAAGCCCGCACCCCACGCGAGCATCAGCACGATCGCGGCCGCGCCCCAGAACACGCCCAGCGCGGACGCGAGCGCTCGGCGCGGATTCGCGCCGAGCGACTCGCACGCCTGCAGCCAGTGCTCGCCGAGCTCCATCAGAGCGATCGCAGCGCTGTGGCGGGATCGACTCGGGCGGCGATTCGAGCCGGCGTGATTCCAGCGACCAGGCCGACGGCGGCGAGCAGCGCGAACGCCGTCGCCACGACGTTCCACTCCAGACGCGGAGCTGGCACCAGCTCGGGAAGCGGAACCGTGCCGAGCGCGAGGATCGCCGCGGCTCCGAGGCCGGCGCCCAGCGCGCCACCGGCGAGGACCACCACCAGAGTCTCGATCACGACCTGCAGGATCACGTCGCCGCTTCGCGCGCCACAGGCGCGGCGCGTGGCGAGCTCGGAACGGCGGCGGTTCACGCTGGCGACCATCAGGTTCGCGACCCCCGCGCCCGCGATCGCGAGCATGCCGGTGCCGATCGCTCCGAGCAGCACGCGCAGCGCGGTGCCCACCAGCAGCATCGGCCGCACGAAGTCCTGGATCGCGAGAAAGCTGATCGCGTCGGGGTCGCCCGCGGGGATGCGGTGCCTGGCGTAGAGAACGCCGCGCAGCTCCTCGCGCAGCCGCTCGCTGTCTTCGGCGCGAAACGGGTCTGCGACCAGGTCGCCGATCGCGTCACCCATGTCGAAGAGCCGCTGCCCGCGCGAGAGCGGCACGAAGGCGGTGTCGTCGTGCAGCCCCGAGTTGGTCACGAACTGCGCGCCCTTCCGCTCCAGCACGCCGATCACGTCGAAGACCTGTCCTTCGAGCTCGATCGACCTCCCGATCGGGTCGGCTTCACCGTAGAACGCCTGCGCGAGGGTCGCGCCTAGCACCACCACGGAGCGCGAATGCGCCTCGTCGTCGGCGTCGAGAAAGCGCCCGCGCGCCGTGCGGTGGATCTGGATCCGCGCGATCTCCGCCGTGGTCGCGCAGACCAGCGTCGTGCGGGTGCGAAGCGCGGTGCGAGCGGTGACCGGGCGCGTCTCGTCCGCGCTCACCGCGATCGCGGACGGCGCTCCCGCACGTACCCGCTCCAGATCCTCGCGGTCGAGCGTGATCCGGCGCCCGGGTCGCGCGCCGCCGAGCTCCTGGCTGGTGAACTGCCCCGACGCCATCACGTAGCGCTCCCCGGTCTTCTTGAAGCCTGCGTCGATCACGCTCTGGAAGCCGGCGCCGAACGAGAGCAGCAGGATCACCGCGGATGCGCCCCAGACCAGCCCGGTGAGCGTCAGCCACTGCTCGCGCGCGTTCGCCCGCAGCTGGGCGAATGCCTCTTCCAGGATCGACGGCGCCAGCCGCAGCAGCCGCGCGAGGGACTCACGCATCGACGCGCGCTTCGGACTCGACGCGTCCGTCGCGAAGCCGCACGACGCGTCCCGCGATCGCCGCGACCTCCTCGCTGTGCGTCACCGCGACGATCGTCCGTCCCTCGGCATGGAGCTCGCGGAAGATCTCCAGGATCTCGCGCCCGGTCGACTCGTCCAGGTTTCCGGTCGGTTCGTCGGCGAAGAGCAGAGCCGGCTCGTTCACCAGGGCGCGCGCGATCGCCACGCGCTGGCGCTCGCCGCCGGACATCTGCGCGGGACGGTGCTCGAGCCGGTGCCCGAGCCCGAGCCGCTCCAGCAGGACGCGAGCGCGCGCCTCGCGCTCCTCGCGGCGCACTCCGGTGTAGACGAGCGGGAGCGCGGCGTTGCGCAGCGCCGACATCCGCGGCATCAGGTTGAAGGTCTGGAACACGAAGCCGAGCTTCTGCGCGCGCAGGTCCGCGAGCCGGTCGTCGCTCCAGTCCTGGATCGCCTCGCCGTCGAGCGCGACCTCGCCGCGGCTCGGACGCGAGATCGCGCCCAGGATCTCGAGCAGCGTGGTCTTGCCCGAGCCCGACGGCCCCATGATCGCGACCAGCTCGCCGCGGCGGATCTCGAGGTCGACTCCGTGCAGAACCTCGAGCTCGCCAAGGCCGAGGTCGAAGCGTTTCACCACGCCGCGAAGCTCGAGCAGGGCGCTCATCGGACCGCTTCGCTCTGCGCGACCAGGACCACGTCGCCTTCGTCGAGCCCGTCGGAGACGACGGTCCGGAAGCCGTCGCTGTAGCCCGTGTGCACCGGTGCCAGCCGGTAGGCGCCGCCTCCGCCGACGTCGGGAACGCGAACCAGCGTCTCGCGCTCGCGCCGGACCAACGCCGCGTTCGGGACCGAGAGAACCGCCGAGTGCGCGCGGATCACGACGCGCGCGTCGGCCGACATTCCCACGCGCAGCCGCTCGTCGTCGGGGAGGTCCACGTCGATCGTGAAGCTCGCGACGTTCGCCTCGATCGCGCCCGCGGAGGAGACCTTTCGCACCGTGCCTTCCAGCCTCTCCTCGGGGAGCGCGTCCAGAGTGACCAGCGCGCGCTGGCCCGGGCGCAGCTGCGCGACGTCGTTCTCGTCGATCTCGGCGACCAGGCGGATGCGCGTGTCGTCGGCGATCACGGCGATCGTGGTCCCGCCGTTGGCCGTCACGTCCGCGACCGCGCGACCGATCTCGCCGGCGCGCTCGATCACCCGGCCGTCGATCGGCGCGCGCACGACCGCGTTTCGCAGGTCCCGCTCCGCCTGGCGCAGCGCCTCGCGCGCCTGCAGCACCGCCGCCTCGCGTGCGGCGCGCTCCGCGTCGGCGTCGCGCACGGCGATCTCGGCCACGCGCGCGTCGCGTTCCGCGCGCTCGTACTCGAGCTGCGAGGCGACGCCCTTCTCTCGCAGCGCTATTGCGCGAGCGAAGTCCTGTGCGGCCCGGTCGCGGTCGACCCGGGCGCGGCCGAGCAGGTCGAAGCGCGCGTTGGCCTGGCGCAGCAGCAGCTCCGCCTGCCGCTCGGCGACGCGGGCTTCGAGCCGCTCGCGGTCGAGCTCGAAGAGCGGCTGCCCGCGCACGACGCGCTCGCCCTCCTCGACGTGGACGCTCGCGATGATCCCGGAGACCTCTGCGATCACGGGCACGCGGACCCGCGGCTCGATCGTGCCCGACGCCGCCACCGTCTCGAGCAGGTCTCCGCGGGAGACGCTCTCGGGGCCGAGCGCCGCGAGCGGGAGGTCGTCTTCGGGCTCGAGACCCGCGGTGAGGCCGCGGAACGCGAGCACGATCGCGAGCACGACGCCGATCACCCCCGCCGCGATCACGCCGATCCGCCGCAGTGTCGGCTTCGTCTTCATGGCGCGAGCGAACTGCAATTGCGGTGCCGCGAAGCCGCGCGGCTGCGCGCGCGCGGGATCCGGCGGGCGCCACCTGGCGCTTGCAGCCGCAGCGCGCGCGCTGCATCGGCGCCGGGTATGCTGAGCCGATGTCGGTCGTCCGCAGGCTCGCGTTTCGAGGCATGGAGATGGAGCTCGAGGACGCCGGCGCGGGTGAGCGCGCGTTCGTGCTGGTCCACGGCTTCACGGGCTCGCGCGACGATTTTCGCGAGCACGTTCCGGAGCTTTCGGGAATCGGCCGCACGATCGCGCTCGACCAGCGCGGTCATGGTGGCAGCAGCAACTCCGGCCGGGCCGAGGACTACACCCTGGACGGGCTGGTCGCCGACCTCGCGGCTGGCTTCGACGCGCTCGGGCTCGAGACCGCCGATCTGCTCGGCCACTCGCTGGGCGGAATGGTCGCGCTTCGCTTCGCGCTCGCGCACCCCGAGCGCGTCTCGTCGCTGGTGCTGATGGACACCTCGCCCGGCCCGCTGCGGATGCCGCTCTCCGAGCAGGCGCGCGCCGGAATCGCGGCGCTCGCGCGCCAGAGTGGAATGGTTGCGCTCTTCGAGGCGATGCGCGCGATCGCCTCGCGAGCCCCGCAGCCCGCGCCGTCCGCGATGCGGGCGCAGGAGCGAATGGGCAGCGACGTGTTCTGGGACCGCATCCGGCGCAAGCTCGAGGCGATGGATCCCGTCGCCTGGGACGCGCTCTCCCGCGAGCTCGGCGCCCACCGCTCCGTCGCGGATCGCCTGGGCGAGATCGGCTGTCCGACGCTGGTGATGGTGGGGGCCGAGGATCTCCCGTTCCTCGCACCCTCCGAGGAGATGGCGCGGCGCATTTCCGGCGCGGCGCGAGTCACGATTCCCGATGCCGCGCACAGTCCGCAGCTCGAGAACCCGGCGGCCTGGTCGGCCTCGATCCGCGCGCATCTCGAGCGATCGCGCTGACTCCCCCGCGCGCTGGCTCGGCTTGACCCTGACTCCCCCGCGGATGTTCACTGGCGGCATGCCGATGGATCTGTCTCTGATAGGCCGCGAGATCGGCCCGAACGAGATTCGCTGGACACCCGACGACTGCATGCTCTACGCGCTCGGCGTCGGCGCGGGAACCGCCGAGCTCGCGTTCACGGCCGAGAACACCGAGGGCTGCGCGCTTCGCGTGCTGCCGACCTTCGTCACGACCGTCGGTCGCGGGGGCGGCGCGGGCCAGATCGACGCGCTCTCGTTCGGCCGCTACGAGCCGCATCAGGTCGTGCACGCGAGCCAGAAGGTCGAGCTGCTCCGCGTGCTCTCGCCGAGCGGCCGTGCCGACTCGACGCTCCGCGTGGTGGGCATCTGGGACAAGCGCGTCGGCGCGCTGGTGGAGCTCGAGGCCACCGCGCGCGATCCCGGGACCGGCGAGGTCATGTACCGGAACACCACGCAGATCTTCGTGGTCGGGGAGGGCGGCTTCGGCGGAGCGCGGGGCCCGCTGATCGGCGGGCCGCGCCGGCCCGCGCGCGAGCCGGATCACGTCGTCTCGGACGTCACGCGCCCGGATCAGGCGCTGCTGTACCGGCTTTCGGGCGACCGCAACCGCCTGCACAGCGATCCCGGCGTCGCGGCGCGCGCGGGCTTCGAGCGGCCGATCCTGCACGGACTGTGCACGTTCGGCTTCGCGGGGCGCGCGCTGCTGAACGCCCTCTGTGACGGCGACCCCGCGCGCTTCCAGAGCATGTCGGGCCGATTCGCGAAGCCGGGCTTCCCCGGCGACACGCTCACGACCCGGATCTGGGTCGATCGCGAGTCCGCGCTCTTCGAGACCCAAAGCCAGCGCGGTGACGCGCTGCTGGAGCGGGGCGAGTTCAGCTTCGCCAAACCCTGAGGCCGGCCGCGTGCGTTTCTCGTACGCCGAGTCCATGTGCGATCCGAGTCAGTATCTTCCGCTCGCGATCGCGGCGGAGGAGGCTGGCTGGAACTCCTTCGTGGTTCCCGACAGCCTCTGCTACCCGGAAGTGTCGGACTCGAGCTATCCATACACGCCGGACGGCCGGCGCGAGTTTCTCGAAGACAAGCCGTTCCTCGACCCTTTCTCGCTGATCCCGGCGATGGGCGCGGTGACTCGCACCCTTCGCTTCACCACGTTCGTCGTGAAGCTGCCGATCCGGCACCCGGTGCTGGTCGCGAAGTCCGCCTGCTCGGTCGCGGTGCTGACGCAGAACCGCTTCGGCTTCGGCATGGGGCTCAGCCCCTGGCCGGAGGACTTCGAGATCACCGGCACCGACTGGGCGACGCGCGGCGCGCGAATGGACGAGATGATCGAGATCATCCGCGGGCTCTCGCGCGGCGACTACTTCTCGTACCACGGCGCGCACTACACGATTCCGAGCGTGAAGCAGACGCCGGCCCCGACGCGGCCGATCCCGTTCCTGATCGGAGGCCATGCCGAGCCCGCGCTGCGCCGCGCGGCCCGGCTCGGCGACGGCTGGATGCACGCCGGCGGCGACGCCGGGACCCTCGCGCGCCTGCTCGGCCGGCTCCGCTCGCTCCGCCGCGAGTACGGCCGCGAGCGCGAGCCCTTCGAGGTGCACGCGATCTCGCTCGACGCGTACACGCCGGACGGCATCCGCCGGCTCGAGGATCTCGGCGTGACCGACGTGATCGTCGGGTTCCGCAACGTCTACGAGAAGGACGTGCAGACGCTGCAGCAGAAGATCGACGCGCTGCGCGGCTACGCGGAGCGTGTGATCTCGTGTCGAGGGTGACGAAACTCCTCATTGACAGCGTTCCGGCTCGAACGTAGAGATGTCGGAATGAAGATCGCACTCGTCACGCTCGGATTTCTCCTCGGATCTCTCTGCGACGCCCGCGCAGACGAGGTCGTGATTTCCGTTCCGAAGGGAGTCACGCCTCCCCAGGTTCCCGCCGACAACCCACTCACCGCAGCCGGGGTCGAGCTCGGCAAGAAGCTCTACTTCGATTCGCGACTCTCGAAGGACGACACGATCTCCTGCGCGACCTGCCACGATCCGCGCACCGGGTTCGCGGAGCACAAGCCGGTGTCGGACGGCGTGGCTGGGGGCCGGGGCAATCGCAACGCGCCGACGGTGATGAACGCAGCCTTCCTCCCGGAGCAGTTCTGGGACGGGCGGGCTCCCTCGCTCGAGGCGCAGGCAGTGGGGCCGATCATCAATCCGGTCGAGATGGCGATGCCGGACCATCCGGCGGTGGAACGGAAACTCGCGGCCCTGGCCGAGTATCCGCCGCTGTTCCAGAAGGCCTTCGGCGATCCGAAGGTGACGATCGATCGGATCGGAAAGGCGCTGGCGAGCTTCGAGCGGACGCTGATCTCGCTCGACGCGCCGATCGACCGCTTCCTGGGCGGCGACGCGACGGCGATCTCGGACTCCGCCAAGCGCGGCTGGGTGCTCTACAACGGCAAGGCTCTGTGCGTCGCGTGCCACGCGCACGTGCCGGCGTCTCCGCTCTTCAGCGACGGCAAGTACCACAACCTCGGCGTGGCCGCGAAGCCGACCGAGTTCCTGGCGCTCGCGAAACAGCTCGCGCAGCGCCCCGCGGACTTCGAGAAGCTCGCCAACGCCCCTGGAGTCGAGGAGCTGGGGCGCTTCGCGGTGAGCCGCAATCCGCAGGATCTCGGCGCGTTCAAGACCCCCCATCTGCGCAACATCGCGCTCACCGCGCCCTACATGCACGACGGCAGCGAGGAGACGCTGGCCGAGGTGATCGAGTACTACGACCGGGGCGGAAACAAGAACCCCTGGCTCGATCCGAACATGCGCCCGCTGGGTCTCACCGCACAGGAGAAGGCCGATCTGGTCGCCCTGCTCGAGACGTTCACGAGCACCGACCTCGCGCGCTTCGACGAGCTCGGCAAGCTGATGCCGGAGTAGCGCGGCCCTCCGGCGTTTCCCGGCGCGATCGAACCGGGTAGAGTGGCGCCATGAGGGGCGGACGGTGACCACAAGGGCGATCGCTGCGGCACTGGCCGCGCTTCTCTCTGCCGCCGGCATGGCACGCGCGGACTTCGTGCCGGAGGTGGTCGGTCAGGTCGCGACCCTGCCGGAGCCGCGACCGCACTGGGTCTTCGTGTCGGACCTGCTGCTGCGGCGCGCGGCGCTCTTCGACGCCGACAGCGGCGAGTTTCTCGGCATGCTCTCGTCCAACGTCGGCCCGATCGCGCCGTTGGTCGATCCCGCGGGCGGCGCGATCTACCTGCCCGAGACCTACTACAGCCGCGGCAGCCGCGGCACGCGGACGGACCTGCTCACGGTCTACGATCCGAAGACGCTGGCGCCGACCGGAGAGGTGGTGATTCCGCCCAAGCGCGCGGACGTGGTCCACGGCGCGGGAATGGCCGCGCTGCTCGGCGACGGCCGCTTCGCGGCCGTCTTCAATCTGACGCCCGCTACGTCGGTGTCGGTGATCGACACCCGTGAGCGCCGCTTCGCGGGCGAGATCGAGGCGGCGGGATGCGGTCTGGTCTACGCGGCCGGGGATCGGCGTGTGGCGATGCTCTGCGCGGACGGGACGCTGCTGCTGATCACGCTCGACGAGCGCGGTGCCGAGGCCGGCCGAGTGCGCAGCGAGGTCTTCTTCGACCCGGAGAAGGATCCGCTGATCGAGAAGCCGGCGCGCCGGGGATCGAGCCTTTTCTTCGTCTCGTTCGAGGGCTTCGTGCACGAGGTCGATCTCGCGGGCGAATCGCCGCGCTTCGCCGCGCCCTGGTCGCTCTTCAACGCCGGAGAGCGCGAGGCCGGCTGGCGCTTCGGCGGCGTGCAGCCGCTCGCTCTGCACGAGGCGACCGGGCGGCTCTACGCGCTGGTCCACCAGGGCGGACCGGACGAGCACAAGGAGCCTGGCACGGAGGTCGCGATCTACGACGTCGCGCGGCGCGAGCGCGTGCACACGGTCTCGATCGGAAATCTCGTCGGCGCCTTCCTGGCCGCGCGGATGGGGCTGGAGGCGGGGGGAGTCGGCGCGTGGCTGCTCGAGACCCTGGTGCCCAACCCCGGAGCCGATCGGATCGAGGTGACCCAGGATGCCGAGCCCCGACTCATTCTGGTGTCGCAGGAGGCCGGTACGCTGGGCGTGCACGACGCGATCTCGGGCAAGTTCCTGCGCAACGTCGACGACGTCGGGTTCTTTCCCGGCATGATCTCGGCGCCGTGGCGCTAGCCGTCGACCCCGCGCTCGCGCTCGCCGCGCGCCTCGGGCTCGCGCTGCTGTTCGCGACCGCCGCGGCGCACAAGCTCCGCGATCCGAGCGCGTTTCGTGCGGCGCTCGCCGGCTACCGGCTCGCGCCCGAGTGGTCACACGGCCCCGCCGTCGTCGCGCTGATCGTCGCCGAGCTCGGCGTCGCGATCCTCGTCGTCGCCTCCGAGCGCGGCGCGGTCCCGGCTGCGCTCCTGCTCGCGCTCTACAGCGCCGCGATCGCCTCGGGTCTCGCCCGCGGCCTGCGCGAGATCGACTGCGGCTGCTTCGGGCCGGCCGCGCGCCAGCCGCTCTCGGCGGGTCTTCTCGCGCGCAACCTCGCTCTCGTCGCGATCGCGCTGGCCGCCGCGCTTCCCGCGGGGGCTCGCGGCCTGACCTGGCTCGACGCCGTCGCGATCTGCGCTGCGGTCGCGGCTGGCTCGCTTCTGTACGCGAGCACGAACACGCTGCTGGCGAACGCGCCGCGCCTGCGCGCGCTCCGGGGCGCGTGATGGAGCAGGCGCTGCTGATCTCGAACCTGCTGCTCTGGGTCGCGGTGCTGGCGCTGGCGGCGGTCGTCTTCGCGCTCGTGCGGCAGATCGGCGTGCTCTACGAGCGCGTCGCGCCGGCGGGAGCGCTGCTGCTCGCGGGCGGACCGAAGGTGGGCGAGGCCGCGCCGCGCTTCGATCTCGCGGACGTCTTCGGCCGCGCGATCGAGCTCGGCGGCGACGATCCCGAGCGCCGCTCGACGCTGCTGCTGTTCGTCTCGCCGAGCTGTCCGGTCTGCAAGACGCTGCTGCCGGCGGCGAAGTCGCTCGCGCTCCGCGAGTCGGCAATCGCGCGGCTCGTCTTCGCCAGCGACGGCCTGGCCGAGGACCACGCCGGGTTTGCGCGCGCGCACGGGCTCGAGCCCTGGCCTTACGTCGTCTCGACCGAGCTCGGACTCGCGCACCAGGTCGGCAAGCTCCCGCACGCGGTGCTCTGGGACGCGCGCGGGATCGTGCGCGCGAAGGGGCTGGTGAACTCGCGCGAGCACCTGGAGAGCTTGTTCGAGGCGATGGATCGCGGGGTGGCCTCGATCCAGGAATATCTTTCGAGATCGGGAGGGTCGCGATGAGCTGGGTCGAACAGGCGCTCGAGCGCTCCGCGCGGCGCGCCGCGCGCCGGATCTCGCGGCGCAGCTTTCTGGCTCGGCTGGGCACGGCGCTGGTCGGCGGGGCGGCGCTTCCGCTGCTTCCCGTCTCGCGGGCGCGCGCGGACGCGGGATCGGGCGTGCGCGTTCCCGCGCCGAGCGATGCCGGAATCGGCGGAGCGCTCGCGGACCCCGCGAGCTGCGAGTACTGGCGCCACTGCGCGATCGACGGCTTTCTGTGCAGCTGCTGCGGCGGCAGCCAGACCGCCTGTCCGCCCGGCACGCAGATGTCGCCGGTCACCTGGATCGGCACCTGCCGGAACCCGGCCGACGGAAAGGACTACGTGATCAGCTACAACGACTGCTGCGGAAAGGACTTCTGCGGCCGCTGCATCTGCAACCGAAACGAGGGCGACAAGCCGGCGTACATCACGCCGCGCTCGAACGACATCAACTGGTGTCTCGCCGCCGAGAGCACCGTCTACAACTGCTCGACCGCGATCGTGATCGGCCAGGCGACGAAGTCCTGAGCGCCTAGAGGTGGTAGCCCTCTTCGCCGTGGATCGAGATGTCGAGTCCGCGCCGTTCCTGGGCATCGTCGACGCGTAGCTCGGTCAGCGCCGCAACCGCGCGCAGGATCCCCCAGGTGACTCCGGCGGAGTACACGACCGTGAAGACCGCGGCGCCGAGCTGGACGGCGAGCTGACGTCCGATCGCGAGCCCGGCCTGATTCCCGCCGAAGACGTCCGAGGCGAAGACCGCCACCAGGACGGTGCCGAGGAATCCCCCGACGCCGTGGACGCCGAAGACGTCCAGTGAGTCGTCGTAGCCGAAGCGCCGCTTCACCGCGGTCGAGGCGTACCAGCAGATGGCCGCAGCCACGGTGCCGATCACGAGCGCGCCGGCCGGCCCCACGAAGCCCGAGGCGGGAGTCACCGCAGCGAGTCCGGCGACCGCGCCGGTCGCCAGACCGAGTACCGAGGGGCGTCCGAAGCGGACCCACTCGATCGCCATCCAGGTGAGCGCGGCCGCCGACGCGGACACGTGCGTCGCAACCAGCGCGGTCGCGGCCGTGCCGTTCGCCGCCAGCGCGCTGCCGGCATTGAAGCCGAACCAGCCCACCCAGAGCATTCCCGTCCCGGTCACGGTCATGGTCAGGTTGTGCGGAGGCATGGCTGTGCGCGGGAAGCCGTGTCGCGGGCCGATCACGAGGCACGCGACCAGCGCCGCGATCCCTGCGGTGATGTGCACGACGATCCCTCCCGCGAAGTCGAACACGCCCAGGTCGGCGAAGAACGCGCCCTGACCGCCCCAGACCATGTGGCAGATCGGGAGATACACGAGGACCAGCCAGAGACCGCTGAAGAGCAGCAGCGCCGAGAAGCTCATCCGCTCCGCGAACGCGCCGACGATCAGCGCCGGCGTGATGATCGCGAAGTTGAGCTGATAGGCGAAGAAGAGCGGCTCGGGGATCGCGCCCCAGAGGGTGCCGGCGCCGATCCCGGACAGAAACGCCTTCGAGAGTCCGCCGACGAAGGAGCGAAGTCCGATCGCGCCGGCCTCGTATCCGGGCGGCCCCAACGCGACGCTGTAGCCGAACGCGAGCCAGATCAGAGTCACCAGCGCCGTGATCGCGAAGCACTGCATCAGCACCGAGAGGACGTTCTGAGTGCGGACCAGCCCGCCATAGAAGAGCGCGAGGCCCGGAAGCGTCATGAAGAGCACGAGCGCCGTCGAAGTCAGGATCCAGGCGGTGCTCCCGCTGTCGAGCGTGGACAGGTTTCCCATCTGCAGTTCTCCCTCTCTGGCCGGCCGGCGCCGAACGGCCGGGATTCTAACCGGAGGCGAATCGAAGCCGACACCCAAAACGTGCCGATTCGCCTGCTTGCCGCGGCCCGATTGCGCGCGTAACGTCGCGTCGATGGCAGCAGCGATCAGGGGCGCGGCGGAGCCGGCTTCGGACGGCTGGCGCCCCGCGTGGCGTTCCGGGTTCGCGGGCTCCGGGCGATGAGGGCCGAGTGGGGCGGGTGAGGACGCGAGCCCCGTTCGGACTCGATCGCGTCCCGATCGCCCACGGCCTGGCTTCGATCGCGCTGCTCGTTCCCTGCTTCTGGCAGTCGCGGATCCAGGCGGGGGATCTCGCGAGTCACTCGTACAACGCGTGGCTCGCGGAGCTCGTCCGAAGCGGTCGCGCGCCTGGCCTGCGCGTCGCCTGGCAGTCGACCAACGTCCTCTTCGACTGGATCCTCGCCGCGCTCGCGTTCCAGCTCGGGCCGGAATGGGCCGAACGCCTGGCCGTCTCGCTCGCGGTGCTGGTCTTCGCCTGGGGAGCGTTCGGCTTCGTCTCGGCCGTCTCCGGCCGTCGCGCATGGGACGGGCTTCCGTGCATCGCGATGCTCGCGTATGGCTGGGTCTTCCACATCGGGTTCTTCAACTTCTACCTCGGCCTCGGCCTCTCGCTCTGCGCATTCGCGCTCGCCTGGTCGGGCGCGCCCGCGCGAATCGCGGCCGCGGTTCCGATCCTGGCGCTCGCGTGGCTCGCGCACGCGCTTCCCGTTGCCTGGGCGATCGCGCTGATCGCGTTCACCGGGATCTGGCGTCGCCTTCCACCGCGGTTCCGACCGCGGGCGACGCTCGCGGCGGTGTTGCTCCTGACCGGTGCGAGCGCGCTCGTGTCGTACCTCTTCCCGACGAGGTGGACGCTGCGGCAGGCGGCGCTCGTCTCGGGCGCCGATCAGCTGCGGGTCTTCGACGCGAGCTACGATCTGCTCGCGCTGGCGCTGCTCGCGTCCTGGGCGTTCGTCGTCGCGAGGTCGATCCGCGGCGAGGGCGTGCGCGCGTTCCTCTCGAGACTCGAGGTCCAGCTCTTCCTGATCTGCGTGGCTTCGGTGGCGATCGTTCCCGGCGCGATCCTGCTGCCCGGCTACGGCCACGCGCTGGTCTACGTCGCGGAGCGCATGTCGCTCGGCGCGGCGGTGCTGGCCTGTGCGGTCGTCGCATCCGTCGGCCCGGGGCGATCGCGGCTCGTGTTCCCCCTGATCGCGCTCGTCTTCTTCGCATTCCTCTACCGCGACGAGCGCCGCCTCAATCGCTTCGAGGATCGCCTCGACGAGGTCGTGGCGGCGCTCCCCGGGGTTCAGCGCGTGATCCTCGGCGTGCGCGATCCGAGCTTGCGCGTGAACGCGCTCGCGCACTCGATCGACCGGGCGTGCATCGGCCGCTGCTACAGCTACGCGAACTACGAGCCGTCCACGTTGCAGTTCCGCGTCCGGGCCGAAGCGCCCAACCCGATCGTCGTCGAGAGCTACGAAGCATCCCGCGCCATGCAGATGGGCGGCTACTTCGTGCGCGCGCGCGATCTGCCTCTCTCCGAGATCGTGCTCGCGTCGGACGGATCGCTCGCGGTCCGACCGCTCGCGGCCGGAGCCGCGACGAGCATGACGCTGGTCGAGATCCTTCGCTGACGGACCGGCACGCTATAGTGGCCGGTCCGGACCCCGAACGGGAGGAGGCGCGGCAGCATGTCACGTGTGCGCAGGCTGCTGGTGCAGATGCTCCGCGACACATCGCTCGCTCCCGCCGGTGCGACGCGCGGCGTCTTCATCCTCGGCATGCACCGCAGTGGAACCTCCGCGCTCACGGGAGTGCTGGCGGACCAGGGTCTCGCGCTCCTGGAGGGAGCCAGCCGGGAGCCGCTCGACGTGGCGGCGCCGAATCCGCGCGGGAATCTCGAGGATCGCTGCGTGCGCGACGTGAACGAGGGGCTCCTGAACGCGAACGGGGGCACCTGGGACCGGCCGCTGCCGATCCTGAGAGTGCCCTGGCTGTTTCGCGTTCGCGCCGGGCAGATCGTGCGCCGGCTGACGCGAATGCCGAGCCGCTGGGGGCTGAAGGATCCCCGCACAATTCTGTGTTGGGAGCTCTGGCGCGGAGCCGCGGCCGATCGCGTCGGAACGTTCCGCCACCCTGCGAACGTCGTCGAGTCGCTATCGAAGCGACACCCCGAGCGCCATCCACCCGAGGTGTGGGAGCAGACCTGGTGCCTGTACAATTCGGCGCTCCTGGATCTGTACCGCGAGAGGCCGTTTCCGATCGTGAACTTCGATTGGAGCGTCGATCGCTATCGACACGTCGTCGATCGGCTGGCCCGGTCGCTCGAGTTCCGCGGCAACGGCGAGGGTTTCTTCGACACGGAGTTCAGGCGCCACGTCGGTCGGGACGAGTTCCGTGATCCGCGCGCCCGCGAGCTGTACGAGCAGCTGGTGGGAATATCCGAAGCCGAAGCGGAGAAGCTCACGAATTGACTGGATCGACTCACAGAAAGCTGCGGGTTCTGGTCGTCATGTCGCAGCTCCGACCGGCGTCCCGCGTCGGCGGAATGGGACGCGTGGCCCTGGGCTGGGCGCGCGCGCTGGTCCGGCGCGGACACGAGCTGCACTTCACCGGGCCCCCCTCCGGGCTCGCGCTCGAGCCGCAGCCGGACCTGACTCTGCACGCCTGGCCTTCGGGCGGCGCGCTCGTGCAGCTCTCGTCGCTGATCCGTGTACAGCGCCGGATCCGCGCCGACCTGATCCACTTCCACTCCGCGCTGCCGCACGGCGAGCTGATCGTCCCGGTTCGTCTGCTCGGCGGCTTCGTGGGCGATCCCGCGCTCGTGGTGACTCCGCTTACCTCGGCGCGATCGGATTACCCCAAGCTCCGCGCGCGGAGCGGACTGCGGGCCGCGGACGCAATCGTCACCGTCTCGCGCTGGAGCGCCGACGCGGCGATTCGCGTGGGAACGCCGGCGGAGATCTGCACCGTCGTGCACGCGGGAATCGAGGTCGTGCCCGAGCTCGGCGCCAAGCGGCTGCCCGTGGTGGTCGCGCTGGGCCGGCTGAAGCACGTGAAGGGCTTCGACGTGCTGATCGAAGCCTTCGACCGCGCGGCCGCGGGGCGCCCGGACTGGCGGCTGAAGATCGGCGGCGACGGCGAGGACCGGGAACGGCTCGAGGCGCAGGCGCGCGCCGCGCGGCACGGCGACCGGGTCGAGCTTCTGGGCGGCGTCTACGGCGAAGCCAAGCAGCGCCTGCTCGGCGAGGCGTCGATCGGCGTCGTGCCGTCGCGCGCGGAGAATTTTCCCGGCACGCTGCTCGAGTTCCAGGCGCATGGCCTGGCCTGCATCGGCACGGAGCTCGGCGGGATTCCGGAGCTCGCGCGCGGCGGTGCCGGAGCGCTGGTTCCCGCGGGCGATGCCGGGGCGCTGGCTCGCAGGCTCGCCGAGCTGATGGACGACGCGGAGCTGCGCGGCGAGATGGGACGCGCCGCGCGCGCGCTCGCGGCCACGCTCGACTGGGACCGCCTCGGCGCGCAGCTCGAGCGCGCCTACGTCGGAGCCCTCGAGCGAAGACACGGAGCGGGGCGAAATTGAAGAAGACGGTGGCGACGATCCTCTCGACCAACTTCGCGGGCTCTCACTTCCTCTCGCTCATGCTCGGCAGTCACTCCAAGGCGCTTCACGTCGGAGAGGCGAGGCGGCTGCGCAAGAAGCCCCGAACCAAACACCCTTGCTTCATCTGCGCGGCTTCGGGCGAGTGCGCGCTGTTTCGCGACATCGACCCCGACCACCTCGAAGATCTCTGGCCGACGCTCTTCGCCCGCGTTCCGGACTCGATCCGGGTGCTGATCGACAACTCCAAGAAGCCCGGGTGGTCCGCGCGCTTCCTGTCGGACGACCGCTGCGAGCGCAAGTACATCCACCTGATTCGCGACCCGCGCGCGCTGATGCGGCGCTGGGCCGAGGACTACGAGTCGTGGCCGGATCGCTTGGAGCAGCGCGTGACCTGGTGTCGCCGGCGTCCGGATCTGATCCCGCAGATGCTCGTCGCGAGTCACCGGCGCTTCTTCCTCTACAAGTGGCTGGCCAAGAACCAGGAGATCAGCGCGTTCCTGCGCGAGCACCGGCTCGACCATTCGATCGTCACGTACAGGGATCTGGCGCTCTTCCCGGACGAAGAGCTGGCGCGCCTGGATCGGTTCCTGGGGCTCGAGCCCGAGCCCGGACAGAAGGAGTATTGGAACTTCGAGCACCACGGCTCGCAGAAGCCCGACTACGAGTGGGTGAAGAAGCAGCAGACGCAATTCCTCGATCTGCGCTGGAAGCAGTTCCTCTCCGAGGCCGACCAGACGTGGGTGCTCGGCGAGCCGCGGGTCGCGCGCTACCTGGCCGAGCTCGGGCTCGAGTTCGGCGACGACGGCCTGACCCGGAAGGGCCGCTCCGCCCGACCGACGTCCGGCTAGCGGCGCGGGTACAATCGCGCCCGCTCCGCGAGGCGTTCCTCGCTGGGGCGACGGTGGAGCGACGGGGGATCTCGTGAGTCCGGAACAGATGACGCGACCGCTGCAGGATCGACCTCTTTCGGGCCTGTGCGTCCTCGAGCTCGGCCAGATGGTCGCGGCTCCGTACTGCGGGAAGCTGCTCGCGGATCTCGGTGCGGACGTGATCAAGATCGAGCGGCCTCGCGTCGGCGACGGCGCCCGGCGGCGCGGCCCGTTTCCCGGGGGCGTGCCGCACCCCGAGAAGAGCGGCCTCTTCCTGTACCTGAACACGAGCAAGCGCGGGATCACGCTCGATCTCGAGACCGAGGCCGGGCGCGGGATCTTCCTGCGCCTCGTGGCCGATGCGGCGGCGCTGATCGACGACTGGCCGCCCGGAGAGCTCGCGCGGATCGGCCTGGATCCCGATGCGCTCGCGCGGGCGAACCCGCGCCTGGTGCACACCTCCATCACGCCGTTCGGCGCGAGCGGTCCGCACCGCGACTTCCGCACCCACCACCTGAACGTGTACCACTCGAGCCCGCACACGACGTTCTCGACGCCGGCCGAGGGCGCTCCGAGGCGCGCTCCGCCGCGCGCCGGCCGCTACCTCGCGGAGTACGACGCGGGGCTCTCCGCGGCGGTCGGCACGATGGCCGCGGTGCTCGGCGCGCTCGCGACCGGGACCGGCGAGCGCGTCGAGGTCTCCAAGCAGGAGGCGCTGCTCTGCCTGGAGCGCGTGGACATCGGCCGGCAGATCAACCCGCCGAAGCCCCCGCCCTGGACCGGCTCGATCGGCGGCCTGCTTCGCGCGAAGGATGGCTGGGTGATGGTGACGCCGGTTCAGAACCACCAGTGGGAAGGCCTGGTGCGCGCGATGGGCAGCCCGGAGTGGACCCGAAGCGAGGCGTGCAAGGACGAGGCGGCGCGGCAGGCGCACCGCGACGAGATCCAGCCGCGCATCCAGGAATGGGCGGACGGGCTCACGCGCGCGGAGATCTACCACCGCCTGCAGGCCGAGGGCACGCCCGCGGGACCGATCCAGACCGTCGCCGAAGTCCGCGTCTGGCCGCAGGAGCGCGAGCGCGACTTCTTCGTCGAGATCGATCATCCGGAGGCCGGCGCGCAGACCTACCCGTCGGTTCCGTACCGCTTCGACGACGTCGGCTGGACCGGCTCGCGCGCGCCGCTGCTCGGCGAGCACAACCGGGAGATCCTCGGCGAGCGCCTGGGCCATGCGAGCGGCGAGCTGGCTCGGCTCGCCGCTTCGGGGGTGATCTGATGAGCGGGCAGGGTTCGCGGCCGGCGCCGCTCGCGGGAGTCCGCGTGGTCGACATGACCTGGGCCTGGGCGGGGCCGCACGGGACGCAGCTCCTCGCCTGGCTCGGCGCGGAGGTGATCAAGGTCGAGAGTCACTCGCGCCTGGATCACAGCCGAATGCGCTCGCTGATGGGCGGAACGCTCGCCGGCGGGCCCGATCACTCGCCGATCTTCAACGACCTGAACAGCAACAAGCTCTCGATCACGCTCGACCTGCGGCGCGACGAGGCGCGAGCGCTGCTCCGCCGCCTCGTGGCCGTGAGCGACGTTCTGGCCCAGAACATGCGGCCAGGAGTCATGGAGCGGCTGGGCCTCGGGTACGACGAGCTCTGCCGCGTGAAGCCGGAGCTCGTCATGCTCTCGCAGTCGGCGGTGGGCTCCACCGGGCCGGAGCGGAACTACGCGGGCTACGCGCCGACGTTCTCGGCGCTGGCGGGAATCGCGGACCTGACCGGGTATCCCGACGAGCCGCCCATGCCGCTCTCGGGCTCGGTGGATCTGCGCGTGGGAACGGCCGGAGCGCTCGCCGTGCTCGCGGCGCTGTACGAGCGCCGTCGCACCGGCCGCGGCCGGCACATCGATCTGTCGTCGACCGAGGTGATGAGCGCGATGATCGGCGAGGCGTTCCTCGAGCTCAGCATGAGCGGCCGCTCGCCGCAGCGAGCCGGAAACCGCCACGACGTGATGGCTCCGCACGGCTGCTTCGCGTGCGCGGGACCGGACGAGTGGGTGAGCATCGCGGTGGGCGGCGAGCGTGAATGGGCCGCGCTGGTGAGCGTGATCGCCGATCCGGCGTTCGCCGACGCGCGCTTCGCGGGACCCGAAGAGCGCTGGCGCAACCAGGACGCGCTCGACGCGATCGTCGAGCGCTGGACGCGCGCACGCTCGGTCGACGCCGCCGTCGACGCTCTGCAGCTTGCGGGAGTGCCAGCGACGCGCGTCCACAGCGAGGAGAGCGTCGGCCTCGATCCCCACCTGCTCGCGCGCGACTTCTTCCGCGAGCTCGAGCACCCGGTGGTCGGAAAGCGCCGCGTGGTCGGCACGCCGTGGCGCTTCGAGTCGGCCGACGTCGGCATTCGCGCTCCGGCGCCCTTGATCGGCCAGCACAATGACGCCGTGCTCGGCGGAATCCTCGGCCTGTCGGAAGCGGAGATCGAGCGGCTGGTCGCGGACGGCGTGGTGCACTGAGGCTGCGGGCGGAGGCGCGCGCCTACTCCCAGCCGATCACCTCGTAGCCTTTGTCGGAGAGGCAGCGCTCGACGAAGCGCCGGTACACCGGGCTCGGCTCGCGTCCGCGGAAGAGCCCGCGAACCAGGCCGCCGGCCGCGCCCGCGGCCGCGCCCGCGCCGGCGCCGCGCCCGACGCTGCCGAGCACCGCGCCCGCGGCGGCTCCGGTGGCGCCGCCCACGACCGCGCCCTCGGTCGCGTCGCCGGCCGCGCGCCGCGCGCGCGACGGGTTCTCGGTGTACTCCTTGGCGACGGCCTCGCAGTGGGCGATGTCGCGATCGACCTCGTCCTGGTAGACCTGCTCGAGCTTGGGGTTGGGATAGAGCACCGGCTGGTACGAGCTGCAGCCGACCGAGAGGCCGGCCAGGGCCGCGAGCGCGAGCGCGCCGGTGCATCTCATCCGTCGACTCCTGCGGGAAATCGCGGCAGTCCCGGGTCGAGTTGCACCCCGAAGCTGTTCAGCGCCATCGACACCAGGTTGTACTGACCCACGGTGAATACGACGTCCATCAGCTGCTCGGTGTTCAGGAAGCGAGAGAGCTCGCGCCAGGTGGCGTCGCTGATCATCGCGTCGTTCCAGAGCTCGTCGGTGGCGCGAAGCAGCGCGCGGTCGGGGTCCGACCAGCCCGGGGCGTCCGCGCCGATGCCGATCCGCGTGATCTCGTCGTCGGAGAGACCCTCGCGCTTGCCGATCACCACGTGCTGCGCCCACTCGTACTCGGCTCGGCAGAGCCAGCCGATGCGCAGGATCAGGATCTCGCGCTCGCGCGGCGGCAGCGTGTTCTTTCCCAGCACGTGATTCGCGAAGACCATCCAGTGTTTGGTCAGCTTGGGGTGGGCCGCGAGCGTGCGGAAGATGTTCAGGACCGGCATGCCACCGGGCCGCCCGATCGCGGCGAGCGCCTGCTTGGCGTCGTCGCTCCAGTCCTCTGGTGCGAGCGCGGGGATTCTGGGAACCTGGAGTCGCATCGGGGGTCTCCTGTCTTCGAGGAGCGACGATACACCGGGGCCGCGAGGGAGTGCGAGTGAGCTGGGACCTTTCGCCGTTCTTCGCGAGCTTCGACGGGCAGGAGTACCGCGAGTTCCGGACCCGGCTGGCGCGCGACCTGGCGCAGCTTCTCGCCGACGCGCGAGATCTCGGCGCGCTCGAGCGCGAGCGCATCGCGGACTTCGCGTCGCTTCTCGAGCGGCTCGAGGACGCGACCGCGCGAAGCGCCCATCTCGCGAGCTACCTCGGCTGTCTGCACGCGGCGGACTCGCGCGACGAGGCGGTCTCGCGGGAGCTCGCGTCGGCGGCGAGTGCGCGCGCCGCGCAGGAGAAGGTCTACGTGCGCGTGCGCGCGGCGCTGCGAGACGCCGACGACGATCTCTTCGCCGAGCTCTGCGCCGATCGGAGCCTGCGCAGCGCGGGCTTCTTCCTCTCGCGAGTGCGCGAGCGCGCCGGCTTCAGCATGGGCGAGGCCGAGGAGGCGCTCGCCGCGGATCTCGACGCGACCGGGCTCTCGGCCTGGGGCCGGCTCTACTCGAAGCTCTCCGGAAAGCTCGAGTTCGAGCTCGAGCTTCCCGGTCGCCCGTCCCGGCGCGTGCCGGTGGCGCTCACGCGAACGCTTCTCGAAGACCCGGATCCGGCGGTGCGCCGCGCGGCCTTTCGCGGTGCGAACTCGGCCTGGGCGCACAGCGCCGACACGACCGCCGCGTGCCTGAACGCGATCGCGGGGACGCGGCTCGCGCTCTACGCGCGCCGCGGCGTCGCGAGCTTCCTCGACCCCGCGCTCTTCGACGCGGCGATCTCGCGCGCCACGCTCGACGCGCTGCTCGACGCCGTGCGCTCGCGCGTCGAGATCCCGCGCCGCTATCTGCGCCGCAAGGCGCAGCTGCTCGGGCTCGAGCGGATGGGATTCGCGGACCTGCTGGCACCGCTTCCGAACCGCGCGGACGAACGCGTTCCGTTCGAGAACGCGCGCGCGGAGATCCAAGCCGCATTCGACCGCTTCCATGCGCCGCTCGGCGCGTTGGCGCGCAAGGCGTTCGAGCGGCGCTGGATCGACTGGGAGCCGCGCGCCGGAAAGCAGCCCGGCGGCTTCTGCTCCGGCTCGTCGCTGATCGACGAGTCGCGGATCTTCCTGACCTTCGACGGCGCTCCCGGCGACGCGTCGACGCTCGCGCACGAGCTCGGCCACGCGTTCCACGGCGCGACGCTGGCGGGCAGCCGCGCCTGGGCGCGGCGCTCGCCGATGACGCTGGCCGAGACCGCCTCGACGTTCGCCGAGCAGGTCCTGATCGACTCGTCGCTCGAGCTCGCGAAGCGGACGCCAGCCCGTCGCCTCGCGATCCTGGACGGGCGGCTTCAGGACGCGGCGGTGTTCCTGCTCAACATCCCGGCTCGCTTCAGCTTCGAGCACGCGGTCTACCAGGAGCGCGCGCACGGGGAGCTCTCCGTCTCGCGGCTCTGCGAGCTCATGCTCGCCGCCGAGCGCGAGTGGTACGGCGACTCACTCGACGCCGACGACCTGGACCCGTGGTTCTGGGCCTCGAAGCTGCACTTCTACATCACGACGACGAGCTTCTACAACTTCCCGTACACGTTCGGCTACCTGTTCAGCCTGGGGCTGTTCCAGCGCGCCAGGCAGGAGGGACCCGGCTTCATGCCGCGCTTCGAGGCGCTGCTGCGCTCGACCGGGAGTGACACGGCCGAGGCGATCGCGCGCGACGCGTTCGGCATGGACCTCTCCGCCCCCGACTTCTGGCACGAGTCGCTCGATCTCGTCGAGGGTCTGCTCGACGAGTTTCTCGTCGGCGCAGCCGTGGGACCGGGCCTGGCTCAGTAGGAGTCGTCGAAGTCGATCTCGACCGGATCGTCGCCTTCGAGGCGAGACTGACACGCGAGCACCCAGCGGTTGGCGATGTCCTTCGCGTTCAGCGCGTCGTGCGTTCGCATCTGCACCTTGCCGGAGCGGAGCCTCGCGATGCAGCAGCCGCAGTAGCCTTCCTGGCAGGAGAACGACGGGTCGAAGCCCGCGCGCTGCGCGGCCGCGAGCAGCGTCTCTCCGGGCTTCACCGGGACCTCGCTGCGAACGCCCTCGAGCGTCATGAAGAACGTCTTCGGCGCGCCGACCGCGGCCGGCGGCGGCGCGGCGGCGGGAGCCTGCACGCGGTCGGGGTCGGTTGGCGAGACGAAGCGCTCGACGAAGACGTGGCCGCGGCCCGCCTGGCGCTCCTCGAGCGCGCTCTCGACGACGTCCATGAACGGAGCGGGACCGCAGATGTAGAAATCCGCGTTCTCGAGCCCCGCAAAATGATCCTTCGCGTTCGCGGCGTGCATGAAGCCGCGCTCGGAGTCGAGGTGATGCGCGATCTCGAAGCGGTCGGGGAAGCGATCGCGCCAGGCGTCGAGCTCGCTTCTGAAGATGATCGAGTCGCGGTCGCGGTTGGCGTACACGAGCTTCACGCGGCGCCGGGTGTTCGCGAGCGCCGACTTCAGGATCGAGAGGATCGGCGTGATCCCGCTGCCGCCGCCGAACATCACGAGCGGCCGCTCCTGCTCCGCGGCGCGGAGCACGAAGTGCCCTTCGGGCGGCTTCACCGCGATCCGGGCGCCTTTCTCGAGCCGGTCGTTCATCCAGTTCGAGACACGCCCGCGATCGACGCGCTTCACCGTGACCTTCGGGCTCGCGTCGATTCCCGGCGCGCTCGAGAGCGAGTAGCAGCGGTGCAGGCGCAACCCGTCCCACGGGATCTCGAAGGTGAGGAACTGGCCGGGGGTGTAGCGGAACAGCTCGCCCAGAACATCGGGCACGTCGAAGGCGAACGAGCGGGTGTCGGCCGTCTCCTGGATCACGTCGGCCACCACGAGCTCGTGGAAGCGGTGCTTCGCGTCGCTGGTCTGGGTCATCCGGGCTGCAGCCTAACTCAAGCGAGCGCGTCGATCAGCTCGACCAGCGAACGAACCGAGACGTCCGCGATCTCGGCGAACGGAAACACTCCGCTCGTGTCCACGTAGACCGTCGCGGTTCCGGCGGCGCGGCCGGCCAGCAGGTCGTAGCGGTAGTCTCCGACCATCACGGCCTCGGCCGGCGCGGCGCGCCAGTCGCCGAGAAGCTTGCGGATCCCGCCGGGGTCCGGCTTCGGAGCGGCGGCCTCGCGGCCGACGACGCATGCGGGGTCGAAGAAGCGCTCGAGCCCGCAGACACGAAGCGTCTCGAGGGCGTTCGCGTGGCTGTTGCGGGTGAGGATGCCGAGCCGAGCGCTCCGCGCGCCGAGTGTCTCGAGCAGGGCGGCCGCGCCGTCCGACGCGCACGCGCGCTGCGCGAGCTCGAGCTCGATCCGATCGAGGCGGAGGAACAGCTCGCTCGCCTCTCGCTCGGGGCGCAGCGCGATCTCCTCGAGGATCGGCCTTCCCTCCGGCAGCCCGAGCTCCCGCCGGATCGCGTCGAAGTCGTGGATGGCGACGGTCAGCGTGCCGTCCATGTCGAAGATCCAGTGCGCGCGCTTCGAGAGATCCACGACCCGCTCCAATCCCTAGCGCGGATTGGCGCCGCCGGGCCCGGCCAGTGCCGCCAGCTCGTCGAACGCGAATTCGAGATCCGCGCGCAGATCCGCGAGATCGGGCATCCGCTCCTCGTCGGCATTCAGCCCCCAGAAGAGATTCCCGGCGTAGCTGAACAGCGCGATGCTCACGGTCTGGTGCTGGAAGAGCGGGGCGATCGGGTAGGCCTCGAGCAGTTGCGCACCGGCGAGGTACAGCGGAATCTGCGGTCCGGGAACGTTGGTCACGATCAGGTTGTGCGGGCGGGCGATGCTCTGCACGCTCGTGCCCAGCGAGAGCAGCGTCGTCCCCGTCCACTCGGTGACCGCCGAGAGCAGGTCGGCGCCGAGCGCCTGATTCGAGGCCTTCCGCTCTCGCGTGGTCGCGCGGACGTGCTCGAGTCGCCGCAGCGGGTCGGCTTCGCCGAGCGGAAGCGGGACGATCCAGGCGGAGACGCGATTCCCTCCGGCAGATCGCTCGCCCTCCGCGCGCACGCTCACCGGCGCGGAGACGCGGAAGTCGAGCGCGCCCACGTCCAGCAATCGTCGCGTCAGGAAGCGGCGCAGCCCGCCGGCCACCGTGGCGAGCACCGCATCGTTGATCGTGCCGCCGAGCTTCTCCTTCACAGCCCGGATGCGCGCGAGCTCGAGCGAGAAGCACTCGAAGCGGCGGTGCGGGCCGATCTCGGCGTTGAGCGGCGTGTCCGAGGCGGGAACGAGTCCGCGCGAGACCAGATCGCCGACCGAGCGCAGCGCGCGACCGAGCTCGCTGCGGCGATCCGCGCGGAGCAGCTCGCCGAGCTTCGCGGCTCCCGCGAGCGGGCCGGACGCTGCGCTCCACAGGTCTTCGGCCAGAAGCTCGCGCGTGCCCGGCGCGGGCCGGGGCACGAATGGCGGCGGGCTCTCGTTCGACTCGTCGGGCGAGCGGCCCATCAGCGCCATCACGAGCTCCGCGCCCGAGATCCCGTCGACCATCGCGTGGTGCACCTTCGAGAACAGCGCGAAGCGCGCGCCGCCGTCGAGGCCTTCGATCACCCAGAACTCCCAGAGCGGGCGGCGTCGGTCGAGCGTCTGGGAGGAGAGCCGTCCGATCAGGCGCTTGAGCTGGTCGTCGTTGCCCGGGTAGGGCAGCGCCGTGTGCCGGATGTGGAACTCGGCGTTGAAATGGTCGTCGTCGACCCAGATCGGCCGTCCACGCAGAGGTGTGTAGGCCAGCCGCTCGCGGTAGCGCGGGACCCGGTGCAGTCGCCCGGTGATGAACGCGCGGATCCGCTCGATGTCGATCCCGCCGTGCACGGTGCGCAGCGAACCCGGCTCCGCGATGAACGCCGCGGCGATGTGCATCGGCGTGTTCGGGCCCTCGGCCGCCAGGAACGACGCGTCCTGCGGCGAGAGCGTCTCGTAGCGGTAGCTCGGCATCCGCACAGCATACACAGGGCGCGCGGCCTTCGAGCCCGCGCGCGGGAGCTCAGACCCTCCCCCAGGACTCGAACAGCCGCCGCTCGGCTTCGAGCGGCGCGTCGACGACGCGCGCATCCCGGCCGAACGACATCGTCGAGCGCAGGATCGGCTCGTAGCCGGGCCAGCCCGGCAGACCCTCGTGGGACGGATCGCCGGCGCGCGCGAAGCTGCCCCAGGCGTGTTGCATGGAGAGCGAGATCCGGCGGGCCGAGGTCGACAGGCCCGTGAGCGATCGGACCAGCGGGGTCTGCGTCCAGCCGAACACGAACGGCAGCTCGAGCGCGTGGCAGGCGCCGATCAGTCCGCCCACGGCCGGGGGCCGCCATGCGAAGAGATACGCGAACGCGCGCCCGCCCGAGCGCGCCTGCGCCTCGGCGAGCTGCGCGGCCGGATGGTGGAAGACGCGCGTGGACTGGAAGGCGTTCCAGACCTCGGCGGGGTCGGTCGCGAGACCGTCGGAGGCGACGGCGTCGCGGAAGCAGCGGCTCGCGAGCTCGGCGTCGGGCAGCGCGAGCTCGCGCGGATCGGAGAGCGCGCCGATGCGCGCGATCAGCGACGCCTCGCGCATGCCGACCGCGCTCCCGTCGACGAGCGAGAACAGCTTCCACTCCTCGCGCGTGGTCCCGATCAGCAGCTCCTTGTCCGAGAGCGCGCCCCGCTGGATCGCCGCGAGCGGAGTCTCGCCGACGATCGCGCCGTCGACGACGGGCATGAACGACATCAGGCGCAGCGGGCTGAACGTGCGCCGGTACGCGCTCGCCTGGGCCTTCAGCAGCCGCGCGGCGTCGACGTCGCGGAGCTCGTGGGCCGTCTCGGGCTTCTTGCCGAGCTCGGCGAGGAAGATGCGCGCGACGTTCATGCCCTCGTCGCGGTCGATCACGCTGCGCCCCGCGGCGCTCTGCAGGATCGCGCGTCGGAACGTCGCGCGCGCCTTCCCTGATGCGCACAGCGCGGCCGCGCTCATCGCGCCCGCGGACTGTCCGCAGAGGGTGACGTTGCCGGGGTCGCCGCCGAACTCCGCGATGTTGTCCCTCACCCAGGCCAGCGCCGCCATCTGGTCCTGGAGCCCCAGATTCACCGCGTCGGGGAGCGTCGAGCCGGGCACCAGGCCCAGATGCGCCCAGCCGAGCGCGCCGAGCCGGTAGTTCGTCGTCACCACGACGATGCCGGAGCGGCGCGCGAGTCGGCGGGCGTCGTAGAGCGCGGTCGAGCCCGCTCCCATCAGAAACGCCCCGCCGTGCAGGAACACGAGCACCGGCCTTCGCGCGGCGTCGATCCCGGGCGTGTAGACGTTCAGATACAGACAGTCCTCGTCGACGCGGCCGCCGACGTCGAGGCGCATCCGCGTCATCCACGAGGCTCCGACCTGAAGCGGCGCGGGCCCGGCGCGAAGCGCCTCGCGAACGCCGCGCCAGGGAGCGGGCGGCTGCGGCGGTGCGAAACGCAGCGCGCCCAGCGGCGGGCTCGCGAACGGCACGCCGCGAAACACGTGTACGCCCGCGACTTCCTCGCCGGCGAGCTTTCCGTATTTCGTCGCGACGTTCTTGCTCATCTGGCCGCAGCAGCCCGCGGCAAGGGAAGTCTAGCTCTTCGCCGAGAGATTCGCGGCCAGGCGCATGGCCAGGTCGGTCAGCCGGCGCGGCGCGATCGCCTCGCCGACGATCGCCGCGAGCGCGTCGAGACCGACGACGTAGCGCTGCAGCGGGAAGCGGCTCTCGACCGCCGACACGATCGCGAACGCGACCACGCTGGCGGGCGGAGCGAAGCGCTCGATCAGAGCGATCCAGCCGTCCATCCGCTCGTACGCGGACGCGTACTTCGAATCGCGGTGCTCCGCGCCCCGAGATGCCATCTCTCGCGCGCGACCGGTGATCCCGGTCTTGAAGAAGCCCGGCTCGACGATCGAGACCGCGACCCCGAACGACGCGACCTCGACGCGAAGCACGTCGGAGAGCGCCTCCAGCCCGAACTTCGAGGCGTGATACCAGCCGTTCAGCGGCAGCACCGCGGCGCGTCCGGCGACGGAAGAGACCATCACGATCCGTCCGCCCCCGAGTCGCCGCATTCCCGGCAGCGCGCAGCTCGCGACGATCGCGGGTGCGATCAGATTCACGGGGAGCTGCGCGCGCGCCTGCGCCGCCGTGACCTCCTCGACGGCGCCGGTCTGCGAGTACCCCGCGTTGTTCACGACCGCGTAGAAGTCGGGCAGCTCCTTCCACAGCTCGACGACGCGTTCGTGATCCGAGACGTCGAGCACAAGCGGGCGCACGAGCTCGAGGCAGCCCGCCGATCTCGCTGCGGCGCGCAGCTCGTCGGCCTTGGCTTCGGAGCGCACGGTGCCCCAGGTCTCCCAGCCGCGCGACGCGAAGCGAAGCGCGCTCGCGAGCCCGATTCCCGAGTTCGCGCCCGTCACCAACACGGGTCCGCGCCTGGCGCCCATCGCCTGCCTCCGCGCCGATCGTAGCCGCAATCGAGCCCCGGGCGCGATCGGGTGGTTCAGAACGGAAGGGCGGCGACCGCGCGCGCCGGGCCGTCCTCGCTCGCGAGGGCTCTAGCGATGCTGGCGGCACGCTCGCGGTAGGCCGGGTTCTCGACCAGCTCTCGAAGCGCGGTCGCGAGGGATTCTGGCGAGAGCCCCCGGCGCGCGACGGGCCCGAGCCCCGCGCCCAGCGCCGCGACGCGCGCGCCCCAGAAGCGCTGGTCGGCGATGAACGGGATCACCATGGCCGGCGCGCCCGCGCGAAGCGCGGCCGCGGTGGTTCCCGCGCCCCCGTGATGCACGACGGCCGCGACACGCGGAAACAGCCAGTCGTGCGGAGCGGCGTCGATCGCGAGCACGCCTTTGGCGAGCTCCGTCGCCGCCAGGCCGCCCCAGCCGGTGAGCAGGATCCCGCGCTGGCCGGCTCGCGCGAGCGCGCGGGCGAAGAGCTGCGTCGTCTGCTCGGGATCCGCGGACGGCATGCTGCCGAATCCGACACAGATCGGTTTCGGTCCGGAGGCCAGGAACTCCTCGAGCACGCTCGGCGGTCGCCAGCCGGACGGGCGGTCCAGGAACCAGTAGCCGGTGAGCTCGAGCTCAGGCCCCCAGTCGGCGGGGCGGGGCAGGACCGAGCTGCTGATCCCGTACAGCGTCGGCCAGCGCTCCCGCAGCATCTCGGCGAAGGGGTTCACGCCGGGTCCGAGGCCGAGCACGTTCCTGCGCGCCGCGTCGTTGGCCCCGCGCACGATCCGGTACAGCATCTGCCAGGTGAGCCGATAGCTCCCGCGGCGCAGACGACCGTGAAACGGCAGCCATGCGGGGACCTCGGGAAACAGCCAGCAGCCGAACTCCCGAGTCGGATGATTGGGCTGCAGGAATGCGCTCGCGAACGGGAGGTCGCGGCTCTCGTTCAGGGCCTGCGCGATCGGCAGCGCGCCCGGTGCGACGAGCAGCGCATCGGCATCGGCGCTGACCTGACACGCCTGGGCGTAGCCCTTCTCGAGCACCGGCTCGAGCAGCCGGCAGAGCCCCTGCAGCAGCGCGAGCGGATTTCGCGTCGAGCGGAAGATCGCCTGGCCCTCGGGCGAGCGCAGCAGCACCTGCGGGTCGCCCGTGTCGACGCAGGCGTACTCGACGCCGTGGGACTCGACGAAGCTCCGGTAGGCGGGCGATGCGCAGACCGCGGTTCGGTGTCCGGCGCGCTCGAGACCCCGAGCCAGGGCCACGTACGGCTGCACGTCGCCTCTCGAGCCCACCGTGAGGATGCAGACGCGCATGTTCCCCCACCGATCGAGAGGCGGCGCCGGCAGCTTTAGCCCCGCCGCGCGAACGCGTGCCTGATCCTCGAGGCGGTACCATGCGCGGCGTGAAGGCCTTCCTCGTCTCGCACACGCACTGGGACCGCGAGTGGTACCGGACTTTCGAGTCGTTCCGGGCGCGCTTGGTGGACACGATCGACCGCGTGCTCGAGCTGCTCTCGACCGACCCCGGCTTCCGCTTCCTGCTCGACGGGCAGACGATCGTCCTCGAGGACTACCTCGAAGTCCGACCGCAGCGCCGCAAGGCGCTGGAGGACGCGGTCTCGGCCGGCCGGATCGCGATCGGACCGTGGTACGTGCAGCCCGATTCGCTGCTCCCCTCGGGCGAGGCGCACGTGCGCAATCTGCTCGAAGGGCGGCGCGTCGGCGCCGCGTTCGGACCCGTCTCGGCGGTCGCCTATACACCGGACTCTTTCGGGCATCCCGCGCAGTTCCCGCAGCTCTTCGCCGGGTTCGGCCTGTGCGCCTTCGTCTACTGGAGGGGAAACCCGAGCGCCCTCTCCGGGCTTCCGCCCGAGTACCGCTGGCAGGCCCCCGACGGAAGCTCGCTCGTCGCCTGCCACCTCGGGGCCGGCTATGCGAATGCGGGAAACCTGGCGCTCGACCCGGTCGGGGCCGCGTCGACGATCGCGCAGCGATCGCAGGCCCTGGCGGAGCGGACGCGGCAGCAGCGGATCCTGCTGATGAACGGCTTCGACCACGCCGCGCCGAGCGAGCGGACGCGGGAGATCGCGTGCGCGCTCGCCGACCGGACCGGCTGGCAGGTCGAGCGCGCGCTCGTCGACGATTTCGCGGCGGGAATCGAGCCCGAGCTCCCGGTGTTTCGCGGCGAGCTGGTGGGCGGCTGCGCCGGCCCGTTGCTTCCCGGTGTATGGTCGGCGCGTCTGCCGCTGAAGCTCGCGAATCGCGCCTGCGAGACGGCGCTCGAGCGGCTGGCCGAGCCGTTCGCGGCGCTCGCGCGGCTGCACGGGCTTCCCGACGAGCGTGCGAGCCTGCGCCGGGCCTGGCGCGAGCTGCTGCGGAACCAGGCGCACGATTCGATCGGCGGCTGCTCGATCGACCGCGTGCACGAGCAGATGCGCGCGCGCTACGACGCGAGCCAGGAGCTCGCGCGCGAGACGACCCTGCGCGCGCTCGAGCGGCTCTCGGGGCACGGCGTCGCGCGCTCGACACCGTCCGGCGACGCGATCGAGGTCGCGGTCTGGAATCCCAGCCCCTGGCCCAGGTCCGGAGTCGCGCGCTTCCCGCTCGATCCCTGGCCGGGGCTTCAGGCGAACGATTCGGGTCCGTTCTTCCACCGCTGGCTTCTGCCGCCGCGCGAGGGCAAGGGCATGAGCGCCGACGGCGTGCCCGTGCGCGTCGTCGACGGCCACGCCGACGGCCGCTACCTGATCGCCCCGGCCAGCCGGGCGCTCGATCTCGAGCTCGTGGTCGGCGAGGTGCCGGCCCTCGGCTTCCGCCGGGTTCGGCTCGAGCCCGCGGCGGCCGCGCCCGATCTCGTCGACGCCGGGCGCGAGATCTCGTGCGCGACCACCCGATTGACTGCGGCGGACGACGGCACCTTCGAGCTCCGGCTCGGCTCGCGCGTCTTCGCCGGGATCTGCGCGCTCGAGGACGAGGGCGACCGCGGCGACAGCTACGACGCGGATCCGATCCCCGACCTCGCGGCGACACTCGAGAGTGTCGAGTTCGAGCGGCGCCGCCACGCGGGCGGGATCGAGGAGCTCGAGGTCGTGCGCACGTTCGCGCTGCCGGCGCGGCTCGACGCTTCGCGCGAGCGGCGCTCGTCCGAGCGCGCGGCCCTGCGGGTTTCGATTCGCGCACGCGTAGCACCCGGCGAGCCGGGCGCGAGCCTGAGCTTGCGGATCGAGAATTCGGCCGAGGATCACCGAATGCGCCTGATCTTCCCGACCGGCGCGCCCTGCAGCGAGTTCCTGGCCGCGACCAGCTTCGACGCCGCGCGCCGCTCCACCGCGAAGTCCGATGCGACCGGATGGATCCACCCGCCGCCGGCGACTTTCCCGCAGCAGGGGTTCGTGTTCGCGAACGGCCTTGCGCTGGTCGCGCCCGGCTTGCCCGAGGCGGAAGTCCGCGAGGACGGCTCGATCGCGCTCACCTGTCTGCGCGCGGTGGGCTGGCTGTCGCGGCTCGATCTTCGCACGCGACCGGGCCCGGCCGGGCCGCAGCTCCCGGTTCCCGGCGCGCAGCTTCGCGGCGCGTTCACGGCCGAGCTGCGACTGCTCTCGTTCGACGATCCGAGCGTCGTCGCAGCGGCCGCGCGCGAGGCCGAGCTGCCGCTGCAGGCGGTGACGATCGCGGGCGAGACCCGCGTGCCCGAGGGCGTATCGCTTCTCGCGCTCGAGCCGCGAACGCTGGTGCTCTCCGCGCTGAAGCCCGCCGACGACGGAGATGCACTCGTGCTTCGCGTCTCGAATCCCGGCGACGAGACGGCCCGCGCGGTGGTTCGCACCGGCTTTGCGCTCGAGTCCGCGACTCCGCTGCGCCTTTC
>Ga0194127_10000503_pt1 | contig 62358 bp, 58 predicted proteins | sample TA2KigC100mmetaG_FD_148624 | JGI IMG/M metagenome (GOLD analysis project Ga0194127, IMG submission 148624) | Freshwater microbial communities from Lake Tanganyika, Tanzania - TA2015036 Kigoma Deep Cast 100m | ecosystem: Environmental > Aquatic > Freshwater > Lake | place: Tanzania: Lake... | reverse complement strand
TTTTTAAAAGCTATTCAAATTAAAACCGGGCCACAAGAGCCTTCGCCTGTCGTTTCGCTCAATTCAGAAATTGAGTTGGGTCCAGAACATTGGATGAAAATACAAAATTCACTTTCAGCCGCAGGTTTCGATCCAGGGGGTATTGATGGGAAACCAGGTGAGATAAGAAAGAACTTTGCTAAGTGGAGCAGTACACGGAAAGCAATATATGCATGGCAAGGTTCTTTGGGGATCGGGGTAGCGAGGACCGGCCGACTTACGAAAGATCAAATTAGACTGCTCATACCAAAGTCGGGAAATTAGAGCGAGCTTCCAGCAAAGCTATAGCCCTCTCGGCTGGGGTTGAACGGGCTACCTGAATGCTCTCAGCGGCGAATAGTCAATCCGCGGCATTCGCGAACGGCAGCGTAGGGTCAAGAGCGGAAATTCAAACTGACCCATTACCCGCGGCCGCGATCGGCCATCGCTCGCCCTCGCGCTTGCGGGCCAGAAAACGGGAGACTCCATGTCCGCGACCCTCTCCGCTCAATGCTGCGTCGGCGGCGGCGGCCCTGCCGGGCTCATGGCCGGATTTCTCCTGGCGCGCGCCGGCGTCGAGGTGATCGTCCTCGAAAAACACGCGGATTTTCTCCGCGACTTTCGGGGCGACACGATTCACCCGTCGACGCTGCGGCTCATGGACGAACTCGGGCTGCTCGACCAATTCCTGCGTCTGCCGCACCACAAGGCCTATGCGCTTTCGGCCTGGATTGGCGAGCGTCAATACAAGGTCGCCGATTTTTCCAGCCTTCCCGGCAAGTGCAATTTCGTCGCCTTCATGCCGCAATGGGATTTTCTCGACTTCATCGCCGAGCACGCGCGGGCGCTGCCCAATTTCCGTCTGTTGATGCGCACGGCGGGCGAGCGTCTGTTGCTGGACGGCGACCGCGTCTGCGGCCTTTCCGCAACCGGGCCTGATGGCGAACTGACCATCAAAGCCCGGCTCGTCATCGCCGCCGACGGGCGCGGTTCGCATATGCGCGACGACGCCAAGCTTTCCGTCGAAGATTTCGGCGCGCCGATGGATGTCTTTTGGTTCAAGCTGCCGCGCAAGGAGACCGACCCCGACGAAAGTTTCGGCCGCGTCGCGCCCGGCCGCATGCTCGCGATGATCGACCGCGGCGCCTATTGGCAATGCGGCTGCGTCATTCCGAAAGGCGGCGCCGAGGAGCTGCGCGAGCAAGGGATCGCCGCTTTTCGCGAGTCGATCGCGCGCCTGACGCCCTTCCTCGCCGATCGCGTCGATGCGCTCAAGGACTGGAGCGACGTGAACCTGCTGGCCGTTCAGGTCAATCGCCTCAAGACCTGGAGCCGGCCGGGATTGCTGTGCATCGGCGACGCCGCCCACGCCATGTCGCCTGTCGGCGGCGTCGGCGTGAATCTCGCGATTCAGGACGCCGTCGCCGGCGCCAATCTTCTGAGCGCAAAGCTGCGCGACAATTCGCTGACCGACGCGGACGTGGCCGCGGTGCAGCGGCGGCGCGAATTTCCGACGCGCGTGACGCAGGCGCTTCAGCTCTTCATCCAAAATCGCGTGGTGCGCGGCGTGCTTGCCGCCGACAAGCCCTTGGAGGCGCCGCTGGTTCTGCGCCTCTTCGACGCCGTTCCGCTGCTGCGCCGCTTACCGGCGCGGCTCATCGGACTCGGCGTGCGGCCCGAACACATCGAAACGTAAGGCGCTTCACTCAGCGTCGCGAATGAAGGCGCCGAAGGCGCGCGGCCCGTCGCCGGTTTCGGCCTTGCCGACGATTTTGAGCGTCCGTGCGTCGAGCGCCCAAAGTTCGTTCGAGAACCAGTTGGCGACATAGACGCGCGCGCCGTCTGCGCTCGCGGCAAGGCCTTCCGGATATTCGCCGACTTTCAGGGTTTCCAGCGGCGCGAGACTCTCGGCGTCGAAGACGCTGACGCTGTCGCCGTGCTGATTGGCGACGAAGACACGGCCCCTGGCGAGCGCCACGGTGTAAGGCCGGCTGCCGCATTTGAGAGTCGCCACAACCTTGCGCGCGCGTAGATCGATGACGCTGACGTCATCCGATTCGACATTGGCCGAATAGGCGCGCGCACCGGCGGCGTCGATCGTCACGCCGAAAGGATGCTTGCCGACCGCCACTGTCGCGACGCGAGAAAAAGAAGCCGCATCGATGAGCGACAGCGCATTGTCGTCGCGGTCGGCGACGACGATCGTTCGAGCGTCCGGCGCGACGGCGACGCCGGACGCCATGGCGCCGACGCCGACGCTGCGCTGCGCGCCGCTGGCAAGATCAATCTCGACCAGACGCCGGCCGTAGAGATCCGCGACATAGACGCGCTTGCCGTCCGGACTCGCGGCGACGCCGAGCGGTCCGCCTTCGATCGGAATGCGCTTCTCGATCCTGCGCGTCGCGGCGTCGACGACAGTGAGAAACTTGCCTTCCGGGCTGGTGACGAAGGCGCGCGCGCCGTCGCGCGACACCGCGATTCCGGCAGGCTTGCCGCCGATCGGCAGAGTCGCGACGGTCTCCATCTTGGAAAGATCGACGATCGACAGCGCATCGGCGCCTTGCGCGGTGACGAAGGCTTCCGAGGCGGATGCGGCGGAAGAGAGGAGAAGGAGGAGCGCGGCGAATAAGACGCGCGCTCGCCCCCTCTCCCCGCTTGCGGGGAGAGGGTTGGGGTGAGGGGCCGAGGCATTTATTCGAACCATTCGATCATCCCGCCGCCAATCCGCAAAACCCCAAGCCCCTCACCCTAGCCCTCTCCCCGCTATGGGCGGGGAGAGGGAATGCGCCCCTCCGCCTTCGCCTTCAACGCCGCAAGATCGGCGCGCAGAAGCGCCGTCACCGCCACAATGGCGACATCGTCGTTCAGTTCCGGCGGCGGATCGTTGGTGGGATGGCCGCGGTAGAAGCGCGCCTTCCACTCGACTTCCGTCTTTCCCTCCGCGGCCGGCCGCAAGGTGATCAGCGCCGTGTAATTCGTCGCCGGCAGGCGCTTCACATCGTCGCCCTCGCGATGCAGGCCGAGCATCATCCGCTCCGTGTCGCGCTTGGTCAGCAGCTCCTCGATGACGCCGCCATCGGCCATGATCAGCCTGCGCCGCGCCTCATCTGGAACATCGCCGCCCGAGGCTTCGACTCGGGCGACGCCCGGCAGCCAGTCGGCGTGCGCGAAGTCGCTGACGATCGCCCAGACTTTTTCAGGCGGCGCAGCGACGATCGTCGAATCGACCACTTTCAGCGGCGAAGCGCCATGCGCCGCAAACGCGGCGCACGGCGCAAAAACCGCGATGGCCGCCGCGACGCCGAGGGCGCCGAGCAAGAGCCGGCGCGTTACGGCGATATCGACTGGCGCTTTGCGCATGGCGCGCGCTTACTTGCCCTCCGCCTTGGCCTTCAACGCGGCGAGGCCGGTCTTGTAGACATCGGTCACCGCCTTCACCCCCGCCTCGTCGGAAAGCTCCGGCGGCGGATCATTGTTCATGAAGCCGCGATAAAACGCGCCCTTCCATTCGACGACGCTCTTGCCGCCTTCGTCCTTCACCGAAATCGTCGACGAATAATTGTTGACCGGCAGCACCTTCACGTCGACGGCGTCGATCTTGTAGCTGATCAACTTGCCTTCGGCGTCGTATTTGGTCAGCGTCTCATCGATGACGCCGCCGCTTTTTAGCGTCAGCTTGCGCTTGGCGTCGGCGCCATTGCCGCCGGTCCCTTGCGTCTTCGCGATCGCGGGATGCCAGCTCAGATCCTGGAAATTGCCGATAATCTCCCAGACCTTCGCGGCCGGCGCGTCGATCTCGATCTTTTCGACCACCTTCTGGCGCGACGGGCCATGCGCGAAGGCCGGCCCGGCGAGCAGCCCAGCGGAAAGAAGCGACAGGGCCGCAACGGCAAAGGCGCGGCGCGCAAGCACAAACGTCATTAGGTTCTCCCGAAAGCCTGACCTTGGCCGCCGGCGTTTGGCGGCAGGCCGCACATAAGGGCGCCTGAAGCGGCGGCGTCAAGCGCTGAGGCGCCGAGCGTCACAAGCGCGTCGCATAGGCCGGCCATCTGCGCGCCATGCCCTATCTGCGCGCGCTCGCCTTCGCCCTCACCCTGGCTGGCGCTTTCTTGTTTCTGGTTCCGCTGCAGGCGCTGGCGCGCCGGCGCGGCTGGCCGATTCAGCACGCGATTCAGACGCGGTTCTGCGGCACGATCTGCGCCGTCATCGGCATCAAAGTCGACGCGTGCGGCGCCCTGCCCGCGCCCGCGCCGCGCTTCGTGGTGGCGAACCATGTGTCATGGACCGACATCATCGCGCTCGCGAGCCTTTATCCTTTCGTCTTCCTGGCGAAGAGCGACGTCGCAAGCTGGCCCGTGCTCGGACTGCTCGCGAGGCTGCAAGGCACGGTCTTCGTCGAACGCGACGCGAGGCAGGATGTCGCGCGCGTCAATGACGCGCTTGCAGATGTGCTGTGCGCCGGCGGCGATCTCGTCGTCTTTGCCGAAGGCACGTCGAGCGACGGCGCCGATGTCCTGCCCTTCCGCTCGACGCATTTCGCGCCGCTGGAAGAGATGGCGGCGCGTGGCATGGCGCCGACGCTTGCGCCCGTGGCGATTGCCTATACCGATGGCGCGCGCAGGATCGACGTGGGCTGGTATGGCGACATGACGTTCCTGCCGCATCTGTGGCGCCTGATGAAGCGCGGCCGCTCGCAGTGTCATGTGATCTTCGGCGAAGCGATCGAGACGAGAGGCAAGGATCGAAAGGCGCTAGCCACTGAGACGCGCGCGATGGTGCGGGAGTTGCTGGCGTCTCTGAGCGGAGAAGGCCGCGATAATTTTGATCGCACGCCTGAAAACTACTCCTCATCGAGGCTGTTGATTTTGAATCCTCTGGAACGAGCTTCAATCAAATATTCTCTGACAGATTCAGGTAGGGGACGCTTCAATCCTGAGCGACGTCGCTCAAGACGTTCTAATTGATCAAGTCTAATTGAAGCCGCTGCTTCACTAACCAGAAATTGAAAGCTGATCTCGGCGGGCGTTGGATTGAGACTTAGATCAATGAGATGCCGCGGCATCAGCAATGCACCCGCAAATCTGCTGGCTTCAATCTCATCGATCCGCGTTTGAAGGACAATTTTTTCGATCTTCTTATCGGAAATACTTCGATGCCGAATGCGCTTATGACATCGCAGTATGTGTCCGACTTCATGCGCAATCGTAAACCTGGCTCGTGGCTTTCTTGGGCAGTTGTAAAGGTTGTTCGCCGCGTAGAACGTGCCTTTGCGCAGTTTCAGTAGCTTCGTATGCGGATCAAATTCCGCTTCTTCATCCGGGAGTTCTCGGTCTGGGACAACTGCATAGCCTATTATGCTGCCTTCCCTCTTGAGCTTGTAAATCATCGTGACTACGTCGGGGCAACACTGGTTATGCATGCCCCAACGAATGCGGGTTTTGTCCGCCAAGGTTTCTAGCTGTTCTTCTAGCAGCGGATTCATTGGATACCGCTCCCTGCGATTAGCCTACTCACGAACACCCCGTCGTTGACCCGCACGTCTCGCATTTCAAGCACGTGCCGTTGCGCACCAGCGTGAAATTCGCGCACTCAGGGCAGGCTTCGCCGACGTAGCCTTTCATCCGCGCTTCGGCGCGTTTCTCGGCGACGCCGGTGACGGTCTTCGTCGGCTCCGTCCAGCCGAGCGACGACAGCGCCTCTGCCTCGCGCACGGCTTCGGGCGTCGGCTCCGCTTTCAAAGCCGTCGCCCCGCCGCCCTGCACCACCATCAGCCGATCGGTCTTGGAGCGCAGCAATCCGCGCGAGACGACGGAGTTCGTCTCCGGCGCCTTGCCCTCATGCTGACCCTTGCCGAGCACGTCATGGCCGATGTCGTCGGGCGAGACATGCGCGAGATCATTGCGGCCGAGATAGGAGACGGCAAGCTCGCGGAACACATAGTCGAGGATCGACGTCGCGTTCTTGATCGCGTCATTGCCCTGCACCGGACCCGCGGGTTCGAAGCGGGTGAAGGTGAAGGCGTCGACATATTCTTCGAGCGGCACGCCATATTGCAGGCCGAGCGAAATCGCGATGGCGAAATTGTTCATCAACGAGCGGAAGGCGGCGCCTTCCTTATGCATGTCGATGAAGATTTCGCCCAAACGTCCGTCGGCGTATTCGCCGGTGCGCAGATATACCTTGTGGCCGCCGACCGCCGCCTTCTGCGTATAGCCCTTGCGGCGATCCGGCAGCTTCTCGCGCTCGCGGATCACCTGATGCACGACGCGTTCGACAATGCGCTCGGCGATCGCCGCGGCGCGCGCCGGCATCGTTGCGGCCACCACTTCCTCGATGGCGTCCATCGCGTCGATGTCGTCATCGCCGGCGATGAGCTGGGCCGACAGCGGCTGCGAGAGCTTCGAGCCGTCGCGATAGAGCGCATTGGCCTTGAGCCCGAGGCGCCAGGACAGCAGATAAGCCTGCTCGCAATCCTCGATCGACGCATCGTTCGGCATGTTGATGGTCTTGCTGATCGCGCCCGAAATGAAGGGCTGCGCCGCCGCCATCATGCGGATATGCGACTCGACCGAAAGATAGCGTTTTCCCGTGCGCCCGCAGGGATTGGCGCAGTCGAACACCGGATAGTGCTCGCGCTTCAGATGCGGCGCGCCTTCGAGAGTCATCGCGCCGCAGACGTGGATATTCGCCGCGTCGATCTCCGATTTGGCGAAGCCGAGATGGGAGAGAAGATCGAAATTCTTGTCGTCGAGCGCGGCCGCCGGAACTTTCAGCGTCTCGGTGAGGAAGTCGGGCCCGAGCGTCCATTTGTTGAAGACGAATTTGATGTCGAAAGCGGACGGCAGCGCCGCCTCCACCGCCGCGATCTTCTCATCCGTGAAGCCGCGCGCGCGCAGGCTCGCGGTGTTGATCGCGGGCGCGTTGGAGAGCGAGGCGCGGCCGACGGCATAGGCTTCGATCTCGGCGATTTCGCTCTCGCGATAGCCCAGCGCGCGCAGCCCCTCCGGCACGGCGCGGTTGACGATCTTGAGATAGCCGCCGCCGGCGAGCTTCTTGAATTTCACCAGCGCAAAATCGGGCTCGATCCCGGTCGTGTCGCAATCCATCACGAGGCCGATGGTGCCGGTCGGCGCGACGACAGTGACCTGCGCGTTGCGGTAGCCGTAGAGTTCGCCCTGCGCGAGCGCCTTGTCCCAGGCGGCGCCGGCGCGTTCGATCAACGCCTGATCGAGACACGCCGCTTTGTCGAGCGGGACGGGCGTAATCGCGAGCTGCTCATAGCCGACGCGTTCGCCATGCGCGGCGCGGCGATGATTGCGGATGACCCGCAGCATCGCCTCGCGGTTCTCCATGAAGCGCACGAAAGGCCCGCGCTCCTTCGCCATTTCCGCCGAGGTCGCGTAGCAGACGCCGGTCATGATCGCCGAAAGCGCGCCGGCGATAGCGCGGCCCGCCTCGCTGTCATAGGCGACGCCTGACGACATCAACAGGCCGCCGACATTGGCGTAGCCAAGTCCCAGCGTGCGGTAGTCGTAGGAAAGCTGCGCGATCTCTCTTGAGGGGAACTGCGCCATCAGCACCGAGATTTCGAGCACGATGGTCCATAGCCGCACGGCGTGCTCGTAGGAGTCGACATCGAACCCCCACCCTAACCCTCCCCCGCGAGCGGGGGAGGGAAGGGAGGGGGCGCGGAATTGAAGCAGGTTCAACGAGGCGAGGTTACAGGCCGTGTCGTCGAGGAACATATATTCCGAGCACGGATTAGACGCGCGGATGGGACCGCCCGCCGGGCAGGTGTGCCAGTCGTTGATCGTCGTATGGAACTGAATGCCGGGATCGGCCGAGGCCCAGGCGGCGTAGCCGATCTTCTCCCACAGGTCGCGGGCTTTCATCGTCTTCGACGGTTTGCCGTCTAGTCGCTTGATGAGAGTCCAGTCGCCGTCCTTCTCGACCGCCTGCAGGAAGGCGTCGGTGACGCGCACGGAATTGTTGGAGTTCTGGCCCGAGACGGTGAGATAGGCTTCGCTGTCCCAGTCCGTGTCATAGGTGTCGAACTGGATGTCCTTGTAACCCTGCTTGGCGAATTGAATGACGCGCTTGATGTAATTGTCCGGCACGTCGTTACGGCGCGCGAGCTTGATCTCGCGCTTCAGCGCCGGATTGATCTCGGGGTTGAAGCAGTCGTCGCCGTGCCCTTCGCAATTCACGCAGGCGCGCATGATCGCCTTAAGATGCTTCTTGACGATCTTCGAGCCCGTGACGAGCGAGGCGACCTTCTCCTCCTCCTTCACCTTCCAGTCGATGAACTGCTCGACGTCCGGGTGATCGATGTCGACGACGACCATTTTCGCCGCGCGCCGCGTCGTGCCGCCGGATTTGATCGCGCCCGCCGCGCGGTCGCCGATCTTGAGGAAGGACATCAGTCCCGAGGATGAGCCGCCGCCCGAAAGCTTCTCCTTCTCGCCGCGCAGCTTCGAGAAGTTGGTGCCGGTGCCGGAGCCGTATTTAAACAGCCGCGCCTCGCGCACCCAGAGATCCATGATGCCGCCGTCATTGACGAGATCATCCTCGATCGACTGGATGAAACAGGCGTGCGGCTGCGGATGCTCATAGGCCGATTTCGACTTCACCATCTTGCCGTTGGCGAAATCGACATAGAAATGGCCCTGGCTCGGCCCGTCGACCCCGTAAGCCCAGTGGAGGCCGGTGTTGAACCATTGCGGCGAATTGGGCGCCGCCATCTGCATGGCGAGCATGAAGCGAAGCTCGTCGCTGAACGCCTGAGCGTCGTCCTCAGTGTCGAAATAGCCCCCCTTCCAGCCCCAATAGGCCCAGGCGCCGGCGAGACGGTCGAAGACCTGCTTGGCCGAGATTTCGGAAACGTGGCGCTGGTCCTTGGGCAGCTCGGCGAGCGCCTCGGCATCGGCGACAGAGCGCCACAGGAAAGAGGGAACCGCATTTTCCTCGACGCGCTTCAGGCGCGCCGGCACGCCGGCCTTGCGGAAATATTTCTGCGCGAGGACGTCGGCGGCGACCTGGCTCCACTGGTTCGGGACTTCGATATTGTCGAGGGAGAAGACGATGGAGCCGTCGGGATTGCGGATCTCGCTCTTGGTCGTGCGGAACGGAACGTTCGCGTAAGGAGATTCGCCAGCCTTGGTGTAGCGCTTTTCAATTTTCATTGTTCCATCCCCTCAAGACGCAGGCGTCTGCCCGCGCGCAGCCGTCCGCCGGCCCGCGATGCAATTCTTGACCAATTCTGAACTCGAAAGACACGCGCCCCGCGCTCGCGGACTGTTGCGCCGCGTAGGAAAGCACGCTGATAACGAGGATAACGCCCACGCAAAGCGACGCTCACGTCCGGCTGGCGCCGGGGACGGCCGAACTCCCCTGGGAACGTTCGCCGCGTCGTCATTCCGTGATGCCTCCAGACTGCGCGAGTCTTCCGACGCCGTCAAGATGTAGTGGTAAAAAATTAATGGATCGACAATATGTGGACAATTTAGTGGATATTGGGGAAAATTCCACTCGCCGGGGGAGCAGCCTCGGCCATCTCGCGAGATTCGGCAAGGCCGCATTTTGAGCGCGCGTAGCGGCGCCTCCGCCGTGTTGACCGGCGACCCTCAGGAGCGAGCGAAGCCCCCGCCTCGAATGACGACGGGCCAACTCCCGTAGCGGACGAGCATAGCTACTTGTCGGCCGGCGAATGAGCCGCATCACAGCTCGCGGTCGCGCCGCGAACGACTCCCGAGCAGTCCCCGCGTCACAAAAGCTTCGCCTCCCCGTGATCTTCAATCGTAGAGATCGCAGCGGAGCGAGTCGCACATGTGGACGGTCAATGCGGATTTCGGTCAGACGATCTTCGCTCTCGTCAATTTTCCGCAAACTGCTTCGAAAAGGCCGGGACCCAAAAAAGCGCTGAGCGACGCGCTCGGTCGTCTAGGCTCGCTCGAAGTGCGGCTTGCGCGCGGCAAGAAGGAAGTGCGCAAGGCGCAGCGTCTGCGCTACGAAGTGTTCTACCAAGAAGGCGGCGCCATTCCGGATGCGCGCACGGCCTTCACCCGCCGCGACGCCGATCGCTTCGATAAATATTGCGATCATCTCATCGTTATCGATCACGCGGCGCAGACCAGGCGCGGCAGGACAAGGCCGAAAATCGTCGGCGCCTATCGGCTGATGCGCGACGACATGGCGGCGAAGGCCGGCGGCTTCTATTCCGAAGGCGAATATGATCTCGCGCCGCTGCTCGCGCGCCATGCCGGCAAACGCGCGCTGGAGCTGGGGCGCTCCTGCGTGCTCGCGCCCTATCGCAGCAAGCGAACGATCGAACTTCTCTGGCGCGGACTGCTCGCCTACGTGCGGGCGCATGACATCGACGTGATGTTCGGCTGCGCAAGCCTGCACGGCGCCAATCCGCTCGCCCATGCGCAGGCCTTGAGCTATCTCGCGCATTATGCGCCGGCGGAAGAGATGTGGCGGGTCAGCGCGAGAGAAGAGCTGCATACGCCGATGCGGATGCTGGCGCGCGACGCGTTCGACCCGCGCAAGGCGCGCGACGCGCTGTCGCCGCTGATCAAAGGCTATCTGCGCGTCGGCGCGCGTTTCGGCGACGGCGCCGTCGTCGACCGCAAGTTCAACACGACCGATGTTTTCGTAGTGATGCCCGTCGCCGAAATCGACGCGCGCTATCTCGAATTTTTCGGCGGCGCGTCCCAGCGCCGCGCGGCTTAAGCCCCGCCGGAAACCGGCGCGCCCCAACGGCCCCTATAGACGCGACGCGCCCCACATTGCTTCGAGTCGTGTCTCGATTTCCCGTCGGCGCGCCCTTGAACGCCGGCGGCGCCGCTCCCTTTAAGCGTCAAGAGCGCGGCCGCGCTAGCGCGCTTTCCGATCAGACGGGATCGTCTGATCGATAAGAAATCGCGCCAAATTAACAGGCTCGAGCAAGTCCGAATCGAAAAAGTCGGTCAACTTTTTCGGAACTTGCTCCAAGCGCCGCGAGGAGCACCGACATGGAAACGAACCGAGTTCCCACCCCCGAAGAACGGCATGACATGCGCGAGGTCGTCGGCGTGTTCGACGCCGTCGACAAGCTGCAGTCGGCGATCGACGACCTTCTCACCGGCGGCTTCGACCGTTCGGAAATCAGCCTGCTCGCCGAAGAAGACAAGGTGCGCCAGAAACTCGGCGACAAGGAGGTGCGCGCGAACGAACTCGAAGACAGTCCCGCGGCGCCTCGCTCCGCCTATATCGACAGCGAGTCGCTCAATATCGGCAAGGCCTCGCTCGTCGGCGTTCTGTTCTACGTTGGCGTGATTATCGGCGCGGGCCTCGCCCTTGCCTTCGGCTTGGCGCTTGCGAGCGCCATCGCCATCGGTCTCCTGACCGGCGGCGCGGCAGGAGTTTTGGGCCTGCTGCTTTCGAAGCTCGTCGGCGACCGTCAGGCCAATTGGGCCCAGTCGCAACTGAAGCACGGTGGGCTGCTGCTCTGGGCGCGCGCGTGGAACGACGAAAGGGAGCGCGCGGCGATCGACATCATGCGGCGTCACGGCGGACACGACGTGCACGCGCATGTCGGCGCTTAAGCGCGGCTTTCGATTGCCAACCGACGATATCCCGCCTACGGTCGCAAAGTGCGCCGACCGCAGGCGGCGGGCGGCATTTGGCCCAGCGTTGCGCCATGCGTGCGTCGTCAGCAGTTGTCATCGTAAATTGCGCGACGGCCGTCGCCGCGCAAGACGTCTACGCCGGCGCGTGGCTGATGCCGCCGGGCGAGGGACAGGCGATCCTCACCACCACTTTCGCCGACGCGCGCAAGGCCTATGACGCGAAGGGACGGCTGATTCAAACGCCGCCCTACCGAAAGTTCGAGACCCGCGTCTACGTCGAGCATGGCGTCCTCGACTGGCTGACCATCGTCGCCGAGGGCGGTTACATGAATTTCCAGGGCGCCGCCGGACCCTTCGACCATCTCAACCTGCTGATCGACGAAGCCAAAGCCGGCCTTCCCCTGTCGCTGCAGGGGCCGGCCGGCGCTCGGTACGAAGGCTTGGGATTGGGCGGACTGGGCGCACGAACGCTGCTTTTCACTTGGGGCGACTATATCGTCTCGCTGCAGGCCGGCGTGCGGGCGGCCTCGCCCGGGGCGCGGCGATTTCTCGATATGCGCGACGCCGTTCAAGGCGACCTGCGCCTTCTCGTCGGCAGGCCGTTCGAAGTTTTCGGCCTTCCCGCCTTCGTCGACGCGCAACTGGGCTACAGATCTCGTGGACAGAACGGCGACGAAATCCGCGCCGACTTCACCGCCGGCCTGCGTCCCCTGCCCCCGCTCCTGCTTCTCGCGCAAAGCTTCTCTGGCTTTGCGCCCAGAGGAGGTCCGGCAGGCGTCATCGCCGCCCAGAAATTTCAGCTCAGCGCGGTCTATGACATGACCGCATCGCTTTCCCTGCAAATCGGCGGAATAGCGGCCATCGGCGGGGTGAATTCCCCCGCCGAGCGCGGCCTGATCAGCGCTTTATGGTGGCGATATTAGTCGGAAACCGTTTCGACTTTGACTGGGGCGACGCCGGCCGATTTGAACCCGAGGCTTTCCGCCGCCGAGGCGGAGACGTCGATCACGCGTCCATGCGTGAAGGGGCCGCGATCGTTCACGGTGACGACGACCGAACGATGGTTGCGCAGATTGGTGACGCGCACGCGAGAACCCATGGGCAGCGTCCGATGCGCGGCCGTGAATGCGCCGACCCGCGCCCCGCTCGCCGTCCGGCCCTTGAGGTCGTAATAGGAGGCCTTGCCTACCCATTCCCTCGCCTGCCCCGCATTCGCAGTAAGCATGCTCGCAACTGCGACCGCCACAATTCCAGGCATAATTTTCCTCACAACCATTTCTCCCTTGTACGTTCACCGGCTGATGCTCAGCTCTGCCGCCAATAGAAATCGCTCGTGACCAAAGAATGGCGTGACCATAGAATCATCGCCGCAACGTCAAGAACGAATTCATGCAATCTAAGCAACAATACTTGTCCGACTATTGTTCCTTTGTTGTTTGCAATTATCTTTGACGAATGCGTCTGCTTTGCAATATTCCTGCTGGAGCTATTGGACATAAGCGCAGCACTGACGAATTATTATCCACACAGATTCGAGTCCTGCGTAATGGTCGAAAGCGTCGCTTCTTGAAATACATGCGCAGGGCGCGATTTAGCGAGGTTGGCGGGGCTGGCGGCGGAATTTCGTGCGCCCCGAGTGTGCGCGCCTTCCATCAGCCAGCCCGGTGTTAAGCCGCATCAGGAGCTGCAAAATGTCTCAATCGATCAAGACGGCGGTCGCGACGGCGGCGTTGCTCGTTGGCTTGCTGGCGCAAACGGAGATTGCCGACGCCCAATGGGGCGGTCGGGGCGGTGGCTTCGGAGGATTCCGAGGCGGCTGGGGAGGCGGCTTTGGAGGATTCCGAGGCGGCTGGGGCGGCGGTTTGGGAGGATTCCGAGGCGGCTGGGGCGGCTGGCGCGGCGCCGGTTGGGGCGGCGGCTGGGGCAGGCCTTGGGGCGGAGGTTGGCGCGGTGGATGGGGAGGCTGGGGCGGAGGCGGCTGGGGATGGAGGCGACCGTGGGCCGGCTACTATCGCCCGTGGCGGCCTTGGTACGGCGCAGGATTGATCGGCGCCGGCTGGGGATGGCCCTATTATTCCAGCATCGGCTACAACGATTGCTATCAGCTCCGCACCGTGTGGACTAGCTGGGGCTGGCGGCGTCAGTGGGTGAACGTCTGCTGGAACGGCTACGGTGGCGGCTGGGGCGGCGGATGGGGCGGATGGGGTTGGTAGGCTCCACGACTAGCCCCAAGCCCTCGTCCTAAGCCCATCCCGGAGACTTGACAGGCTGGTCTCGCCCCCGTGCTCGTCCCGCCGCAGCGGCGCTTCGGTCTGCCCGCCTGATGCGAAACGAGAACCGAGGAACTGAACATGTCCAAATTGATCAAGGCGGCGGCCACGGCTGGCGCTTTACTCCTCGTCCTGACGGCTCAATCAGGCGTCGCTCAGGCGCAGCCTTGGGACGGATGGCATGGCTTCGGCTGGGGCGGCGGCGGCTGGCGCGACTTCGGCTGGGGCGGCGCCGGCCTTCGTGGCGCCGTACTGCCCGGCGTCCACTGGGCCGGCCGGTGGGGCGGCCGCGCCGGCCCCGGCCGGCCTGAAGGCTGGGGCCAGCCTTGGGGCTGGAGCTATTACCGCACAGACCTGCCCGCCTATTCGCCCCGATACGGCGCGGCCAGGAGCTTGCCCTATTACAACGCCGGCTATGGCGACTGCCATCAGCTCCGCAGAGTGTGGACCCATCGGGGCTGGCGACGCCAGTGGGCGAACCTCTGCCCGGGCGGGGGCGGCGACGGCGGTTGGGGCTGGTAGGCAGGACTTGCTCGCGGCGACGTGATTCAACGCCCTTCCGATTTTCCGGGAGGGCGTTTTGCATTGGCCGCGTGACCGCGCCCGAGCGGTTGCGGCGACGCTGATAATGGCTAGATTGCGGACGTCATCATCTGCGAGGCCGCCCCCCAATGCCGCAACACGCGCGCGTCATCATCATCGGCTCCGGCCCGGCCGGCTATACGGCGGCGATCTACGCCGCGAGAGCGCTGCTTGAGCCGATGCTTATCGCCGGCTTCGATCAAGGCGGCCAGCTCATGATTACGACCGAGGTCGAGAATTACCCCGGCTTCGCCGAGCCGATCCAGGGGCCCTGGCTTATGGAACAGATGCGGCTGCAGGCCGAACATGTCGGCGCGAAGCTCGTCTCGGACCATATCGTCGAGGCGCGCCTCGACGAGCGGCCCTTTCGGCTCATGGGAGATTCGGGCGCCTCCTATAGCTGCGACTCGCTCATCATCGCCACCGGCGCGAAGGCGAAATGGCTCGGCCTGCCGAGCGAAGAAAAGTTCAAGGGCTTCGGCGTCTCGGCTTGCGCAACCTGCGACGGCTTCTTCTTCAGGGGCAAGAAAGTGCTGGTCGTCGGCGGCGGCAATACTGCTGTCGAGGAAGCGCTATATCTTTCCAATCTCGCGTCGCATGTGACGATCGTCCACCGCCGCGAGGAGTTCCGCAGCGAGCGCGTTTTGGTCAAGCGCCTGCTCGCGCAGGAAAACGTCTCGATACTCTTCAATCACGTCATCGAGGAAATCGTCGGCGACGAAAACCCGCTGAGCGTCACCGGCGCGCGCGTCAGGAATGTCGCGACCGGCGCTGTCCATGCGCTTGCGGCGGATGGCGTCTTCGTCGCCATCGGCCATTCGCCGGCGTCTGAGCTGTTCCGTGGGCAACTGACGATCAAGCCCTCCGGCTACATCGCCGTCGAGCCTGGGACGACGCGCACCAGCACGCCCGGCGTCTTTGCCGCCGGCGACGTCGCCGACGAAATTTATCGTCAGGCGGTCACCGCGGCGGGCCTCGGCTGCATGGCGGCGCTGGAAGTGGAGAAATTTCTGCTCGATGCGCCGAGCCCGGCGGTCAAGGAAATCGCCTGAAGCATTCGTTGCGGCTGCAGCGGTCACCCTCCTCTTGACGGGGAGGGTCGCGCCGAAGGCGCGGGGTGGGGTGGGGTGGTAGGGCCACTCGCACGCTCGACACCTTGTGAAGCTCGCTATACGAAACCTTTCAATGAAAGCTCTGCCTTCACCCCACCCCGCATTGCTTCGCAATGCGACCCTCCCCGTCAAGGGGAGGGTTAATTACGCCTCCCCGCCGCAAGCGGGGGAAGGCGAATGCAGCCAGACTGACCAAACGTAATGTCCGATCTCCTTTTCGAACTTTTCTGCGAAGAAATTCCGGCGCGCATGCAGCGGCAGGCGGCCGACGACCTCAAGCGGCTGGTCACCCATGCGCTGGTCGATCGCGGCGTGACCTATGACGGCGCCGCCGCCTACGCCACGCCGCGCCGTCTCGCGCTACAGGTCGTCGGCTTGCCCAACCGCCAGCCCGATTTGCGCGAGGAGCGCAAGGGGCCGCGCGTCGGCGCGCCGGAGGCGGCGATCGCCGGCTTTCTCAAAAGCGCCGGACTCGCCTCGCTCGATCAGGCGAAAATCGAGAAGGACAAGAAGGGCGCCGAGTTTTATCTCGCGCTCATCGAACGCGCCGGCGCACAAACCATCGACGTGGTCGCCGAGATTCTGCCGGCGATCGTCAAGAGCTTTCCCTGGCCGAAATCGATGCGCTGGGGCGCCGCGTCCGAACGGCCGGAGTCGCTGCGCTGGGTGCGCCCGCTCCATTCCATCGTCGCGACCTTCGGACCGGAGACCGAGACGCCCGACATCGTGCTCTTCGAGGTCGACGGCGTCGCGTCCGGCAATGTGACCTACGGCCATCGCTTCCTGGCGCCCCAAGCAATCCAGGTGAGGCGCTTCGACGATTACGCGCGCTCGCTCGAACGCGCCAAGGTGGTGATCGATCCGGCGCGCCGGCGCGACATCATTCTGCACGACGCGAAGGACCTCGCCTTCGCGCAGGGGCTGGAGCTTGTCGAAGACGCGGGCCTGCTCGAAGAGGTCGCGGGGCTGGTCGAATGGCCGGTGACGCTGATGGGGTCGTTCGACGAGAGTTTTCTTGTCATTCCGCCGGAAGTGATCCGCGCGACGATCCGGGTCAATCAGAAATGTTTCGTGCTGCGGCAGTCGGCAATCGGCAGTGGGCAGTCGAAAACCGGAGACCGACTGCCGACTGCCGACGCCCTGACAAACCGCTTCATCCTTGTCTCGAATATCGAAGCCTCCGACAGCGGCGCGACGGTCGTCGCCGGCAACGAGCGCGTCATCGCCGCGCGGCTGTCCGACGCGAAATTCTTCTACGAGACCGATCTCAAGACGAAGCTCGAAGCGCGCCTGCCGAAGCTCGATTCAATCGTCTTTCACGAAAAGCTCGGCACGCAGGGCGAGCGGGTGAAACGCATCGCGGCGCTGGCGAAAGAGCTTGCGAGAAACGTCGGCGCCGACGCCTTTCTCGCCGAACGCGCCGCGACGCTCTGCAAGGCCGATCTCGTTTCCGAAATGGTTGGCGAGTTTCCGGAATTGCAGGGGCTGATGGGCCGCTATTACGCGAGCGCGCAAGGCGAAGACGCAAGCGTCGCCGCGGCTTGTGAAGAGCACTACAAGCCGCAGGGGCCGAATGACCGCATACCGACCGATCCCGTGTCGATCGCCGTGGCGCTCGCCGACAAGCTCGACACGCTCGTCGGCTTCTGGGCGATCGACGAGAAGCCGACGGGGAGCAAGGACCCTTACGCGCTGCGACGAGCGGCGCTGGGGATGATCAGGATCGTGCTGGAGAATGAGCTGCGGTTGCCGCTCCATGGCGTCATGGCCGGGCTTGTCCCGGCCATCCACGCGCAGCGTGACGGCGTGGATGCCCGGAACAAGTCCGGGCATGACGCGGCCACGGACCTCCTCGAATTTTTCATCGATCGCCTCAAGGTCTACTTGCGCGACAAGGGGGCGCGATACGATCTGATAGACGCGGCGCTCGGGGCTGTTGTGGAAACAGAAACCCCCACCCCTAGCCCCTCCCCGCAAGGGGGAGGGGAAGCGCCGCTACAGGACGATCTGCTCATGATCACGCGCAAGGTCGAGGCGCTCGACAAATTCCTCTCAACCGACGACGGCAAGAATCTGCTCGCGGGTTTCCGCCGCGCCGTCAATATTCTCAAGATCGAGGAGAAGAAGGACGGGCCGGAGGCCTATGCGCATCGCCATGCGCCGAACCTGCGCATCGAGCCGCAGGAGCACAAGCTCGCCGCGGCGATCGCCCGCGCACGCGAAGAGACCGCGGAACATCTCAAGACCGAAGATTTTGCCGGCGCCATGCGCGCGCTGTCAAAGCTGCGCGCGCCGGTCGACGCCTTCTTCGACGATGTGACGGTCAACGCCGACAACGCCGATCTGCGCCTCAACCGTCTGCGGCTTCTTGCCGAACTGCGCCGCGTGATGATGGGCGTCGCCGATTTCGGCAAGATCGCAGGCGAAAGCGCGACGGCGTAACTCTCTCCCGAAGGAGCGCAACCCTCTCTCCGAAAAAGGCGCGCATCCTTCTCCCTTGGGGAGAAGGTGGCCCGGCGAAGCCGGGTCGGATGAGGGGCGACAATATAGGCCCCTCGACGGTTACTACCCCTCACCCGGCTGCTCCGCAGGCACCCTCTCCCTATGGGAGAGGGTTCATCGCCCTACGCGCCGTTGCCGGTGAAATTGCGCGGCGCCGGCGAAATGATCTTCGCCGAGCCGCCGCCGATCTCCAGCACCGAGAGGCCGCGCTCATTGCCGCCGTCCGGTTTGAAGCGGAAGACGCCGTCGGCGCCGTTGAACCCGGACGGGTTGGTCAGCACGCTTTCCGAATAGCGCTGCGAGCCCTGCGACCGCGACAGCGCGATGGCGAGCGACACCGCATCATAGGCGAGCGTCGCGACGCGCGCGGGGTCGGAGCCGTATTTCGCCTTGTAACGCTGCGCGAAGGCGTTGAAGCCTGCGTTCTCGGGCGCCGTGAACCAGGCGCCCTGCAGCGCCGGCAGGTTCAGCGTGCGCGCGTCGTTCCACAGGCCGGTGCCGAAAATCTGCACCTTCTTCGCGTCGATGCCGTTCGCGACGAGCTCCTTTGACACCGCCTGCATCGCTTCGGCCTGCTCGGGAATGAACAGCGCATCGAACTGATCGCGCGCGGCGGCCAGACGCTTCACCGACTCGCCCGGCGCGCCGGGCTTGTAACGCTCGATCACCGGCACGCGGATGCCGTAGGTCGCGGCGCTCTGCTGGAACTGCGCCATCGCCAGTGTGCCATAATCGTTTTCGGGAACGAGCGCGGCGATCGACTTCTTGCCATGCTGCGACGCGTAGCTGACGCCCCGGTCGACATAGCCCTCGACCGCGAAGGACAAGAGATAGCTGCCGCGGCCTGCCGCCGACGAGTCGGTGGAGAAGGCGATCATCGGCTTGTTGGCGGCGCGCGCGACGCGGCTCGCCTCTTTGACTCCGGCGCCGAACACCGGACCCAGAACGATTTCGGCGCCCTCGTTGATCGCCGTCTGAGTCGCCGCGGCGGCGCCGGACGGCGTCGAGCGATCGTCCTTGACGAGGATCGTCACGTCATTGTCGCCGCTGTCGGCATAAGCGAGCTTTGCGGCGTTCAAGAGCGACGCGCCGACGGACGAAGGTCCCGACGGGCCGGTCAAGGGCACGATCAGCGCGATTTTCACCGCGCCAGTTCCAATCGTTTCACCCTCGGCAGGCGCGGTCTGCGTCGAGGCGCTCAATTTCAGGTCGCGCGCGCCGGGCGCCCAGGGACCGCTGGTGGGATTGCAGGCGGCGAGCAAAGCCGCGAGGCCAAAAAGCGCGGCATGTTTCGTCACGGCCCGGCGCCTGGGCGCACCGGCGCGCCCGTGAGAAGACAATGTCGGCATAAGGTCCCCCTGCGACAGGGCTCTCGCCATGGCGCGGCTGTTCTGCGCTAAGGTCCGAGTCCCTGTCCGAAAGTCAATAGACGGGCCATTTGGAGGAATTGCGGCCTTGACCCATCTTGAGCGCAGTTAGCGCTTGTCCTGTTAAACGAACATCGCGTATCCTAAAAAGAACGAAGATCGGCGACGCGCATGACCATCGAGGCCTCTCCCCCGCCCTCTGCGAGCTATACCGCTTTCGGGCTGCGCGCCGAAGCGGAGAGGATCGAGCCCGGACTCCACCTTGTCGCAACGCCGATCGGCAATCTCAAGGACGTTTCGTTTCGCGCGCTATCCACGCTCGCCGCGGCGGATGCGGTGATCGCCGAGGATACGCGGGTGACCAAAACGCTGCTCGCCCATTACGGGATTTCGACGCCGCTCATCGCCTATCACGAACACAACGCCAGGGTCATCCGCCCGCATCTCCTGGCGCGGCTGGAAGCGGGAGCGAAGCTCGCGCTGGTCTCCGACGCCGGCACGCCGCTCGTCTCCGATCCGGGCTTCAGGCTGGTTCAGGAGGCGCTGGAGAAAGGCGTGCACGTGACCTCGGTGCCGGGGCCGTCCGCCGTGCTCGCCGCGCTGGTCGTCGCCGGACTGCCGACCGACCGCTTCTTCTTCGAGGGGTTTCTGCCCCATAAGAGCGGCCCGCGCCGGGCGCGACTCGCCGAACTGGCGCACATTCCCGGAACGCTGGTGTTTTTCGAAAGCCCGCGCCGGCTGGTCGAAACGCTTGCCGATTGCGCGGCGGTGCTCGGCAAACGCGATGCTGCGATCGCGCGCGAACTGACCAAGATGTTTGAGTCTGTCCGTCGCGGCGCGCTCGATGAACTCGCAGCGACGCTCGCCGAAGAAGAGCCGCCGAAGGGCGAGATCGTGCTTCTCGTCGCTCCGCCTGGCGCGGGCGCGGCGCAGGCTTCGGCCGCCGACCTCGACGCCCGAATTGAAGAGGCGCTGATCGCGCATTCGGTGAAGGACGCGGCGAGCGTCGTTTCGGCGGCGACCGGCCAGCCGCGCCGGCAAGTCTACGCGCGGGCGCTGGAGCTTGCGGCGGCGCGAGGGAAGTAAGATGTGCTTGCGCCCCCTCCCTGTCCCTCCCCCGCTTCGCGGGAGAGGGGACCCTAACGACGCAAATTATGCAGTTCATCGCCGGGACCCGAGTCTGACTCCCTCTCCCGCGAAGCGGGGGAGGGTTGGGGAGGGGGCATAATGATCGCGCGCGTTTTGCTATGAGCGAGTCAAGGGACCACGCCCGCCGCGCCGCCTATGTCTATGGGCTTCGCGCCGAGACGCTGGCGACGCTGTGGCTGCGAGCGCGGCTCTATCGAATCCTCGCGCGCAATTATCGGACGCATGGCGGCGAAATCGATGTTATCGCACGGCGCGGCCGCACCATCGTCTTCGTCGAAGTGAAGGCGCGCGGCGATCTTGAGGACGCCGCGATCGCCATCACCCCCCAAAAGCAACGGCGCTTCTCGCTCGCCGCAGGCCGCTGGCTCGCCGCCAACCCTTGGGCGATGACCTATACGCTGCGCGCCGATGCGATTTTTCTCGCGCCGCGCCGACTGCCGCGTCATCTCGAAAACGCTTTCGAGCTTCGCCTCGGCTGAGTCACGCGGTCTGAATGAACCGCCGCTCGAAGCCTTCCAGCGCCACCGCGGTGAGCGCGTCGCTGCTTACCGCGTGAGTGTCGAGATTGATCCGGTTCGGCAAATCTTCGACCTCGCGATGCGGCGTGTGGCCATGCACGATCACCTTGCCGAACGACTCGCTGCAATCGAGAAAACCTTCGCGAATCCACATCAAATCATGCGGGTCCTGCAGATGCAGCGACCGGCTGGGCCGCACGCCGGCATGGCAGAAGAAATAGTCGCCATATTCGGTCCAGAGCCTGGTTTCTTCGACGAGGCGGCGATGTTCCTGCGGGAAATGCGCGAGAAATTTCTGGCGAACCCGCGACGCGCCGCCGAGCGCGAATTCTTCGCCGGCGTCGACGCCGTAGGAATGCAGCGTCGTCAGCGCGCCGTTGTAAACCCATTGATCGAGCGCCGCGGCGTCGTCGAGAAAGCGCAGCAGCGCGTCTTCATGATTGCCGCGCAGCGCGACGATCGGCGTGGGAAAATCTCCAGCCGACAAGCGCTTCAACACGCCGTTGGAGCCAAGGCCGCGGTCGATGTAATCTCCAACAAAGATGGTGACCGCCTCACGGCAGGGGCGCGCTGCGATATCCTCAGCGATCGCTTCGGCGAGGACATGCAGGAGGTCGGCGCGGCCGTGAACGTCGCCAACCGCGTAGAGTCGCATGCCGGGCGGAGCCTCGGCAGTCCTTAAGCTGGATGAGAATGCGCGCGTCGTCATGGTTTCTTTGGTTTCTTGTCATCTACCGTCGCCAAACGCCCTGACGAGGCGGTAGGAAGCAAAGGGGTGGCCTCATTCGCGGGAATGGCTGTGGTCCTTTCCACTCGCGTCGCAGGAGCCGAGAATGCAGCCAGATCGGGAAGGGCGAGGAAGCATGCTGAATTTGAAGAAGTTTTTTTCTTATGCGACCCGCCTTGCGCTGATCCTCGCGCCTGCCCTGACCCTTGGCGTCAGCGCGCCGGTTTTTGCCGACACGCCCGATGAAACCTTCAAAGCGCTGGGTCTGGCGAAGACCGCTTCGCCGAAGGAACTCTATGACGCGCTGACCAAGCGCTACTACGACGAATCGCAAGGGGCCGGCAAAGGCTCGCTCTCGAAATATTGGGAGCCGATTCCGATCTCGAAATATCTCGATCCGCACGACTTCTATAAGCCGCCGCAGACGATCGACATCGACGCGAAGCGCGGCGACTGCGTCGAATGCCACAGCCAGGTCACGCCCGGCTGGACGCATAGCTGGAAGGGCAGCGTGCATGGCAATCTCGACGCGATCCGCAATCTGCCGGAGTCCGAGCCGCGCGCCTACAAAAAGGCGATGATCATTGAGGTCGAGAACAATCTCCGCTCGATGGGAACGCTCAAGAACGGCGAAACGCTAAAGGAGGTCGGCTGCATCGACTGCCATATGGGAGTCGGCAAGGATCATGGGCAACACAAGACTGAATTGCGGATGCCGGACGCAGCCGCCTGCGGCCAATGCCATGTCCAGCAGTTCGCCGAACGCGAGTCGGAGCGCGACACTTTCACCTGGCCGCAGGATCAATGGAAGCCCGGCCATCCGTCACATGCGCTCTCCTACAAGGCCAATGTCGAGAACGCGGTATGGGCGGCGATGGAGCAACGCGAAGTCGCGGAAGGATGCACCTTCTGCCACACGCCGCAGACGACATGTAACTCCTGCCACACGCGTCACGAATTCTCGGCTGTGCAGGCGCGCAAGCCGCAGGCCTGCGCCATTTGCCACAATGGCGTCGATCACAATGAATTTGAGGGCTACATGCTCTCGAAACACGGCACGATCTATCAGACCCGCGGCGACACATGGGACTGGAACGTGCGGCTCGCCGACGCGATGGAAAAGGGCAATATGAACGCCCCGACCTGCGCCTTCTGCCATATGGAATATCAGGGCAAGTTCACGCACAACATGGTGCGCAAGGCGCGCTGGGCCTTCGTGCCGATGCCGAAAATCGCCGAAAATCTGAACCACCCCTGGTTCACGCAGCGCAAGGAGTCATGGGTGTCGACCTGCTCCAACTGTCACTCCGACAGTTTCGCGCGCGCCTATCTCGACGGCATGGACAAGGGAATCATTTCCGGCCTCGACATCACCGAGAAGGCGCGCAGCGTTCTGGTGAAGCTCTACAACGACAGGCTGCTGCCGGGTCAGACGACGAATCGTCCGGCGCCGCCTGCGCCTGAGAAGGACGATGCGGGCGGCTTCTTCCAACTGTTCTGGCAGAAGGGCAATAATCCGAGCGCCATCGAATATGTGTTCGCCGACATGTGGGAGCATCATCAGATCAAGCACTACAAGGGGCTCGCCCATATGAACCCCGGCGGCTACACCTATACCGAGGGCTGGTCGCAGCTCATCGGCGCGGCGGCGAAGATCAACGACGAGGATACGAAGCTGCGCGAGGCGGCGGAAATCCGCGCCGAGCTGAAGCGCGTCTCCGGCCAGAAGCGCGGCGACATTGATCTCGACTCGCCGACGCGCCGCGCCTTCGCGGGCGGTCTCGGGCTGCTCGCCATGCTTGCCGGCGCAGGACTGCTGATGCAACGCGGACGCAAGGGCAGGTGATCGAGGCTCACCGCCGTCATTGCGAGCGGAGCGAAGCAACCCAGCGCGAAAGAGCGGCTCTGGATTGCTTCGTCGCTGCGCTCCTCGCAATGACGATGCTGTTTTGGCAGGAACCCGCGATGTCATTCCCGACGCGCGAAGCGCGAGCGGGAATCCAGGGGCCTTCTCCAAAACATCTGGCGGTTGCTCTGGATTTCCGCTTGCGCGGAAATGACAATCCGGGAACGAAAATCGCAACTCTGATAGTTAGACGCGCATGACTCCCCGCATTCGGCTTATCGCCGGCGTCGCCCTCCTCGTCTTCGGCTTCGCCCTGCTCGGCTGGGCGATTTACGCGGGCCTTAATCCGACCGTTCCATTTGAAGCGCGTCTCGCGCCGATCTCGGCCGACGCCGCCAAGGAAGTCGCAGCCTTCGATCTCAGCGCCGATCGCCTTCAACAGATCGAGATTTCCGCCAAGGACGAGCGCCGTCCGGTCGCCGACGGCATAATCGCGCGCGACGAGTCAGGACGACTGACGCCGCTCGTGTGGCGCAATGAAGTGACGCAGCCGATCTTCTTTTCCGACGCTTCCGCAAGCGACCTTTCGAAAGTGCTCGCCGCGATCCGCGAACATGTTCCGCAAGACGCCGTCGTGCTCGCCTGGTGGGACCTTTCGCGCGCGATCCGTCTTGTCGCGGGGCGCGCCGCGCCGCTGGACGACGCACAGGCGCGCGGCCTTCTCATGCCCGCCGCCTGGTCCGCCGCTGCGGCGTCTGAACGCGCGCGCTGGGGCGCTGGCGCTCCAGTCGCTTCCGTCGAGAACTTCACGCGCTTCATCGACGCGCTGCTCGACACGGACGAGGCGCGCGCGAGCGAATCCTTGAAGAAACTCGCCGACGGCAAGCCCGCCTATGTCGCCGTGCGCATGTCTGACGTGTGGAAGCTCGCCGCCGCGCGCCCGCAAAAGCTCTCGATCGCTTATAAGGATTTCGCCGCGACCGGCGTCTCACACGGGCTGATCAAATCCGCCCAGCAATGGCTGCGCGATGAAAAGATCGACGGCGGCTTCGCGGTCGAACCGATGGGCGGCGCGACGCGGCTGCATTTTTTCGAGCGCAAGAGCGACGGCGACAGGCTGATTGCGCGGCTGCTGCCATTCTCGACCTCCCTGTCCTCGCTGCTGACGCGGTTTTCCCTCGTCTATCAGCACAAGGGATGGTGGATTTGGCGGCTCCCAAACTACTGAATGAATTATTTTTCGGTTTGCCTGAACCCATGGTGAAAGGCCTAAGGGAACACGTCGAACGCGAACACGTTGCGTGTCTTCTGAGGCGCAAGTTCCATTATGACCTCTGCAAAGTGCTCATGGTGGGCGTCCTGATTCATCATTTGCACGTAAAATCGCAATTTCGATTGGTAGTTTGCAGCGCTATCGTCAAACCCTTTTGCTCGACGGAACCTCCACCATTGATAGTCGATCCACCCATGTAGCTTCCAGAAACGAGCGTTGAAAATATTCACTCGCGGATCGCCAAGGTTAACTGGACTGTCTTGGTCGCTCCAGCGATTGTGTGCGTAATTGTGTATGCCTGTTTCTGGGTCGGGATTTCGAGCCAACGGATCATTTGGTGTGGGCTTCCAATTTGTTTCGATGAAGAGACCGTAAGCATTGTCGTCAGCTAATGTAGGCGCATTCGCTTCAATTTTCTTGATCGCATTCTTCATGTTACTATTGAACGCGTCCGGCGCCGGATCCTCTGGGTCGCTTGGATCTTGAGGAGGAGAGTGCCACCCCCGTAGGAAATGCATATGTTGGGGGAAATTGTCGTTCAAAAGTTGAAACATTGCCCGATGCATAAAGAGAAAATCTTCTCCATTGCCTGGCGAGCCTTCCTGCAGGCTTGAACGAGTCCAGCCCTTAGACACTGCGTCAGCGATTATGTGATCGATATCAGGATCGTGTCCTGGCTGTGCAGCTAGTGCGTGCCAGAAATCCCAGCGACGCTCGAAATGCCACTGATCATGGTGCGCGCCCCAGCCCTTACCACTCATCCATGCAATCATGGCGCTAGGCATCTTTTCATCGGCCATCTCAATTTCTCCCTGCAAAAAATTTCAAATACCATCCAAAAACTTATGAACAACGCATAAGCTTAACAATGGTTCCACGAACGCGTAGACCGCCTGCGTGATTGGCCTCCGTGTCTTGTAACCCTCACACCTTGCCTACGCACTATGGTTTGTCGTATCGCCGCAACGCAGCCCGCAAATGGCGAAATTGCGGGAGAGAGGCCGGGCGACGCAGGCAACGCCGCCGCGGGCTCCTCGCCGCGCATCCCCTAGGTCAACGAGCTATCGCCGCTCGATCACTTTCTTCACGAGCGCCGTCTTCGCTTCGTGAAAGCCGATGTCATGCGCGAAGCGTTCAGCCGGTCCCGCTGCGGGCGCGGCGCCTCGCGCAAGGCGCGCGGGCAGATGCCGCGCCAGGATGCGCACCACCACATAGAAGGTCGGCGTGAAGATGAGGCCGAAGACAGTGACGCCAAGCATGCCGAAGAACACGGCGGCGCCGATCGACTGACGCATTTCGGCGCCGGCGCCCTCGGCGACGGCGAGCGGCAGCACGCCGAGAATGAAGGCGAGCGAGGTCATCAGAATCGGACGAAGGCGCGTGCGGGCAGCGGTGACGGCGGCTTCGAATTTGGATTGGCCGGCGTCTTCGGCCTGCTTGGCGAATTCGACGATGAGAATGGCGTTCTTCGCGGCGAGGCCGATCAGCACGACGAGCCCGATCTCGACCAATATGTTGCGATCGAGCCCTCGTGAGACCACGCCGAGCATCGCGGCAAGAATGCACATCGGCACGATGAGGATCACTGAAACCGGCAGCAGCAGGCTCTCATAGAGCGCGGCGAGCAGAAGAAACACGAAAACCACCGCGAGGCCGAAAGCGAGAGCGGCGGTGTGGCCGGCGAGTTTTTCCTGCAGAGCGATTTCGGTCCATTCGAAGCCGAACCCCTGCGGCAACTTCTCCGCCGCCAGCTTTTCGACCGCGGCGATGCCCTGGCCTGACGAAACGCCGTGGGCGAGATTTAGTTGCACCTCGGCGGCAGGATAGAGATTGTAGCGCGGCACGCGGAACGCGCCCGTCGTGTCGCGGAAAGTGGCGACGGCGCCGATCGGCGCCATTGCGCCAGAGGCGCTGCGGGTCTTGAGATTGGCGATGTCGCGCAACGTCAGGCGATAGGGATTGTCCGCCTGCGCCATGACGCGGTAGGTGCGGCCGAGCATGTTGAAGTCATTGACGAAGGTCGAGCCGAGATAGACCGAGAGCGTCTCGAAAACGCGCCAAATCGGCACGCCGATGAGTTCGGCCTTGGTGCGGTCGACGTCGGCGAAGATTTGCGGCGTGCGCGTGTTGAACAGCGTAAACGCCTGGGTGAATTCTCCCGAATGTCCCGCCGCGCCGGCGAGCGTCCAGGTCGCGCCTTCGAGCGCCGGAAGGCCGCGTCCGGCGCGATCCTGCACATAGCCCTTCAACCCGCCGCCGGTGCCGATGCCCGGAACCGACGCCGGCAGCAGCACGAAAGCGAAGGCGTCGCTCAGCTTCGCAAGTTCGGCGTAAATATCTCCTTGAATCTGCGCGGCCGACAGGCCCTTCTTGGCGCGCTCCTCGAAGGACTCAAGCGTGACGAAGATCACGCCGGTGTTCGGCGCATTGGTGAAGGTCGCTCCGTCGAAGCCGGTGAAGACCACGGCGTCCTTCACTCCCGCGCGCTTCAAAATGATGTCGGTCGCGTTACGCATGACCTTGTCGGTGCGATCGAGAGTCGCGCCGGGCGGCAACTGGAAAGCGGCGATCACATAGCCGCGGTCGAGTTGCGGAATGAGCCCGGTCGGCGTTCGCCGCAACAGATCGAAAGCGAAAAAGATGAGGATCGCGTAGATCGCGAGCATGACGACGCCAAGCCGGACGAGACGCGCCGTCGCCGCGCCATATGTCGTCGACAGGCGATCGAACCCGGCGTTGAACGCGTCAAAGAAGCGGCGCAGCGGCGCATGCGCCCAGCTCAGCCGATTGCTGGCGCTTTCTTCCGCCCCATGCGGCTTCAGCAATATTGACGCGAGCGCCGGCGACAGGGTCAGCGACACGAAGGCCGAGATGATCGTTGCGCTCGCAATGGTGATCGCGAACTGCTTGTAGAAGGCGCCCTGCAGCCCGCTGATGAACGCGGTCGGAATAAAGACGCCGCAGAGCACGAGCGCAATGGCGATCAGCGCGCCGCCGACCTCATCCATGGTCTTGTGGGCGGCTTCCTTGGGCGAAAGTCCCTGCGCGAGATAGCGCTCCACATTCTCGACGACGACGATGGCGTCATCGACGACGATGCCGATGGCGAGCACGAGGCCGAAAAGCGACAGCGTATTGAAGCTGAGGCCTGCGGCTTTCATCACTGCAAAGCTGCCGATGAGCGACACGGGAATCGCCGCCACCGGAATGATCGCGGCGCGCCACGTCTGCAGGAAAAGGATCACGACCAGGACGACCAGGACGACCGCCTCGAGCAGCGTATGAACGACCTCGTCGACCGACTGCTGGATGAATTCGGTGGGATTGTAAATGACCGCATAGTCGACGCCGGAAGGAAAATTCTTCTTCAGCCGCTCCATCTCCCGCTTGATGGATTCGGCCGTCTGCAAGGCGTTCGAGCCAGGGCGCTGAAAAATGCCGAGCGCGGTCGCCACGTCGTGGTTCAGATAGGCGTTGAGCGTATAGTCCTGGGCGCCGAACTCGATCCGCGCGACGTCGCGTAGATGAATCTGGCCGTCGGCGTCGGCGCGGATGACGATGTCGCCGAATTGCTCCGGCGTGCTGAGCCGTCCGAGAGTCTGCACCGAAAGCTGAAAGGCGCCCGCCGAGGCGGCGGGCGGCTGATTGACGGCGCCCGCGGCGACCTGCAGATTGGCGGCGCGCAGAGCGGCGATGACGTCGCCGGCCGTCAGATCGCGCGCTTCGACTTTCGCCGGATCGAGCCAGACGCGCATCGAATAGTCTCTCGCGCCGAAGAGGCGCGCGTCGCCGACGCCGTCTATTCGAGCGATGGCGTCCTTCACGTAAAGCGTCGCATGGTTCGAAATATATTGCTGGTCGCGCGAGCCGTCGGGCGACAGCAGATGCACGACCATCATCAGGTCCGGCGACGCCTTCTTCACGACGACGCCGAAGCGCGTCACCTCTTCCGGTAGCCGGGGATTGGCGATCGCGACGCGGTTCTGGACGAGCACCTGCGCGAGATCGATGTTAACGCCCGGCTTGAACACCACGTCTATCGACACATGTCCGTCGCCTGTCGATTGCGACGTGATGTAGAGCATGTCGTCGACGCCGTTGACCTCCTGCTCAATCGGCGAGGCCACGGTTTCGGCGATCACATCCGCCGAGGCGCCAGGATAGGTCGCGGTGATATTGACCGTTGGCGGCGCGATTTCCGGATATTCGGACACGGGAAGTGCGCCTTGCGCGATCACCCCCGCGAGCGTGAGAAGCACGGACAGCACCGCCGCAAAGATCGGCCGTTCGATGAAGAAATGTGCAATGCGCATAGCGTTCCTGGTCTCGCTGACTATCGGTCGCTGACCGCGACGGGCGCTTCCTTGATCTCGCCGTCCTTCGGCTGCACGGCGGCCCCCGGCCGAACCATCGGATTCGCCAGCCCGCCGATCACGATTCGATCCTTTGCGCCGAGACCGGATTGAATGACGCGCAGGCCCCTGTGAATGGCGCCGAGGGTCACCGATTTGGCGACGACCTTGTTGTCATCGGATACGACAAGCACGGTCTTGCTCGTCTGATCCGAAACGACGGCGGCGTCGGGGATAAGCAGCGCCGACATGTCGCCGCTGAACAGACGCAGGCGGCCGAAGGCGCCAGGCGTCAGGAAATAGTCCTTATTGTCGAAGATCGCCCGCCCGCGGATCGTGCCGGAACGCCGGTTGATCTGATTGTCGAGGAAGTCCATGACGCCGCTGCGCGTCCATTCGGTCTCGTCGGCAAGCCGGACGGAAACAGGATTCTTCAACTCATGCGACAGTTCCTTGCGTCGCTCCGCCGCGCGCGCATAGCGAATGTAGTCGGCCTCCGAGGCGTCGAAAACGAAATGAATGGGATCGAGCGTCACGATCGTCGTCAGCAAGGTCGCCCCCGCCTGTCCGCCTTGCACCAGATTGCCCGGGTCGACGCGACGGTCCGAAACGCGCCCGGAGATTGGGGCGCGAACCTGGGTCCACTCAAGATTGAGCTCGGCGTTTCGAAGCGCCGCTTCGGCGCTCAGGACTTGCGCCTTGGCGATATCACTGCTCGCTCTCCGTTGATCGACGTCGCGTGCGGTAATGGTTCGGCCTTGCGTCATTTCCTGCGCGCGCGCGTAATCGCGAGACGACATCGCCGCCTGCGCCTGCGCCCGGGCGAGTTCCGCTCGGGCGCTGTCGACTGCAATCTGATACGGCCGCTGATCGATAACGAACAAGACGTCGCCTGCCTTGACGAATTGTCCGTCTGTGAAATTGATCTTTTCCAGAGCGCCGGAGACGCGCGCGCGGACCTCGACCTGCTTGAGCGGCTCGAAACGTCCCGTATATTCGTCCCAGTTCGGAATCGTTCTGGCGAGTGGGCGAGAAACGACAACTTCGGGAGCCGGCCCTTCCGCTTGCGCTTCTGCTGCTTGGGCGAAATAAAGCAACGCTGCGAATATTTTAAGCAGTGCGCTGACGACTCTCTCGCGACTCACGCCGACGCGCGCGGCCACACGACCCGATAACGTCATCTTGCCTCCGGTTGCGACATCAGCATTGAAGCGCCAGATTTTGACGGGCGCGTAACGCAGACACCACGTAAGATCAGCGCTGTCAGAAGGCAAATCACACACTGAGCGCCTGCTCTTGGCCAGTATTGCCAGGCTTTTCCGAAACGCGCAGACTGCCGTCGGCGAACGGAGGAAGAGATGCCTTTATTCCTGGCGCAATTTTCGTATTCCCCTGCGGCTTGGGCCACCTTCATCAAGGCGCCGCAGGACCGCGTCGCGGCTTCGGAGGCGCTTCTCAAGCACTTCGGCGGGCGCCTCATCGGACTATACTACACGCCGGGCGCAGAATATGACGGCTTTGCGCTGTTCGAGGCGCCTGACGACGCGACGGCGGCCGCTTTGGAGATTGCGGACGTCGCCGCGGGCCATCTGACCCGCAATCGTCTCACCAGAGTCTTCTTGCCCGAAGAAACGGGCGCAATTCTCCGGCAGGCTGCCGCCGCGCCAAGCATGGCTCCAAAAAATCCCGTATAGCTCGCCAGCCTTACAGGCGTCGCGCGTGTTTGGCCGTGGACAATTCAATATGCGCTGAGCAGGTTGACTTTCGCGTTGGCGAGCATCAGTCGCTTAGATAATAGCGATGCGAGATTTCGCATGATGAGTTCTCCCGTTTCCGGATGACTCTTCCGGAACGTCGCATAGGCGCTCAGCGGCAATTCGAGACATTGCACCATCGTGTCGGCCCATACGTCTGCGCTGCGTTCACGTTCGATGAGCGCCATCTCGCCAAACGCCATGCCCGGCGAAATCGAAGCGAGACGCGCGCCGCTGGGCAGCTTTACGCTGACCATGCCGCTCTGCAGGAAAAACAGCGAATCAGCCGGCTCTCCGGCGGCGATGATTCGGTCGCCCGTCTTGAAGGAACGCGCGACTCCAATCGCCGTGATGTAATCCAGTTCATCCGAGGTTAGCCTCGCGAGCAACTCCTGCTCGCTGAGATGTATCGTCTTGGCAAGACCCTCGAAGCCGCCATAGCGATAGATCAGCTGGTCTTCAGCCCATTCGATCGCATCGTCGAGCAGCAGGAAATGACGTAGCTTCGGCAAAACGATATCTTCGCCAAATATCGCCTGCCCGAGCCGCGACTCCTTTTCAAATCCCGCGACAATGATCGTTGCGCCGTCAGCAGCGAGGCCAGCGAGCGCCTCTTCAAAAAGCCGCGAGGCGGCGGTCGTCGCGCTTGGAACGCGTCGAAAATCCAAAATCAACAGCGCGGCCTGCGGCGCCGCGCCGGCGAGCCTGCGTGACACATAGTCCATTACAGCGAATGAGAGCGCGCCAACGAGTTCGATAACTCGAATAGCGCTCGCATGCTGCTGCAGTATCTTAAGTTCGAAAGTCGGTCGGTTGCGGCGCGAGGGAACGGCCGCCGCGTTGTAATCTCTAATAATGCAGGTGCGCACGTCATCGCTGCGATTGAGCAGATGCAATCCGAAATGCGCCGACAGCGCCTCGCAGACCTTTAACCCGCGGACACTGTTGCCATGACTGTCAAGTCGCGGCGAAAAAGTGCCGAGCCCCAGTTGCGCCGGAAGCGCGGCGATAATTCCGCCGCCGACGCCGCTTTTCGCCGGAATTCCGACTCGGTAGATCCATTCGCCGGCGTAGTCGTACATGCCGGAGCTCGTCATTACCGAGAGGGTGCGCGCCACGACATAGGGGGAAACGATCTGGTCGCCGGTCAGCGGGTTGCAGCCATTGTTGGCCAATGTCGCCGCCATCACGGCCAAATCGCGGGCGGTGACAAGCACCGCGCACTGGCGGAAATAGACGTCCAGAACGGCGTCGACGTCATCCCGAAGCACCGAATAATTCCGCAGCAGCCACGCGATCGCGCGATTCCTGTCGCCAGTCGCCCGCTCCGAGGCGAAGACAGCCTCGTCGACGTCGAGTTCGCGTCCGGCGAACCTCCCGAGCATGCGATGAATAACGTCAAAGGCGCCGTCGCCTTCATGCTGATGGATCAAGCCGGAACATGCGATCGCCCCGGCGTTCACCATCGGATTAAACGGCTTGTTGTCGCCTGTCAGTCGGATCGAATTGAAAGCTTCGCCGCTGGGCTCGACGCCGATAACCGACTCGACGCGCTCGTGGCCGAGCGTTTCGAGGGCGAGCGCGAAAACGAACGCCTTGGAGATCGATTGGATGGTGAAAGGCGAGGCGCTGTCGCCAACTTCATAGACGTATCCGTCGATCGTCGCGAGGCTGACCCCGAAATGTCCCGGGTTGGCCCTTGTCAATTCCGGGATGTAATCGGCGACCGCGCCTGAATCGTCAGTGACGAACTGTTCGTGGCAGCGGCGCAAAAAGCCGCGAAGCGGTGGATGCACGACGCCTCCAATTTTTCCGCTAGCGAAAACGATCTCAGATTTCGATCAATGTCACAGCAAAGTTCGCGCCTGTCATCATTCTTCTTCCCGGCCAAACGGTTAAGACCGGCCTGCAATCGACCAAATCCACGAAGTTGCACAAGTTTTTCATGAAATTTTTTTCGAGCCGCACGCAAAGCTGGCCTACTGACCGGCCAAGCGCCGCATGTTGCGATTGGCGGCGGCACGCGCATCGCGTTGTAACCTTATTCGTGGCGACGACGAATAGCGTGGACGGGTTCTCACAAGACCCTGAACCGCTCGTCCCGCGAGCTGATTTGCAAGGAGATGTAAATGAACGCCAAAATCGTTTCGGGCGCCCCTGCGGCCGCCGCCGCGATCGCTCTGGTGCTGAGCGGCGCTGCGCCGGCGCCCGCGCTCGCCAAAAAAATGAGCAAGACCGTCCATTGCAGCGGAATCAATTCATGCAAGGGGAAGGGAGTCTGCAAAACCGCGAACAACGCCTGCAAGGGCATGAACGCCTGCAAGGGACAGGGGTGGCTGCCTGAAAAATCGGCAAAAGCCTGCGAGGCGAAGGGCGGCACTGTCGCCGAAATGTGAATCACGCGGCGCGGACGGACGGCTTTACCGCTCCGTGCCGCGCCGGTTCCCGATTTAGAGGGCGCGCCGAAATTGCAAATCAGCGTCGATGCGCCTGAAAGGAGGCGATTAACTCGTCGCGCATCGTCCAGTGCAGCAAGACCCGACCGAAAAGCGACGCGATGCCCGTAAGCAGGATGACTGAGCCGAACTGCCAGATACAGACCGACACCGCCGCATCCTGCCGGAAAGACAGGCGCAGGGCTCCCGCCGCCAGCGCCGTCGACGCGAGCGCCGCAAGACCAATCGTCACGAATGGCGCGATGGGCGCCCCGCGCTTGACCATAGAAAGTATGAGAAGCGCCGCCGGTATGCTGATGGCGAGGATCGTTGGCAGGCAGTCAATGTCCGAATGCGACAGCAGACCGGACACGCCGAACGCATCGACATCCCTCCAGCATCCAACAGCGAGCGCGCCGACCCAGACGAATAAGAAAATCCCGGCGGCGAATCGCTCCCAGATCGGTCGCGCCGGACAACCGGCGCTGAAGGCGCCCGCCGCGGCGACGACGCTCGTCAAAAAGGCCGCAGCGACTTCCGTCGCAAACTGCGGATCAGCGACTTTGGACAGAAAGTCAGGCCTGATCCCCATGAACGCCACGACGATCGCAACGTAGCAAAGCGAAACCGTAAACCAAACGAGCGCGCGTTTCGCGGGGTGCGCCAACGGGCGTATCGGCGCGCAATTTTGGGTCAGGGTCTTGATCAGGGCTTCGTTCAACATCAGCTAGCCATTCCCCTCGAGCGCCCGCCGCATCGCTTTGACGGCTCTGTGAATTCCGACTTTCAGCGAACCGACGCTCTTCCCCGTGACCCGAGACGCTTCATTAAGCGAGAGGCCTTGTATCTTGATCAGCTCGATCGCCTGCCGCTGGCCAACCGGCAATATCGCCAAGGCTTGGCGAAGGGCCTCCCGATCGTCCCTCGCCTCTTGATCGGATTTCGCGCCATCGCCGTGAAAGGTTTCAGGCAACACGTCGACCGCAGTTTCGTTGGCGCGCGCGTAACGGGTTCGCGCGGCGTCGGCGACGCGTCGCGCGGCGATGGTCATGAGCCAGGGGATAAAGGGTCGACCGCGATCATACGTCTGACGCACAGTGTGAATGGACACCAGGATTTCTTGAACGACATCCTCGGCATCATGCGCATTCGGCCAGCGCCGCATGACGAACCGGCGCAATACCGGAAAGAGATCGGACAGGAGCTCGCCGTACGCCGCCTGATCGCCGTCCTGCGCCGAGGCCATCAGGGCGCGCCAGCGACTTTCCCGATCGTTTGACGTTTCGCTCAATTCGCCATGTCCGCCGCGAATCCGCGTAGCTCGCTCCGCCGCTTCCGAATCACCCGGGACGGAACGCTCAGGCCCGATGGCTTCGTTTTAGTCGATCAGGCGTCGCCGCGCCATCCGACGGACTCGCCTTGCAGGCCCCATGGGGAGTAACCTTTGGCGCGGTCGCGACGAATAAACGCTTGAGAGGCGAGCGGTCGTTTTGGTAAGCGCAAGGAAACGCCAGATTTTTGACCATGAATGAATGAATCCAGGGAAAGCAGAGGGAGAACAAAATGTCAGACAAGAAGCTTCGCGCCGCCTTCGCCATCGCCGGCGCGTTTGCAGCGGCCTGCTCGCTGGCCGAAACGGCGCAGGCCGCGAAATCCGAGGAGAAGTGCTTTGGCGTGTCCTTGAAGGGCAAGAACGATTGTGCGGCTGGCCCCGGAACGAGCTGCGCGGGAACGTCGAAGACGGATTATCAGGGCGGCGCATGGAAATATGTTCCGAAGGGCACCTGCACGTCCATCGTGACGCCGAAGGGCAAAGGCAGCCTCGAGCCCATCGCCGACTAAGGCCGCATGGAGACGCGTTCCACCCCCGAGCGTAGAAGCGAATATCCGGCGTCCTCGCTGCCAGCTCGCGCGGGGGCGGGATTCAAGAGCGCGCATTTCGCCGACATCGAAGCCGCCGCGCCCGGCGTCGGCTTCTTCGAAATCCACGCCGAAAATTACATGGGCGCCGGAGGACCGCCGCACGCTCAGCTGATGCGATTGCGGCGGGACTTTCCGCTGTCGATCCATGGCGTCGGCTTGTCGATCGGCGGCGCCGAGCCTCTCGACCGAGAGCACCTTCGCCGCGTGAAATCTCTTGTCGATCGCTATGCGCCGGCCGCCTTCTCGGAACATCTCGCCTGGTCAACGCAAGGCGGGCGCTTTCTGAACGATCTGCTGCCACTGCCCTATAATTCGACGACTCTGGCGCATGTGGTCGCGCATGTGGATGAAATTCAGGAGACGCTCGGCAGGCCGATACTGCTTGAAAATCCCGCGGCCTATCTGCGGTTCCAATCCTCGGACTATTCCGAGATCGACTTCTTGCTCGAGATCGCGCGCCGCACGGATTGCCGGCTGCTGCTCGACGTGACCAACGCCTATGTCAGCGCGACGAATCTCGACTTTTCCGCCGAGGACTATATCGACGCGTTCCCGATGTCCTACGTCGAAGAAATTCATCTCGCCGGATACGCCGAGGATGCCGACGAGATCGGCGATCTTCTGCTGATCGACGCCCATTGCGCGCCTGTGCAGCAAGGGGTTTGGCGTCTCTACGATCGCGCCCTGACGCGGCGCGGACCGGTCGCGACGCTGATCGAATGGGACAATGACATTCCGCCATGGCCGCTGCTCCTGGAGCAAGCCACGCATGCGGAGCAGTTTCTCAAGAGCAGACGGCGTGCCGCCGTAGATGACGCGGGATCGGAGGCGCTTCATGACGGCGTCGGTTGATTTCGATCAAGGCGCGTTTGTCCGCGCGTTGCTCGATCCCGAACTGCCAACGCCGAACGGGCTTGAAGCGCGCCGCGGCCTGCAGCCGGAGCGGCGCTTCGCGGTCTATCGCAACAATGTGTGCGTTGGACTGGTCGACGCGCTGGCGGAGCGCTTTCCGGTTTGCCGGCAACTGGTCGGCGATGAGTTTTTCCGCGCCATGGCGCGATGCTATGTGCGCGACTTGCTTCCGCGCACGCCGATGCTCTTCGACTATGGGAACGATTTTGCGGACTTCGTTTCAAGCTTCGAGCCAGCGCGCGAGGTTCCTTACCTCGCGGATGTCGCGCAGCTCGAATATGCCGTCGGCCAATCCTATCACGCCGAGAACGCCGCGCCGCTGTCAATGGACGCGCTTCGCGCCCTTCCATTCGATCGACTGGCCGGCGCGACGGCCGAATTGCATCCATCGACGCATGTCGTCGCGTCGCAATATCCGATCGTTTCGATCTGGCGACGCCACATGTCGGATGATGACGCGGCGCAGCTGGAATTGGACCATGGCGAAGAGGCGCTCGTTGTTCGGCCTCACCTGACGATTAACGTCACAGCGCTTCCCGTCGGCGGATCGGCCTTCGTGCGTGCGCTTGAGCGCGGAGAAGCATTCGGACAGGCCGTCGATGCGGCGAGCGGCTTAACGCCGGAGTTCGATTTGACGGCCTGTTTGCAGGCGCTTTTCCTTGCGGAGGCGTTTCTCGCCGTCAACGTCTCACACTAGCGAAATTTCGTCGCCCGGCCTGCTTGACGATCGTGATGGAGATTGAGACGCAATGAATATCATAACAACGATTGCGCGCTGGATGGATGCTATCCCTTATTCTCTCATCGCGCTTTTTCTTCGGATTGTCGCCGCTCATCCATTCTTCGTTTCAGGCCAAACCAAGATCGAAGGGCCGACCGTCGGCGGCGAACTCTTCGGCCTGGATCTGTCGTTCCAAATCCCGACGGCGGTGCGCGACTCGACCTTCGCCCTGTTTGCCGATGAATATAAGGTCCCGCTCATTTCGCCGACGGTCGCCGCCTATGTGGCGAGCGGCGTCGAATTCGTCCTGCCGCTGCTGCTTGTTCTCGGGCTTCTGACGCGTTTATCGGCGTTTTGCCTTCTGATGATGACCATGGTCATTCAGATCTTCGTCTACCCTGACGCATGGTGGACGGTCCATGCCTACTGGGCAGCGATTCTCGTCGTGTTGATCGCGCGCGGACCCGGCGTGATCTCCCTGGATCATCTGCTGTTTCGGCGACGGTCGGCATAGAGGCTGGTTCACAGGGGCGTAGTTGCCGCCGCTGTCACGCTCTTAGGGTTGATCGACATAGATGACGATGCCGGTCTGCTGGGGCGCCGTGTGCGCATGCGCGAGCCCAACGCCCACGCCGAAGAAAATGACCGAACCAAGGATCGCTCCGATGATCTTACCGCTGAACTTCGACATAATGTCCTCCTGTCATTTGATAAAAGGACATTAGCGGATGAATACCTGAGCGAATGTGCGCCCCCGCACGCGCTGCGACTTGGGTCAGCTCCCCCAAATTGGAGCGCAGGTTTGGCCTCGCCACAGAAGCCCAATGGTCGGGTTCTCGGCGGCGCGAGCGCGGCGTCGGCGTTTCTTTACAAGCGCGAAAGCTCGTCTCAGCCGCGATCCAACCACACGCCGAGGATCGCCCCGCCGATGGCGCCGGCGACGGCGCACATGAATCCGACGGGAAGTCCTGCAACGGCGACGCCCAAACCCGCCGCGAGCGCCGCGCAGATTCCGGCGAAGGCGATTGGGGTCGTCCCATGAATGGCGTCAGATGCGCCCGCGTATGTCCTGGCGAATTTTCGTGGCTTGGCCATTGTCCGTTCCTCGCTTGCGTCCAGGCCGTCGCCTGATGTCGCTTGCAAGAGCAGATAGGACGCCGCGGGCCAAAAAGGCGCGCCCGCCGATACGGCTGGCCGTTATATCATCAGGGATTTCTGGAGCTTGGCCGCGCAGCGCTTTTCCGCGTCAGCCAAATTCGCCCCCGACGGAAGACCGCCGGGGGCGAAACCGAGTTTAGGCCGAGACCTGCAACTGGTCGGCCGACGATTTGCCGCTGCGCCGATCGATGGCGATTTCGTACGTGACCTTTTGGCCTTCCGCGAGGCCAGACAGGCCTGCGCGTTCAACCGCACTGATATGGACGAAGACGTCGGGGCCGCCGGACTCCGGCTGGATAAAGCCAAAGCCCTTTTGGGCGTTGAACCACTTTACGGTGCCTGTCTGCATGAGATGTCCTTTCAAGAACAGGGTTCCGCGCCGCACGACATGCGCGGCGCGTTTCGGGATCGAAGTTCTGGAGAGGAAGTCAGGAGCCGACGCGCCAAGGGAGCGAAAGCAAGATCGTTCGGCCGAAATTCGATAGGCGATACTTAGCCCGTATGGACGAAAATACAAGCGGTGACGCAAGCGGCATCGCGCCATTGGAGCGCGTCGCCAAACATGGAGCCGAAGTAGACCTGGGAGCAGAGAGGCCTCAAAGGCTTCGCTTTCGGCGGTCGCTGAATCGGCAGGGCCTTGCTGTCCTTATGCGGTCCATGGCGCCCCGGTCAGGCGGCGCGAGGCGTAAGTCCAAGCCATTGTGAAACGCCGGGTAAGGAGCGCCGCGCGATGGCTTCAAAGCCGAGGACCAGAATCAATGAGACGCCGAGGGTGGGCAGAAAAACGCCTATGACCAAGATCAACAAGACGAGAGCCGGCGCCCAACGCGGCGGCGCTGCGAGCGCCGGCGGGGCGCCCAATGCGCCTTTCGAGCGACGCCGCAGCCACATCAGCATCGACGTCACGACGAGTGTCAGAAAAGACAAAGCCGTGAATAGGCCAAGCACTTGATTTGCGACGCCGAAAAGATGACCCTCATGCGCCGCGACGCCGACGCCAACGACTTTGTCTATGAGCGGCTTGCCGGAAAAATCTTCGCGCCTGACCACGTCGAAGCTTGTCGGGTCAACATGTAGCGTCTCGCGAAGCGGCCGATTTTGCGATTCCGAGCGCACCAGCCAATTGGCGTTCTTGGGGGATGGCGGCGCCAACATCACGGGATCAGCGAGACGTGCGCTTAGAGCAACCGCGGCGACCCGGTCGAAACCTACGATGCGCGCCGGCGCCGGACCTTGCGTCATGGTTGAATGGCCTTCATGGCCTTCATGGCCTTCACGGGCTCCATGCTCACTCGCGGCCTCGGCGAGCGCCTGGGGCGCGGACTGAAAAGCCGCGACGCGCTGCGCCTTCGCCGAGTTCGGCCCAGTGGTCCAATCCATTTTGACCTGCTGCTGAGGCGTGATCCCCCGCGACCAGCGAAACGCTTCGCCCCACACCTTCGTCCAGGGCAAACCGGAGACGAGCAAAAACAAGGCGAAGAATGAAACATAGAGACCCGTGACCGCGTGCAAATCGCGCAGAAACGGCCGGCCCTTTCGCGGGTATAATACTCCCGCCACGCCAATTGAATTGCGTGGCCACCAAAGATAGAGCCCCGTCAATATCATCACGATGGCCCAAGCCCCGGCAAGTTCGAGCACAATTGCGCCGGCGTCGCCAAGGAGCATGGAGCCGTGAATGTCATGCATAAATGTCGAAAGACGCCATTTCTCGGCATCGACTTTGAGAATCTCAAGCGTATCCTGGCGGACGAGCACGCGTTGCTCTTGCCCCTGCGCGTCGACGACATGCACCCGCGCGGCGTCCGAGGGATCGTTTCGAAGTTCAAGACCCTTGATGCGAGAATGCGGGACAGCGGCGAGAGCCGCTTCGACCTGATCGTCGAGACTACGCGCGGGGGCGGAAAGCGACATATGGCTGTATGGCCTGTCGAAAAAGGCGTCGATCTGCGGCTTGAACAGATAGACCGACCCAGACAAGGCGAGGATCGTTACGAAGGGCAGGCAAAAGAGCCCAGCATAGAAATGCCACCGCCAAATCATCCGGTAGGACGTAGCGGCGCTCAGCCTGCTGTTTACTGCCTCTTGTTCTGAGAGGGGCATCGTCGACATGTTGGCCTCCTATGCGCTTGGATGTCAGATCCGTGATCCGCCTCGCGCAGAGCGAAATTATGCTGCGACTCTTGCTCAATGCAAACCCTGAGAGGGGCTCGCAGGCGTTTCAGCCGCGAAACGAAACTTTGACGCTCGGCGTCACGGAAGCAATCAGCCTCGGGTCATGGCCTCCGATCTGCGCCGGCGCGGAGAGATCGCCTTCGGCGCCTCGCGCGCGGCGGGATGCCTTCGGTCGAGTGCGAGATGCGTCAGCGGAGCGACAAATACGCGCGTGCGTGCGTCGCCTTCGATCGTGAACTGGCACATGATATTTTCACCGTGGTCGCTCGAGAACACGTTGACGATACGCAGTGTCGGCGAGGTCGATCCGATGATTTGCCTCGATTGCAGGTAGCCAAGAAGCGGCTGTCTCACATGCGCAGACGCCGGCAGGCTTCTTCTCAGCCGTTCGACAAATGGGTGTGCTTCACGATCAAACTTAATCATAGGCTTCCTCTTAAGGGAAAGGGCCGCAACGCCACGAAATCAACTTGTCCGCGCCAATCGGCTTCAGCGAATCGTAGTCGCGCCTCGCCTGCAATTCGTTCAGCGGTCGAACGCCGACGCAACGTATGCTCGCGCAATCGCGAAGTTACGGAGTCGCCAGCGCCGCTAAACTACGGCGCCGACTTCTCTAATTCAGGCGCCGACTGCGCGCATCGCCCATTTAAAACGCGACTCTTATCGTGCCCATTGCGTTGAACGGAACGGGGCGCCTGGATAGATGCTGAGTCTTGGCGTGGAGAAGTTGTTGTCCACGGATTCGAAATATCGGGTATTAGCGAGATTGCGCAGATTGAGTTGCGCGGTCACGTCGTTGCCCATAACCTTAACCTTATAGGCGGCCATTGCATCGAGCCGCACATAGCCGGGCAGCTGGAAGGTGCTCTGATCGTCGCCCTGGCGGTTGCCGACCACGAACACGCCAAACCCGAGACTGAACCCGTCCAGCTCGGATATCTCCTTAATGTCCCATTTCGCCCAGAAGCTGCCCTGATAGCGGGGCACGCCAATGAGGCGGCGTCCGAGCGTGGTGGTCGCCGGATCGGTGTTGTTGTCCTGGGTGACGCGCGCGTCCATATAGGTGAAGCTGCTAATCAGGCTGAGATTGTCGAGAATCTTCCCCGTCGCGTCGAGTTCCACGCCCCGGCTGCGCGCTGCGCCGACCAAGACGAGCGCGGTCGGATCCAGCGATGTGACGTCCCTCACGGGAATATTCGTCTTGGTGAGGTTATATAACGCCAATGTGGTCAACAGACGTCCCTCGAACCACTCCGCCTTGGCGCCGATTTCGATCTGTTCGCTCTTTCCCGGCGCGAAGGGCCGATTGAATTGGTCAACGCCAATCGAGGCGTTGACGTTCGGTCCGAACGCCTGCGTCCAACTTCCATAGAAGCTCGCCCAGGGAACGGGCTGGACCAGTAATCCGACGCGCGGACTGAAGGCCGAGTCGAAACGCGTGGGCGCAAAGAAGGTGTATTGCCGATTGGCGGTAGAAAAGGGATTGCCGACGGCGAGGGGATTGATGGTGTAGGGCTGAGTGAAGATGTACGATTCCGCCAGGTCGCCGGTTGCCCCTCTCGCTTGCCCTTGCCAGAACCAGTCGAAGCGACCGCCGCCCAGAATATGCACTTTGCCGTCCAGAAGCGTGATGTGATCCTGGAAGTAGAAACCTTCCTGGTTCGTGAGGTTCGCTTGGCGATCGTTCAGGAAGCGGGGCCGGTCAAAGACGCGTTGCCATTCATAAAAGGCTGTAGGGATCGAGGTGTAGATATTGCTGGTCCACGGAGAGAACATATTGACTGTGAGCAAAGGATTCGGCGGAAAAAAGCGCCCCTGATTGCCGTATATCGAGTGGACGCGCTGATAGTCGAATCCGAGCAGCGTATCGTGATGAGCGCCGAGAAAATCGAAATGCCCGAGCAGATCTAAATTGGTTCCGTAGACGTCCGAGTCATTCTGCTGACTGAAGGCGTTCTTCAGGACATTGCCTATCGCATCGATGCCTGCATGACTGGAGTAGGCGTCATCATGATGTAGGAACGCCGCCAGAAACCGCTGCTTGAACGTGAACATGTCGTTGAAACGGTGCGTGAAGTCCGATCCGACGAACACGTTGTTGTTATTGGACAGCGGCACATACGGACCTTCAAGGTTGCGCGAAACCGGAACGTCCGCCGGCCTCGTGGTCTTGAAGGGATTGATGGTCAGGCCGAGGTTTGGCCTATAATCCTGATTGTAATACTCGACGTCCGCCACGAAGGTCGTATCCTCGTCCGGATGCCAGGCGACGCTCGGATTGACGTGCACTCGTTCGGCGCGGCTGAAATCAACAAATCCGCCGGTGTTCAAATAGCCGCCCGAGAACCGATAGAAGAGAGATCTGTCTTCGTTCAACGAATCGGCCATATCCCATTCGGTGAAATAGTCGTCATATTTGCCGAAGCGCTGCTGCACCATGTAGATTCGATTGACGACCGGACGCTTCGTTATAAGGTTGATCAGTCCGCCAGGATCGCTGCGTCCGTAGAGCATCGCATCCGGCCCTTTCATCACTTCGATTCTCTCGATGTTCGACGTGCCGAAATCGGTAAAGTTGGTCGGGGACACCGCCAACAATCCGTTTCGGAAGATTCGCGGCGTCTGGAAGCCGCGAATGCGGGTGAAGGATGCGTTGCCGCCTTGCGTCTGCGCCGATTGCACGCCGCTGACGTTTTCGAGCGCGCCTTTGATGTCGGTGACGCTCTGATCCTGGATCACCTCCCCTGGCACGACCTTTACCGAGGCGGGGAGCTGGATCATTGGAATGGCCATCTTCGTCGCGGTGGACGTGGTCTTGACGACGTAACTGTCCTGCCGGCGGGGAATCCCCAGGAGCGGCTGAGGCGCCGACTGCGACGGCGACGGTTGTGAGACGGCGCCTTGTGGCGCGCCCGTCGAGGCGCCCCTCGAAAGTGGCGCCCGCTGGGGCTTTCCGGTCGTGCGGGCCCCGATATCGATCGTGGGCAGATTTTGTTGCGCTTCGGCCATGGTCGACCAGCACATGAGGGCGAGTGCTCCGGCGGAGACGCCGCGAGATAGAGTGTTGACGGACATGAGAATCCCCTTATGCGGCGCGAACCGCAATTCTGAATTGATCTGAGAGTGGCGCAGCCTGCCTTGGAAAGGCGATCAGGTCAGGAAAACACAGGGGGCGCGCGGGACGACCAACTACTGGCCCATCCCAGGGCGGACGGCACAAATCCGCGACGGGAGAAATAGGCGACGGAGCCGTGCGCCGCAGAGACGCAACAATATCCCGCGACAAAAATGCCTGCGATGAGAAAAGCTAAAGCGTCGCGCCCGCCAGGGGTACAGGACAGGCAACATTGGGTGTGCCCAGGGCGCGGATGCGCCGGCCCTTCGTCACCAGCTTGCGCATTGCAGTTTGCAGTATCTGTGGATGACGCCAGGCCGCTTGCGACCGCCTGATACTCGCGAGTTTCGATCGCATCGCGCGAACCAGCCGTCAGCACGAGGGCGATCGCGGCAATCTGCAGACAAACAGCTAGAAGACGGCAGGGGAATAATCTGGTCACGGATCTAAGATCAGTCCGGCAGGAAAAGATCTTTGATGCACAAAGGCCGACGCGCGCGCCAATTTGAATCGCATAGCCGCGAGCCGCCTCACGCGAAGCGGATTTGCTGAATTCGGCAAGCGGATGATTCCGAGGCATTGACAGGACCGAATGGAAGTCTTCACGAAGCGACGAGTCGGGATATTGATACGCCAGGTCACCTTGCAACAGCCTGTCATTAGACTTGATGCTGGCAATTACAGACGGTTGTGACATTTTAGCCACAACCTTCCGGAGCAGAATCACCAGCCACAGCGGCGAGCGGAAACAGCAATGGCCGGAACTCGACCTTGAGCGTCATCAGACTTGGAAGAGTAAGTATTTTGGCGGCGCCGATAAAAATCGACGCCGACTCCCATGCGTTGTCTCCATCATAGATCGGTTGTCGCGCGAGCCGTAGTAAGGCGCTCAGCGCTACAGGAGGAGCGTGCCTGATGAAGATCTTGCTGGTCGAGGATGAGAAGGAGATGGCGCGTCTCGTGGCGTCGCTCATCGCTCACTCTGGTTTCAAAATCGACGTGGTCACGACAATCGCCGACGCGTTCCATGCAATTCGCAAAGGAGCGTATGACTTGCTTCTCTTGGACAGAAGATTGCCCGATGGCGACGGGGCGTCCATCTTGAAGATGGCAAGGCACCTGCATCCCGGCATTCGAGTCATTATGCTGACGGCGTTGGATGCGTTGAGCGACAAAATATCCGGGCTGAACGCCGGGGCCGATGATTACTTGACCAAGCCTTTTCAGGGCGAAGAGCTCATTGCGCGTATCCGCGCCTGTTTCCGGCGGCCGGGCGGGGAAATCCGCCCGCCTATTGTTGTCGGCGCCCTGTCTTACGACCTGCAGACGGACGACGTATCGGTCGATGGCTCGATCATTCATTTGTCTCGTCGAGAATTGATGCTGTTAAGGACGCTCGTGCAAAGAGTGAGCAGAGTGACCTCACGAGATTCTTTGCTTGTCGAGATTTATGGAAGCGAAGACGACGTGCGTGATACGGCTCTTGAAACGATTGTTTCCCGACTTCGCCGGAGACTGTCCGAACTCGGCGCTCGCGTCGAAATTCATACCGTGCGCGGGAGAGGCTACTTGCTGGCGGAGAAGGGATTGTGAAATCGCTGCCTCTCGCGCCACGCGTTGTCGGATATCTTATCGTCGCTCAGTTGTTTGCTTTCTTCTGCGGTTGGACCATTTCGACCGCGCTATCGATGGCGGGAATCGGCGTTTTTCCCTCGTCATGGGACTCACTTGCGATTTCACGAGCGCAAAGACAGGCGATCGCGTCACTCGCCGCGGATGAGGACGGAGCTGTCCGCATTACGCCGACGCAAGAACTTCTATCCGAGATTCGTCGCGCCCCGCACATGCGGGTCGCCGTGTTCGACAAATTTAAGCAAGCGCTGCCTGGGTCAGATCCGGTGTTGGTTTCCATTCTGACTCCCGTCGTCGGGATCAGTCCAACTCATGTTCATTTTGCGCTTCCCGATGACGATAGTTTTGCGCCCGAAGGCTTCATGGCGCCGATGAGGACTCCATTCGGACAGCTGCATATCGCGGTGCATGGACAAAAATTTCAATGGAACGACCTGATTGACGCCTGGGCGTTCGATATCAAAGTTCTTGCCGCCTATTTTGCAACGGCCGCCGTGCTTTCGACCGCGACGGCGTGGTTTGCTGTGCGAAATGGGCTTTTGCCGTTGCGTCAGATTGCTCGCGAAGCGTCGCTCATCGATATGGACACTCTCGGAAATCGGCTGACTTTGGATGTCGTGCCAACTGAGGCGATGCCGCTCGTCGGAGCGATCAATCAAGCGCTCGAGAGACTTGATGTCGGAACGAGAAGACAACGACTTTTTACCGCAAATGCGGCCCATGAATTGCGCACCCCAGTTGCGGTGCTTGCGGCGCGCCTCGATGCGCCCCGCGAACCGAATTTTGAATTCCAACTGAGACGAGATGTTTGGCGCATTTCCCACATCGTCCACCAGCTGCTCGCGGAAGCGCGCGCGGAAGAGCAAACATTGCCTCTTGATGAGCTTGTGGATGTCGCTGCCTCGGTGCGGGCAATGGTTGACGACGCCGCATTGCTTGCAATTCGGGACGGCCGTGAAATCGAGTACCTGGGTCCCTCAGGCGCTGTCTTCGTTCGCGGCAACAAGGTTGCCATCGAGGCGGTTGTCGCGAACCTTATAGACAACGCTCTTCGTGCTGAGCCGCGGGGCGGCTCTGTGGCGATTAGAGTCAATGAGAATGCGACGATTGAGGTGATTGATCACGGCGCCGGCGTCGCCGAAGACGATCGGCGAGCGATTTTCGAGCCGTTCTGGCGCATGAGCGAAGGCGCATCCGGCGCGGGGCTTGGCTTAGCAATCGCCAAGGAGCTCGTGAGCAAGCTGAAAGGAAGGATATGGGTTGAAAATACGCCGGGCGGCGGCGCGACTTTCAAAATATCCCTTCCGCGTGCGGTTTTATGACAAGTCCGGCGGAGATTCGATAATTCTCTCCGGCGAGGCGCGTCAGCGCCCAGAGAAACGCGGCTCCCGCTTCTCGAGGAAAGCGGCGCGCCCCTCCATATAGTCATCGCTGTCGAAGCAGGCGCTCGCCAAAGCTTCGCACTGTTCGTGCGACGGTGCGCCCGGCATTCGTCCGGCGGCGCGGATCGCCGCTTTGGCGGCGCGCAAGGTCAAAGGCGCGCCGGCGGCGATCGTCTCGGCGAGCGCATGCACGCCGCCTTCGAAGCTCTCCGACGCAAACAGCCGGCTGACAAAGCCGCGTTCCTTAGCTTCGGCGGCCGTCAGGCGGCGCGCGGTGTAAAAGAGATCGAACGCCAGTTGCACGCCGACCGCGGCGACGACGTAAGACATCGCCGCAGGCGGATAGCCGACGCCGAGTTTCGTCGCCGGAATGGCGAAAACAGCCTGCGAATCGGCGATCCGCAGGTCGCAGGCCGCGGCAATTCCGAAACCGCCGCCCAGGCAAAACCCCGACACGGCGGCGATCGTGGGTTTAGAAAGATTCGAAATCGCGTCGAAGGCCTCGACATTGGCCTTCTCATAAGCGCGCCCGCCGTCGCTGGTCGCGCGGAGCGTCGAAAATTCGCTGATGTCGGCGCCGGCGCAAAACGACATGCCCGGCGCGCCGCTGATGACGAGCAGCCGCACTTCCTCGGCCGCGTCGATGTCGCGCATCAGCGGCGGCAACGCGCGCCACATCTCGAAGTCGAAGGCGTTGCGCTTGGCCGGATTTTCGATGTTGAGCCGCGCGACGCCGAAATTCAGCGTGACGCGCAGTTTGGGTGTCGGAGATTGGATCGCCATCATTCCTCGTGAGCGCGTCTTCGAACGTCGCCGGATCGCCTGTTCCTGCAATGCGCGACGGAATGTCGCGCCGCGCCGCGGCTTCCGCGACCTCATGCCACAACATTCGGCGCAGGCGACCGAGTTAAGGTCGACATCGCCTCTCAGGGAACCTCCCCGCATAATTCGGAGCTGCAATCGCGATGGGAACAGATAAATTCGCGTCGCCCGGTGCCTTACGGTTGACTTTAGCCTTTGCGGTGTTTCTCCACCATACGACAAGTTTCAACCTTGGCATGTCCGCCGTGCTGATCTTTTTCGTGCTGAGCGGCTACTGGGTCGCGGCGATGTGGAAGAGGACCTATTCCAAGACGACGTCGGCCTATTTCACCTACCTCGTTTCGCGCGTCTGGCGAATCGCGCCGGTTTTCGCTCTGTGCTCGGCAATCACCTGGGCGCTTCTGTTCTGGCGCGGCGATGCGCCGATGGCCTTTGGCGGGCTGATGCATCAGCTCTTCTCCAACATCATGATCCTTGGCTACAACTCGCTGCCGTTCCAGGCCAATATTCCCGGCTGGTCGCTGGATATGGAATTGCAGTTCTATCTAATCGCGCCGGCGATCATCTTTCTCATTTCGAAAAACATCCAGCTCTTGTTGATTTGCCTTGTCATTTCGGCCGCCGCGCCACTGCTCGGCGGCTCCGCCACTGTCGCGCCTTTCCTCTTGTTTTTTGGCGTCGGCGTCGCTGCCGCGAGCCATGAGTTGAAGCCGAGCCGCGCCTTCGCCTATCGCGCGCTTTATGCATCGCTCGCAGTGCTCGTCTTCTGCGCCGCGCTGCTCGCCAAAGAGCTTTATTTCGGCTCGGCGCAAGGCGCAATGGCGCTCGCCTTCAGTAGCAAGACCAATCTGCTAATTGCCGCGACGATGACGCCCTGGGCGCTTTACACCACGCAGCAGTCGAGCGGCGCCAAGGACCGCATGTTCGGCGAATTGTCCTACATCTTCTACCTGCTGCACTGGTCGGTGATCGGCGCTTTGAAGACCGGCGAAGGCTCCTATCTCGATCGCGTGCTGCTCTGCTCCGAGGCGCTCGTCATCATCTTTGTCGCCTCCTATCTGATCTGGCGTTTGTTCGATCGGCCGATCAACAAATTGCGGGCCTCCTGGGTCTCCGGGCGGATTCTTGACGCGCCAGTCGGGTTCGGTTCGGCGGGAGTTGCCGGCGCCGCGCCGGCGATGGCTTAGGCCGCGCGCTACGGGCGGGAGCCTTCCTCGGCCCCTGCCTGATCCGACCTCGCGAACGCCACGTCCAAAAATTTGCTTGAGTCCAGTCGGCGGGCTATGGGTGCGCCATGTTCCCCGGGGCGCAGCGATTGGCGTTTGTTCTGGCTGTCACCGGCGGGCTGACGCTTCTTAGCCTCAAACGCTCGGATGAGCCGACGCTCAGTTGCGCGACGGTCGACGGCGGCGGCGCCGAGTACAAGATCCTCGTCGTCGGTGAATCTTGGGCCTCGGACGGCAAGATTCTGCCCGAACTGCCGCGCGCCGTGTCGGAGAGACTTCACGGTCGCGGCGTCAAGGCCTGCAGCATTGGTTTCGCGGGTCGAAACTCGCGCTTGCTGTATACGGAACTGCGCGAGAAGTTTCCGAGAGAAAAACTCTACCGCCTTTTTGACGACAGAAAGCCTGACAAGGTCGTTCTCATGAACGGCGTCAACGATGAAATTCAACACGTCGGCGCTTCGGCCTATGTCGAATATACGAAAAAGCTCGTCGAGTATTTTTCCGACGTCGACGACGTTCAAATCATCGCCATTCCCCGCGTCAATGAACGCAGCTTCAAGCCGCCCAATCTCTACAGCGCCGTCAAGCGATCCATATTGAGCTGCTTTTATGATCAGTGTCAGAAGCAGGTAAACGACCTTTATCGGGTCGCCCTTTGGCGCGACCACCCTGAACTCAATATTATTGAATATGACGAATTCATCGATCGCTACGAGGGAAACGAGCGGCGCTACACCGCCGATGGCGTGCATCTGACCGACGAATATTTCCACAGGTATGGAAAATTTATCGGCGGCGCGCTTTCGCTTGGAAAGGACGCCGGGAAATAGCGCTTGCGAGCGCCGCGCCCTGCTATAAGCCCGCCATGGACCTCCTCTCTCGCCTGCTTCACCGCGACGGGCTGATGCTGATCATCGACAAGCCGGCCGGCGTCGCCGTCCATCGCGGCCCGAAGGGCGGCCCGAGCCTTGAAGACGCCTTCGACCAGCTGCGCTTCGGCCTCCCCCGTCCGCCGGCGCTGGCGCACCGTCTCGACAAGGACACCTCCGGCTGTCTCGTGCTCGGGCGTCACCGCAAGGCGCTGGAGCGGCTAGGCCGCCTGTTCAAGTCGGGCCGCGTCGGCAAGACCTATTGGGCGGTGGTCGAGGGTGCGCCTTCGGGCGAGCAAGGCGAAATCGACCTTGCGCTCGGGCGGCTCGACGCCGCGCGCGGCTGGTGGATGCGACCGGACCCGCTCGGCTTGCCGGCGCGCACCTCATGGCGTCTGCTCGGCAGAAGCGCCGACGACGCGCTCGCCTTTATTGAATTTACGCCGCATACGGGGCGCACGCATCAAATCAGGGTGCATGCGCAGGCGAAGGGCTGGCCCATTCTCGGCGATCCGATCTATGGCTCAGGCCGCCGCGAGGACGCGCCGCCGCTACATCTTCATGCGCGCGCGGTGAGCGTGCCGATGCAGGACGGCAAGGCGCCCGTCGAAGCCGTCGCGCCGCCGCCGCCGCATATGTCAGAGGCCCTCGCCGCCTGCGGCTGGCGCGGCGCGGCGCAGCCGTAACGCGGCGATTGCAAATCGGCGCCGAAACGCCCAACATATCGAGGGAATTTGGAGCGACATATGGCGGCCGCCACTCCTTCGCCGATGGCATCCTCCTGCCGGAGCGGTAGCGCTTTCGCGCTGGACCGGGGGCTGCTCTACGATCTCGCCGATATTGCGCTCACGGCCGCGCAGCAAAACGGCGCCAACTACGCCGACCTGAGAATCGGCGAAACGCGTCGCGAATACGCCTTCGCCAAGGACGACCGTTTGGAGAATTTCGACGAGCGCGAATCGCAAGGATTCGGCCTGCGCGTCCTGCTAGACGGCTGCTGGGGATTTTACGGCGCGCGCCGGCTCGACCCGCACAGTCTGCGCGATGGAGTCGAGCGCGCGCTGGAGAACGCCCGCGCAGTGAAGCCGATACAATTGCAGCCGATCGAACTCGAGCGGCTTCCCGTGCATGAAGCCGAATGGATCATGCCAATGGGCGTGGACCCATTCGACGTGCCGGCCAGCAAGAAAGCCGATCTGCTCCTGTCGATCATCGCCAGCGCGCGCGACCATGGCGCGGATTTTTGTACGGCGTCGCTCTCGGCGGTCTGCGAAGAGCGATTCTTCGCTAACAGCCTCGGCAGCAGGATTCATCAAACGCGCACCCGCGTCGCGCCGAGCTTTCAAGCAGCCGCGGTTGATCGCGCCAAGGGCCGTTTCGCGACGCGCGACTGCCTGACGCCGGCGCGCGGCGCCGGGTGGGAGTATGTCGTCGGCGCCGGCCTGATCGAGGAAGCCGCGCGGGCGGGCGCGGAGGCGCGCGCGAAACTCGACGCCAAAACGGTCACCGGCGGCGATTACGACATCGTGATCGACCCGACGAATCTATGGCTCACGATCCATGAGACGGTCGGCCATTCGACCGAACTCGACCGCGTGCTCGGCTGGGAGGCGAATTTCGCCGGAACCAGCTTCGTCAAACCCCATATGCTCGACGAATTGCGGTTCGGCTCGGAGCTGATGACGATCGTCGCCGACCGCGCCCAGCCCGGCGCGCTCGCGACGATCGGCTATGACGACGATGGAGCCGCGGCGAAGGCGGCGGAGTTCGCCATCGTCGAGCGCGGCGTGTTCAAGAATTTCCAGATGGCGCTCGGACAGGCGCATTTCATCGGCCTGTCGCATTCGAACGGCTGCGCCTATGCGGACAGTCCGACAGCATTCCCGATTCAGCGCATGCCGAATATTTCGCTTAAGCCGAATCCTCAAAAATGCTCGTTTAACGATCTCATCAGCGACGTGAAGAATGGAATCTATGTCGTCGGCGCCGGCAGCTGGAGCATCGATCAGCAGCGCGACAATTTCCAGTTCGGCGGGCAGCTCTTCTATGAGATCAAGAACGGCAGGCTCGGCGATCTGTTGCGCGACGGCGCCTATCAGGGCCGCACCACGCAGTTTTGGAATTCTCTCGCAGGCCTATGCGACGCGAGCGCCTATCATCTCGACGGCACCTTCACCTGCGGCAAGGCCGAGCCGGTGCAACTGGCGCCGGTCTCGCACGGCAGCCCGCCGGCGCTGTTTCGCAACGTGCGCGTGCTGAACACGAGCGACGACGCATAGCGCATGTTTCTTTCCTCTGACGACGCCAGAGCGATCGCCGACAAGGTTCTCGCATATTCCAAGGCCGACGCCTGCGCCCTGCAGATTCAGGGCGGCTTGGACCAGAGCCTGCGCTTCGCGCGCGGTGGCGCGACGACCAATCTCGCGAGCGCGGAAGCCAATCTCCACATTTCGTCACACATCGGAGGGCGAATCGGCGCCTGCAGCATCTCGCGCTTCGACGACGACGCCCTGGCCGCCGGGGTCGCGCGCTCGGAAGAGATCGCGCGCATGTTGCCCGTCGATCCAGATTATGTCGCGCCGCTCGGTCCGCAAAATTACGGCTTCTCCAACCGCTACGATGAGGCGACGGCGACGTTGCGCCTCGGCGCGCTCGCCGACGCGGCGGCGGCGGTCATGGGGGAAGGCGCGCGGATCGGCGTCGACACGTTCGGCTGTGCGACGACCGCCAGGCGGTTCAACGCCTTCGCGACGAGCGCCGGCCTCTTCGCCTATGAGCGGCGCAGCGAAATCGATCTTTCCGCCACAGCGCGCAACCGCGCTGACTCCTGGTCGGGCTGGGCCGGCGGGCATCAGTTTTTCGCCGATCGTCTCAACGCCGACGCCATAGCCCGCGTCGCCTGCGCCAAAGGCGCGCATGACGCGACGCCCGTCGATCTCGAACCCGGCGCCTATACGGTGGTTCTCGAACCGGACGCGACGGCCGAACTGGCGTTTTGGCTCGTTAGGGCGATGGAGGCGCGCGCCGCCGACGAGGGCAGAAGTTTTTTCGCCCGTCCCGGCGGCGGAGCGCGCATCGGCGAAAAGCTCTTCGACAAAAAGCTGACGATCCGCGTCGATCCCGCCGATCTCTTGGCGCCCGAAGCCGCCTTCGGCTTCGAAGGACTGCCGCATCGCGCCCGCGCCTTCGTCGACAACGGCGTCGCGACGACGCTTTACCGTTCCCGCGCCTGGGCGCAAAGAACGGGAACCGAGCCAATCCCCTTTGCGCGCAACTTCGCGATGTCGGGCGGCGACGTTTCGATCGATGACATGGTCCGCTCGGTGCGCCGCGGCGTTTTGGTCACGCGGCTTTGGTACACCAACATCGTCGAACCGAAGAGCCTGTTGCTCACCGGCCTCACGCGCGACGGCAATTTTCTCATCGAGAACGGGCGCATCGTCGCGCCGATGCGCAACATGCGCTTCAATCAGCGGCTCGGCGACCTCTTCGCCAATATCAAGGCGCTCGGTCCGTCGCGTCGGACCTGGCGCGCGGCGGGCGAAGGCGGCGCGCCGGCCGCGCCGGCGATGCTTGTCGAAGGCTTTAACTTCTCGTCGAAATCGAGCGGCATTTAACCAGGCGATCAGCGTCTGGAGGTTGAGATGGAAACAAAGGTCGACGAAATCGCCGAGCGCATCTACCGCTTTTCGACATTCGCGCCGGAGATCGCTGCGCCGGCCGGATTTACCTTCAATCAGTTCCTCATCGACGCCGACGAGCCGTTCCTCTTTCATTGTGGGCCGCGCTCATTGTTTCCGCTCGTATCGAAGGCGTTGGGCTCGGTCATGCCGGTCGAACGGCTGCGCTGGATTTCTTTCGGCCATGTCGAGGCCGACGAATGCGGCGCAATGAATCTATGGCTCGCAGCCGCGCCGCGGGCACAAGTGGTTCACGGCCAGATCGCCTGCATGGTGTCGCTCAATGATCTTGCCGACCGGCCGCCGCGCGCGCTTGCCGACGGCGAGACCATGGACATCGGCGGAAGGCGCGTGCGCTACATCGATACGCCGCATGTGCCGCATGCGTGGGAGTCGGGCCTGATCTATGAGGAGACGACCCGCACGCTCTTTTGCGGCGATCTCTTTACGCAGATCGGCCAAGGTCCCGCGCTCGTCAGAGAAAGCGTGCTCGACGCCGCAATCACGGCGGAGAACGCCTTTCAGGCGACGTCGCTGACGCCGGCGACCGGTTCGACGCTTCGCATGCTGGCGACGCTTGAGCCATGCCGCCTCGCGGCGATGCATGGTTCGAGTTATGAGGGCGATTGCGCCGGGCAGCTTTCACTGCTCGCGGACTATTATGAATCGGCGCTTGCGGCGAAATCACAGAAAGCGTGAAACGACACATAAATTATAGTCATCGGTGTTGTTCGAGACAGCATTCTTTAGAATCCTATGACGCGATCCCGTTGCATCTCTCCCAAGAAATGGGCCGATTGGCTGACGTTCCATTGCTCTATGATTTGGCAGCGAGAGGCTGGTTGACATATAGGGCCAACGGCCTCTATCATAGGTCCAATGGACCTAAGATAGAGGATTTCAATAATGGCAAGAGATGCGCTTCCAGGAATTGTGAGGACACCTGCCGAGCTTCGAAGAGCAAGGCACGCGTTGCGCCTTAGTGCGGGAGGCTTGGCGAAAATGGTGCGCGTAGAAGATGGACGCACTGTGAGACGTTGGGAGGCCGGTGAGCGCGAGATTCCGGGGCCAGTAAGCGTACTGATGGAAACCGCAATGGATTTTCTAGGCCAATTGGAAGGTATCGAACAGCAACTCGAAATGTTGCGGTCGGGCAAAATGCGATCTGGCTCGATGAGTTGGGGTGGAAAGAGAATTGATACCACTGAAACTGATGTCGCGCGCCTCTCGCAAGCAAAGAGTTCCCTCGAATCGGCACTCGCGATTTTGACGCGACAGCCCTCCAGAGAAGTAAATTGGTACACTCTGAAGAGAGCTACACCGCAGCGTGAAGTTGGTGTCAAAGACGAATGGTTCGTTCCAACCGAAATTAACCCGGAAGCGGCGCTTGCCTATTTTGAGAAGTACGAGGGATTCGGCGAAGGGTTAGAAATTCATGATGACAGCGACGGTCCGGCCGAATTTTTTTTGGAAAGAAGAGAGGTTCTGCGAACCCAAATTGGGATGCAGCAGAAACTTCGCGCGGGAACATTGATCGAAACAATTCCTGTGCGGCGCATTTAAAGGACATAGGCACCGCAGTATCGTTGCAGCCGCTGAGGCGAACCATCGGACCTAACGACGGATAATTTCGACTTATCCCCACCTTCAAAACTTCCGTTACACTGCCACCGCCTCGCCAACTGCAGGGGCACCGTCACGGATCGGCGGCGCTGGCGGGGACGGTTAAGCGCAAGGCGGCGATCCTCGACCTTGCGTCGGGTCTCGCGCCGCTGGCCGGGCCGCCGCCAGATGCGTGGCGGGCGCGTGATGGAAACATCGCGCGCGAAAAGGCTGGGCCGGAGAAGTCAGGGCCGCACGCTGGGAACGACTACCGAAAAGGGAAACGTCCCGCGGCACAAGGCGGCGCATATGAGGCCCTTGCGACGCGCCCATGTCGCCAAAAGCGATGTGGGAAAGAAGCGGCGCCGTCTGGCGCCGTGTCCGGGAGAACGGCGTCCGCCATCCGGGGACGTAGCGGCTCACGGAAAAGGTGCGTCGTGGAGAAAGACCGTGTCTGGGACGCTTCATCAGCCCCGACCCGCATTTTGCACTCACGCACTCGGCCGAGTAACGGGGCCGAGGCGTCCCGGACCGCCCTTTCCAACCCGCGCCGAATGGCGGCGGGAGAATTGACGCTGCGTTGATCGCACCTTCGATCGGCATCGCAGTCCTCGTGCTTCGAGACAGCGGCTTCGCCGCTTCCTCAGCATGAGGACTGCTTGTTGTCGCCATAAAGGATGAAGCGCGAACCTAAGGCCCCTCACCCTGAGGAGGCTCCGCAGGAGCCGTCTCGAAGGGCGAGGGGCAGATGGCGTGAGCGCCGCCCGACGAATTGCGATATCGCGCTTCGAGACTTTCACCCGTGCATCGACGATATGTCGAACCTGCGGTAAGACGTTCCGATAAACCTCAGGAAAAACATGCGCAGATTCTTCGTCGCTCTCGCCGCCGGTCTTGCCGGTCTCATCCTTGCCGCCCAACCGGCGCAGGCGGAAACACTGCGCATCGCGCTGCAGAAGACCGGCACGCTCGGCTGGGAGCTTGCCGTCATAAAGGCGTTCGGCCTCGACAAGGAGGCGAAGATCGAGATTGACGCGACCGAACTCGCGTCGACCGACGCCGGCAAGATCGCCCTTCAGGGGGGCGGCGCCGACATTATCGTTTCCGATTGGCTATGGGTGGCGCGCCAGCGCGCGCAAGGCCAGAAGCTGACCTTCTACCCGCATTCTTCGGCGATCGGCGCGGTGATGACGAAGGACCCTGCGATCAAGAGCGTCAAGGACCTCGCCGGAAAGAAGCTCGGCGTCGCCGGCGGCCCGCTGGATAAAAGCTGGCTCATGCTCAAGGCCTATGCGCTCAAAGATGGCGTCGATCTCGACAAGTCCGCCACAGTGCTTTACGGCGCGCCGCCGCTCATCGCCGAAAAGGCGCTGCAAGGCGAGATCGACGCCGCGCTCGAATTCTGGAATTTCGCCGCCGATCTCGAAGCCCAAGGCTTCGCACGCGCCATCGAACTCGCCGATATCGAGAAGGCGCTCGGCGCCAAGGGCGACGTCGCCGTCACCGGCTATGTCTTCGACGAAGGCTTCGCCGCGAAGAACAAGGACGCGCTGGCGCGGTTCTTCGCCGCGACCCGCAAGGCCAAAGAGCTGATCGCGACATCGGACAAGGCCTGGGGCGCGGTCATCGCGCAGCGACTGGGCGGCAAGGACGCCAAGACGATCGACATCTATCGCAAGCGCTACGTCGCCGGCGCGCCAAGACGTTCGATCGCCGAGGAAGAAGCCGACGCCCGCACGCTCTATGGCGCGCTTGCCGCGCTCGGCGGCGAAAAGCTCGTCGGCCCCGGCAAGACGCTCGATCCCGGCACCTTCTATAGGGGCGTCGAGGGCAAGCGGCGTTGATCCGCTTCGCCTCGCTTGCCGCTCTGCTCTTGCTTTGGCAGATCGGCGCGTCTCTGTCCGATCCGCATCGCCTTCCTGGTCCCGTCGCCGTCTTCGAGAAAATCTACGAGGAAGCGGTCTCCGGCGCGCTGTTCTCCAATCTCGCGATCACCCTCGCGCGCGTCGCCGCCGCCTTCGCGCTCGCCATGAGTTTCGGCGCGGCGATCGGCTACGCCATGGGCCGCAACAGGCTCGCGGACCGGCTTCTCGATCCCTGGGTCGTCACGTTGCTCAATCTTCCGGCGCTGGTCGTCATCGTGCTCGCCTATGTCTGGGCGGGACTGACCGAAGTCGCCGCGATCGGCGCCGTTGCGCTCAACAAGCTGCCGAACGCGATCGTCGTCGTGCGCGAGGGCGCGCGCGCGCTCGACCCGCATCTCGAAGACATGGCGGAGGTCTTCCGCTTCTCGCCCGCCGCGCGTTTCAAAGACCTCGTCCTGCCTCAGCTCGCGCCCTATCTTGCGGCGGCGACGCGCTCGGGCCTCTCGCTCGTCTGGAAGATCGTTCTCGTCGTCGAACTGCTCGGGCGTTCTAACGGCGTCGGCTTCGAGATCAACATGGCTTTTCAGCTCTTCGACATGAAGCTCCTGCTCGCCTACGCGCTTCCCTTCGTCGCGCTGATGCTCGGCGTCGAAACCTTTCTGGTGCAGCCTCTTGAACGACACGTCTCACGCTGGCGGCGCGGCGTCTCTCGACGTCTCGATCGCGTCTAAGGATTATCATTCCGCAAGCGGCTGGCCGCTTCGCGCGCTGGAAGATTTGCGGCTGACGTTGCCTGCGGGAAAGGCCGGCGCGGTCGTCGGCCCTTCCGGATGCGGCAAGACCACGCTGCTGCGGCTGATCGCCGGGCTCGACAAGGATTATGTCGGCAGGATTGCGCTTCCCGAACACGGCCGGCTCGGCATGGTCTTTCAGGAGCCGCGGCTGCTGCCCTGGCGCAGCGTCATCGACAATATCCGCATCGCCGCGCCGCATGCGCGCGAAGAAGACATCGCCGCGCTCCTCGACGAACTCGGGCTCGCCGCGCATGGGTCGCATTTCCCGCGCGAACTTTCGCTTGGACTCGCCCGGCGCGTCGCCCTTGCCCGCGCGCTGGCCGTCAAACCGGATCTGCTGCTGCTCGACGAACCGCTCGTGTCGCTGGACGCGGCGCTCGCCGAAGCTCTGCGCGAGATGATCGCCAGGCTCATCGACGAGCGGCGTATTACGACGCTCATCGTAACTCACGATCTCGGCGAAGCGATCGCGCTTGGAGACAGGATATTCCTTTTGTCGCCGCGCCCGGCGCGCGTCGTCGCGACGATCGATGTGCCGACGCCGCGCGGACAATTGGGCAAGGAGGCGGCGGAAAAGATCGAGGCGCAGGCGCGGGCCGTTTACCAGGGCGAGAATTCTCACCAGGGCAAGTCTTCGCCGCGATAGTCGAGATAGCGTCCCGTATCGACCAGCGTCAGCGATTCGGCGACGCGAATGACGCCCGCCACGCTGTCGCATACATCGAGCTCCGCGTTCGGCCCGCCCATGTCGGTGCGCACCCGGCCCGGACTCAGGGCGACGACGATAACGCCTTCCGCCTTGAGATCGTCAGCGAGACATTGCGCGATCTTGTTCAACCCTGCTTTTGAGACGCGGTAGGCGACATTGGAGGCGCCGCCGATCGACATCGAGCCTAATCTGCTGGTCATCAACACGACGCGGGGATGGGCGCCGCGCTTCACCAGCGGCAGGAAGGCCTGAACAACCCGCAGCGGACCGAGCGTATTGATTGAGAGAAGATCGAGCGCGCCTTCGAAATCCATGTCGGTAGAAGATTGGCGCTGGGGCCCATAGGCGCCGGCGTTGGCGACGAGAACGTCGATCGGATCGGAAACCTGCGCGGCGGCGACGCGTATGGCCGCCTCGTCGCGAACGTCGAAGTGCAAGGGCGTCGCCTGCGGCGCGGCCGATTTGAGAGCGGCAAGACCCGCCGCGCTGCGCACGCTCGCGGTCACGCGCGCGCCTCGCGCCGCAAGCTGACGCGCGGTTTCCAATCCAATGCCGCGGCTCGCGCCCGCGATGAGCCAGTGAGGCATGCGTCTCTCACGGATTTGGTTTTCGAACTTCATGCCGGTTCTGAATATAGCGCCGCACCGTCGGCGGGCAGGCTTGTCCGCGGCCGTGCGGCGGTGCAGTATTCTCCCGTTCAAGGGGGCCAATCATGAACGACATGACAGTTAAGGCGGCGCATGGCGCCGCGGAGTCGAGCGATATTGTTTTCACCGGCCGCGACGATGAATTTCGCGACCTCCTATACAAGGGCGCGCCCCTCGAAATCGTCACCTTCGGCTTCTATCGTTTTTGGCTCGCGACCAAAATCCGCCAGCATCTCTGGTCGCATACAATTCTCGACGGCGACGCCTTCGCCTATCTCGGCACGGCGCGCGAATTGCTCATCGGCTTCCTTTTCGCCATCGCGATCCTGGCGCCGATCTATCTGGCATCCTTCCTGCTCGGCGTCGAAGCCGAACGCTCACGATCTTTCGCATCATCGCTCGTCGGCGTGTTCTTTGTGGCGTTCTGGCAATTCGCCACCTATCGCGCGCGGCGCTATCGCCTGCATCGCACGGCTTGGCGAGGACTGCGTTTCCACATGGACGGCTCCGGCGTTTCTTATGCGCTGCGCGCCATGGGCTGGGGCTTGCTCACGATCGTCACGCTCGGACTGGCGCTGCCGTGGATGCACGCGGCATTAGAACGCTATAAAATGCGCCACACCTATTATGGCGATCTTCGCGGCGATTTCGCCGCGACCGGCAGCGAATTATTCAAACAGGGCTGGCTGCTTTGGATCGGGGCTGCGCTCTCGGCCGCCGCTTTTTTCGCTGGGCCCATTCTCTATGAATTGACGAAGCAAGGCGCTTGGCTTCTGTTGCTGCTGCTAGTGTCTGCCGCCATCTTCATTGAATTTTATGCGCGGTTTAAGGCCCTGCAGTGGAAGTGGTGGCTGGAAGGCGTGCGCATCGGCGACGTGCGGGCGGCCTCGACCCTGGAGCGTCACACCTTGACCGGAAATTATTGGACCTTCGTCGGCCTTTTCTTCGCTTCGCTGCTGGCCGCCGGGATCGGCGTGGCGCTCGCCGTCGCCTTCCTGCCGAAAATCCTCGCCGTCGTCTTGGCTGTATTTTTCTATCTTGCGTTTATCGTGCATTATTCGATTCTGTGGCGAACCTACTTCGTCCAGAGGGTGTGGCGGATCGTCGTCAATTCGCTGACGATTCATAATCTACACACAGCGCAAGAAGTCGCGATGCGGCTCGACGCGTCGTCGCCCACCGCGCTCGGCGAAGGCTTCGCCGATAGTCTTGACGTCGCCGGGTTCTGACTGCGTGAACGAGAATTTCGAGGCGATCTATTTCGACGGTGTCGTCAGCAAGAAGCGCCGCGTCTCGCTCGCTTTCGGGCCCACGCTGGAAATTTTCGAGGACGGCACGATTCTCTCCGCGTGGTCCTATGCCGACGTTCGGCGCATTCCGGCACCGCCCGACGTGATGCGGCTGCGGGCGATTGGCGCTGCGCAATTGGCGCATCTCGACGTCCGCGATGGCGACACTAAGCACGAGGTCGAACGCCATTGCCCGAGGCTTGCGGACGATTCTCTGCACGCCGACGCCTCGACGCTCAAAATTGTCGCCTGGTCGCTCGCCGCCACCGCTTCAATCGTCGGCCTCATCTGGTTCGGCGTTCCCTTCGCCGCAGATCGACTGGCGCCGATCGTGCCGGTCTCGTGGGAAAAGCGTTTCGGCGAAGTGGTGGAACGCCAGTTGCGCGGAATGTTCGACGGCAAGCGCTGCGCTTCGCCAAGCGGCGTAGCCGCGCTCGCGAAGCTCTCCAACCGCTTGCAGGACGCGTCCAGCCTTCGGCTGCCGGCGACGATCGAGGCGATCTCCTCGAAAACGCCGAACGCTTTCGCGCTGCCGGGGGGAAAGGTTTTTATCCTGTCGGGATTATTGGAGAAGGCGCAGTCTCAAGATGAGGTGCTCGGGATACTCGCCCATGAGCTCGGCCATCTGCAAAACCGCGACCATCTGCGCCGCCTCATCGCTAATGGCGGAATCGCCTATCTCTTCGGCCTGCTCTTTGGCGACGTGACGGGCGGCGGCGCCGTCGTCTTCGTCGGCAAAGAGCTGCTCACCGCGGCGAATTCGCGGGAGGCCGAGGCGCAGGCCGACGCCTTCGCCGCGCAAACGCTCGCCGGCCTCGGGCGTCCGGCGAAACCGATGGGGGAATTGCTGCTAAGGGTGACTGGCAAGGAAACTGACGGTTTCCTCACCATCCTCCAAGATCACCCTTTGAGCGAAGACAGGTTAGCCAAACTCTCGGCCGCGGACAAAGCCACGGCCGACCCCGTGCTCACCGACGAGGAGTGGAAGGCGTTGCGGACGATCTGCGATTAGCGCCGTCTACATCGCTGCCGGCGCATGCGCCGACTCGATGCGCGCGACGCCGTCGCGCACGGCCGCCTGCACCTTCTCGAAGGCGCGCACCTCGATCTGGCGCACGCGCTCGCGTGAAACCCCGAATTCCTCGGACAGGGCCTCGAGCGTGAGCGGATCGTCGGAAAGACGCCGCGCTTCGAAAATGCGGCGCTCGCGCGGGTTGAGCACGTCGAGCGCGCCGCGCAGCGCTTTGAGGCGATTATCGCTCTCTTCCTGGGCGACCAGCAGATGTTCCTGATCGACGCTGTCGTCGACGAGCCAATCCTGCCATTCGCCTTCGCCTTCCTCGCGCAGCGGCGTATTCAACGAAGCGTCGCCGGCCATGCGGCGGTTCATGTCGATGACGTCCTGCTTGGACACACCAAGTCGATGCGCGATCTTCTCGACGTTTTCGGGCCTGAGGTCGCCTTCCTCGAAGGCGGAGATGCGGCTCTTGGCCTTGCGAAGATTGAAGAAGAGCTTCTTCTGGCTCGCGGTCGTGCCCATTTTGACGAGCGACCATGAGCGCAGAATATATTCTTGAATCGAGGCGCGGATCCACCACATTGCATAGGTCGCGAGGCGGAAGCCGCGGTCGGGCTCGAAGCGCTTCACCGCTTGCATCAGGCCGACATTGCCTTCCGAGACGATCTCGCCGATCGGCAGGCCGTAGCCGCGATAGCCCATGGCGATTTTGGCCACGAGCCGCAGATGCGAGGTTATGAGCTCTTGCGCGGCCTTGGGATCCTCGTGCTCGCGCCAGCGCTTGGCAAGCATATATTCCTGCTGCGGCTCCAACATAGGAAACCGCCTGATTTCAGATAGATAGCGCGAAAGGCCGTCTTCCGAAACGATGGGCAAGGCATTCGCCATAAGTCCCTCCTGACGAACTCCCGAATGTGGCGAGTCCGCAAAGCGCGAGTCACGAAACGTCGACCGCGACAGGAAAACATTATAGGGCGCCGCCCATGGGCTGGAAAATGACGATTGCGTGAAGGGACGCTAAAGCGCGGATTAAGTTTCAGCAATGTGAATGGGGCGCCTCGGAAGAGCGCTCACGCCACTCTTGCGACCCGCAAAGGCAGGGAAATCGTTTCGAGCGTTGTTAAATCGAGTTTTCTAGAGGCATGGTCGATATCGAAACCGACGACATCGCCCGCTTCGGGGATGTCCCGATCATTGTTGAAAAAGGAGGAGCGGCGTTGCTCGCCTTGAGCCGTTAGGCTCGGGGTGCTGATTCCACGAAAGGAAGCAACGCCATGCAGGAACATACCACATCGACCGCGATTC
>Ga0194127_10000502_pt1 | contig 62403 bp, 62 predicted proteins | sample TA2KigC100mmetaG_FD_148624 | JGI IMG/M metagenome (GOLD analysis project Ga0194127, IMG submission 148624) | Freshwater microbial communities from Lake Tanganyika, Tanzania - TA2015036 Kigoma Deep Cast 100m | ecosystem: Environmental > Aquatic > Freshwater > Lake | place: Tanzania: Lake... | reverse complement strand
CGCGAGTCTTCGTCGGTGAGATTGATCTGATCGCTCGGCAACGGTCCTTCGGTCGGCGGTTTCGGCGCCTTGCCGCCGGGCTTCTTGCCCGTGGCCGCCGTCTTGGCCTTGCGCGCTGCGAGTTTGGCTTCATGCTCCGCCAGTTCGCGCGCATGGCGTTCCTTGGCGCGCGCTTCGATCTTCGTCCGCGCTTCGCCGATCTTGCGCAAGCGTTCCTCGCGCCGCGCCAGTTCTTCGGGGATCGACATGCCGTCGGGAATATCCGCCGCATCCGCCGCCTCGGCTTTCGCCATCAGTTCGGCGACCTCCGCTTTCAGCTGCGCCTCGATCTTACCCGCGTGCTCGTATGACAGCGCGCTGTGCCGGCTGGCGTTAGCGTGGATCTTCGTGCCGTCGAGCGCCACCGTGCCCATCTTCAGCACGCCCATCTCGCGCGCCAACAAAAGAACCTGAACGAACAACGCCTCTATCTCTTTTAGAAAGCGCCGCCGGAATGTCGCGATCGTGTCGTGGTCGGGATGATCATTGGCGGCGATGAAGCGGAACGCCACCGAATCATAAGTCGCCCGCTCCAGCTTGCGGCTCGAAAACACGCCGGTCGCATAGCCATAAACCAAAATGCCCAGCAGCATCGCCGGATGATACGACGCCGAGCCGGAGCCGCGATAGCTCGCGCTCATCGCCCGAAGGTCGAGCCCGTCGATGACCTCGACCACAAACCGCGCCAGATGCCGCTCCGGCAGCCACTCGTCGACGGACGGCGGCAGCAAAAATCCGGTCTGCCGGTCTATCGTTCGGAAGTTGGACATCCACAGTCGCTCGTGGTCCGGTGGGAATCAACGAGCCGATTCTAAACCGAACCATCGCGCCGTGTTTAAGTCCGACAAGCTGCTAGTAACGGACCAGTTCGATATTAAATCCGTTGACGAGTTCGCAGATGCATCTTTCACCCACTCCCGCGGTCGCAGTCTAATCAGCAAAGCGATGGGCGACGGAGTCGCCGAAATGCTGGAGTGGCGCGGCGTTCTAGCGCCAGCAGACTCATTTATGATTTTGATGTTTCTCCAATTGAATTTCCAGGTTCGTGAAAAGCCGCCATACGAGACGGCGTGGGAAAAATCGCCACACGATTATGAAATTTATTATACAGACGCATTAGGGGATTGGCCTTGCAACGGCGAATCATTGGCCACTCATCCTCCAGCATTGCTTTGCACCCAAGATCGTCGTCTTTTCGTTAGCGTCGTCCCTCAGATACAGGGTGTCGACGCCTACCCTGAAATGGGCGGCAAGCCTGTCTTCAAATTGCCTCCGACTTTTTTTCATGAGGTTGCACATATGTTTCTGGATCCGAGGAACAGGGAATCACAACCTTTCCTAGCCGAGGGCCGCGCAACGGCGCGAGGCGAACGGTCTCTCCAGATTTTCAAGGCTGCCGTGGCTAAGGCCGCTGACCCGGTCTCGAGGAAAGGCTCCCAAGAGTTTTTCAAGGGAATTGGCGACCCTAACTATAAAGGCCCAGATAGCGCTACGAATGCTAGAATTGACCAAATAATAAACGCCCAGCCATTCTCCGTCTTTCAAATGGCAGCCGTCTGCGATGTGGCCGACACACCGCCTGACGCAAAGTACGTAATGCGGCAACTCGAAATGCCTGCTACTTTCTTCAATAATCAGGCACCAAATGAAAGGCTCCATGCTTACTACGCTGCTTGGTCTCTATTTCACTACGGCGACGAGGCCTCTGGCTTTGAATACGGGGGTGATCGACTAAACACCGCTATAATTAGGCGCGTAGCTAACTTGATTGCTCAAAACAGTCCTGTTGACGACCAGAGTTTGACCGCGTTGAGCGGCTACCTGGCAAAAGTTCAGCAACTTGCTCGCGCGGACATCAAAAGGAAGAAGATTTCATGCCCAATGAGAGGAAGCGCACGAATCAATGGCAAAGGTGGATAGAACGCACTCCTGCCGGGGTGGCATTCGCTTCCTCCTTTATTGGGTTGCTTTCCGCAGCTGCTGGCCTTTGGTTGCTGTTACCACGTATTATGGAGAGCTTGGGACCCAAGTATCAAATTTCGTATGATTTCGTGGTTGCGACTGACCCAGGACTTCACTGTGTTGCGCAGACAGACGCCACTCTAAAGATCGGGGAGAAATCGATCGGCTTGCTCCAGAACAACTGTCAGAGAAAAGTCATCGCTGGTGTTGCACGCAACGATGTGTACCGCATTTGGTATCTTCGTGTCACCAACATTGGCCGAGAGATACCGAGGGTCTCTATCGTCCAAGCCGATGGGTCGTCGAAATTCCATCTTCCGGCGGGTGACGTCACCCTAGCATGTCTCGGCTACGAAGGCAGGCAAGGTCGCGAAAGCAAAGACTGGACCTTGGCGAAGCTGGAATTTTCGGATGTTGACGGGGGGAAAAGGGAGACTCTAGCAGTTAGGCCGGCCCCGACGGATGAGCAACTGAAAAGCGCCCCTTCGGATTGCAAAGCCATTTTTATGGGGTATCCGCCACTTAGCTCGCCACAGCCCCAAGGGCAAATACCATAGCGCGACGCTTATCGTCTCACACAAGCGTTAGCGCCCCTCTCGATAAAGAAACGATTCAACGAAGGCTCCGACGAACGCGCCGACAGCCTCCTTTGTCTTGCGTTTCTAAAGCTTCCCTTCGTCCGTCAGCGACGTGACCTCGGCGACGATTCCGCGCTTGACGAGACAGCGCCATGGCGCGCGGTTGGGGCCGGCGCCGATCGTCACGCTGTCGTTCGCCTCCGAGGTTTCGGCGCCGAGCACGACGAGTTTCGGATTGTTGGTCTGCAGGCAGGCGGTCTTGTCGCTTCGCAGCCCACCCGTCTCGCCGCGCGGCGCGCCATCGACCGGCTTCATCGCCGCCGTCATGTGTTCCCTGGCTGATATCATCGCATCCTCCACGAACTGGCGGCACGCCGCCGCCCCCTCTCCCCGCTTGCGGGGAGAGGTTTGCGCCCGCGCCGTGCGATGTGACGCGCCGCACTTTGCCGGCGTCCGCGCTCATGCTACCCGCGGTTCGCTAACCGTGGACCTTGGGGGGCCCATATCATGACCGTCATTGCAGCAAACCGCCGCGGATTTCTTTGCGCCATGCTCGGGGCGAGCGCCCTCGTCGTCGGCCGGCGCGCCTATGGCGCCGAGCCGGTGGCGGATGTGAGCCGGCTCAAGCCGGGCGAGTTCATCTGGCGTCCCGAACTCGCCCCGAAGGGTCCGGTCTCCGTCGTGGTGTCGATCCCCGAGCAGCGCGTGCATGTCTATCGCAACGGCGTGCGCATCGCCGCCTCCGCCTGTTCGACCGGCAAGCCCGGACATTCGACGCCGACCGGCGTCTTCGTCGTGCTGGAGAAGGACCGCAATCATCACTCCTCGCTCTATGACGACGCGCCGATGCCCAATATGAACCGCCTCACCTGGTCGGGCGTCGCCCTGCACGCCGGCAATCTCCCCGGCTATCCGGCCTCGCATGGCTGCGTGCGGCTGCCGATGAAATTTTCCGAGCTGCTGTTTGGCGTCACCCATATCGGCACGCCGGTCATCATCGCCGGGGCGCATACCGACCCCTGGGAGCTGACCCATCCCGGCATGGTGCTGAGCGGCTATGCGGAGAGCGAATTCGAGCAGGTGCTCTCGGGACTGGAAGGCAAGAAGCATCCTTCCGACTGGACGGAGGCCGAGACCTATCCCGTCACCAGCGTCGTCGCCTCGTCGGCCGACCATGTGATCGAGCTGATCGAGAATGACCATGTCATCGCGCGGTCGGTCCTCGGCCTTGAGGGCGCCGACAAGCTCGGTTCGCATGTCTTCGTCTTGAACGGCGCCGACCAGAAGTCGCGCGGCATGCATTGGAGCGCGATCACGCACCATCAAGAGGATGCGGCGCTCGCGCCGGACGCCAACGTGATTCAGCGCATCCGCGCCGAGCCGTCCTTCAACTCGGCCATGCAGGCGCGCATGCATCCCGGCATGACCATGGTGCTGACCGACGCGCCGCTGTCGCCCGACAGCCGTTCGGGCAAGGATTTCGTCATCGTCACCAATGATTGATTGGCGCTTGTCCTTCTTGCCGAAGCGCCGCGCCAAACCATAGCGCGGCGCTTATTTCTCAGGAGCACGACGGCGGTCGCCTCTCGATCACAAGAACGAGCCGATGAAGGCGCCGCCGATGCCGCCGAGCACCGCAGCGGAGAGAATCCCCGGCAGCCCAAAGAGGGCGCCGCCGATTCCGGCGCCCAACGCCGCGCCGACCATGCCGCCAAACGCCGCCATCGTCATGTGTTCCTTGGCAGATATCATCGTCTCCTCCATCACATGCGCCTCTCCTTCGAGAGAGGCTCTAACGTGGACTTAGAGCCGCCCCGATGGCGGGCAAGGGCTCCGCTGTTGCCCCTCGATCGCCGTTTCCGGCGGCGCGTCGGCCCCCTCCCTCGCGCCTGCAAAATAGGCTAGAGTCGCAGCTTCGGCCCTCCGGAACAAAGACTGAAATGTCGGATTTCTATCGCATCAAGCGTCTGCCCCCTTATGTCTTCGAGCAGGTGAACCGCCTCAAAGCCAAGGCGCGGGCGGCGCATGCCGACATCATCGATCTCGGCATGGGCAATCCGGACCTGCCCGCCCCCAAGCACGTCATCGACAAGCTGGTCGAGACCGCCGGCAAGCCGCGCACCGACCGCTATTCCGCCTCCAAGGGCATCGCCGGGCTGCGCCGGGCGCAGGCCGGCTATTACGCGCGCCGCTTCGGCGTGGCGCTCGATCCCGAATCGCAGGTCGTCGCGACGCTCGGCTCCAAGGAGGGCTTCGCCAATATGGCGCAGGCGATCACCGCGCCGGGCGATGTGGTGCTGGTGCCGAACCCCTCCTATCCGATCCACGCCTTTGGTTTTCTGATGGCCGGCGGCGTCATCCGCTCGGTGCCCTCGGCGCCGACGCCCGACTATTTTCGCGCGCTGGAGCGGGCGATTCTGCATTCGATCCCGAAACCCATCGCGGTGGTCGTCTGCTATCCGTCCAATCCGACCGCGGAAGTCGCCTCGCTCGACTTCTACAAAGACCTCGTCGCCTTCGCGAAGAAGCATGAAATCTTCGTGCTCTCCGACCTCGCCTACGCCGAAGTCTATTTCGACGACAATCCGCCGCCCTCGGTCTTGCAGGTTCCGGGCGCGATGGACGTGACGGTCGAATTCACCTCGATGTCGAAGACCTTCTCGATGGCCGGCTGGCGCATCGGCTTTGCGGTCGGCAATGAGCGGCTGCTGTCGGCGCTGGCGCGGGTGAAGTCCTATCTCGATTACGGCGCCTTCACGCCCGTGCAGGTCGCGGCGGTGGCGGCGCTCAACGGGTCCGACGCTTGCGTCAAGGAGATGCGCGCGATCTACAAGCGGCGCCGCGACGTGATGGTCGAGAGCTTCGCGCAGGCGGGATGGCCGATCCCGGCGCCGCACGCCTCGATGTTCGCCTGGGCCCCGGCGCCCGAGCGCTTCCGCAACATCTCGACGCTCGAATTTTCGAAGCTGCTGATCGAGAAGGCCGATGTCGCCGTCGCGCCGGGCGAAGGCTTCGGCGAGCACGGCGAAGGCTTCGTCCGATTGGCGCTGGTCGAGAACGAGCAACGCATCCGTCAGGCGGCGCGCAATCTGCGGCGCTTCTTCGAGACGGCGGATACGCAGCTGCATAACGTCGTGCCGCTCGCCGCGCGGGGGTGAATTCCTCGATCCCTCGTGGCCGGCCTTGAGCCACGGCTGTCAACGTCAACGGCGCGTTCGCGGCGTCTTTCAGCCTCGTCCTACCTCCCCTTGCGGGATGTCGCGACGCGCAACGTCGCGGGTGGAGGACATATGCGCAATCGCGTGCTGTTCACCCCACCCCTGCCTTCGGCGCGAGTTCCCGTCAAGGGGAGGGATTCGCAAAATAACGCTCGATGACGCGCTCATAGACGGCGCATAGCCCGTCGATGTCGGCGACGCGGGCGTTTTCGTCGACGGCGTGAATCGTCTCATTGGTCAGGCCGAACTCCAGCACCGGACAATAATTGACGATGAAGCGCGCGTCGGACGTGCCGCCGGTCGTCGAGAGTTCCGGCGTCAATCCCGTCACCTGACGCACCGCCTCGATCACCAGTTCGGTGAAGGGGCCGGGCTTGGTGATGAAGGACTTGGCGTTCGAGGGCGGAAATTCGACCTCGACATTGGCGTTCGGCGCCGCCTGCTTGATCACCTGCAGAATGCGCTCTTTGAGCGAGTCATGCGTCCACACGTCGTTGAAGCGGACGTTGAACTCGGCGCGCGCTTCGCCGGGAATAACATTGACCGCTCGATTGCCGATGTCGATCGTCGAGAATTCGAGATTGGAGCGCTCGAAATGGGTCGTGCCCCTGTCGAGCTCGTGCCCTGAAAGCGCGGCGACGATGCGCGCGATGATCGGCGCCGGATTTTCGGCGCGCTGCGGATAGGCGACATGGCCCTGCCTGCCAATGACGCGAATGCGCCCGTTGAGCGAACCGCGCCGGCCGATCTTGATCATGTCGCCGAGCGTCGAGACATTGCTCGGCTCGCCGACGATGCAATGTTCCAAGCGCTCGCCGCGCGACCGCGCCCATTCGAGCAGCTTCACCGTGCCGTTGATCGACACGCCTTCCTCGTCGCCGGTGATGAGCAGCGACAGCGTTCCCTTCGGCGCGCCATTTCGTTCGACGTACGCGAGCGCCGCCGTGACGAAGGCGGCCACGGCGCCTTTCATATCCGAGGCGCCGCGGCCGTAGACGCGCCCGTCGGCGACTTCCGCGGCGAAGGGGTCGAAACGCCACCGCGCAGGGTCGCCCGGCGGCACGACGTCGGTATGTCCGGCGAAGGCGAGATGCGGCGCGCCCGCGCCGATCTTGGCGAAGAGATTGTCGATGTCAGGCGTGCCGGGCGCCGAGAAGGTGACGCGATGCGCCTCGAAGCCTGCCGCCTTCAACGCCTTCTCGACGACGTCGAGCGCGCCGGCGTCTGCCGGCGTGACGGAAGGACAACGAATGAGTTCGCGGGTGAGCGCGAGTGCGCGGGACTCTGACATTGTCAAATTCGCTCGTTCAATTCGAGAGGGTCCGCGAATCCTCCCGCCAGCCCAATTCATAGATGGTCCACAGCGCGGCGGCGACAAAGAGCGTATCGACGCCCCAGACATACCAGCGCGACATGACTTCGGCGGCGCGCGGCTGCCAAAAATGCACAGCGCCGGCAATGAGCGCGAGGAGCGGCGCAATGCTCGCGAGGCCGAGCGGCGGCTCAAGGCTGCGGTCGCGAAAGCGCTTCGTCGAAAGATTGATGAAGCTCACGACAATGAGCATGACGACGAAAGCGTAGAAGATGACATAGGCATAGGCGAGGATCGTCATCGGCGCGAAGAAAGGCGTCGTCGCGAGATCATGGACCGAATAAGGCTGGAGCGCGAACCAGATCAGCGTCAGCGGCAGAAGCACCGCGACAAGCGCGCCTGCGCCGCGCCGCCACGTCTCGCGATCGATGCGGCCCTGCTCGGTCTGGTAGAGAAAGCGCAGCCGCGCGGCGTTCATCAATCCCTCAGCAGTTCGTTGATGCCCGTCTTGCTGCGCGTCTGCGCGTCGACTGTCTTGACGATCACCGCGCAATAGAGCGACGGCCCCGGCGCGCCGCCCGGCAAGGGCTTGCCCGGCAGGCTGCCTGAAACGACCACCGAATAGGGCGGCACATAGCCCATGTGAATCTTGCCGGTCGCGCGGTCGATGATTTTGGTCGAGGCGCCGATGAAGACGCCCATCGACAGAACCGAACCCTTGCCGACGACGACGCCCTCGACGACTTCCGAGCGCGCGCCAATGAAACAATCGTCCTCGATGATCGTGGGATTGGCCTGCAGCGGCTCCAGCACGCCGCCAATTCCGACGCCGCCAGACAAGTGAACATTCTTGCCGATCTGCGCGCAGGAGCCGACGGTGACCCAGGTGTCGACCATCGTGCCGCTGTCGACATAGGCGCCGAGATTGACGAAGGACGGCATCAGGATCGCGCCCGGCGCGACATAGGCCGAATGGCGCACGATCGCGCCGGGCACGGAGCGAAAGCCCGCCGCCGCATGCTCGCCGGCGCCCCAGCCGACGAATTTCGAGGGAACCTTGTCCCACCAGGTCGCGCCGCCCGGCCCGCCGGCGATCACCGCCATGTCGTTGAGGCGGAAGGACAGCAGCACGGCTTTTTTCAGCCATTGATTGACCTTCCAGCTCTCCGGACCTTCCTGGCCGTCGATCTTTTCGGCGACGCGCAGCTTGCCGGCGTCGAGCAGACGCAGCGCGCTGTCGACGGCGCGGCGAATGTCGCCCTGCGTCTCGGCGGTGATATTGGCGCGATCCTCGAAAGCGGCGGTGATCAGCGTCTCAAGTCCGGTGTGCGACATGAAATTCCCGAAACGATGCGTGGAAGGCTGGCGCGGTTGTAGGGGTCTGGCGAGGGGAGTCAACAAGGGGCGGCGGCGAGGCCCGTCCTCCCGGCCTTGCGCCGGACTCCATACGGCGTCGTTGCGCAAGTCCCGCGGCATTGCCGCAACGTCCCGACGCGGATGGCCGGGACAAGCCCGGCCATGACGGAGTAATGGCAAGCGCCCTGCGCAAACGTTGATGCGCCTTGATTGCCGATCGCGCTGCGCGCGTTGAGAACGACGCTCATCCTACTTGAGCATCCCCTCCAGAAACCCCACGAGATCATCCGTAACGAAATCCACATGCGGCTCGTCGCCGGTGGCGATTTCCCATGTCTCCCGCTCGGGGCCTTCGTCGTGGGCCGGCAGCACCAGCACCGTCGTCATGCCGCGCGCATGCGGCACGACGAGATTGCGGACGATATCTTCGAATATCGCGGCGCGCTTGGGCTCGATCTTCAGCTTCTGGAAGAAGCGCATATAGGCGCCCTCATCGGGCTTGGCGATGAAATCGGCGGCGATGATGTCGAAAATATCTTCGAAGACATGGTCGATGCCGAGCTGCTTCGCGGTTTCGATCGCGTGATGACGTGAACCATTGGTGAGGATGAGCTTGCGTCCGGGCAGCGCGGCGATCGCCTCGGCGAGCGAATGATTATGCGTAAGCGACGAGCGGTCGATGTCGTGCACATAGGCAAGATAGGCTTCGGCGTCGATCCCGTGCTCCGTCATCAGCCCGCGCAGCGTCGTGCCGTACTGGCGGTAATAGTGCTTTTGCAAGGCACGCAGCGAAATCGCGTCGAGGCCGAAGAGCCGCATCATGAACAAAGTGATGCGCGCGTCGATCTTGGGCCAGAGATCGGCGGTCTGCGGATAGAGCGTATTGTCGAGATCGAACACCCATGTGTCGATCCCGGCGAAGCGCGAATTGTCTGGAAAAAGCTTAGTCATCGTATCTGTCGCCGCATGTCATTCCCGCGAAAGCGGGAATCCAGAACAGGGTCAGCGGCCATCGTGGTTGCTCTCGATTCCCGATCGCGCTTCGCGCGTCGGGAATGACACTGATTCATAGCGCGAGTATCTCCTCGACCCATGACGGCACGATTTCGCTCGCCGGGCCATAGCGCCTGTCGTCGAATTCGTCGGCATTGTCGGAAGGCTCCAGGTTGAGTTCGCAGCATCGCAGACCCATCGCGCGCGCGGTGCGCACAAAGCCCGCCGCAGGATAGACCGCGCCCGACGTGCCGATCGCGACGAAGAGATCGGCCGCCTCCAGCGCCGCATAAATCTCGTCCATAAAGAGCGGCGTTTCGCCGAACCACACGACATGCGGCCGCAGCGCGCCGGCGCAGCCACAGCGCGAGTCGACCGCAAGATCGTCGCGGCAGTCGCTCACGGCGCCGCATGAGGCGCAACGCGCTTTCAGCAATTCGCCATGCATGTGGATGACGCTTGTCGAGCCGGCGCGCTCATGCAGATCGTCAATATTCTGCGTCACGACAGTAAGCGCGCCGCCGCGCTGCGCGAGTCCGGCTTCGAGCCGCGCGAGCGCGACATGCGCGGCGTTTGGCGAAGCGGCGATGAGATTGCGCCGCCGCGCATTGTAAAACTCATGCACCAGCCTCGGATCGAGCGCGAAGGCTTCGGGCGTCGCAAGCTGCATCGGATCGTAGAGCTTCCACAACGCCGCGCCCTGCCCTCGAAACACGCCGAGGCCGCTTTCCGCGGAAACGCCGGCGCCGGTGAGGACAAAAATATTCATCGGCCTTATCCCGTCACGCTCGCGCTTGTCGCGGACATCCACGCAAGGCCGCGGCGGGTGGTGACGTAAATGGCCGGGACAAGCCCGGCCATGACGCGGGGAACCAGTGTTTTCTCACCGCGTAATCAGCGTGCCGGCGCCGTGGTCGGTAAGCAGTTCGATCAGCACGGCGTGCGGAAGTTTGCCATCGAGAATCACGACGCCCTCGACGCCGCGCTCGATCGCATACATGCAGGTTTCGACCTTGGGGATCATGCCGCCGGTGATCACGCCCTCGGCGACGAGGCCGGGAATGTCGTCGACCTTCAATTCCTCGATGATGTTCTTGTCCCTGTCGAGCACGCCCGGCACGTCGGTGAGGAAGATGAGGCGCTTGGCGTGAAGCGCGCCGGCGATCGCGCCGGCAAAAGTGTCGGCGTTGACATTGTAGCTCGCGCCGTCGGGGCCCTGCGCCACAGGCGCCAGCACCGGAATGAGTTCGCGGCCCAACACCTGATCGAGCACGGTGGTGTCGACCTTGTCGGGCTCGCCGACAAAGCCGAGATCGACGCCATCGGGGCGTTCGAGCTTTTTGGCGGTGACCATGCGCCCGTCCTTGCCGGTAAGGCCGATGGCGCGGCCGCCCTCCGAATTGATGTAGCCGACGATCTGCTTGTTAATGGCGCCGGCGAGCACCATTTCGACGACGTCCATCGTCTCTTCGTCGGTGATGCGCAGGCCGTCGGCAAAGCGCGATTCGACGCCGAGCCGCTTCAGCATCGCGCCGATCTGTGGCCCGCCGCCATGCACCACGACGGGATTGACCCCGGACTGTTCGAGCAGAACCATGTCGCGCGAAAAATCGCGCGCCACCCGGTCGTCGCCCATGGCGTGGCCGCCGTATTTCACCACGACGATGGCGTCGTCATAGCGCAGCATATGCGGCAAGGCCTGCATGAGAATGCGGGCCTGCTGGAGCGCGGTGTCGGCGGCGTCGGTCATTGTGGAGCCTCGCAGGGCGCTGCCCTGTCCCAGAGTTGACGCGCCCAACTAGCCCGCCGCGCCCGTCGCATTCAAGCGTTTCGTTCGGCGACGAGCTTCGCGATCGCCGCGCGCAATTCGGCGATTCCCTCGCCCTTATGCGCCGAAGTGAAAATCACCTCCGGAAAGGCGGCGGGACGCTGCTCCAGCGCCTTGATCGTCGCCGCGAGGACCTCGTCACGCTGCGCCAATTTCAACTCGTCGCGCTTGGTCAGGATCGCCTGATAGGAGACGGCGGACTGATCGAGAAGATCGAACATTTCTTCGTCGAGCGGCTTCACGCCGCGACGTCCGTCGACGAGCACGAAGACTCGGGCGAGGCTCGCCCTGCCCTTGAGATAATCGCGCATCAGCTGCGACCAGCTCGCGACCTTTTCCTTGCCGACCGCCGCGTAGCCATAACCCGGCATGTCGACGAGACGCAGGCGCTCGGCGTCCGGCGCGCCGCCGAGCGCAAAGAAATTGAGCTGCTGCGTGCGGCCGGGCGTGTTGGAGACGCGCGCCAGCGTCTTGCGGTTGGTCAGCGCGTTGAGCAGCGAGGATTTGCCGACGTTGGAGCGCCCCGCAAAGGCGACCTCCGGCGGGCCGATCGGCGGTAGATCGCCCGCCCTAGCGCTGGCGAAGATGAAATCGCAGGGGCCGGCGAAGAGAAGGCGACCCTGCTCGGTAAAATCGGTATCTGCTGCTTCGTGCATGAGATCGGCAGTCGGCAGTCGGCAATCGGCAGTCGGTTTATCTACTGCCGACTGCCCAAGCCCGACTGCCGTCCCTAGGCCCTCTGGAACGTCTTGCGCAGATTGTCCCAGAACTCGAACTTCAGGCCGGCGCGCTTCATGATGACGCCCTGCTGAACGATGGACAGGAGGTTGTTCCATGTCCAATAGATCAACAGGCCGGAGGCGAAGCCGCCCATGGTGAATGTGAAGATCACCGGCATCCATGCGAACATGGTCTTTTGAATCTCGTCGGCGGGCTCAGGATTCATCTTCATCTGCAGCCACATCGAGACGCCCATCAGCAGCGGCCAGACGCCGAGCGCGAGATAGGGGCCGAAGATCGCGACATGGGTGGGATCGAAGGGCAGCAGGCCGAAGAGATTGAAGACATTGGTCGGATCTGGCGCAGACAGATCCCTGATCCAACCGAAGAAGGGCGCGTGACGCATTTCGATCGTCACGACCAGCACCTTGTAGAGCGAGAAGAAGACCGGAATTTGCACGATCACCGGCAGACAGCCGCTCGCGGGATTGATCTTCTCCCGCTTATAGAGCTCCATCTGCTCCATGTTGAACTTGTGCTTGTCGTCGCCGTATTTTTCCTTCAGCTCTTTGATCTTCGGCTGGATCGCCTTCATTTTAGCGATCGACTGATAGCTCTTATTGGCGAGCGGCAGGAAGGCGAGCTTGACGATCACCGTCACCGCCAGAATGGCGAGACCGAAATTGCCCAAGAGGCGGTAGAGGAAGTCGATCAGCCGGAACATCGGCCTGGTGATGAAGTAGAACCATCCCCAGTCGATCAGAAGATCGAAGCGCTTTAGGCCGGGATTCTCCTTATAGGCGTCGAGAACGTCGACGACCTTGGCGCCGGCGAAGACATAGGTCGTCGCCTCTGAAGATTTTCCGGACTCGACCGTGATGGGGTCGCTGACCGTGTCCGCCTGATAGGTTTTCACCGCGCCGCCCATTGAGGCGTAGCGCGCCTCCATCGGCGCGTTCTGATTGGGCGCGACGACGGCGCCCCAATATTTGTCCGTTAGGCCCACCCAGCCGCCGACCCCCTTGAAGGTTTTGACGGCGTCTGGCTCCTTCTCGATCTTGTCGTAGGTGACTTCCTGCCCGGCGTCGCCGACAACGCCGACGAAGCCCTCATGCAAGGCGGCGTAGCCGGCGGACGGCGGATGGCCGACGCGGCTGACGCGCGCGTAATTATAGAGCGTGACCGGCTTTCCCGCCTTGTTCTCGACGCTGTCCTTGACCGTGAAAAGATATTCGTCGTCGACGGAGATCACGCGCTTGAAGACGAGGCCTTGGCCGTTGTCCCAGGAGAGCGTCACCGGGCCCGACGCAGTCAGCCTGTCGGAATCGGCCGTCCACAGCGTCTCGGTGTTCGGCAGAATGGGCGCATTTTCCGTTTCGCCGGTCAGATAGCCGAGTTCGGCGTAATAGGCGCCGGGCGCGTCCTCTGGCGAGAGCAGCGTGATCATCGGGCTCGAGGGATCGACGGTCTCATGATAATTTTTCAAGGACACGTCGTCGATGCGCCCGCCCTTGAGGGCGACCGAGCCGGAAATCGACTTTGTGTCGACGGCGATCCGGGGGCTAAGCGCCAATGCTTCGGCGCGGGTCTTGGCTGCGGCCTTCGGGGGCGCGGCCGCCACCCTTTGCTCGGGCGCCCCGAGCTTGGGAGCCTGGGCGAGACGCGCCTGTTCCGACTGCGCCTGGCGCTGCTTGTTCATCTCCGGGAAGGCGTAGAAATAATCCCACAGGCCGATGAAAATCAACGACACCGCCGCGGCGAGGAGCATGTTCTTGGTGTTCTCGTTCATGGCCGCGTCAGCCTGTCTTCCTGTTTGCGTCTTAAACCCGCCGCGCCGCGATCGTTCAATCTGGCGAGCCCTTCTGTCATCTGCGCGAGCAATTCGGGAAACGGCGCTTTGAGGGCCGCGCGCCGCGCGACGAAGACGTAGTCGCGACCCGGCTTCGCTCCAAGGGCGCCGCCAAGCCGCAGGGCCTCGCGAAGCCTGCGGCGGATGCGGTTGCGCCCGACCGCCCCGGCGACCTTGCGCGTGACGGTGAGGCCGAAACGGGCCGGCGCCTGCGAGTCAGCGGGCTCCCGGGGCGCCATCTGAACCGTAAAGGCCGGCATGGCGACGCGCGCCCCGCCCGACGCCCGCACAAAATCACCGCGCCGGCGCAAAGTCTCGGGGCGCGAGGATGTCTCACCTTTGGCGGGGACTTGGGCCTTCATGCAGCCATCCGCCTCGTCCGCATAACGCCGGATTTAAGCCGAGAGGCGCTTGCGTCCACGTGCGCGCCGCGCGGCGATGACGTTGCGGCCGCCGACCGTCGCCATGCGGGCGCGAAAGCCGTGACGCCGCTTGCGCACGATCTTGCTGGGCTGAAATGTCCGTTTCACCGTTCTTCTCCGCTCGGCAAGGCAGGCGGCGAAGCCGGCCGGCCTTGGTGTTCCCGCGCCGACGCAGCCCAAGGTCACGCGGCGCATGTTCAAAACTTTCGGCCAGCTCCGCCTCGCCCGACCGGCGTCAGGGCGAATAAAAGCGATCGTCGCCCTTTTGGGGCGACGCCGAGTGAGCGCATATAGGAGTAAGCGCCGATTCAAGTCAATGACGCGGGGCGTGGGTTTCGCGCCGATTTGACGACGGAATTCGCCAATTTTTCAGTCGCGCCGGAAGGCGTTTGACATTCTAGACGACCGGTCGCATTGTGACCGACATGTCAGACCGCAATGCTACCGACGCGACGAAGAAACGCCTGCTCGACCATGGCGTCGCGCTGATGCTGCAAAACGGCTATCACGGCACCGGGCTCGCCGACGTTCTCTCGGCGGCGAAAGTGCCGAAGGGCTCCTTCTATTACTATTTCCCTAGCAAGGAGGAATTCGGCGCGCAGGCGATCGAACATTACATCGCGCCATTCATCCAGCGCCTGAGCGAACATCTGGCCGCGCCAGGCAAAGGCGGCCTTGACGCGCTCTCCGATTATTTCCGCGAGTCGATCGGCGAGCTGGAGGCGAATGATTTCGCCGGCGGGTGCCTGCTCGGCAATCTCATGGGCGAGATCGGCGACAGCAGCGCGCCGGCGCGCGAGGCGCTCAAAAAGGCCGTCGACCGCTATCGCGACCTCCTCGCCAAGGGTCTCGCCCGCGCGCAAGGGGAAGGCGCCGTGCGCCAGGACCGCGACGCGCGCGCCCTGGCGGACCTGCTGGTCAATGGCTGGCAGGGCGCGATGCTGCGCATGAAGGTCGAGCGCTCCGCCGCGTCGCTTCGCGCCTTCGTCGACGACATGCTGCTCGGCTACTGCCGCGCTTAGAACAATAAGGAGCAAGAGCCGCCCTTCATGCGGCCGAGTTATAGACGACTGGTCTAATATAAGGGAGCATCGCAAAATGAGGAAATGTCTCGCACCGCTCATCCTCGCCGGCCTGTGCTGCGCGGCGCCCGCAGGCGCCGAAATTCTCGCGGCGATGAATTACGAGACCAAAGCCGGAATAGCGCCGCGCCGCGAAGGGATCGCCATCGTCGACATTGATCCCGCCTCGCCGACATTCAACACGATTGTGAAGGACGCGCCGCTGCCGCCCGATTTCATCGCGCATCACATCTATTTCAACAAAGGCCAGACCAAAGCCTATGTCACTTCGCTCGGCCGCAGCGCCATCGCCGTCTTTGATCTTTCGACCTTCCCCGAACAAGTCGCGATCATTCCCGTCCCCGACTGCAAGGTGGGCGAGGATATGGTCTTCTCCGACGACCGCAAGCGCTGGTTCCTGAGCTGCATGGGGTCGAGCAACGTCATCATGGGCGATGCGCAAAGCGACGAGACGCTGAAGGTGATCGCCGCGCCGCAATCCGTCGCCGCGGAGGCCAAGCCCTACATCAAACATCCGCACGGTCTGACACTGAACGAAAATCTCGACCTCTTGATCGCAACGAGCACGGTCAATCCGAACGACTTCAAAGAGGCCGGCGACACCATTGCATTTATCGAAGCCTCCACCGGAACGCTGCGCGCGACGCACAGAGTGTCGAGCAAGCCCTCGCCCGCAGCCGAAGCGCCTGTCGAGACCGCCTTCATTCCCAGTCGAGAGCCGCACACCGCCTATATCACCAACATGCTTGGCGGAACGCTCTGGGCGGCGACCTGGCGGCCGGATCGAGACGTCGAGCTGCAACAAGTCTACGACTTCGCGCCAATGGGACAGGGCGTTCCGCTGGAAATGGAATTCAGCGAAACGGGCGATCGGCTTTACGTCACGACGGCGAAGCCGGGCGCGCTCAATGTCTTCGACATCGCCGACCCTCGGAAGCCGAAACTTCTCGCCAGCACGCCGACGGCGGCCGGCGCGCATCATTTCGTCTTCTCCCCGGACCGGAGATACGCCTTCGTGCAGAACAGTCTGCTGAACCTGCCCGACATGAGCGACGGCTCGGTGAGCGTCGTCGATCTTGCGAGCGACAAGCTCGTCGCCAAGATCGACGTGCTTCAGAAGGCGGGGCTCAACCCCAATTGCATCATCCTGATGCCGAAATGGCGCCGAGCCGAGGATTAGATTGCTGCGCGCCCCGCCCGGCGGCGTCGTCCGGCGCCGCCGATCCGGTCGCGGCGCGCGCCTGCCGCAGCCCCGAGATTCTTGTCATTTGCCCACCTGACTCGCGACGGCGTATAGATTGGTAACGACGTGATTCGCGTCGCTGTCCGTATCCTTCCAGACGTAGCGTGATGCGTCCGCCTCGCTTGGCGCCCATGATTAAGACTTTGGGCCGCGTTTGAGGCGTAAGTGAAGGTTTATTAACCAATTCCGCTTACCTTCCTGGAAGGTCGGTCAGGTCGCAGGGGCGAAGACTCGCCGGCCCGCCGTGCGCGCCCTTCGGGCGGCCCGGTTGCGGACGATTGAGCTCGGTGGGGAACCAAAATGCGCGTTTTATTGATCGAGGACGACAGCGCGACGGCTCAAAGCATTGAGCTCATGCTCAAGTCCGAGAATTTCAACGTCTACACGACTGATCTCGGCGAAGAAGGCATCGATCTCGGCAAACTTTACGACTACGACATCATTCTTCTCGACCTCAATCTGCCCGACATGTCCGGTTACGAGGTTCTGCGCACGCTGCGCGTCGCCAAGGTGAAGACCCCGATCCTCATTCTCTCCGGACTTGCCGGCATCGAAGACAAGGTCAAGGGCCTGGGCTTCGGCGCCGACGACTATCTGACCAAGCCCTTCCATAAGGACGAACTCGTCGCGCGCATTCACGCCATCGTCCGCCGCTCCAAGGGCCACGCCCAATCCGTCATCATCACCGGCGAACTCGTCGTCAATCTCGACCAGAAGACGGTGGAAGTCAGCGGCGCCCGCGTGCATCTCACCGGCAAGGAATATCAGATGCTGGAGCTGCTCTCGCTGCGCAAGGGCACGACGCTGACGAAGGAAATGTTCCTCAATCATCTCTATGGCGGCATGGACGAGCCTGAACTGAAGATCATCGACGTCTTCATCTGCAAATTGCGCAAGAAGCTCGCTAACGCCAGCGAAGGACGCAACTATATCGAGACCGTCTGGGGCCGCGGCTATGTGCTGCGCGAGCCGAGCGAAGCCGATGAACGCATCACGGCGTAAGCGCGCGGTCGCTGAAGCCAGCTGCGATCAATAATAAAGTCTCTCGAGAAAGGCCGCGTCGGAGGATGCGGCTTTTTCTTTTAGGCGACCTGAAGCCTGTCACGGAACAGGCGTGTGCCCGATCGGTTTACGGACGCGGGCGACGTCTAGGAGACGAAAATGAAGAAACCCCTTCTGGCGGGCGCCTTTGCGCTTGCGCTTCTGGCGCCTGCAGCGTCCTGGGCAAAAACGGCCCCGACCACCCGAGCAATGCGAGCCGACGCCGCGACTCAGAACTTCGTGGACAAAGTCTGGAACATCAATAATTTTGAGATTGAAGCGGGACAAGAAGCTCGGAACAAGGCCAACATCCAAGAATATTTCGATTATGCCCGGATGATCGTGAGAGATCACGTGAACGCGGGAAGCGAGCTAAACGCTATTTTGGCGCAAAACGGATTCAGCGCGCCGGACGCGCTCGACAATGAGCACAAGAGTCTTCTGCAATAATTGTCCACAGTGACCGGCGCGCGATTCGAAGAGCAATTCCGCATGCAACAAATCAATGGCCACGAGAAGACGGTCCGCCTTTTCCAAAACTATGCAAAAAGCGGCCGAAACGAAGCGCTGAAAACTTGGGCGCAGAATGCGCTTCCGACGCTTGAGACATCTGCGCGACGCCAAGGCGCTTCCGCGTCCCGTGCTGCGCAGCACGCGCGCAGAGCAATAATTTCGGGATAGGCGCACGAATACCCAGGTCCGCGGCAAAATCGCAGGACCCGCGCGCGATAGCACGCGGGTCCTCGTCGTTGTTCGAAAGTTGACCTTCGCCGTTCGGACGTGGTCACTTTCGGCATGACCAGATACATCGCATTGTTGCGGGCGGTGAATGTCGGAGGAACCGGCAAGCTCTCGATGGCCGACTTGAAGTCGATGTGTCTCGACGCCGGCTTCGATCATGTCGAGACATATATTGCGAGCGGAAACGTCGTCTTTGACGCCAATGACACTCCGGCAAGAGTGAAATCCGCGCTTGAGGCGAAGATGCTCGCCTATGCCGGAAAGCCTGTAGGGGTTATCGTCCGCACGGCCGGCGAGATGAAAGCCGTTTTGGAAGGCAACCCCTTCCAAAAGCATCCGCCAAATTTCACCGTCGCGATTTTTCTCGATGGAAGGCCGCCGTCAGATGCGTTGGATCACGCTGTGGGCAAATCAGACGAGGAAATGCGTTTGGGCGTGCGGGAAATTTATGTCTGCTATGGCGCCGGCATGGGCCGTTCAAAATTGAGAATTCCTGCAGCAAAGCAAGGCGCCGCACGAAATATGAATACGGTCGCGCGACTCGTAAGCATGGCTCTCGAAGTTTGAGCGCCGTTGAAATCCTTCCGCCTCATCGATGGACGAAGCCGCCGATCTCGATCCCGACCGCGCAACGCTCGGCCCCAGGACGCCCACTAGATGAAAGTCGATTTCCGGCCGGCGCCTTCTCAGGCGGCGGCGCTCTCTGCGGAGTTGTCCGATCCTGCCGTTCGAACTTGCGTCGGAACAGCTTCGATGGTCACGAGTTCTGGCTCGCCCGACACGACGACCCTCATGGCGCAGGCCTTTGAGACAAGGCCCGCATAATAGGCTTGAATGGCGCGCGCATCGATCGCGCCCTCTTCCGATTCGCCTTCGAGCAGACGAGGCACGTTCGCTGCAACGCGGGCATTGACGCCCTTCGCTTCGATCTTGAACGCGAGCCCGTCATCTTCGCCCGTCGAACTGACGGAGATCACGCCGCCGCGCGGTATCGCCGCATCGGCGAGAAGGCACAGATTGAGCAGCAGCTTGACCTTGTTCTTGGACATCAGCGCGCGTGGAATGCTCCACAAGAGCTGAGTGCGTTCGTCAGCGATCAGCTGACGCGTCACCAGCTCGGCGTCGCCCGTGTCGATCGACGCGCCCTTGGAGCCGGCGGCCCCAAAGGCGAGCCGGCAAAACTGCAGTCGCGCCGAGGCCTCATTCGCGCTCGACTTGATCAGCGCCAGCGCATGGCCGCGCATTTCTGCGTCCCTCTCTTCTTCGAGGACTTCAAGGCCATTGACGATCGCGCCGACGGGCGAGATGACGTCGTGGCAAACCCTCGACGACAGGAGCGCGGCTAAATCGAGCGGATCGAGCGAAAAATTGGTCATGGCGCCATCCAGAACGGGCGAACGTGGCAATGTCTAAGGGAAGCTCGGTTCGATCTTCCGATAGAATGCGCGACGACTGACGCGACGCGCGAATCACCGCATTCAAGCTGATCGAAACTAGCGGGCGCGGCGCGGAATGCAAATGACGCGCGCCTAAATCTTAAACCGAGCGCAGGGGAATCGAGCGATGACGGCGGACCAATCTTCTCATTCGGCGGCGCCCTCCGACGAGACCGATCGCCTTGCCCGATTGTTCGCAAATCTTGCGGTCGCGGCGGGCGCGCTGGCGATGGAGACATTCGCCAACGCGAACATCGAGTCGCGCCTCAAGAACGACAGGTCGCCGGTGACGGAGGCGGACGAGCGCGTCGAGGCTTATTTGCTCCGCGAGTTGGAAAAATCGTTGCCTGGCGTGCCTTTTTTGGCCGAGGAGAGCGCTGCGTCCGGAGGGACGCTCGGCGCCGACGACGCTTTTCTCTTGATCGATCCGATCGACGGCACCCGTGAGTTTCTCGCCCGCAGCGCGGATTTCACCATCAATGTGGCGTTCGCTGAAAAGTGCGCGCCGCGCGCGGGCGCCGTCTATGCGCCGGCTCAGGGGCGCGTCTGGTTTGCCGGCGCGCGCGGCTTTGAGGCGGAAGCGATCCCGGGCCGAACCTTGCCGGCGCCGCAGGACTGGCGGTTGCTCCGAGCGCGGCCCCGGCCCCAAGACGGATTGGTTGCGCTGATTTCAAAATCTCACCTCGACGAAGAAACGAAGACATTTCTTGCGCGACAGCCGATCGCACGGAGTCTGCCGATTGGCTCCTCGCTCAAATTCTGCCTGCTCGCCAGAGGCGACGCGGACGTCTATCCACGCTTCGGCCCGACGATGGAATGGGACACGGCCGCAGGCGACGCGGTGCTGCGCGCCGCCGGCGGCGCGACGCTCGATCCGCAAGGCGCGCCGCTGCGCTACGGCAAGAAGGAGGCCGGCTATCGCAACGGCCCGTTCGTCGCCTGGGCGGACGCAGCCGCGCGCTAACCGGCCGCAACGCTTCCTTAACCGCGACGCGCGAATTTGAGGGGAGCGACGCTGAGCGTCGTCTTTGCGACGCAACTGCGCCGCGCGTCGGCCATGGTTCGCGCCCACGCATGTCCCAACAGTTTGGTTCCGGAGTTTCGTCGCCATGAGCAAGTCTTCGTTCAAAGCCGCCTCGCGTCGCGACCTCATTCGCCTCGCCGCCGCATCGGCCTGCGCATGGGCGGCGCCTCAGTCTTTCGCGCGCGCCGCTCAGCGCCCCGAAACCTATTCGAGCGGCGAGATCGTCGAGAACGGCCATCGCTTTTTCGGCTCGATCTCGCGTGGGCTCGCCGAAGGCGTCGAGCGCGCTTCGCGCCAGTGGGGCAGCCCTAACGCTTACATCCTCGGGCAGGAGGCGAGCGGGGCGTTCGTCGGCGGGCTCCGCTACGGCGAAGGCACGATGTATACGCGCAACGCCGGCGAGCAGCGCGTCTTTTGGCAAGGGCCTTCGATCGGCCTGGACGCCGGCGGCGACGGCGATCGGACGATGATGCTCGTCTATAACCTTCCGTCGGTCGACGCCATCTACCGGCGGTTTTCCGGCGCCAATGGCTCGGCCTATCTCGTCGGCGGATTCGGCTTCACCGCGCTCAACAGCGACGAGGTCGTCGTCATGCCCGTGCGCTCCGGACTCGGCGCGCGGCTGGGCCTCAATCTCGGCTATCTGAAATTCACGCCGGAATCGACCTGGAACCCGTTCTGAGTCGATCTTTGGACGGCTCCGGCGGCTCTCTCGCGACGAAGCCGCAAATGCCGCAGGCTTCATCGTCGTGCTGCCTGCGCCAGCGGCAGTCCTGACGAATGCTGCAGTCATATGCGGCGCTCGGCCTGACCGGGGCGCATGCCTCCGCAAGCAATTGCGCGATTCGGCCCAGGAGATCGCATCCCTCGCCGCTCCAATGCGCGCAGTCGCTTTCGACGCAAGCCGGCGCAAATCTTATGCGCGCGGCCGGCCCGCCCTGCATCGGCGCCGCCGCGAGAAGGCCTTCATCGGCGACAAGCGTCGTCGCGAAGGCTCCGCCGCTTTCACGCGCGCCGCCGGCGGCAAGCGCCGGAACGATGGGACAACGCAAGGCGCTCATCGAGCAGGACCCGGGAATGGCGGCGCGACGCGCTTGCCGTCGCCGCCGAAAAAAAGGCCGGCAGTTAAAGTCATACGGTTCCTCTCCGATTTGTCCGCAAGCGGCCTGCGCCGCGCGATTTGTGCGCGTTCTGCCGCGCTCTCGCGGAGGAGTCGTCATCCAAACAGAGGAAGCCGCGGCCGCGTCTGGCGGCGGCCAATGACGCGAATCGCCCGGAGCGCTTTGCTTTCGGCGGCGTTACGTGGCAAAATCGAGCGCCGTCCGCGTTGGGACGGATCAAGGATTGCTCCGTCTTGATCGAACAAGCGATGTATTTTGCGCTCGGCTTTCTCGTCGCCGGGCTTTTCGCCTTGATGTTCCTCCCCGCTTTCTGGCGGCGCGCGCTTCGTCTGTCGATGCGGCGGCTGCAGATGCTGGCGCCCATGTCGATGGAGGAAGTCTTCGCCGAGCGCGATCTGCTTCGCGCCGAATTCGCCATCCGCGAGCGGCGACACGAACAGGCGATGGAGGCGACCCAGACGTCGCGCGCGCACGATCTTGCGACAATTGGCCGTCAGGTCGCTCGAATCGCCGATCTCGAAACGCAGCTCACGGGCGCTGAGGCCGACAATCGCGACGTGAACGCGCGCCTCGGCGAGGCGGAAAAAGTCTTGACGATGCGCACCGAGCTTCTGAGCGCGACGGAGCGGGCGCTGCAGGACATGACCGACCGCGCTGAAGCCCGGGTCGCGCAGATGCGACTGATTCGATCGGAGACCGCGCAGCTTAACGATGAGGCGGGGGCGCAGCTGGAAGGCCTTGTCGCCGCCTATGAGGCGCGCGTCGCGGCGCTGCATCAGCACAATGCCGATTTGCAGGGCGTGTTGGAGGCGTTGCGCGAGGAACATGCGCGCGCCGGGCTGCCGGACGCGCGCGCCATGGAACTCGAACATCAGCTCACGCATCTTGCCGGGGAGCTCGCGGCGACCCGTACGCTCGGCGAGACGCTTTCCTCCGAGCTCGACGAGGCGCGGAGCAAGCTCAAGGCCGCCGAGGAGCGCCAGAACAGCGAAGCCGAGCAATTGGAAGGCGCTCTGCGCGCCTCGCGCGCCGAAGCGCATGACGCCGCCGACAAGCTTGAATTGGCGCGCGCCGACAACGCCATGCTGCAAGGCGCGGTGGAGGCGTTACGCGCCGAGCGGGCCAATCTGCGGCGCGCCGTCAATGGAGCCAAGGGACTGTCCGTCGTTCCCGTGGCGGCGAGCGACGCCGAAATCGCCTCCCTGCGGGAAGCGCTTCTCGAGTTCGGCGACCGCGTGGTCGGTCAGGACCTCCAGGCGCCTGCGAAGCGCGCTTGAGGCGCCGTCCCTTTTTCTCCTTAGGGCTATCGCCCAAAGCCAAAACCCGCATCGCGCGCTGTTGACCAGCGGCGCGCGCTTTGGAACAAGTGGCGCGTTCGTCCTTCTGACGCGAGGCCGCTCGTGCTCTTCGTCGCCCTTTGCCTGGATAAGCCCGATCACGTCGACCTGCGCATGTCGACGCGCGCCGCGCATCTCGCCTTCCTCGAAAGGCACGCCGCGCGCGTGAAGCTCGGCGGCCCCTTTCTCGACGGCGAGACGCCTGTCGGCTCCATGCTCGTTCTCGACTGCGAAAACGAGGCGGCGGCGCGGGCGCTGGTTAGCGAAGACCCTTACGCCGTCGCCGGCCTCTTCGCCTCGGTGGAACTAAAACCCTGGAAACGCGTGGTGGGGGCGCAGCTCTGATGGCGCATTGGCTGCTAAAGAGCGAGCCGTCGAGCTGGTCCTGGGATCAACAAGTCGCGGCTGGCGCCAAAGGCACCTTCTGGAACGGCGTGCGCAATCACTCGGCCAAACTCAATCTGATGGCGATGAAGAAGGGCGAACGCGGCTTCTTCTATCATTCGAATGAGGACAAGGCGATCGTCGGGATCGTCGAGATCGTCAAGACCTATTATCCCGATCACACCGACGAGACCGGCAAATTCGGCATGGTCGACGTGAAGGCGGTTAAGGCCCTGAAAAAGCCGGTGACGCTCGCGCAAATCAAATCCGAGCCGCGCCTAAAGGACATGGTCCTCGTCAACAACTCGCGTCTTTCGGTACAGCCGGTGAGCGATGATGAATGGCGCGTGGCGCTGGAGATGGCCGGCGAGAAGGCGTAAGCGCTTTGCCTTCTGTTGCAGATATGGCACATCGATTTATGAAACGGCGCGAAGGCGCCGTTTCGGCATAAGTTCAGATTGCGAAATGGCTTTCGCCTTGCTCAGCTACGCTCAGCCTCTTTGAGTCGTTTGCAGCCGCAAGGACAATATCGTGACTCGCAAAGTCTTCTTCGCCGGCGTCGCTATGACGCTGGCGCTCGTAACCGGATCGGCGCTCGCCGCGGACCTGCCCTCTTACAAGGCGCCGCCGGCCTATATTCCGCCGCCGCCGATGTGGACCGGTTTCCATGTGGGCTTGAATGCGGGCGGCTCTTGGGCGGCAAGCACGGCGACCAGCTTCGCGTCGGCGCCGTTTTTCATCAATGGCGCCGATAACGTCCCGTGGGCGGCGGCGATGGCGATCGCCGGCACGGGCAGCCTCTCAACCAATGGCGCCGCTTTCATCGGCGGCGGACAGCTCGGCTATGATTGGCAATTCAACGCGAACTTCCTTGCCGGAATCGAGGCCGACATTCAGGGCCTCGCCGGCGCCAACAACAACGCCGCGTCAGTGATGCTTTCGCCGACGCCATTGTCGGCGGCGGGGCTCAATCTTCTGACGAGCGTGGCGAGCGGTAAATCGCTTGATTTTCTCGGCACGGTGCGCGGTCGGCTTGGATATCTCATTACGCCGACATTGCTCGCCTATGCGACCGGCGGCCTCGCCTATGGCCAGGCGACGGCGACCACGAATTTCTACCAGCACGTGCCCAATGACACGCCGGGCTTCTTGCTGCTCGGCGCCAGTCAGGGCCGATATGCGCAAACGCGCGTCGGCTGGACCGCCGGCGGCGGGTTGGAATGGTTGTTCTGGCCGCAGTGGAGCGCCAAGCTCGAATATCTCTTCTATGACCTCGGCGCCGCCTCCTATCCGGTCGCGGTCGCGGCCGATTGGCAGCTCACAAACCTCCTGGTCGCCAATGCGACGCAAGCGCGCGCCCGCTTCGACGGGCACGTCGTTCGCGCTGGCGTGAATTATCATTTCAACTGGGGCGTCGCGCCCATCGTCGCGAAATTCTGAAATTCAAACTGCTGGCCCGCTCCAAGAAAGAGCGCCCGGCCGGGTCGGTCGAGCGCAGTACAAGGAGGGAGAGCGGATCTCCGTGCGGAATGAACCCGCGGGGGTCGCAAATTGTTCCAGCCGCCCCGCGTCGCCCCGCCGCCTTGACGAAACCGCGCCGCTCATGCCTTTTGGCCGCGATTTTCGACCGCGCCGGCGCGCCATTGCGCCACGGAGACACAAGCCCATGAATATCCACGAATATCAGGCCAAGGCCGTTCTCCGCGAGTTCGGCGCTCCCGTCGCTGAGGGCGTCGCCGTGCTGCGCGCCGAGGACGCCCGCGCGGCGGCCGGAAAACTCCCTGGCCCGGTCTATGTGGTGAAGGCGCAGATTCACGCCGGGGGGCGCGGCAAGGGCAAGTTCAAGGAGGCGCATGCGGGCGACAAGGGCGGCGTGCGCATCGCGAAATCCATCGACGAGGCCGAAGCCTTCTCAAAGCAGATGCTGGGCGCGACGCTCGTCACGCTGCAGACCGGCGACGCCGGCAAGCAGGTCAATCGTCTCTACATCGAGGACGGCGCCGACATCGACAAGGAATTCTATTTGTCGATGCTGATCGACCGCTCGACCTCGCGCATCGCCTATGTGGTCTCGACCGAAGGCGGCATGGACATCGAGAAAGTTGCGCATGATACGCCCGAGAAGATCGTGACCTTCTCGGTCGATCCGGCGACGGGCCTGATGCCGCATCACGGCCGCCGGGTCGCCGCCGCGCTCGGCCTCACCGGCGATCTCGCCAAACAGACGGGCGACCTCACCGAAAAGCTCTACGCCGCCTTTGTGGCCAAGGACATGGAGCTGCTCGAAATCAATCCGCTGATCGTCACCAAGGACGGCAGACTGCGCTGCCTCGACGCCAAGGTCAGCTTCGAGAACAACGCCCTCTATCGCCACCCCGACATGGTCGAGCTGCGCGACAAGAGCGAAGAGGACGAGAAGGAAATCGAGGCGTCGAAATACGACCTCGCCTATATCTCGCTCCCCGGCAACATCGGCTGCATGGTCAATGGCGCCGGCCTCGCCATGGCGACGATGGACATCATCAAGCTCTACGGCGAGTTCCCGGCGAACTTCCTCGACGTCGGCGGCGGCGCGACGACCGAGAAGGTGACCGCCGCGTTCAAGATCATCACCGCCGATCCCAATGTGAAGGGCATTCTCGTCAATATCTTCGGCGGCATCATGCGCTGCGACACCATCGCAGAGGGCGTGATCGCGGCGGTTAAGGAGGTCGGCCTCAAAGTGCCGCTGGTGGTGCGGCTGGAAGGCACCAACGTCGATCTCGGCAAAAAGATCATCAACGAATCGGGCCTCAACGTCATCCCCGCCGACGACCTCGACGACGCGGCGCAGAAAATCGTCGCCGCGATCCGCGCTGTCGCGGCGTAATTTCGACGTCCCGACGGGGATAGCCCGTCCGGCATGATTTAAGCTAAAAGGAGTAAAGCGAATCGCGAGGCTGTAGAGCGCAGCGAAAAAGTGAATGCCGGTTTTTCGGGCAAAGCGCGCTCTAAGCTTTTCGAACCGATCACGTTATCTGCGTTTGGGCGATTCCGCCTGAACGCAGCGTGATCCAGGGCGAAGCATGGGTTCAGCCGGTCCGCGGGACGAAGATTTCTGGGTGTTCGGCTACGGGTCGCTGATGTGGCAGCCGGGCTTCGACTTCGTCGACAGCGCGCTTGCCTGGGTGCATGGCTATCACCGCGCGCTGTGCATTTTCTCGCATGTCCATCGCGGCACGCCGGAGCGGCCCGGCCTCGTGCTCGGATTGGATCGCGGCGGCTCCTGCCAGGGCGTCGCCTTCAAGGTCGCGTCACGCGACCGCGCCAAAACGATTCGCTATCTGCGCGAACGCGAACTCGTCACCTCGGTCTATCTGGAAAAAACGCTCGGCGTGCAATTTGTTGACGGGGGCTCGGTCAACGCCCTCGCCTATGTCGTCGACCGCACGCATTGCCAATATGCTGGGCGATTGCCGCAGGACGAGATGATTCGCCTGATCGCCGAAGGCGTCGGACTGAACGGCGACAATCCCGCCTATGTCCGCAACACCTACGAACATCTGCTGCGGCTCGACATCCATGACGCCGAGCTCGCCGAGATCGTCCGCAGGCTCGATCATGATTCGTGCAGAGCCGGTCCCGCGACGGGCGGCGCCGGCGACGAGCCGACGCCGCTTTGACGCGACGCTTCACGCACAGCCGCGCTCATACGCGCGCGACGCAACGCTACGCCACCGACAGGGTCCGCCGGATCAGTTGAGCAGCGACGCCGAAAGATCGCGCAGCGTCGCGGCGTCGGCGCAAAAATGCACATGCCATTCAGCGACGCCGAGCTCCCGCGCAATTCTGCGCAGCGCGTAGCGGTCACCCGGCACGCGCTCCTGAGCCAGAAAGACGCACACCGGACGATTGGTCGCGCCCTCGCGGGCGACGCCGATGACGGCGCCATTGGTCACGTCGGCGATGAAGGGCTCTTCGCCCGACTGAAACACCGAGCACACATAGCGGCGGCCCGAAGCGCCGCGCCAGGAGAAGAACCGGCTGCGCAGCGAATCGGTCTCGGCGAGCGATTGAAGCGCCTCGCCGCGCGTCGCGGCGTTGCTGAACGTGCGGGGAGAAACGCTGAAAGTCGGGAAGCGAGGCTGATACATGACACGGTCCGCCACATGCGAAGTCAAACACGGAACATGACTAGAACGAAACGGGCACATAGTCAAGGAAGCGCGCGCCCGTCCGTATCTTTTGGGTTCCTGGCAAAAGACGGGACGGGCGCGCGGCGCGCCGCTACTCGCCAACGGCGCAAGACGGTTTCCCGTCTCGCGCCTTTTATGCATGACGCCGTTCTTGAAGGATGTGCGCCAACGCGCATGACGAACGCTTTACCCTCTAAAGAGGTGGGCGCCGCCCGAAGGTTTCGCAAGCTGCGTCCCGGCGCCGCAGCTTTGCGAAGGCGCTAACCGTTCGCGCCGCCGCCCGCCGTGCGCAGCCAGGCGGCGCCGCAGGCCTTGGCGAGTTCGCGCACGCGCAGAATATAGCTCTGCCGTTCGGTCACCGAGATTACCCCGCGCGCGTCGAGAAGATTGAAGGCGTGGCTCGCCTTGATGCATTGGTCATAGGCGGGCAGCGCCATCAGATGCATCTCGTCGCCCGAGCCGGCGCCGAAATGCAGGAGCCGCTCGCATTCCGATTCGGCGTCCTTGAAATCCTCGAACAGCTTGCCCGTGTCGGCGGCCTCGAAATTATGCCGCGAATATTCCTGCTCGGCCTGCAGGAAGACGTCGGCGTAAGTGACTTTCTCGTCGCCGTCGCGGCCGTTGAAATTCAGCTCCATGATGCTGTCGACGCCCTGCAGATAGCAGGCGAGACGCTCCAGCCCATAGGTGAGTTCGCCGGAGACCGGCGCGCATTCGAAGCCCGCGACCTGCTGGAAGTAGGTGAATTGCGAGACTTCCATGCCGTCGCACCAGCATTCCCACCCTAACCCCCAGGCGCCGAGCGTCGGGCTTTCCCAATCGTCCTCGACGAAGCGGATGTCGTGAAGCTTCGGGTCAACGCCAATCGCAGAAAGCGAATCGAGATAGAGTTCCTGCAGATCGGGGGGCGATGGTTTGAGGATAACCTGGAACTGATAATAGTGCTGCAGGCGGTTGGGATTCTCGCCATAGCGCCCGTCCTTGGGGCGCCGGCAGGGCTGGGCATAGGCGGCCCGCCACGGTCTTGGGCCAAGCGCGCGCAAAGTCGTGGCGGGGTGAAAGGTGCCAGCGCCCATCTCCATGTCATAGGGCTGCAGAATGACGCAGCCCTGCGCCGCCCAGAAGTTTTGCAGGGTGAGAATCAGCCCCTGGAAGGAGCGAATGGGGGAGAGGTGGGGAAGATCGGGGAGCATGGGGATCCTGCGAGAATTGCGCGCAAGCTATTGGCGGGGCCAATGCAGGTCAACGGCATGCTTCGCCAACGGCGGTCGGGTGAATATCCGCGATGCGCCAATTGCGGATTCATCGCAGCAAATTTGACCTGTTCGAACTTCGTTCGTGGGGACGAGAAGATAGGACGGCATCTTATGACGAGCAGCTTTCCTGTCTTCGTTTCGAAACCTATCGTGGTACAATGTTAGAGCTGAAACCTCGAAACGGGTGAATAGATGGACGTTCTAATCGATAACTCACTATTCGCCGGATTGATGCGAGAGTATTCACCAGAGCTGGCAACTCACAAGGCGTTTCTTGAACGATATCCCGAACATAGACGTATCGACAAGGTATCGACCGCACAATTTTTAAATGCACTTGTTCTATTTAAGCGAATGAAGCTTGAGGTAGAGAAAAAAGATGCCATAAATATTGACGATCAAAACAACCAAGAGCGAACTTTAGAATGGGCTGAGAAATTGAAAGCATTGCTGCCATCTGACGTTGGGGATACACTTGAATTCTTTGATGAAACGCCCGATGAGGAAGCTGTAGCGATATCTCGAGCAATCGAACTTTACGCGCGGAAAGTGCCTGGGCGCGAAGACCTATTCGTTGAGGGGCATATTCCGAACGTTTACATGTCTCGAGAATATATATACAGGGCTCGCGTTCGTTCTGCAGATGGGGCCGCTCAGCTTGACGATCGAGAACTCGGACATGCGATGTTTTTGCACCGGGGCCTGCGGTTGCAGGCGTCCGCTCACCGTTACAGAATGATATATCAGCCTTACTGGTATCGGGCGAACCTACTGGCGAAGGCGTCACCCCTGCTTTGCGAACCTAGATTCAATGACGGTCAATACATCGTCCAACTCCCAAGTCGGCGCGCGCTGGCCGAAAAGCAGACAGAGTACCAGAAGAAGCTGGACGAGGCATATTATTCCCTATTGGCCATGTGTTCCTATGCAAAGCCGGACTACGAATTTCCCTTCATCGGCGCCGCTATATTAGATGGCGCAAAGGGCAATGTGAGGCGAGCAGTCGATGACGCACTTGAACAAAGGGAGCGTTTCGCTAAAGCATCGGGTAAGTGGCAAGATTTGATGCAAGCAGTTGCGGAGGGGCGAAAGCGTGATGCTGAAGACCGCGCCGAAGCGATCAAACAGGAGATTCAACAGGCCGCTCAGCCCTACGTCAAAGGCGTCTTCGCCTCGTTTAGTGTCTTATCGACGATCCCCGCCGTAATAGTAGAGAATACCTCGGGAAAGATCGCTGGAAAGCTGACGGAAGCAGCGTTGAAGGGCATATTGGAGGCGGTACCAGAAACGGCGAAGCAATGGTTTAGCGAAAAGATAGAAAGGGTCGTCGACTCGATCGCGAAAAATCCATATCGTCTATTACTTACACGACATTTGGATACGCTTAGTCATTCTTATGATTGAATGTGACAAAATTTATTGCCAAGCTGGAATGAGGCCCCTTAAATCGCAAGGGAGCGGCATTACGGTCAAGTAGCCCATCCCTGTTCGGATGCGATATCGCCGATCACGCGTTATCAGCAGCGATTCAGGTTTGGGCGTTAGCCAATGTCCGGGTTTGGTCATAAACACGCGTTCAATTCGACCTTCGGCCACCACCGCCTGTCGATGCCGACAGCGCAAAATCTTCCCTCAAAACTCCTGCGCCGTCGGCCGAATCACAATCTGGTCCACATCGACATCGCCGGCTGTTCGATCGCGTAGCGAATCGCGCGGGCGATCGAATCGGCGGGGATCGCCTGATTGGCGAGCGGCTCCATAAATTTCAGACTGCCCTCATGCGACGTGCCAGCGCCGATCAATTCGGTCGCGACCGCGCCGGGCATGATGACGGTCGTGCGAATCCTGTCGCCGACCTCGTGGCGTAGCCCTTCCGAAAACGCCGCGACCGCGAATTTCGTCCGACTACAGGCCGACCGCCGGGCTAAATAATTTTTGAGCCCGACCGAGGCGGCGCCCCGAGCGATCTTTCATCACTGTGTTCCCCCCTCGGCCGCTGAAACCGCTCGGCAGCGGCGGCGGCTCGCCCAATCCCCTCCCCCTCCGCCGCGCCCCATTCGGCGGCGAAGCCGGGCTAACTTTGCGGCGCCGGCGCGGCGCGCTTCACGAAAGCCGGCATTTTCAAAGATTTAACTATTCGCGCTTAGCGTCGACGCCGACAAGAATTCGCCCCAAAGCAGCCAAAGCAAGGCCGTTTAGTTCTGGTGAGAATATGTGCGGGCGTTCCGCGCAGTTCTGGCTTTCCCCGGACATTGACGCACCATCGCGCAAATGTCGGCGAAGTCGAGAGCCCTGCGGCGGCAGATCAGTTCGGAGGAAGGGGCGAATGATGCAAGGAATCAGTGCGCCAATCGACTTCATTTCTTTGGATCGGCGTATTTATTCTCACAAAAGCTCGTCTCATCTCGTCATCGCCGGCGTCGCCTTCGCGGTGAGCCTGTCGGCGGGATGGTGGGCTTTGTCGCAGCGCTCGGCGCACAACCCGGAGATCGCCGCGGCGCCGGTCGCGCAAAACTCCCAGAATTCCAGTGGCGCGCACAATCCCTATGGCGCCATTGTCGGCCTCGGCGGACGGCCGCAGACCCTCGCGCTCGCGGACACGACGATGCGCGGCGCGCTCGACGGCGGCGTCAAGCCTGCCGCGCACACGCCTTCCGCCGCCGTTCCCGAGCGCCAGGAGGCGGAGAACGACCAGCTCGCCTCGGCCGATGACGCGGAAGGCGCGCCGCTGCCGCCGCGCCGCCCCGCGGAACTCACTGTCGCCGGCCGCGGACTCTACGAGGAGTCGCTGCGCCGCATGGCGCGCACGACCGTCGTGCCGGCCTCGCCGTCCGACGACCGCTCGATGTTCGAGAAATTCTTCGGATTGGGCGACGCCGCGCAAGAGGCGCGACAACAGCAGCAGCAGCGGCCGCGCGGACAGGCGCTCGCCTATTCGGCGCCCGACGGCGGCGTCCTTTCCGATCTCAAATCCGGCATCCTCGGCGGCGCAGCCGGCGCCGCTGGCGTGGCAGTCGGGCCGGCGGCTCGCTACGACCGCCAGACCGCGATCTATGACATCTCGGCGCATACGGTCTACCTGCCCAATGGCGCGAAGCTCGAGGCGCATTCCGGGCTACGCGAACATCTCGACGATCCGCGCTTCGTCCATCTGCGCATGCGCGGCGCGACGCCGCCGCACGTCTATGATCTTACGCCGCGCGAGGCGCTGTTCCATGGCGTCGAAGCGCTGCGCCTTACCCCGGTCGGCGGCGAAGGCGCGATCTTTGGCCGCGCCGGGCTGCTCGCCCACACCTACATGCTCGGACCGAATGGCGATTCGAACGGCTGCGTGTCCTTCCGCGACTATCAGGCCTTCCTGCGCGCTTATAAGAACGGCGAAGTTCGCCGGCTGGTGGTGGTCGCGCATCTCTAAGCGTTTATTTTTATACGCAAAAACGAAGAAGCGGCCCGATCGGCCGCTTTTTTCACGGCCTCATGCGCCGGCTGCGCAGTTCGGAATAATCACAAGATTCTTGTCGGGATCGCGAAGATCAACTAGCGTTCGCCTGCGAGGCGCCTGAGGGGTTTTTCATGACCGTTTCGATGTATCTCATCAATCCTGCCGGTGATTTTCCAACCTATTTCGGCGGCGAGGCGCTGGCGGCGTCGGGCGCGCCGGGCGGCGTCATGATGGCCGACCTCGCCACGGCGACGGTCGCGGCGCTCGCGCCCAAGGACTTCGAATTCGAACTCTGCGAAGAGCAGATCGAACCGGTGAATTTCGACCATCCCGCCGACTGGATCGCGATCACCGGCAAGGTCAGCCAGCGCAGCCGCATGATCGCCATCGCCGACGAGTTCCGCCGCCGCGGCAAGCGCGTCATCATCGGCGGCCCCTATGCGAGCCTGTCGCCGGGGCGGCTGCGCGATCATTGCGACGTGCTGGTGAGCGGCGAGACCGAGGAAATCGCCGCCGATCTGTTCTCCGATCTTCGCGCCGGCAAGCCGAAGGACAGCTATGTCGGCGACAAGCCGTCGCTCGCCGCTTCGCCGCTTCCGCGCTGGGACCTTTACCGCAACGACCGCGCGATTCTCGGCGCGGTCCAGACCTCGCGCGGCTGTCCGTTCGAATGCGAATTCTGCGACGTCATTCAATATCTCGGGCGCAAACAGCGCCATAAGCCGATCGCCAATGTCATCGCCGAGATCGATGCGCTCTGGAACGCGGGCTATCGCACCGCCTTCCTCGCCGACGACAATTTCACCGCCTATCGCGCGCATTGCAAAGAGCTGCTCGCGGCGATCGCGCATTGGCGCCGCGATCGTCCGATGGAGTTCGTCACCCAGATCTCGATCGACGCGACGCGCGACGAGGAGCTGCTCGACATGTGCGTGGCGGCGGGACTGACTCAAGTCTTCGTCGGCATCGAAACGCCTAATGTCGAAAGCCTGCGCGAGACCGGCAAGCGGCAGAATCTGAAGATCAGCCTCGTCGACGAAATTCAGAAGCTCGTCGACAAGGGCATGTCGGTCATGGGCGGCATGATCGTCGGCTTCGATCATGACGGCCCCGGCGTCTTCGCCCAGCAGTATGATTTCGCCATGGCGACGCCGATTCCGATCTTCAGCCTCGGCGCGCTCATGGCCTCGGAAGCGACCCCGCTGTTCGATCGCATCACCCGCGAAGGCCGGTTGATCACCGGCGGCGTCGAGACCCAGGCGGTGCCGTGGAGCTCCAACATCCAGTGCCAGACGATGAGCATGGAGGAGCTGCATGACGGCATGCAGAATCTCTGCAACGCGCTTTATTCGCCGGCCGCTTTCGGCGAGCGCATGCTGAACATGATCAGAACCTTCGGCCGCACCCGCAAGGGGCCGGCGCCGGAGCCTTTCGATCCCAAATCGCTGCGCGAGGTCGAGCAGCAGGCGATGCAGGTCGGCATGGACGTGCGCAAGATGGGCGAAGCGGAAGGCCGCATGTGGAACAAGGTCTGGGGCGCCGCCGTGCGCAAGCCCGAGACCATCACCATCGCCGCGCGCATCATGTTCCAATATGCGCAGGCGCGGCACATGTTCGACAAGGGCAATTATTGGGAGCCGCAGCTCGCGAGCCCGCCGGTCGCGCCGCAACGCGCGGCATAATACTCGTTCCGCGTGAGTCGCCTTCATGTCATTCCCGACGCGCGTCTGACGCGCGATCTGGAATCCAGAGCAAAACCAGCGCTCATGGACCGACTCTGGATTCCCGGTCAGGCCTCCGGCCTGCCGGGAATGGCAAGCCCAGCGAACGGATCAGCCGGAATTCGTACTACGCAACGATCCCCTTCAATATCGACAGCGGCGCTTTCGAGCCCTTGACGCCGCGCAGAAGAATGCGCGTCGCCGGCGCGTCTGCGCGCGTGTGGATCGGCTCGATCGATACGCCCCCTAGCCTGCCCTCCACGGCCGCGAGACATTCGGCGAGCGCGTCGGCGCGGTGAATCATCACGAAGGCGCCGCCCGGCGCGAGCAGGGCAAGACAAGCGCGAACCCATTCAGCGAGCGGCGCGCTGGCGACATGGGCGCGCGCCTTGGCGGCGTCGGGCGTGACGCGCACCTTGTCGGCGTCATGAAATGGCGGATTGGTGAGAACGAGCGCGGCGCTTTCGTCGACCAGTCCGGCGCCGCGGCGCGATTTGGCGGAGAGAACGTCGGCTCCGTAAACGCGCGCCCTTGCGTCGAGGTCGTTTGCGGCGACGTTTTCGCGCGCGAACGCGCAACTCGTGGGATCAATCTCCACAAGGCCGACGCTCGCGCCGGGCGCGCGCAGCGCCGCCATCAAGCCGACCGCGCCGGCGCCGGCGCCGACATCGAGAATGAGCCCCTGCTGATCTTGCGGCGTCGCTCCCGCGAGCAGAACGGCGTCAGTGCCCGCGCGATGACCGGCGGCGCTTTGACGCAGGCGCAGGCGTCCGTCGAGAAAGCCGTCAAAATTTTCAGTTTCGCTCATGGGATTGAAAGCACTAACACGACTTTCCGGGCGCATGCCTCCCCTTTGCGGGGAAGTGCGGCGCCGTAAGCGTCCCGTTGGGGAATCCGATCTGCAAACTGCCCAATTCACCCCACCCGGCTCGATTTGATCGAGCCGCCCTCCCGCCAAGGAGAGAGATTCGTGAACTTTCGATACGAGCCGCCCGAGCCCCCGACTGTCGCGCCGCGACTTGCCGCCTCCATCTCAAAGCCGTAAGTTCGCGCGACAAAAGGCAAGGTTTAAGGGGGCCCCGTGGGCATCGTCATTCCGCTCGATGAGAAAAGGGACGCGGGTCTCGACAGTCTCCTCGAACTCATCAAACCCGATCTGGAGCGCACCAATCAGCTGATCATCCAGCGTATGGGCTCCGACGTCACGACGATACCCGAAGTCGCCAATCACCTGATTTCCGCGGGCGGCAAGCGGCTGAGGCCGATGCTCGTTCTCGCCACCGCCGGCATGTGCGGCTACAAGGGCGACGGTCATCTGAAATTCGCCGCCGGCATTGAATTCATGCATACGGCGACTCTGCTCCATGACGACGTCGTCGACGAAAGCGACATGCGCCGCGGCAAGATCGCCGCACGCATGCTGTGGGGCAATCAGACCTGCGTGCTCGTCGGCGATTTCCTGCTCGGCCACGCCTTCAAGATGATGGTCGAGCCCGGCGTCATCGCGCCGCTCACCGTCGTGTCGCAGGCGGCGGCGGTGATCGCCGAGGGCGAGATCATGCAGCTCAACGCCGCCAAGGACACAACCACGACCGAGGACGCCTACATGGGCGTCATCCGCCGCAAAACCGCGGAGCTCTTCGCCGCGGCCGCCGAGGTCGGGGTGATGCTCGGCGGCAAGCCGAAAGCGGATGAGGCCGCCGCACGCAGCTACGGCATGAATCTCGGGATCGCTTTCCAGCTTATCGACGACGCGCTCGATTACGGCGGGTCATCGGCCAAGCTCGGCAAGAATGTCGGCGACGACTTCCGCGAGGGCAAGATCACGCTCCCCGTCGTGCTCGCCTTCCGTCGCGGCAATGAGAAGGAACGCGAGTTCTGGCGCCGCACCCTGGAGAGAGGCGAGATCAAGGACGCGGATGTCGAGACCGCCTGCGGCTTGATGAAGAAGCACAAGGCGCTCGATGATACGATCGAGCGCGCGACTCATTACGGCGCCATCGCGCGTGACGCGATGGAGATTTTTCCGGCCTCGCCGTGGAAAAGCGCGCTGCTCGAAGTCGTCGATTTCTGCATCGATCGCGTCTACTGACGCGCCGCCGGCCGCTGCGATGCGACCGGCGCAGTTTCGTCATCCCTTCAGACAGTCCGACTTGAACTGCTTGCGCTCCTTGCCGTGAAGCCCTTTGGCGTCGGCTTGCGCGCGACAGTCCTTCTCTCTCTCCGCATGAGTCTTCGGCGCCGCAGCCGATGGCGCGGGCGGCGCAGCAGCGGCGGGCGCTTCGGCGCTCGGCGCGGGCGTCGCTGCGGGCGCGGCCTTCGGCGCGATCTCGGCGGGCGGCGCCCAGGTCGTCGGAGCCGCGCCGGCGGGCGCGGACGTCTTCGGCTCCGCCAGCGCGGCGCCAAAGAAAAGACCGGCGCAAACAGCGCCGGCGGCAATCGATTTGATGCTCGTGAACATTTACGTTTCTTCTATGTTGAGGCGCACCGCAACGCCCGGATGTTGAACCCTCGCGGCGCGATCCCTCTCGCAGCCGCGCCTCAAGCTTAGGCGATTTAAGGCGCATTGTCTTTGCTGCAGCGCAACAGCGCCGAGAATAAGACTAACGCCGCCACCACACATAGACGGCGACGCCGGCGACGAAGCCAGAATAGACGATCTTCCAGGCAAGCCGGCGCGGCGCGGATGTGCGGCGCAAAGGAACGTCGCTGTGGCGAGCGATCTTTCGCTCGCCGACTGAAACGGGATTGAGCGCAGCATGGTAGTAGCGCATGAATCGCTCCTTATTCGAAAGTGAACCGGCCGTTTGCGGCAAGGCTAAGGCGCGATCGATTGACAAATTGCTTCGATTCCTCTGCATCCAGAAGATATCTGTGCTGCACTGCAAGCGATGACAAAAGCCTGCAATAAGAGCGGCGGAGGAAGACATGGCGCGCGATAAGACATCGGATTGGCGTTTCGATCTGAGCGACGCGGCGCCGCCTGTCGCCGCGAGACGCGACATGCGCAAGATCGTTCATGGCCGCGTCCTCGACGATCCTTACGACTGGCTCGCCGCAAAGAACTGGCGCGAGGTGTTGCGCGATCCCGACGCGCTTCCGATCGACATCGCGGATCTGATCAAAGCGGAAAACGCCTACTGCGAACGCGTCATGGCGCCGCTCAAGGATTTGCGATCAATGCTCGTCTCCGAAATGCGCGCGCGCATCAAGGAAGACGACAGCGAGGTTCCGGAGCCGGACGGGCCTTTCGCCTATTACGAACGCTTTCATGAAGGCGCGGAACATCCGCTTTTTTGCCGGACGCCGCGAGCAGGCGGCGCCGAAACCATTCTTCTCGATGGCGACGCGCTGGCCAAGGGACACGAGTTCTTCGACATTGGCGACGCCGCCCATGCGCCCGATCATGCGCAACTCGCCTGGAGCGTCGATGAGCAGGGCGCCGAACTCTACGATATCCGCAGCCGGTCGCTGAGCGACGGACTCGACCGCGCCGACATCGTGAGCGACAGCGACGGCGCGATCGTCTGGCGCGCCGATTCAAAAGCCTATTACTATGTGCTCATCGACGAGAACCACCGTACGTCGCAGGTCTTTCGCCACGAGGTCGGAACTGATCCCGCCGACGATGCGCTGGTCCTTGAGGAATTGGACAGCGCCTGGTTCGTCGGCCTGCATGAAAGCCGTTGCAGGCGATTCGCCATCGTATCGATCCACGGCCATGACGCGTCGGAATCCTGGCTCATCGACCTTTGCGTGAATAATCCGACGCCACGCGTCGTCGCGCCGCGCGAACCGCGATTGCGCTATGACGTCGAACCGCATGGCGACGTGATCTTCATTCGCAATAGCGCCGACGGCGCCGACGACTTCCGCATTTCCGTCGCGCCGTTGGCCGAGCCCGGCCGCGAAAACTGGCGCGACGTCGTTTGCCATCGCGACGGCGTGATGATCGACTCCTTTACAGTATACGCGCGTCATCTGGTCTGGCTGCTTCGTGAGAATTCCCTGCCGAAGCTCGTCGTCCGTGCGCTCTCGACCGGCGACGAACATTCCATTCATTTCGAAGAGGACGCCTATGCGCTGTCGATCGATCCGGGGCTCGAATTCGACACCGACATTTTGCGCTTCACCTATTCATCGATGACGACGCCCGACGAGACTTATGATTATGACATGAATACGCGCACGCGCTTATTGCGCAAGCGCCAGGACATTCCCTCCGGCCACGATCCAAAGCAATATGTGACGAAGCGGCTTTTCGCGACGGCGCGCGACGGCGAATGCGTGCCGATCACGCTGCTGCACCGCGCCGACTTCACGCCCGGCGGCGAAGGCGCGCCGCTTCTGCTCTATGGCTATGGCGCCTATGGCTATGCGCTCTCGGCAAGTTTCAACGAGGACATCCTCTCGCTCGTCGATCGTGGCTTCGTCTATGCCCGCGCCCATATTCGCGGCGGAACCGACAAGGGATGGCGCTTTTGCGAAGACGGCAAGCTCAAAAACAAGCAAAACAGCTTCGCCGATTTTATCGATTGCGCGCGTCATCTCGTCTTGGCGGGCTATACGCATGAAGGCGCCATCGTCGCGCAAGGCGCGTCGGCGGGCGGGCTGCTGATGGGCGCCGTCGCCAATGAAGCGCCGGAGCTGTTCGCGGGCGTCATCGCCGGCGTGCCGTTCGTCGATACGCTGAACACGATGTTGCGCGAAGATCTTCCGCTGACGCCGCCCGAATGGCTGGAATGGGGCAACCCCGTCGCCGACGTCGACGCCTTTGCGCGCATCGCCTCCTATTCGCCATACGACAACGTGCGTGCGCAATATTATCCGCCGATTCTCGCCATCGCCGGCGTCACGGATCCTCGCGTCACCTATTGGGAGCCGCTCAAATGGGTCGCGAAGCTTCGCGCGACGATGAGCGGCGGCGGACCGGTGTTGCTCTTCACCCATATGGGCGCCGGTCATGCCGGCGCCTCCGGCCGCTTTGAGGCGCTTGAAGACACGGCGCTTGAATATGCCTTCGCGCTCGCCTGCGCGGCGCCCAAACTGACGCTATGAGCTTGGCCCTTTCCGCCGAATGGAGGAGCCGGCAGGACAAGCGATGGGTAGACGGCCATGTAGCGCGAGCGTTCGCTTTGTCTTATTGAGCTAACGCTCACGCCAGGAGGATGACGATGGCCGTCGACAGCACGCACGCCGAAACGATTGCGCTCCACGCCGGATGGCGCGCGGATGAAACGAATGGCGCCGTCGCCGCGCCGATCTATCAGACGACCTCCTATCAGTTTCGCGACACCGGGCACGCCGCCAATCTTTTCGCTTTGAAGGAGCTCGGCCACATCTATACGCGCATCGGCAATCCGACGACGGGCGTATTGGAGGCGCGATTGGCCGCGCTTGAAGGCGGCGTCGCGGCGCTGGCCCTTGCTTCGGGACAGGCGGCGTCGGCTTTATCGGTGCAAAATCTCGCGCGTGTCGGCGACAATATCGTCTCGTCGACCGATCTTTACGGCGGCACCTGGAATCTCTTCGCCAATACGCTGAAGGATCAGGGCCTCGAGGTGCGCTTCGTCGATCCCGCGGATCCAGAGAATTTCCGCCGCGCCACTGACGAGCGCACGCGCGCTCATTACGCGGAGACTCTGCCCAATCCCAAACTCACCGTATTTCCGATCGCCGAGGTCGCGGCGATCGGCCGCGAACTTGGCGTGCCGCTGATCATGGACAACACCGCGGCGCCGATTCTCTGCCGGCCGATCGATCACGGCGCGGCGATCGTCGTTTATTCGACGACGAAATATCTCGGCGGCCATGGCACGTCGATTGGCGGCGCCATCATCGACGCCGGAAATTTCGATTGGGAGAAATTTGCGCAGCGTCAGCCGGCCTTGAATACGCCCGATCCGAGCTATCACGGCGCTGTCTGGGTCGAGGCGGTCAAGCCCATCGGCCCGGTGGCCTATATCATCAAGGCGCGCGCGACGTTGCTGCGCGATCTCGGCCCCGCGGCGTCGCCGTTCAACGCCTTTCTAACGCTGCAAGGCGTCGAAACGGTGACGCTGCGCATGGAGCGCCATGTGCAGAACACGCAGAAGGTCGTCGACTTCCTGACTAAGCGCAGCGAAGTGACGCGGGTCATTCATCCTTCGCAACAGACGGGCGAAACGCGCCGACGCGCCGACGCCTATCTGAAGGGCGGCTATGGCGCACTGCTCGGCTTTGAATTGAAGGGCGGACTTGAGGCCGGCCGCCGCTTCATCGACGCACTGGAGATGTTCTATCACGTCGCCAATATCGGCGATGCGCGCAGCCTCGCCATTCATCCGGCAACGACGACGCATTCGCAGCTCGCCGAGGAAGCGCAGCTCGCGAGCGGCGTCACGCCCGGCTATGTGCGGCTTTCGATCGGCATCGAACATATCGACGACATCATCGCCGATCTCGAAAAGGGATTTGCTGCGGCGCGCGGTTGACGGTTGTCCTGCGCCTCATGCTGAAGCTGCACAGTCCTCGCGCCTGGGGACGCCGCTTTGGCGCTCCTCATCTTGAGATGAGGTCTGCGCAGTACTCAACGCCCCTCATCGCTGGATGAGGGCGAGGAAAACAATTCCTTACCCGATCGCGCCCGACAGGCTTCGCGCCGCGGCCGTCGAGTTTTCGTGGCGCACGCCCTCGAATTCGGGCGTCAGAGCGCCGTCTCGGGCCGCGGCTTCGAGCAGCGCGATATTGAGGGCGTGTCCGCCGCGATAGGAACGGAACGCGCCGATGATCGGCGCTCCCGCCAGCGCCAGATCGCCGACGACGTCGAGCATTTTATGGCGAACGCATTCGTCGGCGAATCGCGGTCCCCGCGGATTGATTGCCCCTCGCTCGCCGAAGACAAGCGTATTGTCGAGATCAGCGCCGAGCGCAAGGTTTTCGCGCCAAAGCCGCTCCGCGTCGCCGAGGAAACCGAAACTGCGGGCGTCGGCCAATTCGCGCCGAAATGTTTCGGGCGTGAGGTCGAGCGACAGTCGCTGCCGGCCGACCGGGCTCGCGAAGGCGATTTCCACATCGAGATGAAGCGCGGCTTTCGCGGGGCGCAGCTCCGCCCAGCCAGCGCCGTCGGAGACTCGCGTCGATTTCACTACGCGCCAGCGGCGACGCCGCGCAGGGAGCGTGACGACGCCAGCCTCGTCGATCGCCGAAACAAAGTCCCGGGCCGAACCGTCCATCGCCGGAATCTCGTCGCCATCGAGCAAAACGAGCGCGTTGTCGATGCGAAGCGCCGCCAGTGCGGCCATCAGATGTTCCACCGTCGAGACGCTGACGCCGCCTTCAGCGAGTCGCGTGCGCAATTTGGAAGCGTCGACGCGCGACCAATGCGCTTCGATGGCGGCGCCGCCGACGTTGAAAACGACGCCGGCGTCGGCGCCGGCCGGAGCGATCGTCAGTCTGGCGGAACGACCCCCGTGCACGCCTTGGCCGACGAGCGTCACGCTGCGGCCGACGGTCTGCTGAGTCGGCGGCGTGGCGGCGCACAAAGCAACCGCGGTGCGGCGCGCGCGCGGCGCATGTCGGCGTAAATCCGAGCGAATGGCGCAACCCTCCCTGAAGCCCGGACAAAAGATAGCAAATCTGAGCGCCGGCGCTCCAGTCACGGTTTCCTACAGTTTGTTACAAAGGCGACGCAAAAAAAGGCCCGCGCGCGGCGGGCCTTTTCTTAATTGTCAACCGGCTCAGTGATTGGCCTGGCGGCGCAGGAAGGCCGGGATTTCCAGATGATCTTCCTCGGCCGAACGCGCCTGCTGGGCGCGCCGGCCATGCGGGTCGAGCGCCGCGTGTCCGCCTGACGCCGGAGCGACCGGACGCTTGCCATATTCAGCGTGCGTGGTCGAAGGCTGGCCGGCCGGAGCCATCTGCTGGCGCGGCGCGGCAGCCGCAGGGGCGCCGTGAATGGCGTCATCCTGACGGCTCGCGCCGAAGGAGGCCAAGCGCTCAAAGAGCGATTTGCGACGATGGTCGCCGCCGCCCATCTGCTGGCGCAACTGATCCTGGATCGGCTGGGGAAAATCCTCGATCTGAGGCATGCGGGGCGAACGCAGCTGCTCCGGCGCGGGCGGCACATAGGCCACGGCCGGCGCTTCGTGGCGCTCGGCGTCGAACTGCGGCTCGCCATAGGCGAGGCGAGGCGGCGCCGGCTCGAAGTAGACGCCATGCCCGGACGCCTGCTCGGCGTAATAGCTCGCCGGCGCCTGTGGCTCTTCCAAATGCCGCGCGAAAGGCGCGGCCTGGAAAGCCGCCCCGGACTGCTGCGCGCGCGCCTGCTGCAACTGCGCGCGCAGGCGCTCGGCCGCCTCGGCGAGACGCGATTCGCTCGTCGGATCCTCGGCCGTAATTGCGGAGAGATCGATGCCGGTCGCGACGACGGACACGCGCACCACGCCTTCGAGCGTCGAGTCGAATGTCGCGCCGAGGATGATGTTGGCGTCCTCGTCGACTTCCTGACGAATGCGGCTCGCCGCCTCGTCGACCTCATACAGCGTCAGATCGTGGCCGCCGGTGATCGAGATCAGCAGGCCGCGAGCGCCCTTCATGGACACTTCGTCGAGCAACGGGTTGGCGATCGCCGCTTCCGCCGCAAGATTGGCGCGATTCTCGCCCGTGGCTTCGCCGGTGCCCATCATCGCCTTGCCCATGCCGCGCATGATCGAGCGGACATCGGCAAAATCGAGATTGATGAGCCCTTCCTTGACCATCAGGTCAGTGACCGACGCGACACCGGAATAGAGAACCTGGTCGGCCATGGCGAAGGCGTCGGCGAACGTCGTCTTTTCCGTCGCGATGCGGAAAAGATTCTGGTTCGGGATGACGATCAGCGTATCGACGCATTTCTGCAGTTCGGAAATTCCCGATTCCGCGATGCGCAAGCGGCGCTGGCCTTCGAAATGGAACGGCTTGGTGACGACGCCGACGGTGAGGATGCCCATTTCGCGCGCGATCTGAGCGATCACCGGCGCGGCGCCGGTGCCGGTGCCGCCGCCCATGCCGGCGGTGACGAAGCACATATGCGCGCCGGAAAGATGTTCGCGAATTTCTTCGCGGGCTTCTTCCGCAGCCGCGCGGCCGACCTCTGGCTGAGCGCCGGCGCCCAGTCCTTCGGTCACCTGCAGACCCATCTGGATGACGCGTTCGGCCTGCGACGAGGCGAGCGCTTGGGCGTCGGTATTGGCGACAAGGAAGTCGACGCCCGACAAGCCGGAGGTGATCATGTTGTTGACGGCGTTGCAGCCGCCCCCGCCGACGCCGCAGACCATAATGCGGGGCTTCAATTCCCGGAGTTCGGGAGCTTTAAGGTTGATCGTCATTTGCCAGGCCTCTCACCATTCCATTCGCGACTCGGCGCCCGTTGTCCCTCGCCATTGGACGCCCGGTCGCCGAACGCGTCGTCCTCGGCAATCATTCTCGGCGCTTGACTGTCGAACGGCGCCGGATCGAAAGAATCAGTTCCACGCGATACTAGAAGCTTTCTCTTAACCATCTCCCTACGCGCGAGATGTATCCGTCCGTTCCCGTCGCCGCGCGCTCGATCCGTCGCGGCTCGAAATATTCGTGCCCGGCGACCTGCGGATAGACGAGCAGTCCAGCGGCGGCGGCGAAGGCGGGACTTTTCGCGGACTCGGGCAAGCCTTCGACGCCGATCGGACGTCCGACCCTCACCTGTCCGCCGAGAATGCGGCGCGCCGCTTCGGCGACTCCGGTCAGCTGGCTGGCGCCGCCCGTCAGCACGATGCGACGCCCAGGGCCGCTCGGATGGCCGGCCTTGGCCAGACGGTCGCGAAGAAACTCGAGCGTTTCCTCAACGCGCGGGCGAATGATGCGCACAAGATGCGATTTTGGCGCGTGCGCCTTGTGATCATTCTCGCCGACGTGATCGAAGGAAATGACTTCGTGTTCGTCGGATGACGAAGCGATCGCAGAGCCGTGAAAGGTCTTGAGCCGCTCAGCGTCGGAGAGCCGCGCGTCGAGCCCGCGCGCAATGTCCATCGTGACGTGACTGCCGCCCAGCGTGACGGCGTCGAGATGAATCATTTCGCCCCGTTCGAAGACGGCGACCGACGTCGACCCGGCGCCCATGTCGACGACGACGACGCCCATCTCGGCCTCGTCCGGTTCGAGCGTGGAGAGGCCGGCGACATAAGGGACGGCGGCCATGCCCTCGACGTTGAGGTGCGTGCGTTCCACCGCGAGAATCAGATTGCGAGTCGCCGCTTGGTCACAGGTCGCGACGTGGAGATCGACCCCCAGTTCCTCGCCGATCATATTCTTGGGTTCGCGGATGCCGGACAGGCCGTCGAGCGAAAACCCCATCGGCAGCGAGTGCAGGGCGACGCGGCCGCGATTGAGATGATGCGCGGCCGAAGCTTCAAGAACGCGATGGATATCTTCTTCGGCGACCTCGCGGCCGCCGATGATGCGCTTGGCCTGAAAATGCTGCGACGACAATCGTCCGCCAGCAGCGGTGACGATGACGCGGTCCGCCTGCATGCCAGCCATGCGCTCGGCGGCGTCGACGGTCTGTCTGATCGCGACGTCGGCCGCGTCCATGTCCACGACGAGGCCGCTTTTCACGCCGAGAGAGCGCTGGTGGCCGATGCCGACGACGCGAACGCGATGCGTGCGCCAATCGCCGGGGGCGACTGCGTCAAGCGGCGTCAGCCGCGCGACGAGGCAGGCGATCTTCGAGGTGCCGACATCAAGCGCCACGAAAGTCGCCGAACGACGCGGCGAGAGCGGCTTCATTCGCGGCGGGGCGATGGAGGAGATCATGCTGCTAACCACCACTCTTGGACGATTTGCGCGGCGCAAGCTGCGCTTCGCGCGCCGAAGCGGCTTCTTCCGTCAGCCGAACGGCGATGCGATCGGGAATGCGCAAATCGATACACATCACGTCCTTGTCGAGAATCCGCGCTTCTTTCTGCAGACGCGCCAGCGTGTCCAACGCGCCGAATGGATCGATCTCCGGCAATTTCACGGTGACGCCATTTGTCATCTCGAAGTTCCAGCGGCGGCCGGCGACCAGCACTCCCGCCTTGACCCGATGCGCGAGATCGCCGGCCTTCCCCATCAGCATGCGGAATTCGAGCAAGCGCTTCTGCGCGCCTTCGCCGACGACGAAAGGCAGGCCGAGATAACGCTGATCGCGCAATTCATCGATCGGCACGCCGTCTTCGGAGATGACGGCCACGCGACCGTCGCGCTGCCATAGGGCGCTCGGCTGCCGCTCTTCGATCGCGATGACCAGGCGATCGGGGTAGAGTTTCATGACCCGCGCGGATTTGACGAGGGGGACCAGCATCAGCTGATCGCGCACCGCCGTCGCGTTTAGAAAGGGCAAGGAGTTCCGGGGCCCGACGCCTGCTGCGTCGAGCAGCTCGCGCTCGCGCAAACGCGACTGGCCGGTGATGGTGACGGCGGAAATCGGAAAGCCCAATGCGCGCGCGGCGATGTCGTAGAGTTCGCCCTCGCTCGCGACAAGAGCGGCGTAGCCGCCGTTCTGGACAAACCCTGCGGCGCCGACGAAACCCAAGAGCGCGAACGTGGCCAGCGTGCCCACACCGGGACGGGCAAAGTGCGTCAGGCGCGACAGGAGGCGTTCGCCGAAGCCTTTGCGCGAGAGGGCGCGCGGGACGACTGGCGCGGCGGGCGCGGCGGCGCTCGCCGGCGAAACTGATGTGACGGCCGCCACCGCAACGAGGCCATATGGAGACTCAATCGGGACGTTCGGGACGATGGGGACGAGCGAATGCGGAGCCGTAAACGACTCCTTCAACGATCGCAGGAAGCGTCTTCCACCATCCATTTGACCAGCTCGCCGAACGAAAAACCTGCGTATGCCGCCATTTCTGGCACGAGCGAGGTCTCCGTCATTCCCGGCTGCGTGTTCACTTCCAATACGACGAGCTCGCCCGTACCTCCGGGGCGGTCGTCGTATCGGAAGTCCGCGCGGCTCACGCCGCGACAGCCGAGAGCTCGATGAGCCTCAAGAGCCAAATGTTGGACCTCTTGGTAAATATTCTGTTTAAGATTTGCCGGAAGGACGTGTTTCGAACCGCCCTTGGCGTATTTCGCGTGATAGTCGTACCAGCCGCCGTCGGCGGCGAGAATTTCGATCACGTCCAGCGCCTTGTCGTTCATGACGGCGCAGGTGAGTTCACGCCCGGCGATGAATTGCTCGGCAAGCATCATGTCGCCATGCGTCCAATCCTCGCGCCACAGCTCCTGCGGCGGATGCTCCTGCCCCTCATTGACGATGAAGACGCCGAAAGAGGAGCCTTCCGATATGGGCTTGAGCACATAAGGAAGCGGCAGCGCATGCGCCTTGGCGGCCTCCAGCCTGCGCACGACGCGTCCTGTCGGAACGGGAACGCCAGCGGCCGCCATGACCGTCTTGGCGACGTCTTTTTTCATCGCCACCGAAGAAGCGAGCACGCCGGAATGGGTGTAGGGGATGCGCAGCAGCTCCAGCGCGCCCTGAATACAGCCGTCCTCGCCGAACTTTCCGTGCAGGGCGTTGAAGGCGACGTCGGGTGCGAGCGCCGCGAGAACGTTCGCCACGTCATGTCCGGCGTCGACGCGCGTCACCTTGAATCCCTGCTCTTCGAGGGCCTTCGCGCTGGCCTCGCCCGAGCGCAGGGAAATCTCGCGCTCGGCGGAGAGTCCGCCCATCAGAACGGCGACATGCTTGGTCATGCTCTCCCGGCCTATTTTTATGCGCGTCAGCGCCCGATGAAGGATTTCACCATGTCGAAGACAATATCGGCTTGTTCGGGCTTCAACTGGCCGGCGCGCCTTATAATGCGGGACGGTTCGACGTTGGTGATCTTGGCGGATCGGACAATCGAAGGCGACGACAAGCCGGCGAGCTTGAGGTCGCTGATCTCAAGATCATTCGGACGGCGCGAATGCAACGCGCTGGTAATCATGACGACCCAAACGTAGCCTTGTGAATGGACCTTGGCGTTGGAGACCACGAGCGCGGGACGACGCTTCTCGGCGAATTGGTCGGAATAGGGAAAGGGAACGACAATTACCTCTCCCGGCGCGTAGCGAGCTTTGTCAGAGGTCGCCATACGCTTCGTCGTCAATCTCGCTCGACCACTCGCTGAATGTCGCGAAAGGATCGTCGCTCTCGACGGGCGCGCCTCTCTCGATGCGCACGCCGGCCTCGTCAAACACATAACGAAGCCTGTCGCCCGGCTTTATCCGCAGACGCTCGCGCACCTCGCGCGGCAGCACGGTCTGGCTCTTGACTGAAACTTTTGAATAGACCGGCTTTTGCTTCGCTGACGCCAAAAAGGAATCCTCCGAGTGTCTTACGAGCTTACTGCCTTACAATTCTCGGCGCAAGCGCCGTAGCGGCATCGACACGGCGGCATCCGCTAAACGACGCCAATTCGCTTGATTTCCCAATGCAGATCGACGCCGCTCGTCTCGCGCACGCGCCGGCGCACCTCCTCGCCGAGCGCCTCGATATCGGCGGCGGTCGCGCGCCCGCGATTGATGAGAAAATTGCAATGCATTTCGCTCACCTGGGCGTCGCCGACGGTGAGGCCGCGGCAGCCGGCCGCGTCGATCAACTGCCACGCCTTATGGCCGTCAGGATTCTTGAAGGTCGAGCCGCCGGTTTTTTCCCTGATCGGCTGCGAGGATTCGCGCGCCGCGGTGATCCGCTCCATCTCGGCGAGGATCGTCGCCGGATCGCCAGGCCGGCCCTGGTAGAGCGCCTGGGTAAAAATCACATCGTCCGGCGCCGAGCAATGCCGATAGGAGTAACCAAGATCGGCGTTGGAAAAGACGCGGATCTCGCCGGCGCGATCGACTCCGCGCGCTTCGACGAGCGCGTCCCTGGTCTCGCCGCCATGGGCGCCGGCGTTCATGCGCAGCGCGCCGCCGATGGCGCCGGGAATGCCGCGATAGAAGGCGAGGCCGTCAACGCCTGCTTCGGCGGCGGCCCGCGCCGCCTTCACGTCCGGAACCGCGGCGCCGACTCGCAGTCGGCAACCGTCCTCAACGACAATCTCGCCGAACCCTTTGGCCGAAAGCCGAATGACCACGCCTTCGACCCCGCCGTCGCGCACGATGAGATTGGACCCGAGCCCGACGACGGTGACGCCAATCTCGCGCGGCAGGCGCGCGAGGAAATAGGCGAGGTCCGCCTCATCCGCCGGCATGAAGAGAATCTGCGCCGGCCCGCCGACGCGAAACCAGGTTAGGGGCGCAAGCGGCTCATTGGCGGAAATCTTTCCGCGCAGCTCGGGCGCGAGGCTGGCGATATCTGCGGTGAGATCGGGGAAGATCATGTGCGGCTTTCGGCTTGATCGACGCTTCGTCACAGCTCAGCGATTTGGACGACACGCACGCCATGACTCGAGCGGAAGCGGCGATCATTCGTAACGAAGATATCGCATTGCGACGCCAACGCCGTTCGAAAATGCACAGCGTCTATCAGTCTTAGGCCGAGATCGGCGCCGAGGCGCGCCGCCCCAATCAGAGTTTCGATGTCCACAGGCCGAATGTCGAAGGTCCTCTCCTCAAAGAACAGGCGATCGTAACCGTTTTCGAGCGCCTGACTCTGACGTCTGAGGGCGCCGTAGAAGCATTCCGCAACGCAGATTTCACTGGTGACAAAGGTCGTGTTTTGTTCGATCAGGGCATACCAGAGGCTGGATATCTTCGAATAAAACTCCGGGTTCGCTTCGATGAAATAGATGACCGAGTTTGAGTCGAAATAGGCCCGCCCGCCTTCGACCGGAAGCGTCTCATTCATCGCCACGGAATTCACGGATGCGTGCGTCGATCTCCTCAATGGATTGCGGTCCGACAAGCCGGTAGCCTATGCCCTCCAGCTCCTTCAGGCGACGAATGCGCTCTTCGGGCGAAGGCTGGGTTTCCTTCTGCACGATGCGTGGAAGAAACTGCTTTAGCGTTTCCTCGACGAGATAAGAACGCGAGCGGCGCGTGCGCCGCGCCGCCTCGTCGAGGATTTTGCGCGTTTCGTCGGTAAGACGCACTGATGTCGGCGCGGGCGCGGCGGATTTCATGAGGCAGAGAGGATTGACTACGATGTAGTCAATTGTAGTAATTATCCTGCGGAAGTCAAATCACGCCACTTGGATTCTCTTCTCGCCGAGAAGGCGCTCGAGACGAGCGCCTCCCTCAACCTGTTCCCTGCCCTGCCGCCAATTGCTCCGGCAGCGCATAGGCCCATTGGGTGATATTGCCGGCGCCGAGGCACACGACATAATCGCCGGGCGCGACGATTTCGCGGATCATCGCCGGCAGCACTTCCGGCGAAGGCAGCCCCATCGCACGGCGATGGCCATGCGCCTTGATCGCCGAGACGAGCGCGTCGCGATCGGCGCCGGGTATCGGCTGTTCGCCGGCGGGATATACGTCGGCGATGATGACCACATCGGCGTCGTTAAAGCAGGTGGCGAAAGCGTCGAAGAGCGACTGCAGCCGCGTATAGCGATGCGGCTGCATCAGCGCCACGACCTTGCCTTTGGTGGAGGCGCGCGCCGCGCGCAGCACGGCGGCGATTTCGACCGGGTGATGGCCGTAATCGTCGAAAATCTGCACGCCGTTCCATTCGCCGGTCTTGGTGAAGCGCCGCTTCACGCCGCCAAAGCCAGCGAGCGCCTTACGAATCTGTTCCGGCGAGAGACCGAGCTGGTTCGCGACCGCGATCGCGGCGGTGGCGTTCAGCGCGTTGTGATGGCCCGGCATCGGGAGAAGCAAATTTTCAAGATAGATCGCCTGCGCGGTCTTGCGGTCGCGCAGCAGCACGTTGAACTTCGACACGCCGCCGTCGAGATCGACGTCGAGCAACCGCACGTCGGCCTGGGGATTCTCGCCATAGGTTATGACCCGGCGATCCTCGATGCGGCCGACGAGTTCCTGCACCGTCGGGTGATCGAGGCACATCACCGCGAAGCCGTAGAAGGGAATGTTCTCGACGAAATTGCGGAAGGCTTCCTTGATCGCGTCGAACGTATGGAAATGGTCGAGATGTTCGGCGTCGATATTGGTGACGATGGCGACGTCGGCCGGCAGTTTGAGAAAAGTGCCGTCGCTTTCGTCGGCTTCGACCACCATCCAGTCGCCGCCGCCAAGCCGCGCATTGGTGCCATAGGCGTTGATGATGCCGCCGTTGATCACGGTCGGATCGAGGCCGCCGGCGTCGAGCAGCGTCGCAACGAGCGACGTCGTCGTCGTCTTGCCGTGCGTGCCGGCTATGGCGACGCATTGCTTGAGCCGCATCAGCTCGGCGAGCATTTCGGCGCGTCGCACCACCGGCAGACGCTTTTCGCGCGCCGAGACGAGTTCGGGATTGTCGCGCTTGATCGCGGTCGAGACGACGACGACGGCGGCTTCGCCAAGATTCTTTGCGTCGTGCCCAATACAGACCGTCGCGCCTTTTTCAACGAGGCGCTTCACATTGGCGTTTTCGGCGGCGTCCGATCCCTGCACCTTGTAGCCGAGATTAAGCAGCACTTCGGCAATGCCGGACATGCCAATGCCGCCGATGCCGACGAAATGAATCGGGCCCAACTCTTTCGGCAGTTTCATCACTAGCTCCGTTTCGCGGCGCCCGTTCGCGCCACGACTATGATCAGATCAGCGAGCCGCTCCGCGGCGTCGGCGACGCCGACGCTTTTTGCGGCTTCGGCGCGCGCGCAAAGTTGCGCCGGCGAATCGACGAGGGCGCCAAGCCGCCGCGTCAGAAATTCCGGCGTGAAATCGCTCTGCCGCACGGTTTCGGCGCCCCCGGCCTGCTCCAGAAAAGTGGCGTTCGCCGCCTGATCCTGGTCGAGCGCATGCGGCAAGGGCACCAACATCGCCGGACGCCCGATGACCGCAAGCTCCGAGACCGTCGACGCGCCGGCGCGGGCGATGACATAATGCGCCGCGGCGACCCGCGCCGGGAAATCGGCGAAAAAGGGCGCGATCTCGGCGCCGACTCTCGCGCCGGCGTAGATCGCCTCGACGCGCGCGATATCCTCCGGGCGCGCCTGTTGCACCACAGTGATTTTCGCCCGCAGCGCGTCGGGAAGCGCCGCGACCGCCGCCGGCACGATATCCGCCATGATGCGCGCGCCTTGCGAGCCGCCAGCGACGAGCAGCCGAAAAATCCCGTCGTCGAATGAAGGATAAGGCGTTTTCGCGGCCTCAAGCACATTGGGGCGCACGGGATTGCCGGTGACGACGACCTTGCTTTGCAACGCCGCTGGCGTGACGAGAGTCGGCAGGCCCGCGGCGATCCTGTCGACGCGGCCGGAAAGAAAGCGGTTGGCCTTGCCCATCACGCCATTCGCTTCATGCAGAGCGGTCGGCACGCCGAGATAGGAGGCCGCGAGCAAGGGCGGCACGGTTGGATAGCCGCCAAAGCCGATCACCACGGCCGGCTTGACCTGTCGCAGCAGCGCAACCGCCTGCGCCGTCCCGATGGCGAGACGCGCCACCGCCTGCGCCTTTGCGATCAGCGAGCCGCCGCGCGGCGTCCCGGCGGGGATCACATGCATCGCCCGCGCGGGAAAATTCCCGCCATAGCGCAGCGCCCGCTCCTCAGTGACGAGTTCGGCCGCCAAGCCGCGCGCGGCGAGCGCATGGGCAAGCGCCTCGGCCGGAAAAAGATGGCCGCCGGTGCCGCCAGCGGCGAGAAGAATAGGCGAATCGATCATGCTGAGGCTTTTATCACGCCGCGGCGGGAGCGCCCGTCGCGGCGAGTTCGCTCATCACCCGCGCCCGAGGCCGCTTGCGCGTGACCGCGAGCAAAAAGCCCATGCCGAGCGATAGAGAAATGAGCGAGGAGCCGCCGTAAGAGACGAAGGGCAGGGTCATGCCCTTGGCCGGCATGAGATGCACGTTCACCGCCATATTGATGCAGCTCTGCAGACCGAACAGCATCACCAGACCCCCCGTCGCAAAACGGCAGAAGGGGTCGCTGTTGCGCGCGGCCGAGAAGAGCCCCCGCACCACCACGAAGGCGAAGACCGCGGCCAGCGCGATGCATACGAGCACGCCGAACTCCTCGCCGATGACCGCGAAGATGAAATCGGTGTGCGAGTCGGGAAGGATGCGCTTGATCGCTCCTTCGCCGGGTCCCCTGCCAAACCATGATCCGGCAATGAAGCTTTCGAGCGCGGTCTCCGACTGAAAGTTGGCGGGCACGCCCGCGACCGGGGGCGGCGGCTCGAGAAAGGTCTCGATGCGCGCATGGACATGCGGCACGAATTTATAGGCGAGCAGCGCCGCGGCGCCGCCCACCCCGCCAAGTCCCACGACCCAAATCCAATGCAGGCCGGCCATGAAGAACAGCGCCGCCCAGACGATTGAAATCAGCATCGTCTGCCCGAAGTCCGGCTGCAGCATCAGCGGCCCGATCGCGATCGGCAACAGCAAAAGGGCGATCAGATTTCCGGGTACGTCCTTGCGCCGCGCTCCTTCGGAAAATGCCCAGGCGACCAGGACGACGAATGCGGGCTTGAGAAATTCCGAGGGCTGAATGCCGAAAATCCATCGCTTCGCGCCCTTCACCTCCTGGCCGTAGAAAATCGTCGCGACGACGAGCGCGAGAGAGACGACGAAGATCACCAGCGCGAGCCGCCGCACATGGCGCGGCGAAAGAAATGAGGTGGCGATCATCACTGCGAGCGCCGGCAGAAGATAGATCGCCTGTTTGTTGACGAAGTGGAAGGTCGCCAGATGTAGCCGCTCGGCCACCGGCGGGCTGCCGGCCATGGCGAAAACGAGTCCGGCGACGATCAGCAGGGCGAGGCTTGCAAGCAGCCACCGATCCACCGTCCACGCCCAGTCCGAGAATGGCGTTCGTTGCGCGCGCGAGATCATGTCACCCCTCCTTTTCGCGCCGCGATGACGGCGGGAAGCCCTTCGACGAGTCCACGAAAGGCGTCGCCGCGCGCCTCGAAATTGGCGAATTGGTCATAGGAGGCGCAGGCCGGCGACAGCAGCACGACCGGCGCCGGCGCGGCGTCGTCGAGCGCGTCGAGCGCCGCGCGCGTCGTCGCGACATCAAGCGTTCCGCAACGTTCGAACGGCAACGCGCCTTCCAAGGAGCGCGCAAAATCGTCGGTCGACTCGCCGATGAGATAGGCTTTGCGTATGCGCGGGAAATGCGGGCGCAGCGGCTCGACGCCGCCCTCCTTCGAGCGGCCGCCGAGAATCCAGTAAATGTCGGTATAGCTTGTCAGCGCCTTCTCGGCCGCGTCGGCGTTGGTCGCCTTCGAGTCGTTGACGAAGAGCGCGCGCTGGATGCGTCCGACTTCCTCCATGCGATGCGCAAGACCCGGGAAGCTCAAAAGTCCGTTCGCAATCTCGTCGTCGTCCAGCCCGCACTCCCATCCGGCGGCGGCGGCGAAGGCGGCGTTTTGCGCGTTATGCGCGCCGCGCAGAGCGCGCGCGCCTTCCAGCGAGCCTATGAGTTCGGCTTCATCGGGCGGATGCCCCTCCTCGCGGAAATAGACGGTCCGATCCTCGACGTAGAATCCCCAGTCGAGCGCGCGCTTCGCCGAGACGGGCACGACGCGCTTCTCGGACGAGGCGGCTTCGGCCAGGCGCGCGCCGATCGCATGGCAATAGGGGTCGTCGACCCCGACCAGGGCCACTTCCGCCGCCGCGACCAGCCGCTCCTTGATCGCCGCGTAGTTTTCGATCATCCCGTGGCGATCGATATGGTCGGGCGTAATATTGATCAACACGCCGATGGTCGGCGCCAGGGACGGCGCGAGATCAATCTGGAATGACGAACATTCGATGACGTGAATGCGCTCGTCCGACGGCGGCTCAAGATCGAGAATCGGCACGCCGATATTGCCTCCGAGCTGCACGTCGCGGCCGGCTTCGCGCAGGATATGCGCGATCAGCGCCGTGGTCGTCGATTTGCCGTTCGTGCCGGTGATGGCGATGAAGGGCGACCCGCCGGCGCGCGCTTCCCGTTCACGGCAGAACAGTTCGACGTCGCCGATGATCTCGACTCCGGCGGCCTTCGCCGCTTGCACGACCCAGTGAGGTTCGGGATGAGTCAGCGGCACGCCGGGCGACAGGACGAGCGCATCGAAGCGGCTCCAATCCGCCGCCGCGAGATCGTTGAGCGCTATGCCTTGCGCGACTGCTTTAAGGCGGCCGGCCTCGCCGTCGTCCCAGGCGGAGACCTGGGCGCCGCCGGCGATCAGCGCGCGCGCCGTAGACAGGCCCGAGCCGCCGAGGCCAAAAAGCGCGACGCGCTTGCCCTTGAAGGTCTCGACCGGCGTCATCGTCACCTCAGCTTCAGGGTCGAGAGGCCCATGAGGGCCAGCACGAAGGCGATGATCCAGAAGCGGATGACGATCTGCGGCTCCTTCCACCCCTTCTGCTCGAAGTGATGATGGATGGGCGCCATCAGGAAAATGCGTTTGCCGGTGAGCTTATAATAGACAACCTGAATGATGACCGACGCGCCTTCAATGACGAAAAGTCCGCCAACGATGACGAGCACGAATTCCTGCTTCACCGCCACCGCCACCGAACCGACGAGTCCGCCGAGGGCCAGCGAGCCGGTGTCGCCCATGAAGATCTGCGCCGGCGGCGCATTGAACCACAGAAAGCCCAGTCCGGCGCCGATGAACGCCGAGCAGACGATGGTCAATTCGCCGACGCCGGCCACGTAATTGACGCCGAGATAGTTCGAAAAGATCGAATTGCCGACGAGATAAGCGAAGATCGCGAAGGCGCCGGCGGCGATCATCGATGGCACGATGGCGAGCCCGTCGAGTCCGTCGGTGAGATTGACGCAATTGCCCGCCGAGACGATGACGAAGGCGCCGAACAGGACGAAAAATGGGCCGAGCGTCGCGACATAGCCCCTCACCATCGGAATGGCGAGCTTGGTCATATTCTCGCCGCCGCTATTCATCAGCGCGTAGCAGGCGAGGCCGGCGATCAAAAATTCGAGCGCCAGTCGCAGCTTGCCGGAGAAGCCGGCGTGAGTCTGCTTGGTCACTTTGAGATAGTCGTCATAAAAGCCGATGAGGCCGAAGCTGACGGTGACGAAGAGCACGATCCACACATAGGAATTGCGCAAATTCGCCCAGAGCAGCGTCGCCGCGACCAATCCCGACAGAATCATCAGGCCGCCCATCGTCGGCGTGCCTTTTTTGGTCACGAGATGCGAAGCCGGTCCGTCCTCGCGAATCGGCTGCCCCTTTCCCTGCTTGATCCGCAACGCGGCGATCACGCCCGGTCCGAAGAAAAAGACGAAGAACAGCGCCGTCGCCGCCCCCATGGCGGCGCGGAACGTGATGTAGCGGAATATGTTCAGCGGACTGTAAAGGTACGAAAAGTCCGCGAGCAGCGTCAGCATCGTCTCTCCTCAGTTCGCCATTTCGTCGGCGAACGCGGTTTTCAAGGCCGAGACGATCCGCGACATCCGCGAACCATTGGAGCCTTTCACCATAACAACGTCGCCGGGCCGAACGGTGGAGAGAACCGCCTCCTCCAGCTCCAGCGGCGTCGCTCGATGCGCGGCGCGCATCGAATCAGGCGCAGCGTAACTCAAGCGCGACATCAACGGTCCGGAGGTGAATAGCAGATCAACCCCGGCGTCGATAAGGTCCTTGGCGAGCGCCGCGTGCAGTTCGGCGGACTGCGGACCAAGCTCCAGCATGTCGCCCAAGACTGCGATCCGCCGGCCGCCTATGCCTGTCGCCGCGCCGCCAAGCAGCTCCAGCGCCGCGCGCATCGAGGTCGGATTGGCGTTGTAGCTTTCGTCGATGAGCGTAAATTCGCCGTCCGGCGTCGAGATTTTCTCGCGCCGGCCGCGTCCGGAAGGGGGCTTGAAATCGGCGAAGGTGGTCGCGGCTTCCTCCAGATCCACGTCGAAAACGGCGCCGATGAGCAGCGCCGCCAGCGCGTTGACGGCGACATGCTTGCCCGGCGCGCCGATGCGAAAGCGCAGTCGCCGCTCGAAAATCTCCGCCTCGACCAGCGCGCCTTCGCCTGCAGGCTCGTACGACAGGAGCCGCGCATGCGCGCCTTCCGTCTCGCCAAAACCGAGGACATGACTGGCGGTTGGCGCTGCCGCTGCGGCAAGACGCTCGTAAAAGCCATCGTCGCGGTTGACGATCGCGACGCCGCCGTCGAGGGCCGAAAAGATCTCGGCTTTGGCGTCCGCGATGTTTTCGATCGATCCGAAATATTCGAGATGGACCGGCGCGATGCGCGTGACGACGGCGACGTGCGGACGCACTTGCGCGACGAGCGCAGCGATCTCGCCTGCGTGGTTCATGCCGAGTTCGAACACGCCGAAGCGCGACTCCGCCGGCATGCGCGCGAGCGTCAGCGGCACGCCCCAATGATTGTTGTATGACGCCGTCGAGGAGTGCGTGTCGCCGAAGCGCGACAGCATCAACCGGGTCATGTCCTTCGTCGACGTCTTGCCAACCGAACCGGTGATCGCGGCGATGAAGGCGGCGGTCCGTTCCCGCGCGCGCTGGCCAAGCGATTCGAGCGACCGTTGGACGTCTTTGACGACGAAGAGCGGGCCCGCGCCGGAAAGCTCGGCCGCGTGCGCTTCGTCGACTACCGCCGCCGCCGCGCCCTTTTCAAATGCGGTCCGCACAAAGTCATGGCCGTCGCGCGTTTCGCCCTTGATGGCGAAGAACAGGTCTCCGGGCTGCAGCGTCCGCGTGTCGATGGAAACGCCGCCCGTTTCGCGCGGAAGGCCGCCGCTGGCGCGGGCGCGCAGCGCGCCGACCAGCGTCAATCCCGACCACAGCGGCGTCCCAGTCATCAATGGTGCTCCTTCAGCGCCTGCGCAATCGCCTCATGATCGGAGAAAGGCAGCACGCGCCCGCCCACGATCTGTCCGGTCTCGTGGCCTTTTCCCGCCACGACGAGCGCATCGCCTGTTTGAAGTTTAGCGACGGCGCTGGCGATCGCCTCGCGCCGGTCCCCGATTTCGACGACATGCGCCGCGCCGCCGCGGGTTCCTTCGAGAATTTCAGCGCGGATGGCGGCGGCGTCCTCGCTGCGCGGATTATCATCGGTGACGATGGCGACATCGGCCGCACGGGCGACGATTTCGCCCATCAGCGGGCGTTTGCCGCGGTCGCGATCGCCGCCGCACCCGAAAACGACAATCAGGCGATTTTTTGTCAGCGGCCTCAAAGTGGCGAGCACTTTCTCCAGCGCATCCGGCTTATGGGCGTAGTCGACGAAGATGGGGGCGCCCTTGTATTGGCCGACCAGCTCGAGACGCCCCGGCGCGCCTTTAAGCGCTTCGAGCGCCGCGAACACCGGTTGAGGGCCGTCGCCGCTGGCGATGGCGAGGCCGGCGGCGACGAGCGCGTTCGAGACCTGAAACGCGCCAGCGAGCGGCAGCTTTGCCTCATATTCGACGCCGTCATGGCCGAGCCGCAAGGACGTCGCCAGCGCGGATGGCGTCGCCGAAAGGAGCCTGATCGACTCTCCCTTGAACCCGACGCTGAAAATCTTGAGGCCGCTTCTGCGGCAGACGTCGATCACGCGAGACGCGACATCGCTGTCGGCGTCGATCACCGCCGTCTGGCCGGGGCGCATCAGCGTATCGAAGAGTCGCATCTTCGCTGCGAAATATTCGTCCATGCTGGCGTGATGATCGAGATGATCGCGCGAAAAATTGGTGAAGCCGGCGACGTCGACGCGCACGCCGTCGAGCCGCCGCTGATCGATCCCGAGCGACGACGCTTCCATCGCGAGATGAGTCACGCCGCGGCCCGCGAGATCGTCCAGCGTCTTCTGCAATTCCACCGGTTCGGGCGTGGTCAGCGCCCCGTAATGCGCGCCGCGCGAATCGACGATTCCGACCGTGCCCAGCGACGCCGCCTCATGTCCGAGCGCGGCCCAGATTTGGCGCAAGAATGCGACGACCGAGGTCTTGCCGCTCGTTCCGGTGACGGCGGCGATCGTCGCCGGCTGACGAGGAAAGAAGCGCGCCGCCGCGAGAGCAAGGGCGCGGCGAACGTCGTCGACGACGATGAGCGGCAGCGGACATTGCGCGGCGCGCTGGGCGACGACGACGCGGGCGCCGCGCGCGGCGGCGTCGGCGACATAGGACATGCCGTCGCCGGCATGGCCTGGTATGGCAAAGAAGGCGAAACCGTCGCGCGCCATTCGACTGTCGGCCGTCAGGCCGGCGATCTTGAGCCCGCGCAAGGCGGGCTCAAGATCAGGCGTCGCGAGCAGTTCCGAAAGCAGCATCAATGTCCTCCCCCGCCGCGGGCCGGAACATTGGCATAGCCATATCCTAACTTGGCGAGGAGCGGGAAAGGCTGGTGCGGCGGCTCGAAGCGCGGTGCGAGTCCGAGGATCGGACCGACGCGTTCGATGATCTCGCCCGTCACCTGTCCCGCGTTATGGGCCGCCGTGGCGTAGCCGCCGGTTTCCGGCAGTCCCTGCGGTTCGTCCATGATGGTGAGAAACAGATATTTCGGCGCGTCCGCCGGCGCGACGGCCATGAAGGTGTTGAATAGCTTGCTCTTGGAATAATGCCCGTTGACGACCTTTTCAGCCGTGCCGGTTTTGCCGCCGACGTAATAGCCGGCGACGTTCACTTTGCGCGCCGTGCCGATTTCGGCGTTGAGGCGCATCAGATAGCGCATCGCCTCGCTCGTCTCCGGCTTCACCACGCGCTCAGCGCCGGCTTTGGCTTCCTCCTCGCTGCGCTTGATGAAGGTCGGCCTAATTAAATAGCCGCCGTTCATCAGCGCGCTGACCGCCATCATCGCCTGCAGGGGCGCGACCGCGAGGCCATGGCCGAAGGCGATGGTCATGGTGTTCAGCTCGCCCCAGTTTTTCGGCACGATCGGTTCGGCGCTTTCCGGCAGTTCGGTGCGCATGCGGGTAAGCTGGCCCATCTTGCGCAAGAACGCCTTGTGCCGCTCGACGCCCTGGCCCATCGCCATGCGCGCGGTGCCAACATTGGAAGAATAGGTGAAAACCTCCGGCAGCGTGAGCGCGCGATTTTGCGCGTGATAATCATGGATCTTGAAGCGACCGAAGGACAGCACGCCGCGCGCGTCGAGCCTTGAATTGAGATTGACCTTGCCGGAGTCGAGCGCCATCGCGATGGTCAGCGCCTTGAAGGTCGAGCCCATCTCGTAAACGCCGACATTCATGCGGTTGATGTGGATGGGGTCGAGCGCGTCCGTCGGCTTGTTCGGATCATAGTCAGGGAGCGACGCCAGCGCGATCACTTCTCCGGTGTTGACGTCCATGATCGCCGCGGCGCCCGCCTTCGCCTTGAAATGCGTGACGCCCTTCTCCAGCTCATCGCGCAGCGCATGCGTCGCGCGTAAGTCCAGCGAAAGCGAAATTGGCTTCAGCTCCTCGGGCGTGGCCCCAAAGCCGGCGCCATGCAGATCGGCGAGCCCCTGCCCGTCGATAAATTTCTCGATGCCGGCGATGCCCTGATTGTCCACATTGGCGAAGCCCAGCACATGCGCGCCGATCGGCCCGTTGGGATAGACGCGCTTGTTCTCGGGAATCAAGCCGACGCCCGGCAATCCGAGATGGAAAACTTCGTCGCGCTGATGCGGCGTGACCTCGCGCTTCACCCAAACGAAGCCTTTTCTGGACCCGAGCCGCTCGCGTAGTTCGCGAGAGTCGAGTCCTGGCAGAGCTGCGGTCAACAGCTCGGTCGCCTCGTCCTTGTCGATGATGCGGCGCGGCTCGGCGAAGACCGACATCACCTTCACGTCGCTGGCGAGCACTTCGCCGTTGCGATCGAGAATGTCCGGGCGCGAAGCGGCGACAGCTTCCGCCGCGGCGCGACGCGTCGTCGCCGCTTCCGGCTTGAAGCCCAGATAGACCAGCTTGACTGCGATCACCCCGTATAGCGCCAGAAAGCCCAAAGCAGCGAGCCGCATGCGCGACGCGCTTAATTTGAGGCTTGTCGAAAAAATCGCGCGCAGCTGCGCCCGCATTCTCTGCGCTAGCGAAGGCGATGGTTGCGTATCGAGCACGGTCTGCGTCATGGCTTGCGTCGCTCTTGGGTTTGTCCTTGCGCTTTGGGCGTCGTTGTCGAGGCGCTGCCGGCGACGGGCGGCGTCGCCGGCATGCTCAGTCCGAGCGAGTCGAGCTTTTGGCCGATGGAGTCGACGCGCGGCGATCTTTCAGGAAGCGATTGGGCGGTGACGACCTGCGTCGCATCGACTTGCTTCATGCCTGGAAGATAAGCGTCGGCGAGCTGCTGGATGCGCTCTGGCCGGGTCATGTAAGCCCATTCGGCGCGCAGCACCGCGATCGCGTCGCGCTCCAGCCTGATCTCGATCTTGGTTTTAGCGATCTGCTCCGCGCGATAGCTCGTCTGATATTTGATCGAATAGGCGTAGACCGCCGAACCGACCAAGGCGAGGATCGCAACGATGTTGAGGAACCGCAGCATCAGGCTTTTCCCTTGTCGCGATCGGGCAGGCGAGCAAGGCGCGCGAGCCTAGCGCCAAGCGGATGCGGCGGCGCCGTCGTGCGCGTCGCATGGCGCAATTTGGCCGAACGCGCGCGCGGATTGGCCGCGGTCTCGGCGGACGTCGGCGTGACGGGCTGCCGCCCTTCGCAAACGAAACTCGGCGCCGGCGGCGCGGTTTCGCCGGGAAGGCGACGCGATCCGGTTTCGCCGCGTCCGCTCCTTTCGGCAAGAAACTGTTTGACGATGCGATCTTCCAGAGAATGAAAGGTCACGACGACGAGCCGGCCGCCTTCGCCGAGGAGTCGTTCGGCGCCGATGAGGCCGGTCAGTAATTCGTCGAGCTCGTCGTTGACGGCGATGCGCAGCGCCTGGAAGCTTTTCGTCGCCGGATGGATGTCGCCCGGCCGGCCCGGCGCGACGCGCTCGATCAGGCCAGCGAGCGCCTTCGTCGTTTCGAATGGCGTGAGATTGCGGTCATGGACGATGGCGCGGGCGATGCGCCGCGCGGCGCGCTCCTCGCCGTAGAAATACAGAATGTCGGCCAGCGTCTCTTCATCCGCCTCGTTGACGATGTCGGCGGCGCTGCGGCCCCGCCCCTCCATGCGCATGTCGAGCGGACCCTCGGCGCGAAAGGAGAAGCCGCGCGCCGCTTCGTCGAATTGCATCGAGGAGACGCCGATATCGAAGACGATTCCGTCGGCTGGCGCGAAGTCCTTGGCGCGCGCGATCTCCTCGATCTGGGAAAAGCGCGCTTCGACAAGCGTGAGCCTTCCACGCATTTCCTCGACAAGCGGGGCGCCGGCCTTCACCGCCGTCCGATCGCGATCGAGCGCGAGCACGCGCGTTTCTGGCTGCGCGAGCATGGCGCGCGTATAGCCGCCGCCGCCGAAGGTGGCGTCGATGTAACGCCCGCCGCGACGCACGCCGAGAGCGGCGAGCGCCCCATCGCGCAGCACCGGAATATGCGTCCCGGCGGACGTCATCGGCATGCTTCTCCTCAAGCGGCGCGCGGCGCGAAGCGGCCGGCGGCGCGTTGCTATGCCTCGCGCGAGCGCAGGCTCGTCGAGACGGCTCGTTAGCGTCTGGGCGGTTTTGATCGACATGGAACCGCGAGGCGTCGGGAGCAGGCGGGTCGCCACGCGCCGAATTCGGCAACCGGCTTCATTAGGCTTTGTTATCGTTAAGGGAGCGTTTACGGTGGCCTCGAATTTGGCGGCGGCGTGGCAACGCAAGAGAATGACGCAGCCCTCCATGCGGCCATGGTTGCGGCCAAAATTCGCCGATTGAGCGCCAGCCGGCCTGTAAGCCGGGTTCTGTACGTCCTTTGCAGAACGTGACGACCATTCCTCTGGGACGGACGTTGCCGCCCGCCTCATGCAACCAACCCGGGCGACAGTCCCGGAGACGGGTCGAAGGCGCAAAGCTCGCGCTTTGACACCTTCCGTCGCCCCTATTCGGTCTTGCTCCCGGCGGGGCTTGCCGTGCCCCGAACGTCGCCGCTCGGGCGGTGCGCTCTTACCGCACCCTTTCACCCTTACCGCTTGCGCGGCGGTTTGCTTTCTGTGGCGCTATCCCTGGGGTCGCCCCCGCCGGACCTTATCCGGCGCCGTGTCTCCGTGGAGCCCGGACTTTCCTCTGCTT
>Ga0194127_10000500_pt1 | contig 62537 bp, 55 predicted proteins | sample TA2KigC100mmetaG_FD_148624 | JGI IMG/M metagenome (GOLD analysis project Ga0194127, IMG submission 148624) | Freshwater microbial communities from Lake Tanganyika, Tanzania - TA2015036 Kigoma Deep Cast 100m | ecosystem: Environmental > Aquatic > Freshwater > Lake | place: Tanzania: Lake... | reverse complement strand
TTTGTTCTGGCGTCCCCACGGGGATTCGAACCCCGGTTACCGCCGTGAAAGGGCGATGTCCTAGGCCTCTAGACGATAGGGACTTGTGAGGCCGAAGGCCCGGCGAACCGGGCTTTCTCGATCGGTGGTGGAGGTAAGCGGGATCGAACCGCTGACCTCTTGCATGCCATGCAAGCGCTCTCCCAGCTGAGCTATACCCCCACACGAGAGTCGCGCATTCTAGGGACCGAGGCGTGGCTTGTAAAGAGTCGTGCGCAGTTTTTTCGTGCTCCGGATATAGTCTGGGCATGTCAGCCGAATCACTTTCCCGCGGTGCCGCATTAAGGTTTTGCGCCGGACCCGCGAGTTTTTTCGAACGTGCGCCATGCGCATGATCGTGCTCGCGGTTGGCGATCGCCTGCCGGCCTGGGCGGAGGCGGCCACCACCGAATACCTCAAGCGCATGCCGAGGGAGGCGCGCGTGGATATGGTGGCGATCCGGCCGGAGAAGCGCGCGGGCCGCGCGGCAAATTCGATCAAGCAGACGGAGGCCGCGCGCCTGCTTGAGAAGCAACCGGCGGGGAGCCGTCTGGTGGCCCTGGATGAGCATGGCGCGCAACTCTCCACGCGCGAACTGGCGGATCTGTTGCAGCGCTGGATGGCTTCCGGCCGGGATACCTGTCTGATGATCGGTGGTGCCGACGGCCTCGCGTCCACGATTCTGGAGAGGGCCGAAACGACGCTGGCGCTGTCCCGTCTGACCCTGCCGCATGCCCTGGCCCGCGTACTCCTCGCCGAGCAGCTCTATCGCGCGGTCAGCCTGCTGCACAATCACCCCTACCACCGCGAGTAGGCGCCCGCGAGCCGGGCATGCGGCCTGCGTGGAGGTGTGGCATTAGCGGGTACACTTCGGCGTCATGAGACCCCTATCCACCCGGCATCTGTATCTGGCCTCGCGGTCGCCGCGCAGGCTGGAGTTGTTGCGCCAGATTGGCGTCGAGCCAACGGTATTGCCCACGCGCGTTTCGCAGGGACGCCTGGACGTCGATGAAGCTCCCTTGCCGCGGGAAAGCCCGCGCGCCTATGTGACCCGACTGGCCATGCTGAAGGCGGAGGCGGGCCACCGCGCGCGCCTGGGCCGCAACCTGCCGCCTTGGCCTATATTGGCGGCCGACACCACGGTGGTCCTGGATCGCCGCATCCTCGGCAAGCCCGCCCATGTCGATGAAGCCGCCGCAATGCTGCGCGCCTATTCGGGGCGCACGCATCGGGTGTTGACGGCCGTTGCCCTGGTCCACAATGGTTTTGCGAGCTCGGCCGTGTCGGTCAGCAACGTGCGCTTCCGGGACATCAGCGAAGCCGAGATCCAGGCCTATGTCGCCAGCCGCGAGGTTTACGACAAGGCCGGCGGCTATGGTATCCAGGGGCGCGCGGCGGTCTTCATCGAACATCTCTCCGGCAGCTATTCCGGCGTCATGGGGCTGCCGCTGTACGAGACATCCGAATTACTGAAATCCGTGGGCTTCGACATCCTATGAGCGAGGAAATCCTCATCAACGTGACACCCCAGGAGACCCGCGTGGCGGTGATTCTTTTGGGCGCTGTGCAGGAACTGCACATCGAGCGCACCAGCCAGCGTGGTCTGGTGGGCAACGTCTATCTTGGCAAGGTGAGCCGGGTGCTGCCCGGCATGCAGTCGGCCTTCATCGACATCGGCCTGGACCGGGCGGCTTTCCTGCATGTTGGTGACATTCTGGAAGCGCGCTGCGACAACTGCCCGCGTCCCATCGAGAAGGTTCTGCACGAGGGGCAGAGCATCCTCGTGCAGGTGATCAAGGATCCCATCGGCGCCAAGGGCGCGCGCCTGTCCACGCAGATCAGCATGGCGGGCCGCTTCCTGGTCTTCCTGCCACAGGAGACGCGCATTGGCATCTCCCAGCGCATCGAGGACGAAAGCGAGCGGGAAATGCTGCGCGAGCGGCTGACGCGCGTGCTGCCGGTCGAGCCCAACGGCGGCTTCATCATCCGCACCATGGCCAACATGGCGGAGGACGCCGAACTGGCGGCCGACGTGGAGTATCTGCACACTTTGTGGGATGCCATCCAGGCCCGTTCGGACAACCGTTCCGGCCCGGCCCTGATCTACCAGGAACTGGATTTGGCGCACCGGGTGTTGCGGGATTTTTCCAGCTCGGAAACCAGCCGCATCCTGGTCGACTCGCGGGAGACCTTCCTGCGCATGGACGCCTTCGCCGCGGAGTTCACCCGCAATGTTGCCGGCAAGATCAGCCACTACTCCGGCGAGCGACCTCTGTTCGATCTCTACGGCGTCGAGGAGGAAATCGAAAAGGCGCTGGGCAGGCGCGTCGACCTGAAGTCGGGCGGCTACCTGATCGTCGACCAGACCGAGGCGCTCACCACCATCGACGTCAACACAGGCAGTTTCACCAGCGGACGCACCTTCGACGAAACCATCTTCAAGACCAACCTGGAGGCGGCGCAGACCATCGCCCGCCAACTGCGGCTGAGAAACCTGGGAGGCATCATCATCCTGGATTTCATCGACATGGACAGTCAGGAGCACAAGGCGTCCGTGCTGGCCGAGTTGTCCAAGGCCCTGGCACGCGATCGCACGCGCATGACCATCAACGGTTTCACTTCACTGGGCCTGGTGGAGATGACGCGCAAACGCACTCGCGAAAGCCTGACCCGGGTGTTGTGCGAGCCCTGCCCGACCTGCCAGGGGCGCGGGCAGATCAAGACCGCGCAGACCATCTGCTATGAAATCCTGCGGGCGCTGATGCGCGAGGCGCGCCAGTTCAACGCGCGAGAGTTCCGCATCATGGCGTCACAGACGGTGATCGACCTGTTCCTCGACGAGGAATCGCAAAGTCTGGCGCAGCTTTCCGATTTCATCGCCAAGCCGGTGTCGCTGCAGGTGGAAAGCCTGTTCAGTCAGGAGCAGTACGACATCATCCTGCTCTGAGCGCGGAGCCGCGGAACGTTAAAGTCAGACGGATGCGGCGGCGCCCCGGTTTCTGGCGCCTCGCCCATGGGGCGCATGGCGATACCGGTGAGCAGGGCGAATTCCTTGGTGATTTCCTCGATCTGGTCGACCTGCACCTTGATCTTCACCATGTCGCGGCTGACCGCGGCACTGCGTTCCTGGATGGAGCCCAGATTGGCGTGCACCTTGTTCAGGTTTTCAAGGCGATGCTCGAGCTGCGCCTTGTGTTCGGTGATGCGCACGACGATGGGGTCCAGCGTCAGGCGCAGCCAGGTTTCCGCCTCGATGCGCACCTGCTGGAAGAGGATGCGGGCCTGCGTCACCAGCGCGATGTAGAACTTCTTCACCATGAAGCGTTTCTCCAGCATGATGTTCAGCGGGTCGGCGCAGAATTCCTGGGTGTTCACCATGAGCTCGTCGAGACGGGCGCGGTAGCGGGACAGATCCAGGTTGGGCGGGTCCATGCGCTCCATGCCGTGGATCTCATGGAAGCGCTGATAGGCGGAATTGAGCAGTTGCTTGATGCCGCCGCACTGCTGGTTGGCGAAGTCGAATTCGGCGCCCATGCGGCGGATCAGCAGTTGCATGCCCTTGATCAGGCCGGCGGTGGTCCAGCTGTCGTTGATGGCCATCATCGATTCCTCGATGATCTTGTCCATGCGGTCGTCGTCCAGGCGGGCCAGCAGTTCCCAGCCCTGCTGCGCCACCACCTTGCGGGTGACGTTGAAATTGCGCGTGGTCTCGTCGTAGACCTGCTTGTCGTGCAGCATCTTTTCGCGCATCTGGCCGACGATCTGCTGATTCTTGCCGGACAGCGCCTGCAGGTCGAGCAGGTTCTGGCGCATGGCCTGGATGCGGTTGTGCGCGGTTTCCCGCGCTTCGCCGAGCAGCGGCCCGACCTCGCGCACCACCGATTCGCGCATGATCTTCTCGCGCGAAGGGATGATTTCCCGCGCCAGCATGACTTCCAGGGCCTGGATGCCGGAACGCTTCAGCAGATCCTGGTCGCCGCGGATCTTGCCGACCAGGGCCTTCTGCGCGGAAATGGCCATGACGCTGGCCGGTGTGATGTTGAGCTGGGTGGCGGTGGACTCGATCTGGCGCTGGATGGTGCGGCCGATCTCCTCGTCGGTCTTGAGGTCGTCCCACAGCATGTCGATCTTGTTCAGCACGGCGTAGTGCTGGCTGGCGTGCTTGGATACCCACTTGTTCCAGATTTCGAAGTCCGACTGCGTCACGCCGGTGTCGGTCGCCAGCAGGAAGAGCAGGGCGTGGGCGTTGGGGATCGCGGAAATGGTCAGTTCCGGTTCCGCGCCCATGGCGTTGAGGCCCGGCGTGTCGAGGATGGCCAGGCCAGATTCCAGCAGCGGATGCGGGTAGTTGATCATGGCGTAGCGCCAGGCCGGAATCTCGACGCGATCCTGGTCCTTCACCATGTAGCCCAGGTTGGGGTCGTTCTCGTCCCACAACCCGAGGGCGCGGGCCTCCACCTTGAAGACGATCTTGGTTTCCGCCAGCTTGCGCATGGCGGTGACCATGGCGTTGGGGTCGGACACGTCCAGCTTGATGGTGCTCCACTCCACCGGCAGCCGCTTCAGCGCGTTGATGCTGTCGTCGCGGAAGCGGGTCTCGATGGGCAGCAGGCGGATGTAAGGTTCGGTACCCGCGTCAAAGTAAATCTCGGTGGGGCACATGGTGGTGCGGCCGGCGTCCGAGGGCAGCAGGCGCTGCTTGAAGTCGGAGAAGAAGAGGGCGTTGATGAGCTCGGTCTTGCCGCGGCTGAACTCGGCGACGAAGGCCACCATGAGCCGGTCCCGCTTGAGGTTCTCGGTCAGGTCGTAGAGGCGCAGCAACTGTTCCGGCTCGGCCTCGGTGTGATGCTCCAGCCATTCCTTGTAGGCTGTGACCACCTTCACAAGCCGGTCACGCCGGTTCTTGAACCGCGTGATGCCGCTTTCCAGACCATAATTCATCAAGTTGTCCCCATGAGTCGCTGTATCGCCACGTCTGGGCCGATGGCGGCCCAGATTGCCTTGTGGCGGGATAGTTCTCCACGCAGGATTCTAACCGCTCTCCGGCGCAAGCCAAGACACTGCGCGAGGAAATCCAACAATGCCTCGTTTGCGGCCCCGTCCACCGCCCGCGCGGCGACGCGAACCTTGAGGGCGTCGCCGCGCGGGCCGACGATCTCGGTGCGGCAGGCCCCGGGCTGGATGTGCAGGATTATTTCCACACCGTCCGAAAGCGGGCGCAGCCAATTCGAGCCTGTTTCAGTAGCGATCATGTCCGGCGCCAAGCCGAAAAGGACGTCCGATCATCGCACCAAGCCGGCGGCAAACTGCTCCAGGGCGGAAACCGGCGAGATCAGCACCAACTGGATGAGGATGATGGCCGCCAGCGGCGACAGGTCGACGCCGCTGATGGGCGGGATAAACTTCTGGAAAGGTGCCAGGACCGGGCGCGACAGGGCATAGAACACCGGCGCCAGCGGCGAGAACGGATTGATCCAGGAAATCACCGCCTGGATCAGCACGAAACCGATCAGCAGATAGAAGGCCAGACGCAGGGCGGATGCCAGAGCCAGAAGCAGGAAGCCCGGCAGCACGTCAAGCCCGGCGAGGGCGAAGGGGTAGCCCGTGATCCAGTGCACCCCCAGCACCATGAGCAATTCGGCCATGAAGAACAGCAACAGGCTAGCCAGGTCCAGGCCGAACAGGCCGGGGATGAGACGGCGCGCCGGACGAACCGCGAAATCCGTCACCTTGATCAGGAACTGGGCGAAGGGATTGCGGAAGGGCACGCGCGCCCATTGCATCCAGAAGCGCATGAAGAAGGCGCAGGCCAGCAGATCGAAGGCGGTGCGCAGGAGGAACTGGAAGGCGTCGGCGAACATCACTCGCGTCCCAGCAGGTCGCCCAGTTCGCCAGCACGCTCGGCGGCGGCGCGCGCCGCACTCAGTATGGCGTCGGCCACGCCGGCTTGCTCCAAGGCGCGCAGACCGCGCTCGGTGGTGCCGCCTTTGGAGGTGACCTTCGCCCGCAGCTCGGCCGGGGAAGAGGCATCCTGAACGGCCAGGGCGGCGGCGCCGAAAAAGGTGTGCAGGCTGAGTCGACGCGCGTCGGCCGCTTGCAGTCCCAGTGCCAGGGCGGCCTGTTCGAGAGCCTCCATGAAATAGAACACGTAGGCGGGGCCGCTGCCGGAGATGGCGGTGACGGCGTCGATCAGGCCCTCGTCGTCCACCCAGAGCACCTCGCCGACCGCCGACAGGACCTGTTCCGCCCAGTCTTTCTGCGGTGCGCTGACCCCAGACAGGGCGTACAGTCCGGTGACACCGGCGCCCACCAGGGCCGGTGTGTTCGGCATGGCGCGCACTACGGAGGGGTGTCCGCCGAGCCAGCGGGCGATGTCGCCGGCACGCACTCCGGCGGCGATGGATAGCACCAACTGTGCCGGTGCCGGGGCGGGCAGGGCGCGCAGTACCGCCGCCAGTTGCTGGGGCTTGACCGCCAGCAGAATGACGTCGGCGCCGAGGGTCTCGGCCGCGTTTTCTTCCACCGCCACGCCGAACTCCGACGCCAGCCATGCGCGCCGTGCAGCGAGCGGTTCGGCGACGCGCATGGTTTCCGCCGCGTAGCCCTTGCGCAACAAGCCGCCAATGAGCGCGGCGGCCATGTTGCCGCCACCGATGAAGCCCAGATTCATGTTGCCCTTTCCTTGCCGAGGTCGCGGGCGCCGAAGATCGCCGTGCCCACGCGCACCATTGTCGCACCTTCCAGGATAGCGGCCTCCAGGTCGGCCGACATGCCCATGGACAGGGTGTCCAGGGGCAGGCCCAGGGCGCGTGCCTGGTCGTACAGCCCAGCGAGCTGGCGGAAGCGGGCGCGCTGCACCGCCAGGTCCGGTGTCGCTTCCGGGATGGTCATGAACCCGCGCACGCGAAGGCCGGGCATTGCGGCCACCGTGCGGGCCATGCGCACGGCCTGGTCGGGTGCGACGCCATGCTTGCTGGCTTCGCCGCTGACGTTGACCTGGATGCAGACATTGAGGGCCGGCAGATGGGGTGGCCGTTGTTCGGACAGGCGGCGCGCGATTCTTTCGGTCTCCAGGCTATGCACCCAAGCAAAGTGTTCGGCGACGGCACGACTCTTGTTGCTCTGCAGGGGGCCGATGAAGTGCCACTCGAGGGGGAGGTCGGCGAGAACGGCCAGTTTCGCCAGGGCTTCCTGCACGTAGCTCTCGCCGAAGGCGAGCTGTCCGGCTGCATGCGCCTCGCGGATGGCGTTCGCCGGGAAGGTCTTGCTAACCGCAAGCAGACGGGCACAATGTGCATCACGACCCGAGGCGGCACAGGCGGTTTCGATGCGCGTCGCGCAAGCTTGCAAGGCTGCGGCGATTGCGCCCATAATGCCCCGCGCTCCCTCGGAAAATCACGTAACTCGGGGAATTATAATGGAAATTTCCGAGCTCCTTGCCTTCTCGGTCAAGAACAAGGCCTCCGATCTGCACCTGTCCGCCGGGCTGCCGCCGATGATCCGGGTGCATGGCGACATCCGCCGCATCAATGTCCCACCCCTGAACAACCAGGAAGTCCGCGCCATGATCTACGACATCATGAGCGACGCGCAGCGCAAGGGCTACGAGGAACACCTGGAACTGGACTTCTCCTTCGAATTGCGCGACGTGGCCCGCTTCCGGGTCAACGCCTTCAACCAGGAACGCGGCGCCGGCGCGGTGTTCCGGACCATTCCCAGCCTGGTGCTGACGCTTGAACAACTGGAAGCGCCGAAGATTTTCAAGGAGATCTCCGACACCCCGCGTGGCATCGTCATCGTTACCGGGCCGACGGGTTCCGGCAAGTCCACCACCCTGGCGGCCATGGTGGATTACGTCAACGAGAACCAGTACAGCCACATCCTCACCATCGAGGATCCCATCGAATTCGTGCACAAGAGCAAGCGCTGTCTGGTCAACCAGCGCGAGGTCGGCCCCCATACCCACGGTTTCGCCGAAGCGCTGCGCTCGGCCTTGCGCGAAGACCCGGACGTCGTCCTGGTGGGCGAAATGCGCGACCTGGAAACCATCCGCCTCGCCCTGACGGCGGCGGAAACGGGCCACCTGGTGTTCGCCACCCTGCATACCTCCTCGGCGGCCAAGACCATCGACCGCATCATCGACGTGTTTCCGGCGGCGGAGAAGGAAATGGTGCGCGCGATGCTGTCCGAATCGCTGCGTGCCGTCATTTCACAGACCCTGTTGAAGCGCAAGGACGGCAGCGGCCGCGTGGCGGTGCACGAGATCATGCTGGGCACGCCGGCCATCCGCAACCTGATCCGCGAGGCCAAGGTGGCGCAGATGTATTCCTCCATCCAGACCGGGCAATCCCTGGGCATGCAGACCCTGGATCAGGGCCTGATGGAGATGGTGCGCAGGAACGTCATCGACATCAACGATGCGCGCGCGGTCGCCGCCAACAAGGACATGTTCCAGTAACCGAAGAGCGGACGGATATATGGACGCGCTGACGAAAGTTCACGAGTGGCTGCGCTACATGGTCAGCCAGAAGGCCTCCGACCTGTTCCTGACTGCCGGCTTTCCGCCGGCGCTCAAGCTCAACGGCAAGGTCTCGCCCATCTCCAAGCAAAGCCTGACCCCCACCGATACGGCCCTGTTCGCCAAGGCGCTGATGACCGAGCGGCAATTCGCCGAATACGAGAAGCATCACGAGGCCAACTTCGCCCTGTACCAGCCCGAGATCGGCCGCTTCCGCGTCAACGCGTTCGTGCAGCAGGGGCGCTGCGGCGTGGTCTTCCGCCACATCATCACCACCATCCCCAAGGTCGAGGACCTGCACCTGCCGCCGGGCCTGAAGGACATCGCCATGATGCCGCGCGGCCTGGTGATCATGGTCGGCGCCACCGGCTCGGGCAAGTCCACCACCCTGGCGGCGATGGTCGGCCACCGCAACATGAACTCGCAGGATCACATCATCACGGTGGAGGATCCCATCGAGTTCGTGCACAGCCATGGCAAGAGCATCGTCACCCAGCGCGAGGTGGGCCTGGACACGGACGACTGGGAGTCGGCCCTGAAGAACACCCTGCGGCAGGCGCCGGACGTGATCCTGATCGGCGAGATTCGCGATCGCGAAACCATGCAATACGCGATGGCCTACGCCGAGACCGGACACCTGTGTCTGTCCACCATCCACGCCAACAACGCCAACCAGGCCCTGGACCGCATCCTCAACTTCTTCGCCAAGGAACGGCGCGACCAGTTGCTGCTGGATCTGTCCCTGAATCTGCGCGCCATCGTCTCGCAGCGCCTGATCCGCCGCACCGACGGCAAGGGGCGCATCCCCGCCGCCGAAATCCTGCTGAATTCGCCGCTGATCAGCGACCTGATCATGCAGGGCCGCCTGGACGAGATCAAGGACATCATGGCGCGCTCGCGCGACCTTGGCATGCAGACCTTCGATCAGTCCCTGTTCGACCTGTTCAGCATCGGCATCATCAGCGGCGAGGATGCCCTGCGCAACGCCGATTCGTTCAACGACCTGCGCCTGAAAATCAAGCTGCACCTGCGCGACAACAAGGGGGAATCGCCCACCGGTGGCCTCGATCAGGTGGGCCTGGTCTGATTCCCGACCTTGGCCGGCCTACAGGTTCTTGTCCAGATAGTCCCGTACCAAGCCGAGCAGCAACTGGTCCTTGCCCTCGAAGAAGTGGTCGGCCTTGGGCGCCATCACCTGGAATGACTTCGCCTTGCCGGCCAGGCTCTGTGCGCGCGCCTTGGCGGTCTGCAGCACGCCGGGCAGATCGTATTCGCCGTACAGGTCGAGTACCGGGAAGGGCAGCTTGCCGTAGGGCAGGGCGGCCGACGCGCCGATGCTGACCCAGGCCGCGACTTGCGACTTCGGGTACTTCGCGAAGAAGCGGTCGGCCATGCGGCTGCCCAGGCTGTGGCTGACCACGACGATCTTCGTGTAACCCTTGGCGCGCAGGAATTCGACAGCGACGCGGATGCGCTCGGCGGCCTCGTCGAAGGTGGGCGGGTAGTCCTCGCCCTTGGCGTCGGCCTTCAGCACGGGTAGCTGCACGGACAGCGTGGTATAGCCCGCGTCGGGCAGGTTTTGGCGCAAGGGCGCGATCAGCCCCCAGTCCGGATGCACACCCAGGCCGTGCAGGACGATCACGCCCGCCTTGGCGCCGGAAGCCTCGGTGAACAGGGAAAGGTACTTGCGGCCGTTGGCCAACTCCAGCCAGACCGGATCGCCGACCAATACCGACGGCAGCACCTCATCGGCCCACTTCTTCTCGCGGGCATAGTCGGCAGCCAGGGCGGGCAGGGCCAGCAACAGGGTGAGGACCAGAACGAAGTAGCGCATGACGAGTCTCCTTTTGAGTCGGTGGAAAAATGATGTCGCTTTAGACGGCCAGAAGACCATAGGCCATTCGTACGCCGAGCAGATAGAGCAGACCGGCGAATGTTTTCTTGATGCGATCAACGGGCCAGCGATGCGTGGCGCGCGCGCCCAGGGGCGCGGTCAGCCAGCTGCCGGCAGCGATGCCGGCGAGGGCGGGCAGATAGACGAAGCCCAGACTGCCCCCCGGCAAACCCGCCACGGCATGCCCCGATGCGACGTAGCCCAGGGTCCCCGCCACGGCGATGGGAAAACCCACCGCCGCCGAAGTGCCGATGGCCCGGCGCAGGTCGGTGTTGCACCAGGTCAGGAAAGGCACTGTCAGGGTGCCGCCACCGATGCCTACCCAGCTCGACACCATACCGATGACGCCACCCGCAAGGCTCATGCCGGGCCAGCCCGGCATGGCCCGGCTCGGCTTGGGCTTGAAGCCCAGCAGCATCTGGGTGGCCGCATAGAACAGGAAGACGGTGAAGAACAGCTTCAGCCCCGCATCCGGCAGCCAGGCGGCGGCCAGACTGCCCGCCAGGGTGCCGGCGACGATGCCCGGCGCCATGCGCCGCACCGTCACCCAGTCGACCGCGCCGTGGCCGTGGTGGGCGCGCAGGCTGGAAACCGAGGTCAGCACGATGACGGCCAGCGACGTGCCCAGGGCCAGGTGGATGTTGAAGGCGGTGGTGAAACCCTGGGCCGCATAGGCCCAGGTCAGCACCGGCACCATGATGAGGCCGCCGCCCACCCCCAGCAGGCCGGCGACGAAGCCGGCCACCAGGCCCAGGGCCAGATAGGCGAGCAGGAACAGGTCCACCTCAGACGCCGAGTTGTGCCAGGATGAACTTCCACTCGTCCGGGTCGACCGGCGTGATGGAGAGCCGGTTGCCCTTGGCCAGGATGCGCATGTTGGCGAGTTGCGGCAGTTCGCGCATCTCGGCGATGGAAAGCAGCCGGGTCTTGCGCTTGAAGGCGACTTCCACGTTGAACCAGCGCGGGTTCTCGCGGGTGGCCTTGGCATCGAAATACTTGCCGCCCGCCTCGAACTGGGCCTCGTCCGGGTAGGCGAGCTTGCTCACCGTGGCCAGGCCGGCGACGCCGGGTTCCGCGCAGGAGGAGTGGTAGAACAGCACGCCGTCGCCCACCTTCATCTGGTCGCGCATGAAGTTGCGCGCCTGGTAGTTGCGCACCCCGAACCAGGCCACCTGGCCGTCACGGGCGAGATCGTCGATGCTGTATTCCGAAGGCTCGGATTTCATGAGCCAGTAACGCATGGAGATTCCTTGGCAATGAAGGTCGGCGCATAATCCGACAAAATCACTCGGCTATCCAGCGGGGGATCGCCATGAACGAACTCAACGTGGGCGCAATTGTCAGCGCCGTCCAGAAAAACTGCCACATCTCCGACGCCCAGTTCGCCGGCGATCTGACTCTGTGCACCTTCCTCCTGAAGATGCGGGAGTTGTATCGCTGGGAGCATGACATTCCCCTCACCCGCGACATGCCGAAAAGCGAAGTGGGCGATTGGATGAACGAGCGCGAACGCTTGTGGGAGACGGTGGAAGCCGCCGATTTCGAGGCCTTGCCCCTGGCCAATACCCGCGTCGATCCCTTCGAGGTGGAAGCCGCCAACCGCCATCTGGCGCCCCACGGCCTGGTCTATTCCGGCGGCTTCGGTCGCTCCTGCAAGCCGCATTTCTTCCTCGCCAACCTCGATCGGCAGGAGACCCGTGAGGGCTTCCAGGTGTTCGTGGCGGGCTGTGAATTCGCCCGCGATCTGGACGCGCCGCCGGGCATGATGCTGGACCACAGCATCTTCGTGCGCACCGAATCGCTCAAGCGCTGGTTGTGGGAGAAATACGAGGAATGGCGCTGGAACAGGCGCAACGAAGCCATGGGCCGGGCGGTGGCCTGCCATGGCTTCGAACGGGACGAGGCGGCGGCCCTCGAGGCCATGACCCGCACCGAGACCGAGTCGGTCATCCTGCACGAACTGGGCGAGGCCCGCGTCGGCGAGGTGCTGGGCGAGCCGTGGGCCGCGCTGTTGGCGGCCGTCATGCGCTCCCGCGCCGAGATCGTGGTGCGCGCGGTGCGCGACCTTTACGCCGATTGCCTGTCCACCTTGCCGGGTTTGCTGGAGCGGGACGATCCGGCGGCGATCCATTTCTTCTTCGCCAATTTCGTCGGCATGCGCCGCAAGCTGTTCCCGGAGCTGGCGACGGCCTATCGGCGCTGGCTGGCAAGCGGAAACACCGACACGCTGCGCGCCGTGGCGGCCGCCGGCCTGGCACGCTGGTCGGCCCAGAGCGCTGAATTCCTCGACCTGCACGCCCGCCTGGGCGATGCCGCGGGCGGGGAGATCGAGGACTGGCTGGAGCGGGCCGCGGCGGCCGACTGATCAGGAGGACTGGATCAGGGTGCCCACGCCCTGATCGGTCATGATTTCGAGCAGCAGGGCGTGTTCAACCCGGCCGTCGATGATGTGCACCGATTTGACTCCGCTCCTGGCCGCGTCCAGGGCCGAGGCGATCTTCGGCAGCATGCCGCCGGACAGGGTGCCGTCGGCCACCAGGGCGTCGATCTTCTTCGGCGTCAGGCCAGTGAGCAGCTTGCCGTCCTTGTCGAGCACGCCCGGGGTGTTGGTGAGCAGCACCAGCTTCTCCGCTTTCAGCACTTCGGCCAGCTTGCCGGCCACCACGTCGGCGTTGATGTTGTAGGTCTCGCCCTCGCTACCGACGCCGATGGGGGCGATGACCGGGATGAAGTCGCCGGAATCCAGGAAGGCGATGAGGCTGGGGTCGATCTTGGTGATTTCCCCCACATGGCCGATGTCGATGACGTCACCTGGCTTGTCCTTGTCCGCCATCATCAGCTTCTTCGCGCGGATGAAGGTGCCGTCCACGCCGGTCAGGCCGACCGCCTTGCCGCCGGCCTGGTTGATCAGATTGACGATGTCCTTGTTGACCTGGCCACCCAGCACCATTTCCACCACGTCCATGGTCTCGGCGTCGGTGACCCGCATGCCCTGGACGAATTCGCCCTTCTTGCCCACCCGCTTCAACAGATCCTCGATCTGCGGCCCGCCGCCGTGCACCACCACCGGGTTCAGGCCCACCAGCTTGAGCAGCACCACGTCGCGGGCGAAAGCGGCCTGCAGCTTGGGGTCGGTCATGGCGTTGCCGCCGTACTTGACGACCACGGTCTTGTCCCAGAAGCGCTGGATGTAGGGCAGGGCCTCGGCGATGACCCTGGCTTTGTCGGTGGGGGTGAGGCTGGCAATGGACATGGCGGACTCGATGGGTGATGAAGCCGGGAATTCTACAAACAAAAAGGGCGGCCGCAGCCGCCCGGCTTGCGCCAGCAAGCCTTATTCAATGGTGAGTTTTTTCGCGGCTGCCGGCGTCTTCTTCGGCAGCACGAGTTCCAGCACCCCTTTCTCGAAGCGGGCCTTGGCGGCGCCCTCGTCCACCTCCTGACCCAGCGTGAAGCTGCGGGAAACCTTGCCGTGGTAGCGTTCGCTGCGCAGCAGCTTGTCCCCTTCTTTTTCCTCGCTGGCCTTCTTCACTTCACCCTCGATGGACACCGTGTTGCCCTCGATGCTGACGTGGATGTCCTCCTTGTTCACCCCAGGCAGTTCGGCATGCACGGTGTACTCACGCTCACCTTCCTTCAAGTCCATCTTGATCATCTGCATTTCCGGAACACCCGCGAAATCACCCAGCGGTCGAACCAGGAAGCCCTTGAAGAGCTCATCCAGCATGGTGTTGATGGCGTTGGGTTCGCGTCTGACAACGTTTGTCATGTGAACCTCCTTTCTTTCCAGACAACCCCGAGAGAACTCTTCTCTCACCCTCAATATGGACCTTTCCGCTCCATAATCAAGGACCCAGCGGATATACGTATCTTATTAATTTATAAACAAAAATTTGCTTGCGGCCGCTTGTTCCCGCTCCTACAGTCCGCATCGCCCACGGCACGGTTCACGTTGCACCGATACGGATCGCAGGCCGCACAGGCATCCATAACTTTCACGAACGCAACTTTGTAGAGGAGTCTGTCATGAAGACCAACAAGCGTACCGCCCTCACCCTGGCCCTGGGTTCCGCCGTCACCCTGGGTTTGTCGGCGGCGCCGGTTTCCGCCGCCGAAAATCCCTTCTCCGCGCAGGTCCTCGACAGAGGCTACATGGTGGCCGAGGCCGGCAAGGCCAAGGAAGGCAAGTGCGGCGAGGGCAAGTGCGGCGGCGCCAAGAAGGACGCCAAGGCCAAAGATGGGAAATGCGGCGAAGGCAAGTGCGGTGGGAAATCCAAGGGTGACGACATGAAGGCCGAACAAGGCAAGACCACCCAGGAGAAGGCCAAGGCCAAGGAGGGCAAGTGCGGCGAGGGCAAGTGCGGCGCCAAGCCCAAGGCCAAGGAAGGCAAGTGTGGTGAAGGCAAGTGCGGCGGCAAGAAGTAAGCGGCCATGCCTGACATCCCGCGTCTGAACGGCGCGGGACTCGGATTTCGGCGCGACCTCATTCCCGCGCTGAAATCCGGGGTCCCCCCCGCCATCGATTTCTTCGAGCTGGCGCCGGAGAACTGGATCGACATGGGCGGCCGTCATGCCCGCGATCTGCGCCAGTTCACGGAACGGCATACCTTCGTCTGCCACGGCCTGTCCCTGTCCCTGGGCGGCATGACGTCGCTGGATGAAGTCCTGCTGCGCAAGACCAAGGCCTTCATGGCCGAGCACCGCATGCCGCTCTACACCGAGCATCTCTCCTACTGCTCGGACCACGGCCATCTCTACGACCTCATGCCCATTCCCGCCACCTGGGAGGCGGTGCGATACGTGGCAGGCCGCATCCGCCGCGTTCAGGACATCCTGGAGCAGCGCATCGCCATCGAGAATGCCAGCTACTACGTGGCCGCGCCCATCAACGAAATGGACGAGCCCGCCTTCGTCAACGCGGTGCTCGAGGAGGCGGACTGCTGGCTGCATCTGGACGTCAACAACGTCTACGTCAACAGCGTCAACTTCAAGTTCGACCCGGTCGAATACCTGAAGCGCATGCCCGCCGAACGCATCGTCTACATGCACATGGCCGGCCATTACCAGGAAGCGCCGGACCTCATCATCGACACGCACGGCGCCGAGGTGATCGACCCGGTCTGGCAATTGCTGGACACCGCCTACAATCTGCTGGGCGCGCACCCCACCTGCCTGGAGAGGGACTTCAACATCCCGCCCCTGGCGGAACTGCTGCCCGAGGTCGAACACATCGCCCGGCTGCAGGCATTGCATAGCCCGCGTTCCGTCCGGGCCGCCTGACGAGTATGGAATTCCAGCACTACCAGCGCGCCTTCACCGCCCACATCCGCGATCCCCGCGGCGTCGCCCGGCCCAAGGGTGTGCCGGCGCGGCGCATGAAGGTCTACAACGCACTGCTCTTCAACAACCTGGAAGGCTTCCTGCTTTCCTGCTTCCCGGTCAGCCGCAAGATCCTGGGCAAGCGCCGCTGGGGCCGTCTCGTGCGCGCCTTCTTCCGCGACCACGCCAGCCATACCCCCTATTTTCGCCAGATCCCCGAGGAGTTCCTGAAATATCTGCAGGAGGAATGGGTGTCCGTGCCCGACTATCCCGCCTTCCTGCCCGAACTGGCGCATTACGAATGGGTGGAGCTGGAACTGGACACCTCCAGCCGGGACGCGGAAATGCCGGTATACGATGCGGCCGGCGACCTCATGCGCGGACAGCCCCTGCTCAACCCGGTGTTGCGAGTGCTGGCCTACCGCTGGCCAGTGCATCGCCTGTCACCCCGCTATCGGCCGGACGAACCGCCCGAACAGCCGACCTTCACTGTCGCCTTCCGCGATTCGCAACACGAAGTCCGCTTCATCCTTGTCAATCCCGCCACCGCCCGCCTGCTGGCGCTGTTGCGGGAGGAACCGGAGCTGACCGGCGCCCAGGCCGTGTCACGGCTGGAGGCTGAAATGGCCTTGGCCGAAGGGGCCTTGCAGGCGCATGGTGCGGCTCTGTTGGCGGAAATGCGCGAGCGGGGCGCCATCCTAGGTCGCCGGAGCTGAACGCGCTCCACATTGGTGCATGGCCGGGAAGTTGGCGATGTAGCCCTGACACGCTAGAATTCCAAGCCCGTTATTGGGGCCTGGAACATTGTCCCTCGCCCCTGGAACCGACAGCAGCCGGTGCACGCACCGGCTTTTTTTGGCCGTGCCGAAACCCCGGCCCTGTTTGACCCGATGATCCGGCCAGCCGGTGACCCGACCAGACTTTGAGGATGCAAGCGTGAACCACTGCGACACCCCCGTGGGAGGCCCTCCCGGCCGGCAGGGCCTGTACGACCCGTCACTGGAACACGACGCCTGCGGCGTCGGTTTCGTCGCCCACATCAAGAACCAGAAAAGCCACGAAATCGTCCGGCAAGGTCTGCGCATCCTGGAGAACCTGACCCATCGCGGCGCCACCGGCTACGACCCGCTGCTGGGCGATGGTGCCGGCATCCTCATCCAGATTCCTGACGCCTTCCTGCGGGAGGAGGCCACGAAGCTGGGCATGACCCTGCCCGCCGCCGGCGACTACGCCTGCGGCATGGTCTTCCTGCCGCAGTCCGCCAACGGCCGCCTGGCCTGTGAATCCGCCGTGGCCCGCATCGTTTACGAGGAAGGCCAGCGCTTTCTGGGCTGGCGCGACGTGCCCCGGGACAATGCCGGCCTGGCGGAAGCGGCGAAGGCGGAGGAGCCGGCAGTGCGCATGGTGTTCATCGGCCGCGGAGACACCTGTCCCGATCAGGACGCCTTCGAGCGCAAGCTGTTCGTCGTCCGCCGCCGCGTGGAACTGGAAGTCGCCCGCATGAAGCTGGCCGACGGCGATCATTTCTACCTGCCTTCCCTGTCCTCGCGCACCCTGGTGTACAAGGGCATGCTGCTGGCGCATCAGGTCGGCGACTACTACCTGGACCTGCGCGACGAGCGCCTCACCTCGGCCCTGGCCCTGGTGCACCAGCGCTTCTCCACCAACACCTTCCCGAAGTGGGACCTGGCGCATCCCTTCCGCATGATCGCCCACAACGGCGAGATCAACACCCTGCGCGGCAACATCAACTGGATGGCGGCGCGGCAGAAGGCCATGTCCTCCAAGGTGCTGGGCGAGGACCTGGCCAAGCTGTGGCCGCTGATCGAGGAAGGCCAGTCCGATTCCGCCTGCTTCGACAATGCCCTGGAGCTGCTGGTCATGGGCGGTTACTCCATGGCCCACGCCATGATGATGCTGATTCCCGAGGCCTGGGGCAGCAATCCGCTGATGGACGAGGAGCGGCGCGCCTTTTATGAATTCCACGCGCCCATCATGGAACCCTGGGATGGCCCCGCCGCGGTGGCTTTCACCGACGGCCGCCAGATCGGCGCCACCCTGGACCGCAACGGCCTGCGCCCCGCCCGCTATCTGGTCACCGAGGACGACATCGTGCTGATGGCCTCGGAAATGGGCGTGCTCACCTTCCCGGAAGAGAAGATCGTCAAGAAGTGGCGCCTGCAGCCCGGCAAGATGTTCCTCATCGACCTGGAACAGGGCCGCATCATCGACAACACCGAGCTGAAGCAGACCCTGGCCACCGCCGAGCCCTACCGCCAGTGGATCGACGAGTCCCGCGTCTATCTGGACAGACTGCCCGCCGCCGAGGGCAAGACCGAATTCCAGGCCGGCCTGCTGGATACCCAGCAGGCCTTCGGCTACACCCAGGAGGACGTCAAGGTCATCCTTTTCCCCATGGCCAAGAACGGCGAGGAGCCGACCGGCTCGATGGGCAACGACGTCGCCCTGCCGGTGCTGTCGGACAAGAGCAAGCCGCTCTACAACTACTTCAAGCAGTTGTTCGCCCAGGTGACGAACCCGCCCATCGACCCGATCCGCGAAGAGATCGTCATGTCGCTTAGCTCCTTCATCGGGCCCAAGCCCAACCTGCTGGGCCTGACCGACCCGGACGAGGCGCTGACGCCGCGCCTGGAGGTGACCCAGCCGGTGCTGATGCAGGACGACCTGTCCCGCCTGGGGAAGATAGACAGCCTGACCAACGGCCGCTTCAAGTCCCTGGTGCTGGACATCACCTACGATGCGAGCGAGGGCGCGGACGGCTGTGAAGGCGCGCTTGCCCGTCTGGCCGCCACAGCCGAGCAGTCCGTGGCCGATGGCTACAACATTCTCATCCTGTCCGACCGTGCGGTGGATGCCCGGCGCGTGCCCGTGCCCGCCCTGCTGGCCTGCTCCGCCGTGCACCACCACCTCACCCGCAAGGGCCTGCGCACCAGCACCGGCCTGGTGGTGGACAGCGGTTCCGTGCGCGAGACCCACCACTTCGCCCTGCTCGCCGGCTACGGCGCCGAGGCGGTGTGCCCCTGGCTGGCCCTGGAAACCATCCGGGACTTCTCCGGCGAGGACTACAAGGACGCTCAGAAGAAGTACGTCAAGGCCGTGGGCAAGGGCCTCAACAAGGTCATGTCGAAGATGGGCATCTCCACCTACCAGTCCTACTGCGGCGCCCAGATCTTCGAGGCGGTGGGCCTCAACAGCGACTTCATACGCCGCTATTTCACGGGCACCGCCTCGCAGGTGGAGGGCGTCGGCCTGAAGGAAGTGGCCGAGGAGGCGGTGCGCGTCCACGCCGCCGCCTTCTCCGCCGATCCGGTACTTGCAAGCATGCTGGATGCCGGCGGCGAATACGCCTTCCGCGTCCGCGGCGAGGAGCACATGTGGACGCCGGATGCCATCGCCAAACTTCAGCACGCGACGCGCGGCAACCAGTATTCCACCTACAAGGAATACGCGAAGATCATCAACGACCAGAGCAAGCGCCACATGACCCTGCGCGGCCTGTTCGAGATCAAGCCGGCGGGCCCGCCCGTGCCCCTGGGGGAAGTCGAGCCGGCCAAGGAAATCGTCAAGCGCTTCGCCACCGGCGCCATGTCCCTGGGCTCCATCTCCACCGAGGCCCATTCCACCCTGGCTATCGCCATGAACCGCATCGGCGGCAAGTCCAACACCGGCGAGGGCGGTGAGGACCCGACCCGCTTCAAGCCGGTGCGGGGCGGCACCAGGCTGTCCGAGCTGATCGGCGCCTCCCGCATCGAGCGCGACTACGAACTGAAGGATGGCGACAGCCTGCGCTCCGCCATCAAGCAGGTCGCTTCCGGCCGCTTCGGTGTCACCACCGAGTACCTGGCCAACGCCGACCAGATCCAGATCAAGATGGCCCAGGGCGCCAAGCCCGGCGAGGGCGGCCAGTTGCCCGGCCACAAGGTGTCTGAATACATCGGCTTCCTGCGCCACTCCGTGCCCGGCGTCGGCCTCATCTCGCCACCGCCGCACCACGACATCTACTCCATCGAGGATCTGGCCCAGCTCATCCACGACCTGAAGAACGCCAACCCGGCCGCCGACATTTCCGTGAAGCTGGTGTCGGAAGTGGGCGTCGGTACCGTCGCGGCGGGTGTGGCCAAGGCCAAGTCCGATCACATCCTCATCGCCGGCCATGACGGGGGCACGGGCGCCTCCCCCATCTCCTCGGTCAAGCATGCCGGTACCCCCTGGGAGCTGGGTCTGGCCGAGACCCAGCAGACCCTGGTGTTGAACCGCCTGCGCGGCCGCGTCCGCGTCCAGACCGACGGACAGTTGAAGACCGGCCGCGACGTGCTGGTGGGCGCCCTGCTCGGTGCCGACGAGTTCGGTTTTTCCACCGCGCCGCTGGTGGTGGAAGGCTGCATCATGATGCGCAAGTGCCACCTGAACACCTGTCCGGTGGGCGTCGCCACCCAGGATCCGGTACTGCGCCGCAAGTTCACCGGCCAGCCGGAGCACGTCGTCAACTATTTCTTCTTCGTCGCCGAGGAAGTACGGGAGTTGATGGCCGAGATGGGCATCCGCAGGTTCGACGACCTCATCGGCCGCGCCGATCTGCTCGACATGCGTCAGGGCATCGAGCACTGGAAAGCCAGGGGCCTGGACTTCTCCCGCATCTTCTACATGCCACCGGTACCCGGCGACGTGGCCTGCTGCCACCGCGAGATCCAGGACCACGGTCTCGAGCACGCCCTCGACCACACGCTCATCGCCCAGGCCCATGCGGCCCTGGAGCGGGGTGAAAAGGTGGTCATCGACAGCCCCATCCGCAATGTCAACCGCACCGTCGGCACCATGCTCTCCCACCAAGTGGCCAAGCGTTACGGCCACGCCGGCCTGCCCGACGACAGCATCCGCGTGAACCTGTCCGGCACCGCCGGCCAGAGCTTTGGCGCCTTCCTGGCCCGTGGCGTCACCCTGGAACTCACCGGCGAGGGCAACGACTATGTCGGCAAGGGCCTCTCCGGCGGCCGCATCATCGTCAAGCCGCCCCTGGCTTTCCGCGGCGTGCCCCAGGACAACATCATCGTCGGCAACACCGTGCTGTATGGCGCCATCGCCGGCGAGGTGTTTTTCCGCGGCGTTGCCGGCGAGCGCTTCTGCGTGCGCAACTCCGGCGCCACCGCCGTAGTGGAGGGCACCGGCGACCACGGCTGCGAATACATGACCGGCGGCACCGTGGTGGTGCTCGGCCAGACCGGGCGCAACTTCGCCGCCGGCATGTCCGGCGGCATTGCCTACGTGCTGGACGCCGACGGCCTGTTCGAGAAGCGCTGCAACCTGTCCATGGTCACCCTGGAGAAGGTCCTGCCCGCCGAACAGCAAGCGGACGACGGCACCCGCCACAAGCACACGGCCGACGAGGTCTTGCTCCAGGGTCTGATCCGCAGGCACCTGGACGCCACCGGCAGCCTGGTGGCGCAGGACATCCTGGAGCACTGGGCCGACTACCGGGATCGCTTCGTCAAGGTCTTCCCCAATGAATACCGCCGCGCGCTCAAGGAAATCGCCGCCGGCCAACTGAAAGAGGCCGCCTGATGGGCAAGATGACCGGTTTTCTCGAATTCGAGCGCCAGCCCGAGGTGTACGAACCCGTTGAAAAGCGCCTGCACGACTACCGCGAGTTCGTCCACACCCTCACGGACGAGGCCGCCAAGACGCAGGGTGCCCGCTGCATGGATTGCGGCATCCCGTTCTGCAACAACGGCTGCCCGGTGAACAACATCATCCCGGACTGGAACGACCTCGTTTTTCGGGGCAACTGGAAGCAGGCCCTGGACGTGCTGCATTCCACCAACAACTTCCCCGAATTCACCGGCCGCATCTGCCCGGCGCCCTGCGAGGCCGCCTGCACCCTGGGCATCAACGCCGAGCCGGTGGGCATCAAGTCGATCGAGCACTTCATCATCGACAAGGGCTGGGAGATGGGCTGGGTGGTGCCGCAACCGCCCAAGGCGAAGACCGGCAGGAAAGTCGCCATCGTCGGTTCCGGCCCCGCGGGCCTGGCCGCCGCCCAGCAACTCGCCCGCGTCGGCCACGACGTTACTGTGTTCGAGAAGTCCAGCCGGATCGGCGGCCTGCTGCGCTACGGCATCCCCGATTTCAAGATGGACAAGGCCCTCATCGACCGCCGCATGCGGCAGATGGAAGCCGAAGGCGTCAGCTTCCGCACCGGCTGCCTGGTCGGCGCCGAGAAGACCCCCGACGGCATCGTCAACGACGCCAGGGAAATCCTCCCCGCCGCCAAGCTCATGGCCGAGTTCGACGCCGTGGTCCTGGCCGGCGGCTCGGAAGTCCCGCGCGACCTGCCGGTGCCGGGCCGTGAACTGAAGGGCGTGCATTTCGCCCTGGAATTCCTCATTCCCCAGAACAAGGCGGTGGCGGGCGACGGACCCAATCCCATTGATGCCAAGGGCAAGCACGTGTTGGTCATCGGCGGCGGCGATACCGGCTCCGACTGCGTCGGCACCTCCAACCGCCACGGCGCGGCCAGCGTTACCCAGATCGAACTGATGCCGCGTCCCCCCGAGCAGGAGGATAAGCCTCTGGTCTGGCCTTACTGGCCTCTGAAGATGCGCACCTCCTCTTCCCACGAAGAAGGCTGCGAGCGGGACTGGTCCATCGTCACCAAGGCCTTCGGCGACGACGGCCAGGGCCGGGTCAAGGCGGTCAAGGCCGCGCGCCTGGAGTGGAAGGACGGCAGGATGGCCGAGGTGCCCGGCAGCGAGTTCGAGATCAAGGCCGACCTGGTCTTCCTCGCCATGGGCTTCACCAACCCTCTGGCCCCCGTCCTCGACTCCTTCGGCGTGGAAAAGGATGCCCGCGGCAATGCCAGGGCCAGCACCGACGGCGCTGGTTGCTACGCCACCAGCGCCGCCAAGGTGTTCGCCGCCGGCGACATGCGCCGGGGCCAGTCCCTGGTGGTCTGGGCCATCCGTGAAGGCCGTCAGTGCGCGCGGGAAGTCGATGCCTTCCTCATGGGACGTTCCGATTTGCCGCGTTGAGCATCACTGTGACCCTGACGAAAAAGCCGGCCGCGAGCCGGGTTTTTCGTCAGGGTCACCATGCGACCTGGATTCAGGCCGCGCGGCTTCTCGGAAAATCTTGATGCGCCTCAAAGAGTTTGCTCCGTGGGTTTGATACATAGAGCACCTTAGCCATAAAGCCTGAGGGGACAAGCATGGAAAGACGCGACTTTCTTATCTTTACCGCCGCCACCCTGTTGGCCGGTTGTGCCAGCCAGGGGGGCAAGAGCGCGGGTGGGGCCAGCGATAGCTCGGGTTTGAAGTTCTCCGCCAGTGATCGCGCCGCCGTCGAGGCCTACTATGGCAAACCCAGCGGAACCCTGCCGCCGCAAAGCGCGAAAGTCGGTGACGTCCTGCAAGGTGGCCAGAGGCCGGCGAAACTGCCCGGCAACCTGCTGAGCAAGCTGCCCGACCTGCCGGCACCCTATACCCGCTACGTTGTCGGCAGTGACATCGTTCTGGTGAATCGCGACACCCACGTCGTGCTCGACGTCATGCCCCAGGTCGTGCGCTGATGGCCTGAGCTTTCCTGTAACCCCGGCGTTGTGGGGCGCCGGGGTTTTTTATTGGCTGCGCCTCGCAGGGGATATCAGGCGGCCCGCCGGGCCTTGCGCGCCGCGCCCCAGAGTTCCTCCAGGTTGAAATGCAGGCGTACCGTCGGGTGCATGACATGCACCACCAGGTCCCCCGCGTCGACCAGCACCCATTCCCCCACCTGCTCTCCCTCAATGCCGAGAATTTCGGCGCCCGCTTCCTTCAGTTTCTTCTGCACGTTGTCCGCCAGGGCGCGTACCTGGCGGTTGGAATCGCCGCTGGCGATGATCATGCTCTCGAACAGGGAAGACAGATGCGCCACGTCGATGACCGTGATGTCCTTGCCCTTGATGTCTTCGAGGGCGGCGACGGCGATTTGCGTGAGTTGGTCAGTGCTCGGGGATTCAGACATAGAGTTGTTTCTCGTTGATGTAGTCGATGACGGGGTCGGGCAGCAGGTAGCGCGTGCTGCGGCCGCGCAGGCAGAGGTCGCGGATCTGGCTGGCGGAGATTTCCAGCTGGGTGATGCCGGACAGGTGAATCCGTCCGGCGGGCAGCTCGGCAAGTTCGCCGGGCAGGTCGCACCGCCGCCGCGCCAGTTGCCTGCGCAAGGCGTCGGGCAGGGCGTCCTCCCACAGTGTCGGGGAGAAGCCGGGCCGGTGGGCGACGGCGATATGGGCCAGGTCGAAAAGCTTTTCCCAAGCATGCCATGTGGTCAGGCCGAGGAAGGCATCGCTGCCCATGAACAGCACCAGGGGCGTGCCAACGGGTAACTCGGCGCGCAGGTCGGTCAGGGTGTCGACACTGTAGCTGGGCCGGTCGCGCAGGATTTCGCGGTCGTCCAGCAGGAAGCGGGGATTGCCGGCCACGGCCCGCCGCGCCATTTCCATGCGGTGTGGCGACGCGGCGCGTGGCTGGCCGCGATGTGGCGGACTGCCGGCGGGGATGAGGCGGACCTGGTTGATGTCGAGCGCTTCCGCCAGTTCCTCCGCCATGCGCAGGTGGCCATAGTGGATGGGGTCGAAGGTGCCGCCGAGGATGCCGATCGCCCGCGGCTGAGGCGTGAGGCGTGGGGCGTGAGGCGGGGAGGCTGCGCCTTTTCTCCTCACGTTTTGCTCCTTCCGCCGTCAGCCACGGATGTGGCCGTCGCCCAGGACCACCCATTTCTGGCTGGTGAGGCCCTCCAGGCCGACCGGGCCGCGCGCATGGATCTTGTCGGTGGAGATGCCGATCTCGGCGCCCAGGCCGTACTCGAAGCCGTCGGCGAAGCGGGTGGAGGCGTTGATCATCACCGAACTGGAATCCACCTCGCGGATGAATTGCATGGCGTTGGGGTGGTTCGTGGTCAGGATGGCGTCGGTGTGGTGGGAACTGTACTGGTTGATGTGGGCGATGGCCTCTTCGACGCTGGCCACCAGCTTGATACTGATGATGGGGGCCAGGTATTCCGTGTACCAGTCCTCCTCCGTCGCATCCGCCAGCAAGGCGTTGGCCACGCCGGCGAGGATGGCCTTGGCGCCGGCGTCGCAGCGCATCTCCACGCCCTTGGCGGCGAAGATGGCGCCGATGCGGGGCAGGAAGCTGGCGGCGGCCTTCTCGTGCACGAGCAGGGATTCGGTGGCGTTGCAGGGGCTGTACTTCTGGGTCTTGGCGTTCTCGGTGACGCGCAGGGCCTTGTCCATGTCGAACTCGGCATCGATGTAAGTGTGGCAGTTGCCGTCCAGATGCTTGATCACCGGAACCTTGGCCTCGTTGCTGATGCGCTCGATGAGGCCCTTGCCGCCGCGCGGGATGATGACGTCGACGAAGGCGGGCATGGTGATGAGCTCGCCGACGGCGGCGCGGTCGGTGGTCTCCACCAGTTGCACCGCGTTACCGGGCAGGCCGGCGGATTCCAGGGCCTGGCGCACCAGCTTCCACAAGGCCAGGTTGGACTGGATGGCCTCGGAGCCGCCGCGCAGGATGCAGGCGTTGCCGCTCTTGATGGCCAGGGACGCGGCCTCGATGGTCACGTTGGGGCGGCTCTCGTAGATCATGCCGAACACGCCCAGGGGCACGCGCATCTGGCCCACGCTGATGCCTGTCGGACGGCGCTTGACGCCGGTGATCTCGCCGACCGGGTCGGGCATCGCGGCCAGTTGCTCGCAGCCTTCGGCCATGGTGTCGACGATTTTTTCCGTCAGGCGCAGGCGGTCCACCATCGGCGCGGCCAAACCGGCCGCCTCGGCCTGGGCGATGTCCCGGGCGTTGGCCTCGGCCAGCGGCGCGCCCGCCGCGCGCAGCAGGCGGGCGAGTTCGACAAGAGCGTCGTTCTTGGCACGGGTCGAGGCGCGCGCCATCTCGGCGGCGGCCGTGCGGGCCTGCCGGCCCAGGTCCTGCATGTAGTGCTTGATGTCCATCATCGGCTCCGTAAAGCGAGAAGCAGGAAGAAAACGCGGCCGGTGCGGCGCGCGATCCTTGGCCCGTGATTATTTATACTCTTCTGAACAGGATTCCATGAAGGCCGGTGCGCGCCCGCGCTGCATGAGAGCCAGGCCGAGTTGCTTCAATTCGTCCCAGGCGTCCTCGCGCAGCAATCCCTTTGCCGCCCGGTCCAGGCGGGCCAGGGCGCGCATGGCCCAGGCCAGGCGTTGCGCTCCGGCCCGCTTCAGGGCTCGCTCCACCAGACCCTGGCGGCTTTCCCAGACGCGGGCTTCCTGCATCAGGCTGGCGAGGCGGCGGCCATGCTCGACGCCAGTGGCCAGACGGTGCAGGGTGCGTATCTCGTTACCCACCACCGCCAGCACCAGGGGCAGACCTTCGCCTTCGGCGCGCAGCGCGTCGAGAATGCGGCAGAAGCGCACGGCATCCGCCTTGAGGAAGGACTCGGAGAGGTCGCCCACGTCGTAGCGCGCGACGTCCGCCACGGCGGCGCGCGCGGCGGCCAGGTCCACCTGGCCGGGCGGCAGCAGCAAGGCGAGCTTCTCGATTTCCTGGTGGGCCGCCAGCAGGTTGCCTTCCACCCGCGTCGCCAGCCAGGCCAGGGTGTCGCGGTCCGCCCGCAGCCCGCGCGCGGCCATACGCGCGCCGATCCATTCCGGCAGGCGTTCGCTGGCGGGCGGCATGGTTTGCAACAGGATTCCGGCTCGTTCCAGGGAACTGGCCCACTTGCTGGCCAGGCCGGCCTTGTCCAGGCGGGGGGTGATCACCAGCAGCAGGGTGTCGGCGGGGGGCTGGGCGGCCCAGGCTTCCAGGGTTTTGCCACCCTCCACCCCGGGTTTTCCGGTGGGCAGGCGCAGTTCCACCAGCCGGCGGCTGGAAAACAGGGACAGAGAGTCGAAACCCGCCAGCCAGGCGCGCCAGTCGAAACCGGTCTCCGCCTGATGCGACTGACGCTCGTCGAAGCCGCGCGCGCGCGCGGCCGCGCGGATGCGTGCCAACGCCTCGTCCACCAGCAGGGGCTCGTCACCGCTGATCAGCCAGACATCGGCCAGGTTTTTTTTCAGCGCGTCGTCGAGCTGCTCGCCGCGCAGCTTCATCGCGGAATGAAGGACAGGCGGCGCATCACCTGTTGCAGGGCGTTCTGTTCCATGGACCGGTACAGCGTGGCTTCCTCCACCGTCTTCGCCAGGAGTTCGGAGTCGTTGTAGGAATAGTCGCGCACCTGCAGCATTTCCGAGGGGGCGACGAGCTCGCGGCCCTTGGCGTCGTAGACGGCGAAGAGGAAGCGCAGGGTCAGCCGGTATTCCCGCACCTTGCCGCCGCCGGACAGGGCGAGAATGCTCTTGGCGCGGGATTCCTCGGCCAGCAGCACGCGGATGGTCGCGTTCTCGGCCTTGTCGGCCAGCTTGTTCTCCAGGGCGAGGGACTCACGCAGCGCCTTGCCCAGGCTGGAATTCCCCTTGGCCTCGACGAAGGCGGAGTCGAACGGCAGCTGGGAGTGGCCGCGCAACTGGAAACCACAGCCGGTGAGGCCTGCCAGCAACAACACCCCGGCCAGCAGGGTCCAGGTCCATCGCTTCACCATGCGCTCCTCGTCAGACCACCACGTTGACCAGGCGGCCGGGCACCACCACCACCTTCTTCGCCGGCTTGCCTTCCATGAACTTTTGCAACTCCGGGCTCGCCAGCGCGGCGGCCTCGATGGCTTCCCTGGCCGCGTCGGCCGGGACGCGGAGCTTGCCACGCAGCTTGCCGTTGACCTGCAGCATGAACTCGATCTCGTCCCGCGCCAGGGCGGCCTCGTCCGCCGCTGGCCAGGGCGAGCCCACCATGCGGGCGCCCGGCTTCAGGGCCTTGATGAGGGTGCGGCAGATGTGGGGCACGATGGGCGAGAGCATGAGCACCACGGCTTCCAGGGCCTCCTGCTTGACCGCGCGGCTGGCCGCATCGCTTGCCTCCAGTTTTGCCAGGGCGTTCATCAGTTCCATGATGGCGGCTATGGCGGTGTTGAACTGCTTGCGTCGCTCGATGTCGTCGGTGACCTTGGCGATGGTCTGGTGCAACTGGCGGCGGAAATCCTTCGCGGTGGTCGGCAGGTCGCCGCCGGAATAGGCTTCCGAGATGCCCGCTTCCACATGTTCGTGGACGGCTTTCCACAGCCGGCGCAGGAAGCGGTTCGCGCCCTCGACGCCCGCGTCGCTCCACTCCAGGGACTGTTCCGGCGGCGCCGCGAACATCATGAACAGGCGGGCGGTGTCGGCGCCGTACTGGTCGATGAGGGCCTGGGGGTCGACGCCGTTGTTCTTCGACTTGGACATTTTCTCGGTGCCGCCCACACGCACCGGCTGCGCGTCGGCCTTGAGCACTGCCACCCCGTCCCGGATCTCGACGTCGGCCGGGTTGATCCACTGCTTCTTGCCGTCGCCGGCCTCACGGAAATAGGTGTCGGCGATGACCATGCCTTGGGTGAGCAGGTTGGCGAAGGGCTCGTTGGACTTCACCAGGCCCACGTCGCGCATCAGCTTGTGGAAGAAACGGGCGTAGAGCAGGTGCAGGATGGCGTGTTCGATGCCGCCGATGTACTGGTCCACCGGCAGCCAGTGGTTGGCGCGCTCGTCCAGCATGGCCGAGGCGTTATCGGGGCAGGCGTAGCGGGCGTAGTACCAGGAGGACTCGACGAAGGTGTCCATGGTGTCGGTCTCCCGCTCGGCCGGGCCGCCGCACTTGGGACAGGCGCACTGGTAGAACGACGGCATCTTCTTGATCGGCGAGCCGACGTCGATCTTCACGTCCTCGGGCAGCACCACGGGAAGCTGGTCGTCCGGCACCGGCACGTCGCCGCAGGTCGGACAATGGACGATGGGGATCGGGCAACCCCAATAGCGTTGCCGGGAAATGCCCCAGTCGCGCAGGCGGAAAGTGGTGCGCTTCCCGCCCAGCTTCAGGTTCTTCAGCACCAGGGCCATGGCCTCGATGGCCTCGGCGGAGGTGCGTCCGGAGAAATCGCCGGAGTCGAACAGGACGCCGTGCTCCACGTAGGCTTCTGCGAGGGGCTGGGCCAGATCGCCGTCCTCCGGTTTGATCACCGGCTTGATGGGCAATCCGTACTTCTTCGCGAAGGCGAAATCCCGCTCGTCATGGGCCGGGACCGCCATCACCGCGCCCTCGCCGTAGCCCATGAGCACGTAGTTGGCGACGAACACCGGCACGGCTTCGTTGGTGAAGGGGTGGTAGACCTTCAGGCCGGTGTCCATGCCCTTCTTTTCCATGGTAGCCAGGTCGGCCTCGGCCACGCTGCCCTGCTTGCATTCGTTGATGAAGGCGGTGAGTTCAGGGTTGCCATCGGCGGCTTGCTGGGCCAGCGGATGCTCGGCGGCGATGGCCACGTAGGTGACCCCGAACAGGGTGTCGGCGCGGGTGGTGAATACCTTCAGGACCGGTTCCGCCTCCCCCTCTCCCCCTTCCCCTCTGGCGCCTGCGGGAGAGGGACTTAGAGGAAAGTGGATCTCGACGCCGAAGCTCTTGCCGATCCAGTTGCGCTGCATGGTCTTCACCCGCTCGGGCCAGCCGGGCAGGTGGTCGAGTTCGGACAGAAGTTCTTCCGCGTAGGCGGTGATGCGCATGAAATACATGGGGATGTCGCGCTTCTCCACCAGGGCGCCGGAGCGCCAGCCGCGACCGTCGATGACCTGCTCGTTGGCGAGCACGGTGCAGTCCACCGGATCCCAGTTCACCGTCGCCATCTTCTTGTAGATCAGGCCCTTCTCGAAAAGGCGGGTGAACAGCCATTGTTCCCAGCGGTAGTAGTCGGGCTTGCAGGTGGCCAGTTCACGCGACCAGTCGATGGCCAGGCCCAGGCGCTTCAATTGACCGCGCATGTAGTCGATATTGGCGTAGGTCCAGCCGGCAGGAGCGACATCGTTGGCGATGGCGGCGTTCTCGGCCGGCAGGCCGAAGGCATCCCAGCCCATGGGTTGCAGGACGTTGAAGCCCTTCATGCGGTGGTATCGGGCCAGCACGTCGCCGATGGTGTAGTTGCGCACGTGGCCCATGTGCAGCTTGCCCGAGGGGTAGGGAAACATCGACAGGCAGTAGTACTTGGGCTTGGCCGGGTCTTCCACGGCCCGGAATATCTGTTTTTCTTCCCAGTGCTGTTGTGCTTCCGGCTCGATGATCTCCGGGCGGTAATGGGCGTCCATGCGGTGCTCTGACTTCTGGGATGTGCTTGATAGAAGGGCGGATTATACCCGCCGCTCGGGTGACAGGCCGGGGGAGCGGCGTTTATACTCAAAGGCCGTTTCGTCGAAGTGAAACGTGAACTGGAAGGCGCGCCCCACTTTGTTGCGACCACACATTTCACGTTTCGCTTTGCTTTTCTTTACAGGTCTTTTTAGGGGGAATTTCCATGTCCAAGAAGCATCCCGTCGTGGTCGTCACCGGTTCGTCCGGCGCCGGCACCACCACCGTCAAGCGCGCCTTCGAGCACATCTTCACCCGCGAGAAGCTGTCCGCCGCCGTCGTCGAGGGCGACAGCATGCACAGCCTGGGCCGGGTGGAATTCAAGGAGGCCATGAAGAAGGCCGAGGCCGCCGGCAACCACCACTTCAGCCATTTCGGCCCCGAAGCCAACGACTTCGCCGGCCTGGCCAACATCTTCAAAACCTACGGCGAGACCGGCACGGGCAAGAAGCGCTACTACATCCACAGTGACGAGGAAGCCGCCGCCCTCAACGCCCGCCTCGGCACCAACCTGAAGCCCGGCGAGTTCACCCCCTGGGAGGACATGCCCGCCAAGACCGACATCCTCTTCTACGAGGGCCTGCATGGCCTGGTGGTGACCGACCAGGTGGACATGGCCAAGTACGTGGACCTGGCGGTGGGCGTGGTGCCCGTGGTCAACCTGGAGTGGATCCAGAAGATCCACCGCGACGCCGCCGAGCGGGGCTATTCCGCCGAGGCCATCGTCGACACCATCCTGCGCCGCATGCCGGATTACGTGAACTACGTGACGCCCCAGTTCTCGCGCACCGACATCAACTTCCAGCGGGTGCCCCTGGTGGACACCTCCAACCCCTTCATCGCGCGCGACATTCCCACCCCGGACGAATCCCTGGTGGTGGTGCGCTTCCGCAATCCCAAGGGCGTGGATTTCCCCTACTTCCTGTCGATGATCCCCGGCTCCTTCATGTCGCGGCCCAACAACCTGGTGGTACCCGGCGGCAAGATGGGATTCGCCATGGAAGTCATCCTCGGCCCCATCATCGAGCGTATGGTGGAAGCAAGCCGCAAGGCCTGAGGAGCTTCGCCTCGCAAAAAGCCGGGTGCGCAACGCCCGGCTTTTTTTACGACTGCCGGCCGCCCGGCCGCGTCTGGCGGACAATATCGTTTTTTTTCCCCGCCTCAGCCATGGAAATCTTCAGCCGTTTTTCGCTGGAAGCCGCGCGCCGGCTGCCCAAATTGCCCCCCGAGCATCCCTGTGCGCGTTTGCACGGCCACTCGTTCCAGGTCGAGGTCCACGTCCGCGGACCGTTGCATGCGGAGCTCGGCTGGGTCCTCGACTTCGCCGAACTCCAGCGGGCCTGGGCGCCGATCCATGCCGCCCTCGATCATCGTTGCCTGAACGAAGTGCCGGGCCTGGAGAATCCCACCAGCGAGCATCTGGCGCGCTGGATCTGGGACCGGCTGGCGCCGGCGCTGCCCGGCCTGAGCCGGGTGGCGGTGATGGAGACCGCCGCTTCGGGCTGCATCTATCGCGGCGAGGATACGCCCGCGTCGGCGGGGGAATGCGGGAAAGGGGTGGCTTGATCTGGATCAAACAATTCAATAATTCAATCGCTTACCAAGAAACTCGGGCACAATCGCCCGCCTCGGCGTGCTGGCCCATAACTACCAGGCTCGTAACAAGACGGTCACGCTACGCCGATATAGTGGCCGCCCGGCAGTGGCCCGGAAAGACCAGATAAATGGTGGATGGAGACGACATGGAAACCCACAGTAGCGCACGCGAACGCGTGCCCGAGAAACGCATCGAACGTCGACGCAAACTGCTCCTAAGGGAGCGCTTCGACGCCGCGGAAACCCTGCTCAGACCCTTGTTGGGAAAGCCGGAATCGCAGAACGGGGCCGCTTTTTTCAAGGCGATGAACCGGCTGCATACCGCCTATCCCGATCTCACTCCCAGCGACATCGAAGCCCTGGTGGCGGCGGTGGTGCGCAGTTTCCAGACCCGTCCGGGCGGCTGATCCTGCCTTCCCGTCCGGCAGCGACGATGCCGGCACGCGTCAGAGGTCCAGGCCCTCCTGCCAGATGAGGGCGTCGAGGTGGGCCATGTTCACCGATTGCGCATCCAGATCCAGTTGCCCGGCAATGCGTCCCAGGCCGGCCTGGTCGCCGCGCTCGCAGGCCTTGGCCATTTCCAGATAGGGGCCGTAGGGTCCCTCCCCGCGCAGCAGGACATCGGCGATTGCCGGCGCCAGTCGCAGTCCATCGATGGCCTGTGCCATGGGCAGATCGAGCAAGGCGTCGAGCAGTGAAAGTATGCCGGCGATGAACAGCCCGCCACGCAGTTCCACAGCCATTAGCCGCTCACCGAGGTTTTCCGCGAAGCGGGCGCGCACCAGCGCCTGGCGCAGCAGGGCGCCGCCGCGCGGGTCGGCCTGGCCATGACTGAACAACAGCAGGGTCAGCCAGCGATACAACTGGTCATGGCCCAGCATGAGGAGGACATGGTCGATCGAACGGATCGGGTGGCGCAGCCCCACGGCCGGCGAATTGATGTAGCGCAGCAGCTTGTAGCTGAGGCCGGCGTCCAGCTTGAATTCCGCCGCCAGCGCGGCGTATTCGGCGTGCTGCGTCAGCAGATTGAGCAGCCGCATGATGAGCAGGCGGCTGCTGTCGATGGATTTCGCGGCGACCGCCCTGGGCAATGTGAGGAAGTCGCCCTGGAACAGCTGGAAGGATAGCTTGCGACAGGCGGCGAAGGCCTCGTGCGAATCGACGTTGGCCGCGATCAGGCGGGGGCCGCTCAGATCGCGCAGGCGCACCAGCCGGTCGCACAGCCCCATGAGGTCGTTGTCGCCCACGTCCAGGCGCAGGTAAGCGCACTGCCGCGCAAGCGGGGCCATGCCCGGGACGCAGCCGGATTCATCGAGGGCCAGGCTGAAGCCGCTACGCACCAGCGACTGGCAGCGCGCCAGCAGCTCAGGGGTGGCCGGCTGCGCTGGCACGCGCAGGATGGTGTTTTCCCGCGGCAGATGTTCCACCAGGGCACTGTCCAGGCTGTGCAACTCCAGCAGGCACAGCTTGCGCCCCATGGCGTCCCGGTAACGTTCGTCGATGACGCTCGCCAGCAGGTGCTCGTCCCGGTTCTGACCCGCGGAAGTGGCACCGGGCAACACGGGAATCGGTACCCTCGGGTTGATGCCGAGTTCGTGGCCCACCACCCGGTACTCCGCATCCAGCAGCATGCGGCGGGTCAGGAAACGCGTTTGAGCCGCGAGGCTCTCGGCGCCCGGTGCCGCACGCGCGCCCGGTGCGGGGATCTGCGAGGGAATGGGCATGATGCAGAATCCTCAGGCGGTTTTCTTGTCGCGGATGCGCGCGTCGCGGGAGTCATCCTCGGCGCGCGCGCCGGGCAGCACCCGCGCCGTGCCATCCCGCAAGCGCTCGCTCAACTCGCCGACGTTGAGCGACAGGGCGCGTTGTCCGTGTGGGTTGGTGAGCAGGTAGAGATGGCTGCCGGCGCTTATCCAGGCCAGTTTCAGCTCGACTTGGCTGCCATCCGCCTCGGTGAATTCGATGCAGGTGCCGACCTCCAGGCGTTCCGGGCCCACCTCCGCCACATCCGGCGCGGGAGGCGCGGCGTTAGCAGCGCCGTCAGCAGCGCGCGTGGCCTCCATGCCGGCGATGATTCCGGAGAGATTGACCAGCTTGAGGTGATACTTGGCCAGGCTGGCGAAGAAGGGGGCGCGCTGCTCTGCCGGTGTGCCCAGGCGCTCCAGGCCATCTTCCAGTCTGCGCACTAGGGCGGGCAGGGCGGCCACCAGGCGCTCGCGCTCCTCCCGCGCGGTGCGCAGGGACAGGCTCCAGACCAATTCCCGCATGGTTTGCAAGGCTTCCCGCCAGTCCTCGCCCTGCTCGCCCGAGGCCACGTGGATGCGGGCCAGCAGGAGTTGCCACGGCCCCTCCAGGAAAGCCAGGATGACACGCGGCAGGCGGCCGCCGGCGGTGGCGCGGGCGACCGCGTCGCAGGCGGCGGCCATGGCGCGCGCATCGTCCAGGGCCACCCCCTCGTCGGCCAGGGGCCGCGCGATGCGGGGTGATGACGCCCGGCCAGCGGGCGGTGTGCCCGTTGACGCGCCGGCCTCCGCATCCGCCGCGCCGGCTTCTGGTTCGGCGAGTTGGGCAAGCAAGTCGCGCATGACTGGCTCGATGCCTTCCGGCCAATGCCGGCACAGGGCGCGCACCACGCGTTGTTTGGTCTCGATGCGGGAGAACTGTAGGTTGAGCGCGTCGGCCAGGGCCTGGGCGATGGTTTTCGGCCCCATGGGCAGATCGGCCGGCTGCAGGCCGCTGTCCTCCAGCAGGGCGCGGCAGGGTTCCGCCAGGCCGTGCAGGGCGCTGGCGCAGCGGCTGCGGATGGCCTCCTGCAGAATGGTGGTGTCGAGGATCTCTTCCAACTGCTCGTTGGCCACCACGCGCAGCTGCCCAATGTCCACGTCCAGGGCATAGCCGGTCAGCAGCGAGGATTTCGGCCTGCAGGCGCGTGCATGGCGTTGCTCGAAAAACCTGCGGAAGTCGTCCGCCAAGTCGCGTTTGCGGGAACGCGCGAACTGGGCGGCATCCAGCAGCGCCGCCTGCTCCAGGGAGGCCGCCGCCTGTTCGCCCTGAGTCTGCAATTGTTCGGCGACGCGCATCAACGCCACGCCCAGGGCGAGGCCCAGGCGCATGCCGGCGATCTCGCCGAGCTCCCGCAGGAGCGCGGGCGGATCGGCGCGCTCCCGCGCGGCAGAGTGCCAAGCCGGATTGCCGAAAGGTGTAGCCGATACAGCCATCATTGTCCTTGCCATGCGTGCGACGGCAGGGCCCGACGGTCGCGCGACCGCGGGCGGTACCGCCGCGGACCCTGGGGGGCAAGGCATCGGGAGAGGACGCTGGGGAAGCGCGGCCGCAATGCGGCCGTCTGCCTGGCAATCCCGCTGTCATGGGGCCGGAGCCCGTTAGACCGGTGATTTTGCGTCCCCACCTTTCGATGGGTTTGCCCTTTTCAGGTCACGTTACGAATAAACCCTCGTCGTCGTTATCGGCGGCGCCGGAGAAAACTTTAGGGCAGTCCTCGACCATATCTCCCAGGCTTCATGACGTGGTCGCATCCTGGCGGCGGCGCTGGCCGATGTGCGGCGCGTACCGCCGATTACGTGCCGCAGAAGGTGCGGAACTCCGCCATGAACTCGCCCGGCGCCGGCTCGGCGAAGCGGGCCAGGGCCGGGTCCTCGTCGAAGGGACGGCGCAGGGCGTTGAGCAGTTGCTCGAAGGGCGCCAGGTCGCCTGTGTCGGAGGCGGCGGACAGGGCCTCCTCGACGCGGTGGTTGCGGGGGATCAGCAAGGGGTTGACGCGGCGCATGGCGTCGGCGCGGGCCTTGGCGGCATCCGCGCCGGCATCCTCGGCGGCGCAGCGTTCGCGCCAGCGTTGCAGCCAGCGCTCCAGCCCCGGCTGGCCGGGAAACAGCGCGCGCAGAGGCGCTTCGTCTCCGGCGGCCGCGTCCGCCAGGCGCCGCCAGGCCAGGGTGTAGTCGACCTGCTGGGCGTGCAGCAGGTCCAGCCAGCTTTCGCCCAGGGCGGTGTCGGCGGCATCGCCATCGGCTATGTGGCCGGCCAGCCCCAGCTTGGCGCGCAGGCCGGCCAGCCAGTAACGCCGATGACGCTCGGGGAAGGCATCGATGACCTCCGTGGCCAGTTCGATGGCCCGGCCCTCCTCGTCGGCGATCAGCGGCAGCAGGGTCTCCGCCAGGCGGGCCAGATTCCAGCGGGCGATGTGCGGCTGCGCCGCGTAGGCGTAGCGTCCGCCTTCGTCGATGGAACTGAACACCGCGCGCGGGTCGTAGGCCTCCATGAAGGCGCAAGGCCCGAAGTCGATGGTCTCGCCGGGAATGCCCATGTTGTCCGTGTTCATCACGCCGTGGATGAAGCCGATGTGCAGCCATTGGGCGATCAGCGCCGCCTGGCGCTCGGCCACGGCGTTCAGGAAGCCGAGGTAGCGGTTGCCCGCCTCCCGCACATCCGGGTAGTGGCGGGCGATGGCGTAGTCGGCCAGTTGCCGCACCATCTCGGGCGAGCCGTGGACCATGCAGAACTGGAAGGTGCCCACACGCAAATGGCTGGCAGCGACGCGGGTGAGCACGGCGCCGGGCAGGGCGCGTTCCCGGTATACCGGCTCGCCGGTGGCCACCACCGCCAACGCCCGGGTGGTGGGTATGCCCAGGGCGTGCATGGCCTCGCCGATCAGTACCTCGCGCAGCATCGGTCCCACCGCCGCCTTGCCGTCACCCAGGCGGGAGAAGGGTGTGCGCCCCGAGCCCTTGAAGGCGATGTCCCGGCGCCGGTCGGCACGGTCGATGACCTCGCCGATCAGCAATGCCCGACCGTCGCCAAGTTGCGGGTTGAACTGGCCGAACTGATGCCCGGCATAAGCCTGGGCGATGGGCTCCGCGCCTTCCGGCAACACATTCCCGGAGAAGAGCTTGGCCAGCGCCGTGTCGTCCTGGCCCTCCAGGCCCAATCGCAATTCCTCCGCCAGGCCCCGGTTGAAGAACAGCAGCACCGGAGCCGGCACGGCCGCGGGTTGGCAAGGCGCGTAAAAGCCGGGCAGATCGCGGGCGTAGCTGTTGTCGAAGGGGATGGCGGGGAGTGGCATAGGGGTGACGTCCACGTGATGGTGTTGATGGAAGGCAACTTAGGGACGACAGGGCGGAAATTCCACCCCACCACGAACAGGGGTGGCCCCTTTCCAAGAAAAAACAGGCTGCATAGGCAGCCTGCTTCGATTTTCTCAGCCAGGTAGGGGTTCAGACTTTCCGGTACACCTCCGCCCCCTGCTTGACGAATTCCACCGACTTCACCTCCATCCCCTTCTCCAGCGCCTCGTTCTCGCTGATGCCCTGCTTCGCCGCGAAGTCGCGCACGTCCTGGGTGATCTTCATCGAGCAGAAGTGCGGGCCGCACATGGAGCAGAAATGCGCGACCTTGGCGGATTCCTTGGGCAGGGTCTCGTCGTGGAATTCGCGCGCCTTGTCGGGATCGAGGCCGAGGTTGAACTGGTCTTCCCAGCGGAACTCGAAACGGGCCTTGCTTAGGGCGTTGTCCCGGATCTGGGCGCCGGGGTGGCCCTTGGCCAGGTCGGCGGCGTGGGCGGCCAGCTTGTAGGTAATGATGCCTTCCTTCACGTCGTCCTTGTCCGGCAGGCCCAGGTGTTCCTTGGGCGTGACGTAGCAGAGCATGGCGGTGCCGTACCAGCCGATCATGGCGGCGCCGATGCCGCTGGTGATGTGGTCGTAGCCGGGGGCGATGTCGGTGGTGAGGGGCCCCAGGGTGTAGAAGGGGGCTTCGTCGCACCACTCCAGTTCCTTCTCCATGTTTTCCTTGATGAGCTGCATGGGCACGTGGCCGGGACCTTCGATCATGACCTGGACGTCGTGCTTCCAGGCCACCTGGGTGAGTTCGCCCAGGGTCTTGAGTTCGCCCAGCTGGGCGTCGTCGTTGGCGTCGTAGATGGAGCCGGGGCGCAGGCCGTCGCCCAGGGAAAAGGCCACGTCGTAGGCCTTCATGATTTCGCAGATTTCCTCGAAGTGGGTGTAGAGGAAGCTTTCCTTGTGATGCGCCAGGCACCACTTGGCCATGATCGAGCCGCCGCGCGAGACGATGCCGGTCATGCGCTCGGCGGTCATCGGGATGTAGCGCAACAGCACGCCGGCGTGGATGGTGAAGTAGTCGACGCCCTGCTCGGCCTGTTCGATCAGAGTGTCGCGGAACATCTCCCAGGTCAGTTCCTCGGCGCGGCCGTCGACCTTTTCCAGGGCCTGGTAGATGGGCACCGTGCCGATCGGCACCGGCGAATTACGAATGATCCACTCGCGCGTCTCGTGGATGTTCTTGCCGGTGGACAGGTCCATCACCGTGTCGCCGCCCCAGCGGATGGCCCAGGTCATCTTGTCGACTTCCTCGTTGATCGAGGAACCCAGGGCGGAATTGCCGATGTTGGCGTTGATCTTCACCAGGAAGTTGCGGCCGATGATCATCGGCTCGGTTTCCGGGTGGTTCACGTTGCAGGGGATGATGGCGCGGCCGCGCGCCACTTCGGCGCGCACGAATTCGGGGGTGATCTCCTCCGGCAGGGCCGCGCCGAAGCTCTGGCCCCGGTGCTGGCGGCCGAGCAGTTTGGCCAGGCGCTCGCCCTGGGGACCGGACTGGCGCAGATTCTCCAGGTATTCCCGGCGGCGCAGGTTCTCGCGGATGGCGATGTATTCCATCTCCGGCGTGACGATGCCTTTCCGGGCGTAATGCATTTGGCTGACGTTCATGCCCGCCTTGGCGCGGCGGGGCTGGCGGTGCAGGCCGGGGAAGCACAGCTTGGCGAGCTCGGCGATGTTGGCGCGGCTGCGGCCGTAATCGGAAGACAGGCCCGCCAGCACCTCGGTGTCATTCCGCTCCTCGATCCACTGCTGGCGTAGGGCGGGCAGGCCGTTGCGGATGTCGATCTTCGCCGCCGGGTCGGTGTATGGGCCGGAACAGTCGTAGACGAAGATGGGCGGATTCCTTTCCCCGCCCATCCCGGTCGGGGTGTCGGACTGGCTGATCTCCCGCATCGGCACGCGGATATCCGGCCGGCTGCCTTGCACGTACACCTTTCGCGAATTGGGCAAGGGCTGGATGGCGGCCTCGTCGACGTGGGCGGTGGCGGCGAGGAATTGCGGGTTGGCGTTCATGATGCGCTCCAGGTGTGCAATGCATAGGGAGCGCCGGGTGGGGGCCGCTTCCCTACGCCGGAATGATCCGGATCAGGTTCCAAGGGTGTGATCTCAGCCGTCTGCAAGGTTGTGACGGCACCCCTAACGTGGTCGGGAAACTAGCCCAAACAAGGGCTTATTACAAGCTTGCGTGGAGTGGGGGATTGTCTCGTGGCGATCCAGAGCGTCCGGCCATCGCCGATTTGGTGCCCCGAGCCAGACTCGAACTGGCACGCCTTGCGGCGCGGGATTTTGAGTCCCGTGCGTCTACCGATTCCGCCATCGGGGCCGTGTGTGGATGGCATGACTCCGCGCGATGGCGGAGGCTGCGGATTATCGCCGAAGGGCCATTGCAGCGGCAACGTATAATGCGCCGCCGCCATGAAGACCAGCGATTTCGACTACCACCTGCCGGACCAGCTCATCGCCCGCCACCCGCTGCCGGAGCGGGGCGGCAGCCGCCTGTTGCACGTCGACGGCGCGGCGGGGTCCCTCGCCGATCGCCGCTTCGCGCAGATGCCGGAACTGTTCCGAGCCGGCGACCTGCTGGTGTTCAACGACACCCGCGTCATCAAGGCTCGGCTGCGCGGCGTCAAGGCGACGGGCGGGAAAATCGAGGCCTTGGTGGAGCGGGTGCTGTCCGAGCACGAAGCCCTGGTCTTCATCCGCGCCAGCAAGCCGCCCCGGCCGGGCATGGTGCTGCGTTTCGCCGATGCGGTGCAGGCCCTGGTCCTCGACCGTGTCGACGACATGCTGCGCCTGGCCTTCGATCCCTCGCGTAGCGTGCTGGAGTGGCTCGATGCGTACGGCGAGGTGCCCCTGCCGCCCTACCTGGAGCGTGCGCCGGAAGCCGGCGACGACGCCCGCTACCAGACCGTGTATGCCCGCGAGCCGGGCGCGGTGGCGGCGCCCACCGCCGGCCTGCACTTCGACGACGCCATGCTGGAGAGCCTGAACGCGCGGGGCGTGGAGACCGCCTTCGTGACCCTGCACGTGGGCGCGGGCACCTTCCAGCCGGTGCGGGTGGAGGATCTGCTCGAACACAGGATGCACACCGAGCGCTACGCCATCCCCCAGGCCACGGTGGACGCCATCGCCCGGGCAAGGCAAGCCGGCGGCCGGGTCTGCGCCGTCGGCACCACCAGCCTGCGCGCCCTCGAGGCCGCCGCCCGCCGCGGCGCGCTGTCGGCGGGAGAAGGCGAGACCGACCTGTTCATCACGCCGGGCTACCGCTTCCGGGTGGTTGAACGCCTGCTGACCAACTTCCACCTGCCGCGCTCCACCCTGCTCATGCTGGTGTCCGCCTTCGGCGGCGCCGAGCTGATGCGCCGCGCCTACGCCCACGCGGTGGCCGCCCGCTACCGGTTTTTCAGCTACGGCGACGCCATGCTCATCGAGCCGGCCCCGGGTGTGTTGGATAGCACAAAATAATCAAAGACTTATTAAGCGGCCTCGGGTATAGTCCGGGCCAGTTGTGCAACGCAGTAGTCGGCTTTTCGGTCTCCTGACCGATTTCCATAGCCCACGGGACTGTTTTCACAGCCCCATCGTCCCCGACCTCACCTGATTCCCTCACGGAACCCGTTTCCGTCGATTCGGCATCCCGGCACACGGTTGGCGCCGGTGTTTCGCGAGAATCGACGCGGCCGCAAAGGTTCGCCGCGGGCGTTTCTTATTTTGCGTCCGTCGAGCGGACGCGGTGGCCTGTTGCCTGGCGTTTCCCCGCTTGAATGCGCGCCGGGACGGGCAGGTTTTGATAAAGGATTTGCATGAGCTTCGCCGAACTGGGTCTGAACCCCATCGTTTTGAAATGTCTGGAAACCACCGGCTATACCGAGCCGACCGGGGTACAGAGCCAGGCCGTTCCCGCCGCCCTGGAGGGCAAGGATCTGTTGGTCTCCAGCCACACCGGCAGTGGCAAGACCGCCGCCTTCCTGCTGCCCAGCCTGCACAAGCTGGCCGAGCCTTCGCAACTGCCCGGCAACGGCCCGCGCCTGCTGGTGCTGTGCCCCACCCGGGAACTGGCCCTGCAGGTGCAGAAGCAGGCCATGATCTACGGCGCCGGCATGCGCAAGCTGCGCACCGTCTGCCTGGTCGGCGGCGCCCCCTTCGGGCCGCAGTTCCAGGCCCTGAAGGTGCACCCGGAAGTCATGATCGCCACCCCGGGCCGCCTCATCGATCACCTGGAACGCGGCCGCATCGACTTCTCCCGCCTGGAAGTGCTGGTGCTGGACGAGGCTGACCGCATGCTGGACATGGGCTTCATCGAGGACATCGAGCACATCGTCGCGCGCACCCCGGAAAGCCGCCAGACCCTGCTGTTCTCCGCCACCCTGGATGGCATGGTGGGCAAGATCGCCGCGCAGATGACCAAGTCGCCGCTGCGCATCGAGGTGGCCACCAGGGAAGAGCACAAGGCCAACATCGACCAGCGCCTGCTGTTCACCGACGACATTGGCCACAAGCACCGCCTGCTGGATTTCCTGCTGCGCGACGCGGGCGTCAACCAGGCGGTGGTGTTCACCGCCACCAAGGCCAGCGCCGAGGAACTCTGCGAGACCCTGCTGGAGCAGGGCTTCACCGCCGCCGCCCTGCACGGCGACATGCCCCAGCACAAGCGCAACCGCACCCTGCAACGTTTGCGCGATGGCCATACACGCATCCTGGTGGCCACCGACGTGGCCGCCCGCGGCATCGACGTGGCCGGCATCAGCCATGTCATCAACTTCGACGCGCCGCGCCAGGCCGAGGACTACGTGCACCGCATCGGTCGCACCGGCCGCGCCGGCCGCCTCGGCATCGCCATCACCCTGGTGCATGGCAAGGAACGCCACCTGGTGCGCGAGATCGAGCGCTACATCGGCAAGCCGGTGCGCGTGGAAGTGGTGCCCGGCCTGGAACCCAAGCTGCGCCACGACAAGGATTTCGGCAAGAAGGGGCGGGATTTCACGCGCAAGCCCGGCGCCAAGGTGTGGGCGGACAAGAAACCCTGGGGCGAGAAGAAGCCCTGGGGCGAGCGGAAGTGGGAAGACCGCCCCCGCGCCGAGCACCCGGCCCATGCCGGCGAGCGTCCGCGCGCCGATGACCGTGCCGCGAGCACCTGGAGCAAGCCGCACGGCCAGGCCGCCTGGAAAGGGGCCAAGCCGGAAGCCCGGCCGGCCCGGCCCGGTCACGCCTGGGATCGTCCGGAGAAGAACGGCAACACCTGGGGCAAACCCGAAACCCGCCGTGCCGACGTCAACGGCAACCGCGCCGACTACAAGCCGGAAGCCCGGCCCACCGCCAAGCCCGGCCAAGCCTGGAACGCCGACGCGCGACCCCAGGCCGGGGCCAAGTCGCGCGGCCGGCAAAGCTGGTAGTCCCCGCGCTCAGGGCGCGCAGGTCCACTCGACGCGGTCGCCCGGCTTGCCGGCGAACGCGCCGGCATTGACCTCCAGCACGAAGGCCACCGGGCCCGGTGGATGCTGCAGCGGACAATCCCGCGGGCCGCACGGCGTCAGACCCAGCGTGCCGAGCACGCGGTGGTCCGGACCGATCCACACCAGGTCGATGGCGAAGGCCATGTCCCGCATCCAGAAGGCATGCTTGCCGGGCGCGGGAAAGACGAACCACATGCCGTTGCCCGCCGGCAAGCTCTTGCGGCCGGACAGGCCGCGCGCCCGTTCGGCTTCGCCGGCGGCGACTTCGACGCGGAACTCCTGAGTGGCCACCCGCACCTGGCTGGCCGCGTGCGGCGGGCAAGGCGCGGCGGCTGGCGCCGGCGAGGCGGCGACGAGCAGGGCGAACAGGGTTGGCGGCAGTACACTTGCCGCCTTCGTTTTCAACTTCAGCGTGTAGCGCGATTTCATGCGATTCCAGGTCACCCACAGCAGCGGCCACGCCCGGCGCGGCACGCTGGAAACCGCCCACGGCGTCATCCAGACCCCGGTGTTCATGCCGGTGGGCACGGTCGGCACGGTGAAGGGGGTCACCCCCCACGAACTCGAAGACCTGGGCGCGCAAATCATCCTCGGCAACACCTTCCACCTCTGGCTGCGTCCCGGGCTGGAAGTTATCCAGGCGCACGGCGGCCTGCATCGCTTCATGGGCTGGCGAGGCCCCATTCTCACCGATTCCGGCGGCTTCCAGGTGTGGAGTCTCACGCATCTGCGCAAGATCACGGAAATGGGCGTGAAGTTTTCCTCGCCTCTGGACGGCCAGAAACTGATGCTGTCCCCCGAGAAGAGCATGCAGATCCAGAAGGTGCTGGACGCGGACATCGTCATGATCTTCGACGAATGCACGCCCTATCCGGCGGATTGGGAGACGGCGAAGCTGTCCATGGAGTTGTCGCTGCGCTGGGCGGAGCGGTCGCGTTTGGCTTTCGATGCGTTGCAGGGTAGGGATGCGTCCCTCACCCCCAGCCCCTCCCCCCGGGGGGGAGGGGAGCTTACGGCGCCGTCGAACGGCGTTGCCCGGCAGGCGCTCTTCGCCATCGTCCAGGGCGGCATGTACGAGGACCTGCGCGAGCGTTCCCTGGGCCGGCTGGCGGAGATCGGCTTCGACGGCTACGCCCTGGGCGGCCTGTCGGTGGGCGAGCCCAAGGAGGACATGACGCGCATCCTCGAACACATGGGTCACCGCCTGCCCGCCGACAGGCCCCGCTACCTGATGGGCGTGGGCACGCCGGAGGACATCGTGCACGCGGTGTCGAACGGCATCGACATGTTCGACTGCGTCATGCCCACCCGCAACGCCCGCCATGGCCTCTTGTTCACCTGGTCCGGCGACATCCGCATCAAGAACGCCCGCTTCAGGCACGACACCGGCCCCATCGACCCGGCCTGCGATTGCTACACCTGCCGCCATTACAGCCGGGCCTACCTGCACCATTTGCAACGCTCCGGCGAGATGCTGGGCGCGCGCCTCAACTCCATCCACAACCTGCACTTCTACCAGGACTTCACCGCGCGCATGCGGGTCGCCCTGGAACGCGGCGAATTCGAGGCCTGGCGGCGGGAATTCCTGGACGCCAGGCGCGCTGGAGACGCCTGAGGGAAGCCACGCGTCGGCGCCATGATTGCCACCCTGCCGAACCTGCTCGGCGAAATCCGCGCCTGCCGTGTCTGCGAGCCGGAGCTGCCGCTGGGTGCCCGGCCGGTGCTCGTCGCCGACACGCGGGCGCGCGTCCTGGTGGCGGGGCAGGCGCCGGGCACGCGCGTGCACGCCACCGGCATCCCCTGGAACGACGCCAGTGGCAAGCGCCTGCGGGAATGGCTGGGGCTGGAAGCGGAGGTGTTCTACGACCCGGCGAGGGTGGCCATCGTGCCCATGGGCTTCTGCTACCCGGGAACCGGCAAGTCGGGCGACCTGCCGCCCCGCGCCGAGTGCCGGCGACTCTGGCACGACCGCGTCTTCTCCCTGCTGCCCGGGCTGCGCCTGCGCATCGTCATCGGCCAGTACGCCCAGGCCTACCATCTGGCCGGGCGTACCCGGCCGAATCTCACGCAAACCGTCGCCGCCTGGCGCGAGTTCGCGCCCGCCCTGTATCCGCTGCCGCACCCCAGCCCGCGCAACCAGATGTGGCTGCGGCGGAACCCCTGGTTCGCCGAGGAACTGCTGCCGGATTTGCGCGCCGCGGTGCGGCGGGTCTTGGCGGGCTGAAGCCCTACATCATCTCCACCACCCATCTGGTCACTGTGGCGGTGGCGCGCGCGCATTGCTGGCCGCGGGCTGCGTCGAAGGCCTTGTATTCGTCGGTTTTCCACATGTCCCAGGTGCGGCCGGTGAAGGTTTTTTGCAATTCCTCGCAGGTGACACCGCCGAACTCGGCTTTGAAGCGTTCCACCAGCTCCTTGCCCTTCTGGAAGTTGCCGATGGCGCGACCCTTGTCGAGCTTGTCGCGGTCGCGGCCGCGCTTGGCGCTCAAGGCCACGAGGCCGCCGGTCAACGCCCCGCAGGCGCCCTGGCCGCAGAGGCCGCCACCGCCGGATAGGCCATGGCTCGCCTTGATGACCGCGTCGTCGATGACGCCGACGGTCTCCTGTACCGCCGCCAGCACGCATTGCGGGCAGCAGCCGTAGTCGAGTTCATAGCGCAGGGCCTTCTCATAGGCTGCTTCTGCGGCGCGGACTTTTTCCTCGGGGGACATGGGCGACTCTGTAAATTAGAAAACTCTAATGTTTATAGCACGCAATGCGGGCCTGCTGCGCTTCTCGGTATTGCTTTGGGGGTGTGCGGCGTTCAGCCGGCCGGCCTCTGGCGCAGCAGGGCGCGGACCTTCTCCTGAAGTTGCGCGGCGACGATGGGTTTGGCGATGAAGTCGTCCATGCCCGCAGAGAGGGCGCGTTCGCGGTAGCCCTCCGCCACGTCGGCAGTCAGCGCCAGGATCGGCACCGAGCGGTCCGACACGCCATGGTCGCCGGCGCGGATGGCGCGCGCCACCTGGTGGCCGTCCATGCCCGGCATGCGGCAGTCCAGCACCACCAGGTCGTAAGGGGTGGCGGCGAGCGCGGTGAGGGCGGCGGGACCGTTGTCGACGGCGTCCACGCGGTAGCCCCATTGCTCCAGCAGGAGGGTGGCCAGGCGCCGGTTGACCGCATCGTCCTCGACCAGCAGCAGATGCGCGGCACGTCCGGCGGGCGGCGGGTTGGCGGCTTGCGTCGGTTGCAGCGCGGGGCGGCACGTTTCCCCTGATAGGGCGAGCAGGTCGCGTTGCAGGTGTTCCACCCGCACGGGCTTGGTGAGGTGCTGGCTGAAGCCGGCTTCCATGAGCCGCGACGCCTGCCTCCAGGCTTTGGGCGCGACCATGACGATCAGCGGCAGGCGGGTGGTGGAGGCATCCGCGCGCAGGGCGCGGGCCAGTTCCTCGCCATCCATGCCGGGCATGCGGTGGTCAATGAGGGCGGCATCGAAGGCGCGGCCGGCCGCGGCCTCCGCCCGCGCCAGGTCGAGAGCAGCGGCGCCGCTGGCGCAGGAGGCGGGCGCGCAACCGAGTTCACGCAGCATGTCCTCGATGATCAGGCGGTTGGCGGCGTTGTCGTCCACCACCAGGACGCGCAGGCCGGCCAGGGCCGGTGGTGGCGGGGTGGCGGGGTCGGCGGAGACCAGGAATGGCAAATCGCACCAGAAGATGGAGCCGTCGCCCTCACGGCTGTCGACGCCGGACTCTCCGCCCATCAGTTCGCTCAGGCGGCGGACGATGGAGAGTCCCAGTCCGCTGCCGCCGTACTTGCGGGTCATCGAGCCGTCCGTCTGGGTGAAGGGGGTGAATAGCAGACCCAGCTTGTCGCCGGCGATGCCGATGCCGGTGTCGCGCACCTCGAAGCGCAGGCGTACACCTTCCGCCCCGCGACGCAGTGCGCGGACGCTGAGGCAGACCTCGCCAGCGGGCGTGAACTTGATCGCGTTGCCGAGCAGATTGAACAGGATTTGTCGCAGCCTGCCTGGATCGCCGCGCAGCCGGCGGGGCACGTCGGCTGCGACGCGCTGGAGATACTCGAGGCCCTTCTGGTCGGCATTGAGGGCCATCAGGTTGCCGACCTCGTTGCACAGTTCGCGCGGGTCGAAATCGAGGTTTTCAATCTCCAGCTTGCCGGCGTCGATCTTGGAGAAATCCAGGATGTCGTTGATCACCTTGAGCAGCGACTGCGCACTGTGCAGGGCGATTTCCGCGTATTCCATCTGTTCCTCGTTGAGCTCCGTGGTGAGGAGCAGTTCGAGCATGCCCATGACGCCGTTCATCGGCGTGCGGATTTCGTGGCTCATGTTGGCGAGGAACTCGGACTTCGCGCGCGTCGCCTGCTCGGCGGCTTCCTTCTTCAGTTCCAGTTCGCCCATGGCCTCGCGCAGGGCCTCGGTGCGCGCGCGCACGCGTTCCTCCAGACGCTGGTTGAGGCCGGCCAGTTCGGTCTGCGCCTGGTCGCGCTGGTCGAGGCCGCGCTGAAAGGCTTGCAACATGGCGTTGAGGTTGTGCAGCAACAGGCCGAATTCGTTGTCCCGGTGGCGGCCGGGAATCGGCAACGCCTCGCGTCCCGGCGCGGCGGGATCGAGAGCGACGATGCGCCGGCTGAGATGGGTGAGTGGGCGCAGGATGGAGATGTGGAAGACCACCGCCAGGATCAGGCTCAGGAGGACCGCCAGGGCTACCGTGTAGGCCATTTTCTGCAGCGCCAGGCTGAGGAAGCGCTGGCCGATGCGGGCGCCGTCGAGGGCGAGTTCGAGATCGCCGACGTGGGCGGCGGCTTCCTCCGCCGAGGGGTCGGCGTATTCCAGGCGAAGCCTGTGCGTCTCCAGGCCGGCGATGAGGGCCTCGCCGAGACCCGACGCCGTGTCGCTCGCGGCCGGCCGGGCGCCCTGCGCGAGCACCCCGCCGAAGTTGTCGCGCAGGGTGACGCGGGCGTTCTCGTCGAAACTGAGCAGGCCCTGAACGACATTGTCAGCCTGTTCGGTGTTCAGTTGGTAGGCGGCCTCGGCGGCGCTTGCGCGCACCAGTTCAAGGTTTTGCCGGGTATCGGTGGCGATGCGCTCGCGCCAGACGCGCCACTCCGCCAGCAGTTCCAGGGATCCGATGGCGAGGCCGGCGAGCAGGGCGACGGCCAGGGTGACGAGGATCTGGCGGGCGGCCAGACCACGCAACAGGGGGATGTGTTCGCCAGGCATGGGAGTATGCGGAGGTGGCGGCCACATCAGAGGGCCGGCACGCCCTTCTCGACACCGTGCCGGGACTTGAGGGCGACGATCCGCGCCGGGTTTTTGCGCATCCAGTCGTTGAACTCGCGCAGCACTTCCGGACGCCGCAGGGTGGATAGATGGTAATGGTCACGACTGTGCGGCAGGGCGGCATCGAACACCAGGGCGCCGGGACGCTTCAGCACGTGGTCGAGTTGGTAATGGATCACTGCCACGCTGGCGTAGACGCCGTCGACGCGACCGGCCACGGCCTGGCGCACCAGCGCCTCCAGGCTGGTGTTCTCAGACAGGCTGGGTCTGCCTGCGCGGATGCGCTCCAGCCACGGCCAGGGCGTGAAGCCGCCGAGGGTACCGAGGCGGCGGATGGCCTGCGGGCCGGCGCCCAGCCGCGCGGGCGCGACGCTGGTGCCATCGACGTAGGCGGCCACCGGTTCGCTGTAATGGATCTCGCGTCCGGCGCGGATTTCCCGTTTCCAGTTGGCATTGTCGGGAAACTTGAAATCCACCTGACCGGCGAGAAGGGCGGCGTACAGCCGGGGCACCGGTAGCGGCCGGTATTCGACCTTGTAGCCGAGATCTTCGGCGAAGGCATCCAGCAGATCGCGCGCGAAGCCCCGGTAGACGCCTTTCTCGTGGCTGGCGAGCGGCAGGTAATGCAGGTTCTCGACGCCGATGACCAGGGGTTCGCGCGCGCACGCGACGCCCGCGCCGCATAGCAGAAGGACACCCAGCCAACGCTTGCATTGCTGAATCATGGGATGGACCGTGTTTCGGAGGGGAAAGAGGGGGCGACAGTCCCTATATCGACCACAGGCGGAATAGGTTTAACGGTAGGCGTATGGCGGAGGTCGACACACCAACGCGCGCGCGCTCGATCATGCGTCGGGCGCGAGGTAGGCGATGCCACCCGCTCAATAGGCGTCGGGCCTTTGCGTCGGCTGGTGTTCGGGCGCGGGCCTGGTGTTGTGGCGGGCCACCGCGGCCTGCAGCGATTTCATGAGTTCCAGGATGCGCGCTTTCAGGTCGAGCAGAACCATGCACTCCGCCTGGGCCGCCTCCTTGTCTCCGGCGGCCAGCAGTTCGAGGACGCGCGGGCCCAGTCTATGAACGTCCCGATGCAGATCCTCCACGGCCTGGAACTCCGCCAAATGGCCGTATTGCTGCGCGCCCCGCCCGTAGTACCAGCGGCCCAGGCGGCACTGGTGATGATCGTGCAGTTCGGCGGGATCCAGGCCGGCGGTCTCGCCGTCGAGCGCGCGCAGGATGCGGCGCACCCAGTCGATGTGGTCGTGCTGGGCGACGATGAGGGGGAAATCGGACAGGTCCCAGTCGAGGTCGGCCCAGGTTTGCCAGCTTGGGTCCGGCGCGTAGTCACGGATCCAGTCCGGCAATGCTTCCGGCGGCATCGGCTTGGCGATGCCGTAGCCCTGGGCCTGGTCGCAGCCCAGGCGCAACAGCAGGACGCCGTGCTCGGCGGTTTCCATGCCTTCCGCCACCACGGCCATGTCGAAGATCTTCGCCAGACTGATGATGCCCTCCACCAGGCCCAGATCCTCGCGGTTGCCGAGCATGGTGCGCACGAAGGACTGGTCGATCTTCAGGGTGGTGGCGGGAATCTGCTTCAGATAGGCGAGGGAGCAATAACCGGTGCCGAAATCGTCGAGCGCGGCGCCCACGCCGAGTTGACGGCAGGCGTTGAGCACCTGGCGGGTGAGGTCGAGATCGCGCATGGCGCTGGATTCCAGGATTTCCAGTTCCAGCGCGCCGGGCGGCGTGCCGGCGTGGCGTTGCAAGGCCGCTTGCAACTTTGCGACGAAATCGGCTTGCTGCAGCTGGATGGCGGCGACGTTGACGCTGACCGAGATCTCCAGGCCCCGCGCGCGCCATTGCGCCAGATGATCGAGAGCCGTATCGATGACCCAGTCCCCCAACTCCACCATGAGCTGGTTGTCCTCGGCATAGGGCAGGAAAGCGGCGGGTCCGAGCAATCCCCGCTGCGGGTGCTGCCAGCGGATGAGGGCCTCGGCGCCGAAGGTCGTGCCCCGGCGCAGGTCCACCTTGGGCTGGTAATGCAGGCGCAGTTCGCCCCGGCGCAGGGCCAGACCCAGACGCTCCAGTTGCTCGCTGCGCTGGCGGGCGTTCTCCTCGGCGCGCGGATCGAACACGCGAAAACAGTTTCGGCCCTCGTTTTTCGCCACCACCATGGCCTGGTTGGCGTGGCGCAGCAGGGTATCGGCGTCGGCCTTGTCGTCCGGATAGAGGGTCGCGCCGAGGCTGGCGCTCAGGCTGAATTCGGTGCCATCCAGGAAATAGGGCGCCGACAGGCTCTCGCGCAACCGCGCCAGGGCGAGCTCCATGCCACGCCGGTCCTTCAGGTTGCTCATGATGACGACGAACTCGTCGCTGCCGGGACGGCCGACCGTGTCGCCTTCGCGCACGGCGCCATGCAGGCGGTTGGCGACCTCCAGCAGGACGCGGTCGCCGAACGCCTCCCCATGCTGTCCGTTGAGGCGCTTGAAATGGTCCAGGTCCAGGCACACTACGCAGAAAATACGGTCCGCCCGGTTGGCCTGGAGCACCAGGCGTTCCAACTGCTCCATGAGCAGGGTGCGGTTGGGCAGGTTGGTGAGGTTGTCGTAATGGTTGATCCGCTGGAGCTTGTGCTCGATGCGGCGCAGGTCGGTGATGTCGCCGAACACGCCGACCAGATTAATGATGTCGCCCCGCTCGTTCTTCACCGCGGTGATGGTGAGCAATTCCAGGAAGGATTCGCCGTCCTTGCGGCGGTTCCAGATCTCGCCCTGCCAGCGCCCCGTGTCGAGGATGTCCCGCCACATGCGCTGGTAGAACTCGGGTCCTTGCACGCCGGAATGCAGGAAATCGCCGGGCCGCCTGCCGCGAATCTCGTCTTCCGTGTAGCCCGTCACCCTGCTGTAGGCCTTGTTGACGCGCACCACGCGTCCCCCGGCGTCGGTCACCACGATGCCTTCCTGGACGTTGTCGAAAATGGCCGACTCGATACGCAGGGATTCCTCGTGCGCGTCCAGGCGATCCTTGAGTTGGCTGACGAGGGATGCCAGGGTCTCGACGTCCAGGGCCTCGCGGGGGAGGGATCGCAATCCCTCGGGGCAGTGTTCCGCGTGCAGGGCGAGATGCTTGAGCCAGCGCTGGATGAGGCGCGGAAGGGGTGTCGGATCGCCTTGCGTGACGTTAGCCGACTTGCTTTTCATGCTCATGGTGCCGATTTGGCTGATTTGAGGGCGCCCCTATGCTAGTTGCCCATTGAGCGATGTCAAGCAATGGGGCTTCGTGTTTCTCATCCCACGCCCGCCCCGTACCAATCCCGGAGCACGGCCCGCGTCGTGAGGCGGAACCCCCTGATGGTAGAATTCGCCAGTTTTTTTACCAGGACCGCATTCGCCATGTTGATTTCCCCCGCCTTCGCCGCCCCGGCCGAGCAGCCGGATCCGCTGATCAGCTTTCTTCCCCTGATCGTCCTCTTCGTCCTCTTCTACTTCCTCATCATCCGGCCGCAGATGAAGCGGGCCAAGGATCAGCGCAAGATGCAGGAAGCCATCCAGAAGGGCGACGAGGTGATTACCGCCGGCGGCCAGCTCGGCAAGGTGGTGAAGGTGACCGACCAGTACATCACCCTGGACATCGGTGGCGGCACCGAGAGCATCTTCCAGCGCGCCACCATCCAGACCGTGCTGCCCAAGGGCACCATCAAGGATCTGTAAAGCGTGAAGGGGGAAGGGTAAAGGGTGAAGGGTTAGACCCCGGCGCCAGACACCCTTCCCCCTTCCCCCTTCTCCCTTCACGGGCTTCGAAATGAACCGCTATCCCCTCTGGAAGTACATCGTCATCGGCGTGGCCCTGCTCATCGCCTTTTTCTACACCCTGCCCAACTTCTTCGGCGAGGTGCCGGCGGTGCAGGTGACGCCGGTGCGCACCACGGAAAAGGTGGATGCGGTGCTCATGCAGCGGGTCGAGGCCGCGGTCAAGACGGCCGGCGTCGCGGCCCAGGGCATCAGCCTGGACGCGCGCGGGGTGAAGATCCGCTTCGCCGATACCGACGCGCAGATCAAGGCCAAGGACGCCCTGCAACAGACCCTGGGCGCGGGCTACACGGTGGCCCTCAACCTTTTGCCGGCCTCGCCGCAGTGGCTCACGTCCATCGGCGCCCTGCCCATGTACCTGGGCCTGGATCTGCGCGGCGGCGTGTATTTCCTGTTGCAGGTGGACATGCCCAAGGCCCTGGACAAGGCCGCGGAACGCTACCAGGGCGACCTCCGCACCCTGCTGCGCGAGAAGAAGGTGCGTTACACCGGCATCGGCCGCGAGGGCCAGGCGGTGAGCATCCGTTTCCGCGATGCGGCGCAGCGTGACGAGGCGCGCAAGGCCATCGAAGGGGCCTATGCGGAATTGCTGCTGGAGGAGACCCAGAGCGGCGAGGAATATCTTCTCGGCGCCACCCTCAACAAGCAGGCCCAGGTCAAGACCCAGGAAGACGCCCTCAAGCAGAACCTCACCACCCTGCGCAACCGGGTCAACGAACTGGGCGTGGCCGAGCCGGTGATCCAGCAGCAGGGCATCGACCGCGTCGTGGTGCAACTGCCCGGCGTGCAGGATACCGCCAAGGCCAAGGAGATCCTGGGGCGCACCGCCACCCTGGAAATCCGCATGGTGGACGAGGAGAAGATGCAGGATGCCGCCTCTGTGCAGGCCGCCCTGGCCGGCCAGGCGCCCTTCGGCACCGAGGTCTACCAGGAACGCAACGGTGTGCCGATCCTGGTGAAGAAGACCGTGGTGCTGACCGGCGACTACATCACCGACGCCCAGCCCGGCTTCGACAACCAGACCAACCAGGCGGCCGTGCACGTCAACCTCGATGGTCGCGGCGCGCGCGTGTTCAAGAACGTGACGCGCGAGAACGTGGGCAAGCGCATGGCCATCCTGCTCATCGAGAAGGGCAAGACCGAGGTGGTCACCGCGCCGGTGATCCGCGAGGAAATCGGCGGCGGCCGTGTGCAGATCACCGGCATGGATTCGCCGCAGGAAGCCAACGACGTCGCCCTGCTGTTGCGCGCCGGGGCGCTGGCGGCGCCGATGGAGATCGTCGAGGAGCGTACCGTCGGCCCCAGCCTGGGTGCCGACAACATCGCCAAGGGTTTCAATTCGACGCTCTACGGCTTTGCCGCCATCACCCTGTTCATGGTCGTCTACTATCAACTGTTCGGCGCCGTCTCGGTTCTGGCCCTGGCCACCAACATGTTCCTGCTGGTCGCCGTGCTGTCGCTGCTGCAGGCCACCCTGACCCTGCCCGGCATCGCCGGCATCGCCCTCACGCTGGGCATGGCCATCGACGCCAACGTCATCATCGCCGAGCGCATCCGCGAGGAACTGAAGAATGGCATGTCGCCGCAGGCGGCCATCGCCGCCGGCTACGAGCGGGCCTGGGACACCATCCTCGACGCCAACATCACCACGCTGATCGCCGGCATTGCCTTGTTCTGGTTGGGTTCCGGTCCGGTGCGCGGCTTCGCCGTGGTGCTCTGCCTGGGCATTCTGACTTCCATGTTCAGCGCGGTGCTGGTCTCGCGCGCCGTGGTCAACCTCACCTTCGGGCGGGCCAAGCGCCTGACCAAGGTCTCCATCTGAAGGGCGACGAAGCATGCTTGAACTCATCCGCGTCAAGAACGACATTCCCTTCATGCGCTTCGCGCGAAGCACCATTTTCTTCTCGGTGGCCTGCATCGTCGCCGCCATCGCCCTGCTGGCCACCAAGGGCCTCAACCTGGGCGTGGACTTCACCGGCGGCACGGTGATGGAGGTCGGCTACCCCCGGGCCGCCGACATTCCCGCCATCCGCGGCGTGCTCACGCAGGCCGGCTATGGCGACGCCCAGGTGCAGAACTTCGGTACTTCTCGAGAGGTGCTGGTGCGTTTGCCGGTAAAGGCCGGCGTGACCTCGGCGCAGCTCTCGGAGAAGGTGCTGGTCGCCCTCAAAGCCGCCGATCCGGCCGTGGAGTTGCGCCGGGTGGAATTCGTCGGCCCGCAGGTGGGCCAGGAACTGCTGGAGGATGGCTCGCTCGCCCTGCTGGTGGTGTCCATCGGCATCGTCATCTATCTGTCCCTGCGCTTCGAGTGGCGTATGGCGGTGGGCGCCATCTTCGCCACTGCGCACGACATCTTCATCGTGCTGGGCATCTGGTCGTTGTTCCAGTGGGAGTTCTCGCTCACCGTGCTGGCGGCGGTGCTGGCCATCCTGGGTTATTCCGTGAACGACACCGTGGTGGTGTTCGACCGCATCCGCGAGAACTTCAAGAAGACGCGCATGACCAACGTCGCGGCCATCATGGACAACGCCAAGACCGCCACCCTGTCGCGCACCATCATCACCAGCGCCACCACCCTGCTGATGGTGCTGGCCATGCTGTTCCTCGGCGGCGAGGTGCTGTACGGCTTCGCCCTGTGCCTGGCCATCGGCATCCTCGTCGGCACCTATTCCTCGGTGCTGGTCGCCAGCCCCATCACCATGTGGCTGGGTGTGTCGCGCGAGGATTTCATCAAGCCGGTGAAGACCGAATCCGGGGCGATGGTCTGAAGCAGAACTGAGTAACGAGGACCGAGAGACTTTGTAGGGCGGATGAGCGCAGCGTAATCCGCCGAATGTGCTCCGCCATGCGGCGCAATGCGCTTCGCTTATTGACGCCCTACAGGAGATGGTTTTGGCAACCAACCGGATCGGCAAGGTTGAAGCAGGGCTGAGTAACAAGGACTGTAAGGACAATCGCGGGTTTATGGCTCAGTCCTCGCCACTCGGCACTCATTCCTTTGACAAGGAGTCCGCATGCGTCTGATCGCCTTTTTCTTCCTGTTCACCGCGGGCCTTGCCCAGGCGGCCAGCCTGTTGCTGGACAAGACCATCGCCGGCTTCGCCTCGCCGGAAAGCGTGGTGGTGGTCGGCAACGATGTGTTCGTCTCCAACCTGGGCGAGAAACTGGAGCCCATGCAGAAGGACGGCGACGGCTTCATCTCCAGGCTGGACCGGCACGGCAACGTCAAGGCTTTGAAGTGGGCGGCGGACCTGCACGGCCCCAAGGGCATGATCGCCGTCGGCGGTGTGCTCTACGTGGCCGACATCGACCGCGTCGTCGGCTTCCGCATCGGTGACGGCAAGCGCGTGTTCGAACTGGACCTGGCCGCCACCGGCGCGCGCTTCCTCAACGCCTTCGCGCGTATCGACGAGCACCGCCTGCTGCTGTCGGCCACCGATCTCGGCAAGGTGTTCGTCATCGACGTGAAGGCGAGGAAGTTCAGCGAACTCACCTTCGATGTTCCGCCCAGGGGTCCCAACGGCATGAAGCTCGCCGGCAACCAGCTCATCGTTGTCGAGTGGGGCAGCGACGGCCAGGCCAATGGCGGCATCAAGACCTACCGCTTGCAGGGGCTCAGCGCCAAGCGCGACAAGCAGTACGATCCCAGCCCGGCCGGCTACTTCGACGGCGTGGTGAACATGGGCGCCAACCGCTGGCTGGTTTCCAACTGGGTGGCCTTCGAACCGGTCGGCGTGCTGCAGGTGCTGGATAGCGCCAGCGGCCAGGTCACGAGCCTGCGCGCGCCGGTGCCGCTGGCGGGCCCCGCCGACATCTTCCTGGACGACCAGGGCAAGCTTTGGGTGCCGGGCATGATGGAAGGCAAGGTGCACCGCATGACGCTGCGCCGCTGAGCTTCGCCACCGCCCCCGAACCCCGGTCAGGCCTCCGTGAAACTGTTCTCGCCCCTCTACGCGCGGGTCATGACCTGGTCCAGGCACCCACGCGCGCCGTGGTACCTGGGCGGGCTCAGTTTCGCCGAATCCTCGTTCTTCCCGGTGCCGCCGGACGTGATGCTGGCGCCGATGTGCCTGGCCAATCCCCATCGCGCCTGGTCCTTCGCCCTGCTCACCACCCTGACCTCGGTGGCCGGCGGCCTGTTCGGCTTCGCCATCGGTTATTTCGCGCTCGACGCCTTGCTGCCCTGGCTGCAGCAAAGCCGTTACTGGCCGGCCTACCAGACCGCGGTGGCGTGGTTCGGCGAATGGGGTTTCTGGGCGGTGTTCATCGCCGGTTTCTCGCCCATTCCCTACAAGGTCTTCACCATCGCGGCGGGTGCCCTGTCCATGGCGCTGGCGCCTTTCGTGCTGGCTTCCATCGTCGGCCGCGGCCTGCGTTTCTATCTCGTCGCCGGGCTGATGGCCTGGGGCGGCGCGCGCATGGAGGCGGTGTTGCACCGTTACGTCGATCGTCTGGGCTGGGCCACGGTGGCCCTGGTGGGGCTTGTCGCGCTTTGGTACGGCATTTGAGGCCAGTCGGCGGAAGCCGTAACGGCCGCCGCCATGGATAATAATTAGTTGACAGAGGACGTCGGGTAAGCGAAATTTTGCCAATGGTTTAGATCAAATCTAAATACACCCGTGCACCCGGCGCGGGCTTCTGCCGGGCAGATCATCAGGAGACCACCATGCAACTGAAAGGCTCGAAAACCGAGGGCAATCTGAAAGCCGCGTTCGCCGGCGAATCCCAGGCCAACCGCCGCTACCTCTACTTCGCCGCCAAGGCCGACGTGGAAGGCTACAACGACGTGGCCGCCCTGTTCCGCTCCACCGCCGAAGGCGAGACCGGCCACGCCCATGGCCATCTGGAGTATCTGGAAACCTGCGGCGACCCGGCCACCGGCATGCCTTTCGGCGCCACCTCCGACAACCTGAAGACCGCCGTCGCCGGCGAGACCCACGAGTACACCGACATGTACCCGGGCATGGCGAAGACCGCGCGCGATGAAGGCTTCGAGGAAATCGCCGACTGGTTCGAAACCCTGGCCAAGGCCGAGCGTTCCCACGCCAACCGCTATCAGAAGGCCCTCAACGAACTGGGCAACTGAGCCTGTAGCACATTCCCTCCCCCTCGACGGGGGAGGTTTAGGGTGGGGGTGTGCCCCCGCCTGATCGCCATCCGCCATCCAGCCAAGGAAAGCCATGGCCACCTCCGTCCGCGAAGGCAATCTCGAAGCTCCCACCCGCCATCCCCTGGATTGGCGCAATCCCGAATTCTTCGACGAGTCGTCCCTGTTCAAGGAAATGGAACGGGTGTTCGACATCTGCCACGGCTGCCGCCGTTGCGTATCCCTGTGCCAGTCGTTCCCCACCCTGTTCGATCTGGTGGACGAGTCCGAATCCATGGAAGTGGACGGCGTCAGGAAGGATGATTACTGGAAGGTGGTCGACCACTGCTACCTCTGCGACCTCTGCTACATGACCAAGTGCCCCTACGTGCCGCCGCACGAGTGGAACCTGGATTTCCCCCACCTGATGCTGCGCGCCAAGGCGGTGCACTACCGCAAGCATGGCGCCAAGCTGCGCGACAAGGTGCTCACCAGCACCGACAGGGTCGGCGCCCTGGCCGGCATTCCCGTGCTGGCGCAGACAATCAACGCCGTCAACAAGCTGGCCCCGGCGCGCAAGGCCCTGGAGTCCGTGGCCGGCATCCACGCCGAGGCCTGGCTGCCCGAATTCAGCAGCAGGCCCCTGCGCAGCCGGCTGAAGAAACTGCCGGCGAGCACCTCTGGCGAACCTGCCGGCCGCACCCGCGGCAAGGTGGCCCTGTTCGCCACCTGCTACATGAACCGCAACGAACCCGGTCCGGGCGAGGACTTGGCCGCGGTGTTCGAACACAACGGCATTCCCGTCAGCCTCGCCGAAAAGGAACGCTGCTGCGGCATGCCCAAGCTGGAGCTGGGCGATCTCGACGCGGTGCTGGCGGCCAAGGAGGCCAACATCCCGGTGCTCGCCAAGCTGGTGGACGAAGGCTGGGATCTCACCGCCCTGATCCCTTCCTGCGTCCTCATGTTCAAGCAGGAACTGCCCCTCATGTTCCCGGACGACGCGGACGTGCAGAAGGTGAAGAACGCCTTCTTCGACCCCTTCGAATACCTCATGCTGCGGCACCGGGAAGGCAAGCTGAAGATCGACTTCAAGGCCAGCCTGGGCAAGGTGGCCTACCACGCCGCCTGCCACCAGCGCGTGCAGAACATCGGCCCCAAGACCAAGGAGGCCCTGGCTCTGGTGCCCGGCACCGAGATCGAATTCATCGAGCGCTGCTCCGGCCACGACGGCACTTACGCCGTGAAGAAGGAGTTCCACGAATATGCGATGAAGATCGTCAAGCCGGTGGTGGGCCGCGTGAACCAGGCCAAGCCCGACCACTTCGGCAGCGACTGCGCCATGGCCGGCCACCACATCGCCCATGCCAGGGCCGACGGTTCGGCCCCGGAACATCCCATCACCCTGTTGAGAAAGGCCTACGGGCTGTGAACCCGCGGGAGGCACGCACCATGCAGAAACTCAGCCGCCAGGATCTGTTCAGTCTGGAGCACTACGCGGAAGTCCGCGCCGACTTCCGCGCCCGCGTCATCGCGCACAAGAAGAACCGCCGTGTGCCCCTGGGCGAGCATGCCGCCCTTTATTTCGAGGACCGGCTCACCATGCAGTACCAGATCCAGGAGATGCTGCGCATCGAAAAGATCTTCGAGGCAGCGGGCATCCAGGAGGAGCTCGACGTCTACAACCCCCTGATCCCGGATGGCAGCAACTGGAAAGCCACCTTCATGGTGGAATTCGCCGACGAGGCTGAACGCCGCGCTGCCCTGGCGCGGCTGGTGGGCATCGAGCGCGACATCTGGATGCGCGTGGAAGGCTTCGATCCCGTCTTCCCCATCGCCAACGAGGACCTCGATCGCACCGCGCCGGACAAGACCGCCTCGGTGCATTTCATGCGTTTCGAACTGACTCCGGCCATGGTGGCAGCCGTGAGGAACGGCGCGGCGATCTCCGCCGGCATCTCCCACCGCGACTACCAGGCCAGTCTCGCGCCACTGCCCCAGTCCATGCGCGACGCGCTCGCCGCCGACCTCGACTGACAGAACGCGACGGGGCGGTATCATTCAGACCCCGTCGCGGAGACCGCCATGCGTAAAGCCTCGATCTTCACCTGCCTGTTCGTCCTGTCCTGCGCCGCCGTCGCCAACGAAACGCAGAAGTCCCTGATCTGGGGCGACAGCTACCAGCCGAGCAAGTGGGAGTGGGATTTCGACCAGCACACGAAACCCTGGAAGGAAGTCGAGGCCGCGATGCCCGCCTATCCCAGGGCGGACAAGCTGGTCGGCTTCGAGGTCAGTTCCGCCAGCCAGAACAAGTTCTACGTGGATCTGCCCTCGGTTTCCGTCGGTGACGACGGCGTGGTGCGCTACACCGTGGTGATCCGCAGCCCGTCCGGGGCGGAAACCGTCAGCTTCGAGGGCATGCGCTGCGACATCGGCGACCGCAAGCTCTACGCCTTCGGCCATGCCGACGGCAAGGGCAGTGGCGCCTGGTCGCGCAACCGCTACGCCAAGTGGGAGCCCATCAAGGAACGCGAGCAGACCAGCTACCAGAAAGTGCTCTTCTACCACTACTTCTGCACGGTGGAGGGGCAGGGCAACCTGGCTTTCATCCACAAGATCCTGAAAAGCGGTGGCCTCTATGACCGCCGGGAAGGCGGCTTCATCCGCAACTGAGCGCGCGCCCCGGCTCCGATAGCGGCGAGCCCCCGCCGAAGGAGTCGATGCGCTCGCCGCAATCCCGCTTCCGCCCCCGAGAGAGGACGGCAACACCGGCAGGGCCGGGTGGGTTGCCGGATGGGAATACCCCCAAAGAGCCGGATTCAGCGATGGTCATTCGGAGGCGCTTGTCTTAAAATCGCAGCCGCTTCAGGTGCCCGTCGCGAGACGGGTGAAACGGGAAACAGGTGCGGCGATACGCCAATGCCTGTGCTGCCCCCGCAACGGTAAGCGCTAAACGGCCGTTCATCAGTCCACTGTCCATCGGATGGGAAGGCGAACGGCCCGGGTTGAGCAACCCTCGGCGCGAGCCCGGAGACCGGCCTGGAGAGGATGCGGGCCGCGGCGGGCGGTTGGAGCGAACTCGGTCTTGTCACCTTTTTCGGCCCGCTTTGCGAGCACTCCCCGCGGGGACGCTGGGAACGAAAAAAGGACGCTCTCCATGTCTAGCAAGACCCTGGCCGCGCTGTGCGCCGGCCTGTGCATTACACCCGCCGGCGCGCGGGACTCCATCCCCACCCTGGACGAAATCGTGGTCACCGCGACGCGCATCGCAACGCCGGATATTGCCGCCCCCTATGCATCCGAGGTGCACACACGCTCGCGGATCGAGCAGTCCGGCGCCGCGACCCTGTATGACTACCTGTCACGACAAACCTCCGTACACGTCCTGCCGAGTTATGGCAACCGCTTCACGCCGCTGCTCGACATGCGTGGCTATGGCATCGCCATCGGCGGTCAAAACATCGTGGTGAGCGTCGATGGCCTGCGCCTCAACAATATTGATGGCATGCCACAACTCATCAGCATGATTCCGCTGGCCGACATCGAGCGCATCGAAATCACCAAGGGCAGTGGCGGGGTGATGTTCGGCGATGGCGCCACGGCGGGCAGCATCCAGATCCACACGCGCGCTCAACAGGGCGTGAGCGTGAGCGGCAGCCTGGGCAATCATGGCGCGCGTGCGGCTACGGCCGCGGCGGGCCTGCGCGGGGAGCGGGTGATGCTTGGCGTCAGCGCAGTCCGCGACCATGTGGATGGATATGCTGATCGGGACGTCAGCGGCCATCGGGATGCTGCCACCCTCCGCTCATGGCGAGGCGCGCTGGAGGTGAAGCCGGTCGATGCCCTGCGCATCGGCCTGGATATGACCGGGGCACGCATCGATACCCGTTATCCGGGACCGCTCACGCTGGCCGAGTTCAAGGACGATCCCGCGCAAAATAGCGGCAACACCTACAACCATCAGAAGATCGAGTCCGACTTGTGGCGCCTGCGCGGGGATCTGGAACTCGCCCCCGGCTGGCGCGTGAGCCTGGCGCATGCCCGCGAGGACAAGCTGTCCCACTATCTGGCCCCGTTTCCGTTCAAGGCCGAGTATGAGTACGAGAGTGACGATCTGGGGCTGCAATATCGCGGCCCCGCGATTGACCTGAGCGTCGGATGGCAGCGTTTCGATGGCGTGCGCATCAGCCGCAACGGCTTCGCAGATAACGATACCCGCAAGAAGAACAGTGGCGTCTACGCCCAGGCGGGCTACCGGCTGGGGAGCATCACTCTTGCTGGGGGGGCGCGGCGGGAGAAGGTGGACTACGCCTACACACCCACCGCGGGCGGCGCCAATCAGGATGGGCACCGGCTCACGGCCTGGGACGTGGGGGTGAACCATGCCGTGGACGCCACACTGAGCCTGTTCGCCAACTACGACCGCGCGTTCCAGGCGCCGGACATCGACCGCTTCTTCAACTTCGGCGGGGGATTCAACGGTTTCATCACGCCCACGAAAAGCCGCACCCTTAGCGCCGGTCTGAACCATGTCACACCCGGAAACCGGCTCAAGCTGACGGTATTCCGCGCCGACCTGGACGACGAGATCTATTTCAACCCGGTAACCTTTGTAAGCACCAATCTGGACAAGACCCACAAGTACGGGGTGGAACTGCAGGATACCTGGCGCGTCGGCGCAAACCTGGCCGCCAGCCTCAACTACACCTACACCAAGGCGGTCATCGACCGCGAGCCCGGCTACGCGGGCGCGGATCTTCCCGGAGTGCCGCGCCACGGCGTGAGCGTGGGACTCAACTGGCAACCCGCCGCGGCCTGGAGTCTGAATCTCGCGCATACATGGAGGAGCGGGGCCTACGCCGCCGATGATTTCGCCAATATTTTCGCCCAGAGACAGGCGGCTTACCGCTCCACGGACTTCGCCGTGCGTTACCGCATGGAAAACATCGAGATCCTCGCCAGCGTGGAAAACCTGTTCGGCGAAGCCAACGGCCTGTGGATTCGCGACGACGCGATCTATCCGGTCAATTTCACCCGCAACTGGCGCCTCGGACTGAAGGCGATATTCTGAAAAGCGGATAAACTCGCCCCATGCCCGGCTCGGGGCGTTCTCCCTGGAGATTCATCATGCACGACACCACTTTCGACGGTCACCGCCGTGTCTCGACTCTGATCGGCCTATCCCTGCTCGTGGTCATGCTGGCCACCCGCTTCCACCACTTCGGCGACGCGCTGCATCTGCCGGACGCCTCCTGGGCCCTCTTTTTCCTCGCCGGCTTCTATCTGGCCCGCGTCTGGCTGCCGGTTCTCCTGCTGGCGGCGGTCGCCATCGACGTCGCCGCCGTGGGCTGGATGGGAGTTTCCGGGTATTGCCTGACCCCCGCCTATGCCGCCCTGCAACTCGCCCATCTGGCGCTCTGGGCGGGCGGCCGCATGGCCCGCGAAATACGCGGCATCGTCGCCATGGCGGCTGTGGCGCTGGCCGCCACCGGCCTCGCTTTCGTGCTCTCCAACGGCACCTTCTACTGGTTCGGCGGCCGCGTCGCCGAGCCCAACTGGGCGCAGTTCGCGCAGACCTTCGTCGATTACGCCCCCGCCTTCCTGACCTCGACCCTGGTGTATCTGGGCGTCGCCGCAGCGGCGCATGCCCTGGCCGCCCATCTGGCGCCCAGCCGCTTCACCGGCCAGCACGCCGGCCGCTGAGCGTCCATGGCCGCCTTCCACGCCGTCGTTCCCGCCCGTTTCGCTTCCACCCGCCTGCCTGGCAAGCCGCTCGCGGACATCGCCGGCAAGCCGATGGTGGTGCGGGTGCTGGAGCGTGCCGCGGCCAGCGGCGCGGAGCAGGTATGGGCGGCGACCGATCATGACGAGGTGCGGGCGGCGGTGGAGGCGCATGGCTTCCGCGCGCTCATGACCTCGCCGGACTGTCCCTCCGGCACCGACCGCCTGGCCGAGGTGGCTGCCCGGCTGGGCTGGGCCGACGACACGGTGGTGGTCAACGTCCAGGGCGACGAGCCGCTGGTCGATCCCGGTCTGATCCACGCCACCGCCCAGGCCCTGTTCGATCACGCTGCCGCCAGCATGGCCACCGTTTGCCATCCGATCCACGACGCGCATGAGGTGCTCAACCCAAACGTGGTCAAGGTGGTGACGGACAGGGAGGGCTATGCCCT